>ERZ1370068.4921-contig-3970_pt1 | contig 65199 bp, 82 predicted proteins | sample MGYA00561227_ERZ1370068 | MGnify/ENA primary metagenome ERZ1370068 (study PRJEB38410, sample SAMEA6850437) | metagenome | study: Metagenomic assessment of the ecological functions of the soil: analysis of the soil microbiota associated with the... | reverse complement strand
TGCGGTAACGATGGGGTCGATCGACAGGTATATTTTCCGCACGACGCTCGCGTCGTTTGCGCTGGTCCTGGTCAGCCTCACCGGCGTGATCTGGATTACGCAGGCGTTGCGCGGCATCGACCTGATGACCAGCCAGGGCCAGACCATCATCACCTTTCTCGGCATCACCAGCCTGGTGATTCCGGCGCTGGTGCTGATCATCGCGCCGATCGCGCTGATGATCGCGATCTCGCATACGCTGAACAAGCTCGCCACCGATTCCGAAATCATCGTGATGAATGCCGCCGGCTTCTCGCCGTTCCGGCTGTTCCGCCCGTTCTTCTTCGCCACCTGCGTGGTGGCGATCATGGTCGCCTTCATCGCGCGCCTATCTCGCCCCCGACGGCCTGCGCCGGATCAAGCAATGGGACGCCGAGATCACCGCCGACGTGCTGACCAACATCCTGCAGCCCGGCCGTTTCGCCCAGCTCGACCAGAACCTGACCATCCGCATTCGCGAACGGCAGCCGGGCGGCGTGCTCGCCGGCATCTTCGTCGACGACCGCCGCGATCCCAAGGAACGCGTCACCATCATCGCCGACCATGGCACGGTGCTGAAGAACGAGAGCGGCTCGTATCTGGTGCTCGAGGACGGCAATCTCGAGCGCTTCGAGGCGGGCAAGCGCGATCCGGCGCTGGTGGCGTTCGGCCGCTATGCCTTCGACATGTCGAAATTCTCCAATCGAGGCCGCGACGTCACGCTGGGAATTCGCGAACGCTATCTCTGGGAGCTGGTTTCGCCCGCCGGACGACGATCCGATCTATCAAGCAATTGTCCGGACAGTTCCGCGCCGAACTGCATGACCGCTTCCTGGCGCCGGTCTATCCGTTCGCGTTCGCGGTCCTGACCTTTGCCTTTCTCGGCACGCCGCGCACCACGCGCCAGAGCCGCAATTTTTCGATCGGCGGCTCGATCCTCGCGGTGTTCGGCCTGCGCATGGCGGGATTCGCCTGCTCGGTGATGACGGTGAAGATCGCCGGTCGCGGCGCTCGTTCAATATCTGATGCTGTTCGCGGCGATCGGCGTCGGGCTCTGGATGATCATCGGCGGCATCGTGGTGGAGCCGCCGGCCGCGCTGATGGAAGCCATCAACAGATCGAATGCGCGGCTGGCGCGGCTCTTTGGACGGCCGGCCACAGCATGAGCATGATGACCAACACGCTCGGGCGATATTTTGCCGGCCGCTTCGTGGTCTCGGCGGTGGGCGTGTTTGCGAGCATCTTCGTGCTGCTGGTGCTGGTCGACTACATCGAGATGGTCCGCAAGACCTCGGGCCTGGTTTCGGCATCCGCGATCACGGTCGCGCGAGACGTCGCTGTTCCGCGTGCCGCAACTGCTCGAAAAGCTGATGCCGTTCTGCGTCCTGATCGGCGCGATGACCTGCTATCTGGCGCTGTCGCGGCGGCTCGAACTGGTGGTCGCGCGCGCCGCCGGCGTTTCCGCCTGGCAGTTCATCGCGCCGGCGCTGGCAAGCGCGATCGTGCTCGGCATCGTGGCGACCACCGCCTACAATCCGATGTCGGCGAACCTGCGCGAACTCTCCAAGCGGATGGAGGCGGAACTGTTCGGCTCCGCGCCCGGCGGCGGCATCCAGGACGCCTCCGGCTTCTGGCTCAACCAGATCAACAGCGACGGCCAGTCGATCATCAACGCGGCCCGCAGCGAGCAGCAGGGCGTGCGGCTGACCGGGCTCACCGTGTTCCGGTTCGATACCGATCTGCAGTTCAAGGAGCGAATCGAAGCGCGCGAGGCCACGCTCGAGGAAGGACGCTGGGCTGTTCAAATCGGTACGCCGGTACTCCCTCGACAAGCCGCCGGTCGATCAGGACAGCTATCTACCTCGCGACCACCCTGACCCCGGCCCAGGTCCGCAACAGCTTCTCCACCCCCGAAACTGTGTCTTTTGGCAACTCCCGAGCTATATCCGCTCGTCCGGAGAGCTCGGGCTTTGCGACCGCCGGCTACCGGCTGCAGTACCATAAGCTCATTGCACAGCCGTTTTTGCTGGCTGCAATGGTGATGTTGGCGGCTTCCGTCAGCCTTGCGCTTCTTCCGGTTCGGCGGCGTGCAAAAGATGGTTTTGAGTGGCGTGGGTGCAGGCTTTCTGCTCTACGTTCTGTCGAAAGTAACTGAGGATTTGAGCAAGGCTGAGTTGATGCATCCGATCGCTGCGGCGTGGTTGCCCGTCTGTGTGGGCGGCCTCACCGGCTTTTTGGCCTTGCTGTACCAGGAGGACGGGTAGTGGCCGTTGTCGCCGCCCGCCAGTTGAGGTCGCCTGCGTTCGGGCGGCGCACCGCCGTGCGCCGCTATCGAGCGCCGCTTGGCCGCCGTTCAGCGTCTCCATGCTCGCGCTGCTCGTCGGATTCGTTTTGGCCGGCGCGCTCGAGCTTGCCCTGACGGCGCCGGCCTCGGCGCAAAGCTTCACCTACAATCCGCGGCCGCCCAAGCCGCCGCCGCGGCCCGTCAACAATGACGGGCAGATGCTCGTGCAGGCGGTCGAGGTGGACTACGACTACAACAACCAGCGCGTGTCGGCGGTCGGCAACGTGCAGATGTTCTACAACGGCACCAGCGTCGAGGCCGACAAGGTCATCTACGACCAGAAGACCAAGCGGCTGCATGCCGAGGGCAACATCCGCCTGACCGATGCGGAAGGCAAGATCACCTACGCCAACATCATGGATCTGAGCGACGACTACCGCGACGGTTTCGTCGATTCGCTGCGCGTCGATACCGCGGACGCAGACGCGGATGGCGGCGACGCGCGCCGACCGCTCCAGCGGCAATTACACCGTGTTCGAGAACGGCGTCTATACCGCCTGCGCGCCCTGCAAGGACGATCCGAAGAAGCCGCCGCTGTGGCAGGTCAAGGGCGCGCGCATCATCCACGACCAGACCGACAAGATGCTGTATTTCGAGAACGCGCAGCTCGAGTTCTTCGGCGTTCCGATGGCGTATCTGCCGTATTTCTCGACGCCCGATCCGACCGTGAAGCGCAAGACCGGCTTCCTGATGCCGGGCTACACGCACGGCTTCGACCTACGGCTACGGCGTCGAAACCCCGTTCTACTGGGCGATCGCGCCGGACTACGACGCGACCTTCAATCCGCGCTTCACCACGCGGCAGGGCGTGCTGTTGCAGGGCGAATTCCGCCAGCGCCTGATCAACGGCTCCTATCAGATCCGCGCCTACGGCATCGACCAGCTCGACCAGGGCGCCTTCGCCGGCCAGCCCGGCGACCGCCAGTTCCGCGGCGGCGTCGACACCAAGGGCCAGTTCGCGCTGAACGACAAATGGGTGTGGGGCTGGGACGGCGTGCTGCTGTCGGACTACTACTTCTTCTCGGACTACCGGCTGGCCCAGTACAAGGATCCGCTGGGCTCGTTCCTGAGCCTGCCGACGGAAGCGATCTCGCAGCTTTATCTGACCGGCGTCGGCAACCGCAGCTTCTTCGACGCGCGCACGATCTACTATCTCAGCTTCTCCGGTAACCAGAATCAAGGTGCCGGTCATCCATCCGGTCGATCGACTACAACAACGTGATCAACAGCCCGATCTTTGGCGGCGAATTCAGCTACAAGACCAACTTCACCAGCCTGTCGCGTGACACGGCGGCCTTCGACCCGATCACGACATTGGCCAACACCACCAGCCTGTGCACGACGACGTCCGCCGATCCGCTGGCGCGGATGCCGTCGCAATGCCTGCTGCGCGGCATGCCCGGCACCTACACGCGCCTGACGGCCGAGGCGCAATGGCGGCGGTCGTTCACCGATCCGTTCGGTCAGATCTGGACGCCGTTTGCGATCCTGCGCGCCGACGCCATCGATGCCTCGATTTCGAACCAGCCGGGCGTTTCGAACTTCCTTCCCGTCGGCGACACCCAGGCGCTGCGCGTGATGCCGGCCGTCGGCCTCGAATATCGCTATCCCTTCATCAACGTTCAGCCGTGGGGCACCACCACGATCGAGCCGATCGCGCAGATCATCATCCGTCCCAACGAGACCTATGCCGGCAAGCTGCCCAACGAAGACGCGCAGAGCATGGTGTTCGACGCCAGCAACCTGTTCGCGCGTCGACAAGTTCTCCGGCTATGACCGCGTCGAAGGCGGCGGCCGCGCCAATGTCGGCGTGCAGGCGACCACGCAGTTCGACCGCGGCGGCAGCGTCAACGTGCTGTTCGGACAATCCTACCAGCTGTTCGGCCTGAATTCGTATCGCGGTGCAGGACGCGACCAATACCGGCGCTCGATTCCGGCCTGCAGAACACGCGGTCCGACTATGTCGCCCGCGTCAACTATTCGCCGAACCGGACCTATACGTTCAGCGTGCGCTCGCGCGTGGATGAGGCGACGCTCGAACGTCAATCGCTTCGAGGCCGAGGGACGCGCGCAGCGTTCGACCGCTGGTCGGTCAGCATGATGTACGGCAATTATGCCGCGCAGCCGGAACTCGGCTATCTGACCCGGCGCGAAGGCCTGCTCGGCAGCGCCTCGGTCAAGGTGGCGTCGAACTGGGTGGTGTCGGGCTCGGCGCGCTGGGATCTTGAAGCCAACAAGCTCAACCAGTACATCGTCGGCGCCGGCTATGTGGACGACTGCTTCGTGCTGGCGGCCAACTACGTCACGTCCTACACCTACTCCGCCGGCACGACGCCGCCGGTGCTCAGTCACGCGTTCATGCTGCAGATCGGCCTGCGGACCATCGCGAATTCGTCCGTCGACCGGCCGGCGGCAGCGGCATTCAGTAGCGCGAGGCCTTACCGTGCCGGAGAGTACCCAGCGCATCGCGGTACGAATTGGTTGATACGGCTGACATGACCATGACGACCATCAAGCTCCTACATCGCCGACCTTCGGCCTCTCGCTGCCTGCCGCCTGCTGCGCCGTCGCGCTTGCCGTGCTGATCGGCGGCGGCTCGCCGCTGCAGGCGCAGTCCGTTGCCGTGCATGGTCAACGGCGAACCCATCACCAATCTACGATATCGAGCAGCGCACCAAGCTCGAACTTCCTGACCACGCACAAGCAGATGTCCCGGCAGGAAGTGATCGACGAACTGATCGACGAAAAGGTGAAGATCAAGGAAGCCAAGAAGATTCGGCGTCGATCCCTCCGCCAGCGATATCGATCAGTCCTACGCCGCGATGAGCTCAGCGGATGCGGCATCACGCCCGATCAGCTGACCAAATCGCTGGAGAGCCAGGGCATCCGGCCGGACACGCTGAAGGCCCGCCTCAAGGCCGAGATGGTCTGGAGCAGCCTGGTGCGCGGCCGCTTCAAGGAGAGCCTGCAGGTCGGCGAGAAGGACGTCGCCGCCGCCGCCCAGGAAGGCGGCGAAGCAGACCGAGGCCGAAGCCTTCGAATACAAGATGCAGCCGATCGTCGCTGATCGTGCCGCGCGGCTCGGCGCCGGCCGCGATCGAGCTGCGGCGCAAGGAAGCCGAAGCCCTGCGCGAGCGCGTCCAGACCTGCGAGCAGGCCAATTCCTACTTCAAGTCGATGCAGAACGCCGCGATCCGCGAGACCGTCACCAAGACCTCGGCCGACATCCCGGCCCGCTTCGCGAAGCTGCTGGACAAGACGCCGATCGGTCATCTGACCGCGCCCGAGATCACCAAGCAGGGCGTGGAGATGGTGGCGCTGTGCGACAGAAAGCCGACCACCGATCGACACGCCGAAGAAGCGGGAAATCCGCGACAAGATGTACGCCCAGAAATACGAGGCGAAGTCGAAAGCCTATCTGCAGGAAGTCCGCAAAGCCGCGATGATCGAATATCGTTGATGCATGGCAAAGCCCCTCGCGCTGACATCCGGCGAGCCCGCGGGCATCGGCCCCGACATCGCCATCGCAGCGTGGCTGCGGCGCGATGAGCTGAACGCTTCCGCCGTTCTATCTGCTCGGCGATCGCGCGCGTCTTCGCCGATCGCGCGAAGCTGCTGGGACTGAAGGTCGAGCTCGCCGATGTCCGCCCCGAGGAAGCGGTCGCGGCATTCGCGAACGCGCTGCCGGTGGTGGCGACCGGCCAAGCGGCAACCGCGCGGCCGGGCCAGCCGGACGACACCAGCGCGGACGCCGCGCTCGCCTCGATCCGCCAGGCGGTCGCCGACGTCGTCGCCGGCAGGGCCGGCGCCGTCGTCACCAACCCGATCGCCAAGAGCGTGCTCTACCGCGCCGGCTTCCGCCATCCCGGCCACACCGAATTTCTCGCCGAGCTTGCCGCGCAATGGCGGCCGCGCGCCGCAGCCGGTGATGATGCTGTGGTCGCCGGCGCTCGCCGTCGTGCCGGTGACGATCCATCTGCCGCTGCGCGAGGCGCTCGCGCAGCTCATCGAGCGACCTGATCGTCGCGACCGGCCCGCATCGTGGTCGCGCGATCTGAAGGCGCGTTTCGGCCTCGCCCGTCCGCGGCTTGCGGTCTCCGGGCCTCAATCCGCATGCCGGCGAAGACGGCTCGCTCGGCAACGAGGACAGCGACGATCGTCGCGCCGGCCGTCGAAACGCTGCGCGCGCGACGGCATCGACGCCCGCGGGCCGCTGCCGGCCGACACCATGTTCCACGCGGCGGCGCGCAAGACCTACGACTGCGCGATCTGCATGTATCACGACCAGGCGCTGATCCCGATCAAGACGATCGCGTTCGACGACGCCGTCAACGTCACGCTGGGATTGCCGTTCATCCGCACCTCGCCCGGATCACGGCACCGCCTTCGACATCGCCGGCACCGGCAAGGCCAATCCGTCGAGCCTCGATCGCGGCGCTTGCGGCTCGCCGCGCGCATGGCGGCGGCGAAGCCGTGCATGAGCGCGATCGACGACCTGCCGCCGCTGCGCGACGTCATCCGCGAGCACTCCCTGTCGGCGCGCAAATCGCTCGGCCAGAATTTCCTGCTCGACCTCAACCTCACCGCGCGGATCGCGCGCGCCGCAGGTCCGCTCGAAGGCGCCACCGTGATCGAGGTCGGCCCCGGCCCCGGCGGACTGACGCGCGCGCTGCTGGCGCTGGGCGCGCGAGCGCGTCATCGCGGTCGAGCGCGACGAGCGCGCGCTGGCGCGCGCTCGACGACATCGCCGAAGCGCTATCCGGGCCGGCTCGAGATCGTCGCACGCCGACGCGCAGCACTTCGATCCGCGCCCGATGCTCGGCGGCGAGCAGGCGAAAATCGTCGCCAACCTGCCCTACAACATCGCGACCGCGCTTGCTGGTCGACTGGCTCGTCGATCGAGCCGTGGCCGCCCTGGTACGACATGATGGTGCTGATGTTTCAGCGCGAGGTCGCCGAGCGCATCGTCGCGCGCGAGAACGACGAGGCCTATGGCCGGCTCGCGGTGCTCGCCAACTGGCGCGCCGAGACCAAAATCCTGTTCGACATCTCGCCGGCGGCCTTCGTGCCGCAGCCCAAGGTCACCTCGTCGGTGGTGCGGCTGGTGCCGCGCGCAGCGCCGGAGCCGTGCGACCGCCGCGCGCTGGAGCAGGTCGCGGCCGCGGCCTTCGGCCAGCGCCGCAAAATGCTGCGGCAGAGCCTCAAATCGCTCGTCCGTCGATCCGGCCCGGCTGGCCGCGGCCGCCGCAGGTCGATGCCGACCCGGCGCGCCGAAACCATTCCGGTCTCGCGGCTTTGTTGCCATGGCCCGTGAATTGACCGATATACGACACACGCAAAATCGAACGTTACCTCAAGGAGAGAACGCCATGGCGCTGATGCGTCGCCAGTCGCTGGTCAAATTCGATGCGCCGTTGTGCGAAACCATCGTCGACACGCCGAAGCCGCAAGGCACGCGAAGTCCTGGTCCGCATCGAACGCTGCGGGCTCTGCCATTCCGACCTGCACATCCAGGACGGCTATGCCGATCTCGGCGGCGGCAAGCGGCTCGACACCACGCGCGGCATGACGCTGCCGTTCACGCTCGGCCATGAGATCGCAGGCGTCGTCGACGAAGTCGGCCCGGATGTCTCGAAGGACCTGATCGGCAAGAAGCAGGCGGTATTCCCTGGATCGGCTGCGGCCAGTGCCGCGACTGCGTCAACGGCGACGAGAACCTCTGCGTCAAGCAGCGCTTCCTCGGCGTCTCCATCGACGGCGGCTTTGCCAGCCACGTGCTGGTGCCCGACGCAAAATATCTGCTGGATTACGATCCGCTGCCGGTCAACCAGGCGGCGACGCTGATGTGCTCCGGCGTCACCGCCTATGGCGCGCTGAAGCGGCTGGTCGACCGTCCGCGGCAGCGCAATCTGCTGCTGATCGGGCTCGGCGGCGTCGGCATGATGGGGCTGTCGTTCGCGCAGGCGATGTTCAAGCAGAAGATCACGGTCGCCGATCTCAGCCCCGCCGCGCGCGAGACCGCGCTGAAGAACGGCGCCGCGGTCGCCTACGATCCGGCCGAGCCCGACGTCGTCAAGCGCATCGATCAAGGAGACCGAGGGCGGCTTTGACGAGATCGTCGATTTCGCCGGCAACGAGAAATCGATGGCGTTTGCGGTCGTCGGTGGTGGCGCGCGGCGGCAAGATCGTGGTCTCCGGCCTGATGGGCGGCAATTTCAGCCTGCCGATGGTGCAATGGGTCTACAAGCGCATGACCATCGAAGGCTTCATGGTCGGCACGCTGGCCGAGGCGCAGGAATTGATGGCGCTGGCGCGCGCCGGCAAGATCAAGCCGACGCCGATGAAGGAAGAGCCGATGGCCGACGTCCAGAAATGGATCGACGAGTTGCGGCGCCGGAAAGGTCGTGGGACGCATCGTGCTGAAGAACTGACACGATATCCGAGCGCTTGGCCGCACCTGCCCAAGGTGCGAGCCAACGCCTTTCTTGCGCGGCCTGCAAGCCGCAATTTAGCCCTACCCGCCCGGATTTGCGGCGCATTGCCACCCAATTCTTTAACGAGATTGGGAGCGTCAAGCGTGATGCGTTCCGGGGATCACCATGTCCAACCGTTCAGCGAAGTTCGTCTGCGCCCTTCGTCAGTATTTTGGCAGGCGCCAATCTCGGCGCTGTTGCAGAGAATGGCACGAGCCAGCCGACAACAGCAAGAGCGCCGACAACTGCCTTTCCGCGCCGAAGGGGCCGCGCCGGCCGGTGGCCACTGGTACTACCGCCTCGATCGCGCGACCAAGCGCCAGTGCTGGTACGTCGGCGAAGCAAAGAGCAAGCCGGCACGGGCAGCGCCGCAGCGCTCAGCCCTATCGACCCAGGCAGCCGACAACGCTCCGCACGCAGAATCCGACCGTTAGCAACCAGTAGCAGACGCGCGCGCCGAATGGACTTGCGCCGAAGTCGAGCGGCGCACCCAATACGGACGTCACCGTTCCATCGCTGCAGCCGACACCGGCCCGCGCGCGCCGCCGTCAGACAACACGCAATCGTCCGCTATCGGATCGCGCTGGCCGGACGGTTCCGAGGTGAGTTCGTCAAACAATCCGCAGCTTGCCGCCGACGATCTTGCCGCCAGCCCACAAACGAACGCAACGTCGGCGCCGCAACCCGCGGTTAGCCCGATCGCCCTCACTGCCGCGCAACGCGCCTTCGGCGAAACCATCCAACTCGACGCAGATGCTGTTGATCGTCATGGCCAGCGCGCTGGCGTTCTCGGGTCTGGTTGCGGCGATGATCTTCGGGTTCAATCGCAAACCGGCGGCGCAGGCTGATGTCCGTGACGATCACCCGCCTGCGCCCTGGGATCTTCCCCACGTCGATCGTCCTTCGCTGCCGCGCTTCATGCACGAGGAGGTGCCGATCCGACGCGCCGCGCGCGCAGGCTCCGCGTGCGACAGGGGACGCCGAGAAGCAGATCGCGGAAATGCTGGCGCGCCTTGACCCGCAGCGCGTCCGCGTGACGAGGTAAATTACTTTTCCAGCTGGCGCTGCAGATTGCGCACGAACTCGGTCAGACCGGTGCGGCGCTCGCGCTTGAGCCGCTCGGCCTTGAGGATCGACTGCACTTCGGCGAAGGCGTCGTCGACGTTCTGGTTGACGACGATGTAGTCGTATTCCGCCCAGTGGCTGAGTTCGTGGGTGGCGCGGCTCATGCGGCCGCGGATGACCTCGTCGGAATCCTGCGCGCGGGTGTGCAGCCGCTTCTCCAGATCGGCCGCCGAGGGCGGCAGGATGAACACGCTGACGACGTCGGCGCCGGCCTTTCGCGCAATTGCTGCGTGCCCTGCCAGTCGATATCGAACAGCACGTCCTGCCCGGCCGACAGCGCCGCCTCGACCGGCGCGCGCGGCGTGCCGTAGCGATTGTCGAACACGGTGGCCCATTCGAGCAGTTCGCCCTGCTGCGACCATCGCCTCGAACCTGGCTTGTCGACGAAGAAGTAATCGCGGCCGTCGACCTCGCCCGGCCGCATCGGCCGCGTGGTCGCCGATACCGACATTTTCAGGCCCGGCATCCGCTCGATCAGCATGCGCGACAGCGTGGTCTTGCCGGCGCCCGAAGGCGACGACAGCACGAACATCAGCCCGCGCCGCTCAACGCCGTCGAAACCACCAGCCGTCATCGCCTCACTCCAGATTCTGGACCTGCTCGCGGAATTGCTCGACCACGTTCTTCATCTCGAGCCCGGTATTGGTCAATTCCAGATCGTTCGATTTCGAGCAGCAGGTGTTGACCTCGCGGTTGAATTCCTGCGCCAGGAAATCGAGCCGCCGCCCGACCGGCCCGCCCTTGCCGATCATCTCGCGGGCCTGCGCGACGTGGGAGGCGATGCGGTCGAGCTCTTCGCGGATGTCGGCCTTGGTCGCGATCAGCATCGCTTCCTGATTGAGCCGGTCGGGATCGAAACGATCGGAAGTTTCCAGCAAGCGCCGCGATCTGCTCGGCGAGCCGCGCCCTGATCGCCTCGGGCTTGCGGCCGGGCGCGGCCTCGGCCTTCCTGGCCAGTCGCTCGATCTCGTCCATGCGCTGGATCAGGATTTGCCCGAGCGCCACGCCCTCGCGGCGGCGCATCTCGACCAGATGGGCGAGCGCCTGCTCGAACGCCGCCGCGGCGGCGTCCTTCGCCGCCTTGTCCTCGGCCTCGTCGCTTTCGGGCTCGACGACCTCGATCACGCCCTTGATGCCGAGCAGGCCGTCGATGCTCGGCGCCACCGCATCGATCTTGCCGGCGAGCGTGCCCGCGACCTTCACGATCGAGGCCAGCACGTCCTCGTTGATGCGGACGGTCGAGACCGCGTTGGCGCGCTTGACGTTGAGATTGGCGTAGACCGTGCCGCGCGACAGCACTTCGCCGGCGCGCTTCTTGGCCAGCGCCTCGAGTTCGTCCCAGCCGGGCGGCAGCCGCAGCCGCAGGTCAAAGCCCTTGGCGTTGACCGACTTCAGTTCCCATTCGAACGTATAGGGGCCGCTGGCGCCGTGGCTTCGGGCAAAACCGGTCATGCTCGACAGCGCCATCGCGTGAAACTTTCCGACAAGATCAGCGTGAGGGATCCGAGACTCAGGGAACGGCGCGACCTTAAGACGATTTCCGCCGAAAGTGGAATTGCGTTCCGGCCGTCGCTGCTTAGCGCTGAACCACCGGCGGCGTGGTGGTCGATTGCGCCGCGCCCTGCCGCGGAGGTGCGGTGCCGCGGACGCGCGGGCTTCTTCGGCGCACGCGGGCTTGCGTGGTCGCCGTCGGATTGGTGTCGGCCGGCGGCGCGCCGGCGGCGGCCGGCGGCGGCGCATCATCCGCCGGCTCGACGGTGTCGTTCTGGATCTGCTTTTCGATCGCGCGCAGCTTGGCGACGTTCTTCTGGTGCTGGTCGTAGGTCTCGGTGAAGGCGTGGCCGCCGGTGCCGTCGGCGACGAAGAACAGGTCGCGCGTGCGCGCCGGATTGGCGGCGGCCTCCAGCGAGGCGCGGCCGGGATTGGCGATCGGTCCCGGCGGCAGGCCCTCGATCACATAGGTGTTGTAGGGCGACGGCTGCGTGATCTCGGAGCGCTTGATCGGCCGGCCCAGCGTGCCCTTGCCGCCGACCAGGCCATAGATGATGGTCGGATCGGACTGCAGCTTGATCTTCTGCCGCAGCCGGTTGACGAACACCGCGGCGACGCGGCTGCGCTCGTCGGCCCTGCCGGTTTCCTTCTCGACGATCGAGGCCAGCGTGACCAGCTGCTCCGGCGACTTGACCGGAACGTCCGGATTGCGGCGCTCCCAGATTTCCGCGAGCACGCGCTTCTGCGCCTGCTGCATGCGCTGGATCACCTGCTCGCGCGTGGTGCCGCGCGGGAATTTGTAGGTCTCCGGCAGCAGCGTGCCCTCGCGCGGCATTTCGCGCACCGATGCCGGCGAAGATGTCGTTGTCGGTCAGCCGCGCCACGATCTGTTCGGAGGTCAGGCCTTCGGGAATGGTGACGGCGTGCTGCACCACCTTGCCTTCGACGATGGTGCCGATGACGTCGCGCAGGCTGGCGTTCTTCTGGAACGAATATTCGCCGGGCTTGAGGTCGGAACTCGCCTTCAGCGCAAACACGCCGCCGATGAACAGCCCACGGATTGACGTTGATGACGCCCTCGCGCTGCAGCGCGTCGGCGATGTCGCGCTTTCCGGCGCGCGCGCGGAATGTTGACGATCTTGTCTTCCTGCAGCGGGCCCGGCGTCTCCAGCATCTGCCTGCCGTAATAATACGCGCGTGCCGGCGCCGATCATCAGAATGATCAGGATGGTGATGATGGCATTGCCGACCACCACGAACGGATTGCGGGCGCGCTCCGACCGCTTCGGCGGCGGCGGCACCTGCTCGGGCTCCAGCGCGGCGCGCGGGCTCCGGGGTGAAATGGGCGGCCTCTCACTCATCGATGCAACCTGAATCCTGCCGGTTCAATCGTGGCCTGGCAAACCCTTGCCCTGCCAATAGCATACGCCCACGCGCTAGAAGTCATCGCCGAATACGGCAAAACGGTGGAGTTGTTCTAAACACGCTGCTAGTCAGCCACGCGCTGCACGATCACGGAGGCGTTGGTGCCGCCGAAACCGAACGAGTTCGACAGCGCGACATTGATCTCGCGCTTGCGCGCCGTATGCGGCACCAGATCGATCGCCGTTTCCACCGACGGATTGTCGAGATTGATGGTCGGCGGCGCGACGTTGTCGCGAATCGCCAGGATGCTGAAAATCGCCTCGATCGCGCCGGCCGCGCCCAGCAGATGCCCGGTCGACGATTTGGTCGACGACATCGACACCTTGCAGGCGGCGTTGCCGAGCAGCCGCTCGACCGCGCCGAGTTCGATCTCGTCGCCGATCTGCGTCGAGGTGCCGTGCGCGTTGATGTAGTCGATATCGGACGGCGCGATGCCGGCGCGCTTCAGCGCCGCGCGTCATGCTGCGGAAGGCGCCATCGCCGTCCGGCGCCGGCGAGGTGATGTGATAGGCGTCGCCCGACAGGCCGTAGCCGATCACCTCGGCATAGATCTTCGCGCCGCGCTTCTTGGCGTGCTCATATTCCTCGAGCACCACGATGCCGGCGCCCTCGCCCATCACGAAGCCGTCGCGATCCTTGTCGTAGGGCCGCGAGGCCTTGTCCGGCGTGTCGTTGAAGCCGGTCGAGAGCGCGCGCGCGGCGCAGAAGCCCGCCATCGCCGAGCCGGCAGATCGGCGATCCGGTGCCGCCCGCCACCATCACGTCGGCATCGCCGAGCGCGATCAGCCGCGCGGCATCGCCGATCGCATGCGCGCCGGTCGAACAGGCCGTCACCACGGAATGGTTGGGGCCCTTGAGGCCGTGCTCGATCGAGACATAGCCGGAAGCGAGATTGATCAGGCGGCCGGGAATGAAGAACGGCGACACCTTGCGCGGCCCGCGCTCCTTCAGCAGGATCGCCGTATCGGCGATGCCGGACAGGCCGCCGATGCCGGAGCCGATCAGGGTGCCGGTGGCGCATTTGTCTTCTTCGCTCGTCGGATGCCAGTCGGCATCGTCGAGCGCCTGGCGCGCCGCGCACATCGCGAAGATGATGAAGTCGTCGACCTTGCGCTGGTCCTTCGGCTCCATCCACTGGTCGGGATTGAAGGTGCCGTCAGCAGCCGTCGCCGCGCGGAATCACGCAGGCGATCTGGCTGGCAAGATCGGAGACGTCGAACGTCTCGATCTTCCTGCGCGCCGCTCTGGCCGTCGAGGATGCGCGTCCACGTTGTGTCGACGCCGCAGCCGAGCGGCGTAACCATGCCCAGCCCCGTGACGACAACCCGCCTCATGTCAAAAACTCCAGCCCGAAACCGGCGGTCCAATAACAAGAAACCGGGGACCGTTCGACAACGGCCCGTCCGGCTTCGTCAGCGACCGCGCAGGGCGTCAGCTTTTCGCGTTCTTCTCGAGAAACTTCGTCGCGTCGCCGACGGTCAAAATCGTCTCGGCGGCGTCATCGGGAATTTCGCAACCGAACTCTTCTTCAAATGCCATCACGAGCTCGACGGTGTCGAGGCTGTCGGCGCCGAGGTCATCAATGAAACTTGCGTTGTCGACCACCTTGTCGGGTTCAACACCGAGGTGCTCGACCACAATCTTCTTAACCCGCTCGCCAATCTCACTCATCGTTCAACCTCGTGCTTGTTCCATTGGACCCGACCCCAAGACGCAAACGCTACGAGCCATCGTGGTCGTTAAACTTCCTTCGCTATCGCGCATAGTCTTGATTCGGCTCGGTGGTAGCCGACAAAGCCCCGGCGAACGGCAGGCGTCGCCACGCCAATATACAGGGTTTCAAAATCCTGCAATGGCGTTCTTTGCCCATCCGTCGGGGGTTCGGTTACCATACTTCCCAAGCCTTGACTACAAGCCTCGACCGGTCGCCGGAAACGGCCTTTGGCCGCATCGATCGAGCCGGTAACCGGCTCAAAACATGGCCATTCCGCCGTTGACGTGAATCGTCTGCCCGGTGACGTAAGCGGCCTCGTTGGAGGCGAGATAGACCGCCGCCGCGGCGATGTCCTCCGGCGTCCCCAGCCGCGCCGCAGGAACCTTCGACAGGATCGTCTCGCGCTGCTTGTCGTTGAGCGCGTCCGTCATCGGCGTCTTGATGAAGCCCGGCGCGATGCAATTGGCGGTCACGTTGCGCTTGGCATATTCCGCGCCCAGCGTCTTGATCAGGCCGATGATCCCGGCCTTCGACGCGGTGTAGTTGGCCTGGCCGGGATTGCCGGTGACGCCGACGATCGAGGTGATCGCGATGATGCGGCCGAAGCGCTTGCGCATCATCAGTTTGGTCGCGGCGCGCGCGAGGCGGAAGGTCGCGGTCAGATTGACCGCGATGACGTCGTCCCAGTCCTCGTCGCGCAGCTGCACGAACAGATTGTCGCGGGTGATGCCGGCATTGGCGACGAGGATGTCGACCTGCCCCATCGCGGCTTCCGCCGCCGGCACCAGCGCCTCGACCTCGGCGCTGTCGGAGAGATTGCAGGGCAGCACGTGAACGCGCTCGCCGAGCTTGGCGGCGAACGCATCCAGCACCTCGCGGCGCGTGCCCGAGATCGCCACCGTCGCGCCCTGCGCGTGCAGCGCCTGCGCGATCGCCCCGCCGATGCCGCCGGTCGCGCCGGTCACCAGCGCCGTCCTGCCCGTCAAATCGAACATCAAGTCTCCTTCCGCAGCTTCAGGCCGCAGCCGCCAATGCGTCCTTGGCGGCGGCAATATCGTTGGGCCCGCCGACCGACACGCCGACCGCGCCGTCGGCGATGCGCTTGACCAGCCCGCTCAGCACCTTGCCGGCGCCGATCTCGAAGAACCGCGTGACGCCGTGGCCGGCCATGTAGGCCACCGACTCGCGCCAGCGCACGGTGCCGGTGACCTGCTCGATCAGGCGGCGGCGGATCTCGTCGGGATCGGTGATCGGCGCAGCCAGCACGTTCGACACCAGCGGCGAGGCCGGCGGCTTGATCGTGACGTCGGCCAGCGCCTTCGCCATCGCATCGGCCGCGGGCTGCATCAGCTTGCAATGGAACGGCGCGGACACCGGCAGCAGCATGGCGCGCTTGGCGCCCTTGGTCTTGGCGATCTCGAGCGCGCGCTCGACCGCGGCCTTGTCGCCGGAGACCACCACCTGCCCGCCGCCATTGTCGTTGGCGGCCTGGCAGACCTGGCCCTGCGCGGCTTCGCTGGCAACCGCCATCGCCGCCTCGTAATCGAGGCCGAGCAGCGCGGCCATCGCGCCGGCGCCGACCGGCACCGCCTTCTGCATGGCAAGGCCGCGGGTGCGCAGCAGCCGCGCGGTATCGCTGATGCTGAGGCTGCCGGCCGCGGCCAGCGCGGAATATTCGCCGAGCGAATGGCCGGCGACGAAGGCCGCATCGCGCCCGACCGAGAAGCCGGCCTCGGTCTCCAGCACCCGCAGCGTCGCGATCGAGACCGCCATCAGCGCCGGCTGGGCGTTTTCGGTGAGCTGCAGGGTTTCGGCCGGGCCGTCCCAGATGATGGCGGTCAGCTTCTCGCCGAGCGCCGCATCGACCTCGTCGAATACCGCCCGCGCGGCCGGAAAGGCCTCCGCCAGGGCCTTGCCCATGCCGACCGCCTGGGAACCCTGCCCCGGAAACGTAAATGCAGCCGTCATCGGCGCTCCCTCGTGAGAATGGGGCCGTAAGACACTGACCGAGGCCGGGATGTCAAGCCGCGCTGCGGAATCGCGGGCCACGGCTCGAGCCCTCGGTTCGCGCTAGAAGCCGCCCGCCTGCCTGATCGCCGCCGACCTCGGCGCCGGCCCGCGCACGGCGCACGCTGCTCACGAGCTTGCCCGGCCGGTCCTCGTGGTCTGGCTTCGCGGTCGCCAGCCGCAGCACGGCGGCGTAGTTCGGCTGCACCTCCATCCGGTCCGCATGCCGGCTCTCGCGAGAGGATGCGGTGGACGCGCGGCAGGTTGTAGCAGGGCACGTAGAACAGCAGATGATGCTCGAGGTGATAGTTGACGTAGTAGGGCGCGATGAACAGCCGCTCGAGAAAGTTCGCGCGCGTGGTGCGGGTGTTGCGCAAGGGATCGTCGCTGTCGGGCACCACGGCATGTTCGGCGATGTTGCGGATGCGGGTGATCACCATCATGCCAGGTCAGCAGCGGCAACAGCCACAACAGCGGATAGGCCCACCACACGCCGGCGGCGGCAAGGCCTGCGAACAGCACGGCGTTGACGACGAACTGCGGACCGAGCTTTTCCCAGAAATGCGCGGCGCGCTGCGCGAGCGGCCATTCATTCGGTCGCCGAGCGCATTGAGCAACTGCGCCTTGCGCTGCTGCGTAGCCGGTCTGGCCGGTGATATCGCGCCAGAATTTGCGGCGATAGCTCAGCCTGGTGATCGGAAACGGCGCCGACAGGATCAGATCGGGATCGTCGTCCTGCTGCGTGCGCGCATGATGCTGCAGATGATAGCGGCGATAGGCGCGGGTCTCGGCGAAGATCGGATAGGCGCAGAACCACTGGCTCAGCGTCAGGTTGACCTTCTCGTCCGCCGACAGGCAGCCATGCGCGCCGTCATGCATCAGGATCGCGAGCCCGAGCTGGCGCGAGCCGATGATCGCCGACCGCCAGCACGAAGGTGAGCGGATTGGGCCACCACGCGACCAGCGCGATCGAGCCGAGTATCAGCGCCCATGCATGCGCGATCAGGGCGACGCCCTTCCAGGTCGACGCGCTGGCGCACGGCGATCAGTTCATCCTCGGTCAGGAAGTCGCGGGCACGCATGCGAAGCGCGGTCATGGCTGATCTCTCCCTGTCGGGTGAAGCTGTCGGACGCGATCGCGGTCGCCGACGAGGCGCAGCCGGGCGCTGTCGCCGGCAGGCTGCGTCGTCGCCTGCTCGCCCAGCACGCGCAGCATCTCGGCTGCACAGTTCGTCGGCCGAGCGGCCCATCGCATGGCCCTCGACCATGACGCCGATCGCGACCGCCCAGAACCGCCGCGAGCTGTCGCATCGGGATCGCGCAGCGATCTGCCAGCCGTGCCGCTCGATCTGGCCGGCATAGGCGCGCAACCCTCGCCGTGCAGCCGCTCGATGGTGCGCTCCACCAGCGGCGCGAGATCCTGGCGGCGGCGGGTCAGCGTCAGCGCTTCGGCGAAGAAGGCGACCGGATCCGTCGCCGTCACGCGTCTCGACCAGCGCGCGGGTGTAGTCCGCGCGGCGTAGCTGCCTGCAGCGCGGCCTGCTCGGCCGCGCGCGCCACATAGAGCATGTCGCGGCAGGCGGCTTCGACGAACAGCGCTTCCTTGGTGCGGAAGTAATAGGTGATCTGGCTCGGAAAGGCGTCCGCGGCGGCGGCGATGTCCGAGATCGAGGTGCCGGCAAGCCCGCGCTCCTTGAACAGCCGGCTGGCGCCGTCGAGCAGCCGCGAGCGCATCTGGCGCCCGGCCGTACGCGTGGCACGAGCGGCGTGCTTGGGATCGCCGGCGAGCATTTCAGAAGCCGCTCTGGACGGATTTGGGAGCCATTTTTGCCCTCTCGTCCATTATTTGTATGCTATACAAACAAATATGTCAACCGATGACGCCGGCTCGACCGACCTCGCGTGGGCAGGCCAGGCCCCTTCAATCCCGCAAGAACCTTGCCAGCGCGCGCAAAATCCTTATAAACCGCGCCATCCGTGGATCCCGGCCGGGAGCTGAACGGACGGTCTCAGCAATCTCACCTTTTGGCGATGTTGATGTGGCAGGGCCAGTCGGCCCGTCGTCCCGTGCTTCCGCCTTCTGAGCATTATCCGAGTCCTTTCCGAAGGTCTCGAAGGGCTTGCCGCCGGGAACCGCGCCAACACAGGAAAGGACACCCATGCCTCTTTATGAGCATGTTTTCTCGCGCGTCAGGATGCGAGCACCCAGCAGGTCGAAGAGCTGACCACCCAGATGACCGGCATCGTCGAAGGGCTCGGCGGCAAGGTCACCAAGACCGAGAACTGGGGCGTGCGCTCCCTCACCTATCGCATGAACAAGAATCGCAAGGCGCACTTCGTGCTGATGAACATCGATGCGCCCTCCGCTGCGGTCACCGAGATCGAGCGGCAGGAGCGGATCAGCGAAGACGTCATCCGCTACCTCACCGTCCGCGTCGAAGAGCACGAGGAAGGTCCCTCGGCGATGATGCGCAAGGCCGATCGTGACCGCGAGCGCGACGATCGCGGCGGCGGTTTCCGCGGTGACCGCGAAGGCGGCTTCCGTGGCGATCGTGAAGGCGGTGGCTTCCGCGGCGACCGTGGCCCGCGCCGTCCGCGCGAAGACGACGTCGAAGCGCAGCGGAAGAGGAGTAAGAATCATGGCTGAAGCTGGTGCACGCCGTCCGTTTTTCCGTCGCCGCAAGACCTGCCCGTTCACGGGTCCGAATGCGCCGAAGATCGACTACAAGGATTCAAGCTGCTGATGCGTTACGTCTCCGAGCGCGGCAAGATCGTGCCGAGCCGCATCACCGCCGTCTCCGCCAAGAAGCAGCGTGAACTCGCGCGCGCCATCAAGCGCTCGCGTTTCCTCGGCCTGCTGCCCTACGTCATTCGCTAAGACATCTTCGGTCCGGCGGCGTTCGCGCCGCCGGTCGCAATTCTTCATAAGGCTTCCGGGTCGTCCGGTCGCCGATGGTTGGGGTCGAAAGACCTCTAACCGCTCGAAAGGAGCGGGACAGCTGATGATCGCGATCATGCTCATTGCCCTTGCGGCCGGCTGCGCGTCGGCGCTGATGTTCGCCTCGATCATCTCGGGCGCGCTGATCTCATTGCTGCTGTTCTATCTGGCGCCGCTGCCGCTGATGGTGGCGGCGCTTGGATGGGGACCGATCGCGGCGACGATCGGCGGCATCGCCGCCGCCTCCGGCCTCGGCGCGATCTTCGGCCTGCCCTACTGCATCGCCTTTGTCGTCACCGTTGCGCTGCCCGCCTGGTGGCTCGGCCATCTCGCGCTGCTGGGACGGCCGCTGCCCAATGCCGGCCGCAGGCAATGGTGCTGCGCCGGCCGCGCCCGCAACTCGAATGGTATCCGGTCGGCCGCATCCTGCTCTGGATCGCGGGCTTTGCCGCACTGACCACGATTGCGGCCATGCTGACGCTCGGCACCGACGCCGAGACCATCACCAGCGTCGCTGCGCCGCGGCCTGCTGCGGATCCTGGGCGCCGCGCGATGCGGCATCGTCGGGCGATATCGAACGCTGGGTCGACCGCGCTCGCGGTCATCGCGCCGGCGGCAGCCACGATCGTCGCCATGATGACGCTGACGCTCAACCTCTGGCTCGCCGGCAAGATCACCGCGACGTCGGGCCGGCTGCACCGGCCGTGGCCCGATCTGAAGAGCGCGGAATTGCCGCCGATGACGCTGGTGGCGCTGTCGTGTCGCGCTGGCCTTCTGCTTCATCGGCGGGCTCGTCGCGATGTTCGCGCAGATCGCAGCCACCGCGCTGCTGATGGCCTACGCCCTCACCGGCTTTGCCGTGCTGCACACGCTGACGCTGGCGCTCAAGAGCCGCGCGTTCTGGCTCTGCTGCACCTACGCCATCGTTGTCGCTGTTCGGCTGGCCGGTGCTGGCGATGGTCGCGCTCGGCCTCGCCGACGCCGTATTCGGCATTCGCCAACGCTTTATGCGCGGCAAGCCGCCGCCTCTGCCCGCATCCTGAAACTCCAACCATCCACTTCAAACCGCATATCGATCACTCAAAAGGAGAACGAAAATGGAAGTCATTTTGCTGGAACGCGTCGCCAAGCTCGGTCAGATGGGCGAAGTCGTCCGCGTCAAGGACGGGTTTGCCCGCAACTTTCTGCTCAAGCGCGGCAAGGCGCTGCGCGCCACCGCCGACAACCGCGCCAAGTTCGACGGCATGAAGGCCGAGCTCGAGGCCAACAACCTCAAGGCCAAGGGCGAAGCGACCAAGGTCGCCGAGAAGATCAACGGCCGCAACGTGGTCGTGCTGCGTCAGGCCTCGGAGACCGGCCAGCTGTTCGGCTCGGTCAGCGTGCGCGACATCATCGCCTCGTTCGAGGCCGACGGCGTCACCATCAGCCGCAGCCAGGTCCTGCTCGATGCGCCGATCAAGACCATCGGCAAGCATCAGATCGCCATCGCCGTGCATCCGGAAGTCGAAGTCAGCGTCAGCGTCACCGTGGCGCGCAGCGCCGACGAAGCCGAGCGCATCAACCGCGGCGAGGACATCTCGACCCGTCAGGAAGACCAGGACGCCGCCGCCGAGGCGCTCGCCGCCGCCGGCGAGTTCTTCGATCCGGAAGCCCAGCACGACGACGAGGCGCCGGCGCCCGCTGCGACCGAGAAGTAACGCGTTCGCTATCGCGCTGTGATGAGTTTCAAGCCCGGCCCTTCAGGCCGGGCTTGGGATTCTGGCAGCCGCCTTCTCGTCGAGCATCGCGATCGAGGCCAGCGCGGTCGCGGTGTGCTTCTCGACGCCATCGGTCACGCAGAACACGTCGGCCGCAACCACGGCGACCTGACGTCCGGGCTTGATCACGCGCGCCCGGCAGATCAGGCGCTCGCCGATCGCCGGCGACAGCAGGTTCAATTTGTATTCCGCCGTCAGCGCCGACTGCCCGCGCGATGTCGCGGCCGCAATCGTGGTGGCGTTGTCGACCAGGAAGGCGGTGACGCCGCCGTGGAACAGGCCGTGCTGCTGCAACAGTTCCGGCCGGCGGTCGACCGCAAGCGTGCACGTGCCGCGCGTCAGCTCGGACAGCTCCGCCCCGATATGGGTCATGAAGCCCTGGCGGCCGACATTGTCGCGGATGCGGGTCGCGATCGGCGCGAAGTCGGGATCGTTATTCGCATTCATACGGTTTCTCCCGGTTTGTGGATCGCATCGGGCGCGACCACCGCGCGGATGGCGCAGGCGATCAGGATGTCGGCCTGCTCTCTTGGATCGGCGCGGTCGCGGCCCGACAGCCATGCGCGGCAAAAAATCTGCGCCGGTCCGATGATCTGGCTGAAGAACAGTGACGACGTCATCGGCAGCAATTCGCCGCGCGCGATCAGCGGCGCGCGCCATCGCTCGACGGCTTCCGCAAGGCGCGAATTTTGTGCGCGCTGCGCGCCGCGGATCTCCTCGGTCCATTCGCTGCGGGAAATTTCGAACAGATAGCGCGCCTCGCGCCTGGAGTTGACGACCCATTCGAGATGCGCGCGGATCAGCCGCGCCACGCCTTCCCGCGCCCCGCAGGATTCATCGACCGCGGCGATGACGGCTGCGTGGTAACGGGCGAGAATTTCCAGGAACAACGTGCCGGCCAGTTCCTTCTTCGATCCGAAGAAATGGAAGAAGCTGCCATTGGACGCCCGCGCGCGGGTTCTGATGGCGGCCACGGTCGCGCCCTCGAAGCCGTCGCGGTCGAACACCGCCAATCCCGCCGCCAGCAGATCCTCGCGTGCCGTGGTCATCCGTGTCCGATCCTCGACGTAGATCATACTCTAGAGTAACACTCTAGAGCTGGTCAAGCGACATCACGCCGTCGGCGGCATTCGGAAATGCTGAAAGTCCTAGCGCGAGATCGGCGGCACGGGCGGGCCGGCGGGCGCACCGTCGGCGGTGCTGGCGGCCGTGGCGGTCACCGGCGGCAGGCGCCGCTGCGAGGCTCGCGGCCGGCTCAGGTGCGGTCGCTGCGGAAGCCGGCGGCGCCGGCGTGACCGGCGGCACCGGATCGGGCCGAAGCGGCATTGGCTCGCTGCCGGCGTTCTCCTTGGGAGCATCGACCTTGGCGGTCTCGGATCTGCCGTCGCCTGCGGACTGCGCCTGCGCGCTGCAGGCTTGTCGACATCGGCTTGATCGCGTCGGTCTTGATCGCATCGGTCGGCAGGATCGGCTTGGCGGCATCGGTCTTGGCAGGATCGGTCGCGGCGGTTTCAGCCTTGGCGGCATCCGGCGACGCATCGTCTTCCTTCGCGGCATCGCCCGGCGGTGCCTGCTCGGTTTTCGGCGGCTCTTCGGCGGCGGGCCTGCCGCGCCTGCCCTGCTTCTGCCTGACGCCCGATTTGCTGTCGGTCGCGGCCTGCACCGGGGCCTGTCCATCTGCAGGCTTGGCGGCGTCGGGCGCCGTGCGCGACGTGCCAGCCGCTTCGCGTCGCGGCCCGGGCGCGCGCCCTCGCCTTGCGGCGTGCGCTCGATCGGCATCCGGCCGGGAAGCCTCCTGCGCCGGTGCGGCCGGCGGCTGCCGGCGACCGAACCGGTCGGGCTGATCCGGCCTTCCGTCCTGCCGGGTCCTGCTTGGCGTCCTTCGCGTCCTGCTTTCGGCTGATCCTTGCTCTGATACCGCGGGTCGGTCGCGCCGTTGGATATCAGGTAGGACGAGAGCACCGAGGCCATGTCGGTGCCGGTCGTGTAGTGCTGGCGCAGAAAGCCCGGCAGCGACGAAGCCGGCACGTTCTTCAACAGGCCACGCGGGCTCTTGTGGCAGGCGTTGCAGGTGCTCGAGAATATCTGGGAGGGGCTCTTGCCGGCGTCGAGATTTTCGCGCCCGCGCCACGCCTGCTGTGAGGCAGCCGATCAGGAGCGTCACCGTCGCTAAACTGAGCGCTCGGCTCAACATTCCCTGCTTCTCCAGACGTGGAATCGCTGCCGGCATCGCACAACGCGGCCGGCGGCGGGGTCACCTTTAGCCGATTATGGCGCGAATGGAAGCGCGCTTAGTGACGCATCTGCGTGATCGTCACATTTGGGAATATCCGCTTTGACTACAACGCACTAGCGCCACGGCATCATCGTAACTTATGATCTTGTTGATGCATCCTTGGAACCAACCGTTTCCGCGGTGCGTCGGTGTAACGGGTCGCTCGTTCCATTGGTGCTTCGATGGATCGGTTGTTGCGTTATTTTCTGGGTCAGTTCATTCGCCGCGGCACGATGACGTTCACGGCCGCGAGCGGGGCCAGGTTTACCTGCGGTGACGGCACCGGCCGCCCGGTGTCGGCGCGGTTCCTGACCGAACGGACCCAGCGCCGTATTCTCCTCAATCCCGAACTGGCGCTGGGCGAAGCCTATATGGACGGCACGTTCGTGGTCGAGAACGGCTCGATCGCGGATGCGCTGGCGATCCTGCTCGATCAGCCCGAAATGGTGCCGCGCTGGGCCAGGCTGCAATGGTGGCTGCGTTATTTCAGCCGGCACGCCAGGCAATTCAATTGGCGCGGCCGGGCGCGAAACAACGTCGCCCATCACTACGATCTCGACGGGCGGCTCTATTCCCTCTTCCTCGACGCCGACAGGCAATACAGCTGTGGCTATTTCGAAACGCCGGATACGACGCTCGACGATGCCCAGCTCGCCAAGAAACGCCACCTTGCCGCCAAGCTCCTGATCGGGCGCGGCAACCGCGTGCTCGACATCGGCTCGGGCTGGGGCGGACTTGGCCTCTATCTGGCCGAAATGACCGGCGCCGACGTCACCGGCATCACGCTGTCGATCCGAGCAATTGCAGGTCGCGAACGCCCGCGCCGCCGAGAAGAACCTGACGGGTTCGGCCAGATTCCTGCTCAGCGATTACCGCGACATTGCCGGCCCGTTCGACCGGATCGTGTCGGTCGGCATGTTCGAACATGTCGGCGTCGACTTCTATGAAACCTTTTTCAAGCGCTGCGCCGAACTTCTCAGCGACGACGGCGTCATGGTGCTGCACTCGATCGGCCGCTCGACCGGTCCCGATGTGACGAGCCCATGGATCACCAAATACATCTTCCCGGGCGGCTATATCCCCGCCGCTTTCCGAGGTCATTCCCGCGATCGAGAAGCGCCGGGCCTTCTGGTCTGCGACATCGAAATCCTGCGGCTGCATTATGCGGAGACGCTGAAGGCCTGGCGCGAGCGCTTCATGGCGCGGCGCGAAGAGGCGGTGCGCCTCTATGACGAGCGCTTTGCGCGCATGTGGGAATTTTACCTGGCGGCGTCGGAAATGTCGTTCCGGAAGCAGAACCTGATGAATTTCCAGATCCAGCTCACCAAGCGCCAGGGCATCGTGCCGATGACGCGCGATTACATTACCGCGGGAAGAAGCGCGGCTGCGCGGAATGGAACTCGGGAGGCAGCCGCGGCTGCAGTTGGCGGGCGAATAGGTCGGCCGAATCGCGGTGGCGTCAGTTCCGCAGGCTGTAAGCCGAGGCATAAGGCATACGAACCGACGCCGGACGGGCGAGTTGGGCGCGCACGGCAGCCAAGCAACTGGTCGTCACAGGGTACGGCACGCAGTTCCGGGCGCGAAATCGCTTCCATCGTGTCGATCAGCATCGACAGCCACAAGCGCTGGCCGCTTGCCGATCGCCATCCCTGGAGTTGCTGACCCATCGCCTGTCCTTCCGGTCCGTTCCAGCTGGCAACTCGAAAATCGCCGGCCCGTTCCCGATTTCTGTAACCAATCCATCTTGCGGCGAAGAAAATCACATCCGATGTGATCTACTTCACAGAAGCCCTCGGCGGCCCGTCGTACATCTCCGCCATGAGCCCAGCAAACCTACCCAGCGTCCGATTCGATTCCGACATCAGGACCGACTACGCCTTGATCGCGATCGGGGTGGGCGCCGCCTTGTTCGCGTTCGATCTACCTGATCCTGGTTTGATCAACGCTTAAGATCGCGGCTCGAAAACGTCTCCGCGCCTTCGGATGGGTCTGTCCAAGTCGCGATAAGGTTCAGGCTCTCCTAAGACTTTACCTGGCATTTTGCGGAAAGCGCTGCCCGCACCGCCCCGTTTTGGCCGAAAGCCCGTCAAGCGGATGCATGCGACCGGCTGGGATTCATCCACATCTGCATTGTGTGAATCGGTGCATAAGGCAGCTTCACACTTCCGCTGGGCGCGGGACGTGGCGCTTTATCGCCGCCCACTTCCGGGAATCGCCTGGATCAACGACCAAAATCCGAAGCATAATCCGACCCATGGCTCTGACTGATTCGAACGTCCTCAAGCTCGCTCCCGACGCGGGAACTCCGGTCTACCGGAGCGCGCCGCACAATATCGAGGCGGAGCAGAGCCTGCTGGGCGCGATCCTGGTCAACAACGACGCGTTCTACCGGGTTTCCGACTTTCTGGAGCCGAAGCACTTCTTCGAGCCGATCCATCAGACCATCTTCGAGACCGCCGGCAGCCTGATCCGGATGGGCAAGGTCGCGACCCCGGTCACGCTGAAGACCTTCCTGCCGGCCGATACCGATATCGGCGGCATGACGGTCGGCCAATATCTCGCCCGCCTCGCCGCCGAAGCCACCACGATCATCAACGCGCAGGATTACGGCCGCACCGATCTACGACCTCGTCGCTGCGCCGCGACCTGATCCGGATCGGCGAGGACATGGTCAACGTCGCCTTCGACGCGCCGGTGGATTTTGCGCCGCGCGCCCAGATCGAGGACGCCGAGCGCCAGCTCTACGAACTTGCCGAGATCCGGCCGCTACGACGGCGGCTTCCAGCGCTTCTCGCAGGCGCTGACCACCGCGCGTCGACATGGCGGCCAAGGCCTATCCAGCGCGACGGCAAGCCTGTCGGGCATCGCCACCGGCCTGCGCGATCTCGACACCAAGATGGGCGGCCTGCAGCGCGTCCGACTTGATCATCGTCGCCGGCCGCCCCGGCATGGGCAAGACGGCGCTCGCCACCAACATCGCCTACAACATCGCCAAGGCGCATCGCGCCGAGGTGCAGGCCGACGGCACCATGAAATCCGTCAATGGCGGCATCGTCGGCTTCTTCTCCTGCGAAATGTCGGCCGAACAGCTCGCCACCCGTATTCATCGCCGAGCAGACCGGCATCGCCTCGAGCATGATCCGCCGCGGCGGCATCAGCGAGGCCGATTTCGAGAAGATCCGCGACTATTCGATCGAGCTGCAGTCGCTGCCGCTCTACGTCGACGAAACCGGCGGCCTGTCGATCTCGCAGCTCACGGCGCGCGCGCGCCGGCTGAAGCGGCAGAAGGGCCTCGACCTGATCGTGATCGACTACATCCAGCTGCTGCAGGGCTCGGGCAAGCGCGGCAACGACAACCGCGTGCAGGAAGTGACCGAGATCACCACCAGCCTCAAGGCGCTGGCAAAGGAGCTCAACGTTCCGATCATCGCGCTGTCGCAGCTGTCGCGTCAGGTCGAAAACCGCGACGACAAGCGCCCGCAACTGTCCGACCTGCGTGAATCCGGCTCGATCGAGCAGGACGCCGACGTCGTGATCTTCGTGTACCGCGAGGAATATTACCTGCAGCAACAAGGAGCCGCGGCCCGGCACGCCCGAATACGAGAAATGGCAGCTCGACATGGAGCTGGTGCACGGCAAGGCCGAAGTCATCATCGGCAAGCAGCGCCACGGCCCGACCGGCACGGTGCGAGCTGCAGTTCGAAGGCCAGTTCACGCGGTTCAGCGATCTCGCGCAGGATGGCCACGTGCCCGACCGCGGCTATTGACGGCGTCACGCGCGGTTGAACCGCCGCGTTCGCGCCGCGTAAAATGCGGCATGAACATCGCCTCCGATCCCAAATCGATCCCGCAAGGCACCCTGCTCTCGCCCGAGGCGAACCAGGCGGCCGCGCTCGCGACCGCCACCGGCGTCCTGACCGTCGATCTCGACGCCATCGTCGCCAACTGGCGCAAGCTCGAGAAGACGGCGGTGCCGGCCGAATGCGCCGGCGTGGTCAAGGCGGACGCCTATGGCTGCGGCGCCGAACAGGTCGCGCGCGCGCTGGCTAGCGCCGGCTGCAAGACGTTCTTCGTCGCCACCCTCGATGAGGCCGCGCGTGGTCCGCGCCGCGGTGCCGGCGGCCGCGATCTACGTGCTCGACGGCTTCTTCCAGAACACCGGCGAGGCCTACGCCAAGATCGACTGCAAGCCCGTGATCGGCGATCTCAACGAACTCGCCGAATGGGACGTGTTCTGCCGCCGCTCCGGCTGGTCCGGCGGCGCTGCCATCCACATCGATACCGGCATGAACCGGCTCGGGCTGACGGTCACCGAGGCGCAGGGCATCATCCCGCGCATCAATGCCGGCGATCACGGCATTACGCTGGTGATGAGCCACCTCGCCTCCGCCGAACAGCTCAACAACCCGCTCAACGCCAGGCAGCTCACGGCCTTCCGCGAGATCGCGAGCCTGTTTTCCGGCGTGCCGGCGTCGCTGGCGAATTCGTCCGGCGTTTTCCTGGGCCCGCAATTCCAGTTCGACCTGGTGCGGCCGGGCGCGCGCGCTCTACGGCGTCAATCCGACGCCGGAAGCCGACAATCCGATGCAGCCGGTGGTCGAGCTGAAGGCGCGCATCGTGCAGATCCGCAACATCGAGCGCGGCGAGACCGTCGGCTATGGCGGCACCTGGACCGCGCGGCGGCCGACCCGGATCGCGATCGTCTCCGCCGGCTATGCCGACGGCTATTTCCGCGCCGCCAGCGCCAATGACGGCACCCGCGGCGCCGAGGTGGTGGTCGCCGGCAAGCGCTGCCCGATCGCGGGCCGCGATTTCGATGGACCTGATGGCCGTCGACGTCACCGATCTCGACAAGAACGCCGTGCGGCGCGGCCACATGGTGACGCTGATCGGCGAAGGCATCACGGTCGACGAACTCGCCCACCATTTCGGCACCATCGGCTACGAAGTGCTGACCAGCCTCGGCAGGCGCTTCGCGCGCGTTTACAAGGGCGGCAATGCCGAGGCTGCGCTGCGGAGCCTGCCGCCGCTCCTGCCGTCATCCGGCTAGCGCCGTCGGCTTACTGCTTCTTCCGGCTAGCCAACACTTTCTTGCAGGCGTCGCTGAGCTGGTCATGCTGCTTGTTCAGACAGGCGACGACGCGGCCGCCGCCCGGCAGCGTGCCGGCGCAATATTTGTCATAATCCGCCTTGCAGGCGCCGCGCTGATCGGCGGTTTGTGCAACGGCGGATCCCGAAGATCCGATGGCGAACACGAGAACGGCGAAGCGCAGTTTCGACATGAGATCTCCAGAGTACAGGCGAAGCACAGTGAGCGGCTAGCTCTACATGAAGATCGCGACCTTCAACATCAACAATATCAACCGCCGCCTGCCGAACCTGTTGCGCTGGCTGCGCGCGGCAAAGCCCGACGTCGTCTGCCTGCAGGAACTGAAATCGACCGACGCCGAGTTTCCCGGTTCTGCGATCGAGAAGGCCGGCTACGGCGCGGTGTGGCGCGGACAGAAGACCTGGAACGGCGTCGCCATCCTGGCGCGCAACGCCGAGCCGGTGCTGACCCGCGACCGCACTGCCCGGCGATCGCGACGATCACGAGGCGCGCTACATCGAAGCCGCCGTCAACGGCATCATCGTCACCAGCATCTATCTGCCGAACGGCAATCCGCAGCCCGGACCGAAATTCGACTACAAGCTCGACTGGTTCAGGCGGCTGCGCTCGCATGCCGCGCAAATTCCTCAAGCAGGACATCCCGGTGGTGCTGGCCGGCGACTACAACGTCGCGCCGACCGAACTCGATATCTATCCGACGCAAGTCGTGGGACAAGGACGCGCTGATCCAGCCGAAGAGCCGCGCCGCGTTCAAGGCGCTGGTGGACGCAGGGCTGGACGCGATGCGATCCGCACGCTGCATCCGTCAAAACCGATGTTCACGTTCTGGGACTACAAGCGCAACCGCTGGCCGCGCGACGCCGGCCTGCGGCTCGATCATCTGCTGCTGAGCCCGGCGCTGGCGCCGCGCCTGATCAAGGCCGGCGTCGACCGCAAGATCCGCGGCGAGGAAGGCGCCAGCGACCACGCGCCGGCGTGGATCGTGCTGACGTAATCGTGCTGAAGTAGCTGGCGTCACCACAGGTTCTTGCCGTCGATGACCGTCACCGTCACCGCATCGAGATCGAAATCGTCGAGCAGCCGCGCATTGACGCCCACTTTCGGATTGTCGAAGTCCGGCTTGCCGGTCGACCAGTCCGGCGATCCTGAATAGGTTCCGCAGCCGCAATTGGCGCAGAAATGATGTTTGACGGTGCGGCTGCCCCACCGATAGGTCGCGACATTTTCAGGCGGCGACGTCAGGCGAAATTGTGCAGGCGTATAGTAAGCCCACAGCGCGCCGCGTTTCGCGCACAGCGAACAGGTGCAGCGCGTCACGCCGGGAGGCGCCTCGCTCACCTCGAATTGCGTGTGGCCGCAATGGCAGCTTCCCTGATCGGCACGATGCGCTCCCTCATCAATGACTTGACACGGCGGAGATCTGAAGCCGGAGCCTGCTGCCAGCATCATGTCAGCAGCACGCAACCCGACGGAATATTTTCCTGGGCTTCCTCTTCATCCTCATCCGTCGGCCTGATTGCCGGCACCATCTCGGGCATCGTCGGCACCGGCTCGTCGATCATGCTGATGCCGGTGCTGGTCTATCAATACGGGCCGAAGCAAGCCGTGCCGATCATGGCGGTCGCAGCGGTGATGGCGAATCTTTCGCGCATCCTCGCCTGGTGGCGCGAGGTCGACTGGCGCGCCTGTCGCCGCCTATTCGATCACCGGCATCCCGGCCGCGGCGCTCGGCGCGCGCACGCTGCTGGCGCTGCCGTCGCACGCGGTCGATGTCGCGATCGGCCTGTTCCTGATCGCGATGGTGCCGGTGCGGCACTGGCTCGCGCGGCACGCAGCTGAAGGCGCAGCTCTGGCATCTCGCGATCGGCGGCGCGGTGATCGGCTATCTCACCGGCATCGTGGTTTCGACCGGGCCGCTGAGCGTGCCGCTGTTTCTGTTCTACGGCCTCACCAAGGGCGCGTTCCTCGCCACCGAAGCGGCGAGTTCGCTCGGCCTCTATCTTGAGCAAATCCGTGACCTTCGAACGCTTCGGCGCGCTGACGCCGGATGTCGCGCTGAAGGGCCTGATCGCCGGCTCCTCGCTGATGTCGGGCGCCTTCATCGCCAAGCGCTTCGTGCTGCAGCTCGAGCCGAATGTGTTTCGCCTGATCATGGACGGCATCATGCTCGCAGCAGGCCTTTCCCTGCTGTGGTCGGCGGCAACGTCCTAGAAATCCTGCGCAGTCGGCGCCGTTCCGGCCTGAACCAAGGCGGTGCAGCCGCCGACAAAGTCAGCGATGTCACAGCAGATTTGTCGGGACCGTCGATCATATCGACCCAAAGCAATTTGAATTAAGGAGCAATAAATGACCCGGGCACTATTGGCGCCGCTGTCGCCATTCTAGTCATCCTCGTGATCGCAGCCGGCAGCTGGTACACGGTCGATCAGACCGAACGCGGCGTCCGGCTGCGCTATCGGCGCGGTCATCGGCACCGCCCAGCCCGGCCTGGGCTTCAAGCTTCCGTTGATCGACAGCGTCGAGAAGGTCAGCGTCAAGACCATCGACCTATGCGTGGGACAAGATGAACTCCCTACTCCTACGATCAGCAGCCGGCGGACCTGAAGATCAGCGTTACCTTGCGGGCATCGCCGGACAAGGTATCGGACCTCTACGCCAAGTTCGGCCGCCTCGACACCGCGGTCAATCAGGTCGTCAGCCCCGTCGTGAACCAGCAGGTCAAGGTCGTGTTCGGCCGCTACACCGCGGTGAAGGCCATTCAGGAGCGCGGTCCGCTCAATGCCGCGATCAAGGACGCCATCACCGCCACGCTCAGAGACGACCCGATGATCATCATCGAGAGCGTGCAACTCGAGAACATCGAGTTCAGCGCCAACTATCTGCACTCGATCGAGCAGCGCATGCTGGCCGAGGTCGAGGTGCAGAAACTGCAGCAGAACGCCGAGCGCGAAAAGGTGCAGGCGCAGATCACGGTCACGCAAGCCACCGCCAAGGCGAACGCCGTCCGCGCGGAGGCCCAGGCCAACGCCGAAGCCACCCGGCTGAACGGCGAAGCCAAGGCGTCGAACATCCGGATCACCGGCGAGGCCGAAGCCGCCGCCATTGAAGCCCGCGCCAAGGCGCGCTCGGCACCAATCCGAACCTCGTCACGCTGGTGCAGGCCGAGCGCTGGAACGGCGTGCTGCCGACCACGATGGTGCCGGGCTCTGCCGTGCCGTTCCGTGGTCGGTGAAGTAGCGTTCGACGACGCTGGGAGATGATGCCCGAGGTTGCGATCTCGGGCATTGTCATCGTTCATTCCATGCTAAGGGGAATGACGATCTCGAAGCGATCGTCGAACCGAAACTTCATGGCCAAATCCACCCTCTCCTTCGTCTGCCAGAACTGCGGCGCGGCGTATAACCGCTGGCAGGGCAAGTGCGACTCCTGCGGCGAGTGGAACACGCTGGCCGAGGAGGACACGACCGGCGCGACCGTCGATGCCGGTCTCGATCCGCTCCAGACGCAAGGGCCGGACGTTCGCGCTGGAATCGCTGACCGGCAAGAGCCAGGACGCCCCTCGCCTGTCCTCCGGCATGGCCGAGCTCGATCGCGTCACCGGCGGCGGATTTGTCCGCGGCTCGGTGCTGCTGGTCGGCGGCGATCCCGGCATCGGCAAATCGACGCTGCTGACGCAGGCCACCAGCCTGATGGCGCGCGCCGGCCATCGCGCGGTCTACATCTCCGGCGAAGAGGCGGTGGCGCAGGTGCGGCTGCGCGCCGAGCGGCTCGGCCTCGCCGACGCGCCGGTGCAGCTCGCCGCCGAAACCTCGGTCGAGGACATCGTCTCGACGCTGTCGGAAGGCACGGTGCCGCGCCTGATCGTGATCGATTCGATCCAGACCATGTGGACCGACACGGTCGAATCCGCGCCCGGCACGGTGACGCAGGTGCGCGCCTCGGCGCAGGCGCTGATCCGCTTCGCCAAGCAATCCGGCGCCGCGATCATCCTGGTCGGCCACGTCACCAAGGACGGCCAGATCGCCGGGCCCCGCGTGGTCGAGCACATGGTCGACGCGGTGCTGTCGTTCGAGGGCGAAGGCTCGCAGCAGTTCCGCATCCTGCGCGCGGTGAAGAACCGCTTCGGCCCGACCGACGAGATCGGCGTGTTCGAGATGACCGGCCTGGGCCTGCGCGAGGTCTCCAACCCTTCCGAATTGTTCCTCTCCGAGCGCGATCTCGGCAGCCCGGGCACCGCGGTGTTTGCCGGCATCGAGGGCACCCGCCCGGTGCTGGTGGAATTGCAGGCGCTGGTGGCGCCGACCACGCTCGGCACGCCGCGGCGCGCCGTGGTCGGCTGGGACCCGAGCCGGCTGTCGATGGTGCTGGCGGTGCTGGAGGCCCATTGCGGCGTCAAACTGTCCGGCCACGACGTCTATCTGAACGTCGCGGGCGGCCTGCGCATCCAGGAGCCTGCGGCCGACCTCGCCGCGGCCGCCGCGCTGGTGTCGTCGCTGGTCAATGCGCCGCTGCCGACGGATGCGGTCTATTTCGGCGAGATTTCGCTGTCCGGCGCGGTCCGGCCGGTGGCGCAGACCTCGGCCCGGCTGAAGGAGGCCGCAAAACTCGGCTTTGGCCGCGCCGTGCTGCCCGAATCGGCCCGCGGCGACGTCGGCGGCGATGGCGGCCTGTCGCTGAACAGCGTCGGCGGATTGACCAGCCTGGTCGCCGAAATCGCCGCGCGCGGCAGTCCGAGAGCGCCGAGACCGGCAATCGGGAAGGCGCGGCGCGTCTGAGAAAAATGCCACACCGGCACGATTCCGTCGCGAGAACGGCTAAAGCGGCGTGACGTGACCCGCCCTCGCCGCTATACAACGCGCGCGCAGGCGACGGGATGGCGCGATATCCGGCCTTGCGGGATGCGCCATATGACCCTCACTTAGGGCGGCACCGACACGCCGATCTCGCTGGCCTTGAGAACGTACGAGCGGACCTGACCAGCCGATGCCGATAACGATACTCGATCTCGTCCTGCTCGCGGTGATGCTGATTTCGGGCCTGCTCGCGATGGTGCGCGGCTTCATGCGCGAGATCCTGTCGATCGCGGCGTGGGGCGCGGCGGCGCTGGTCACGCTGTATGCTTTCTCGAAGCTGCTGCCGACCGCCAAGACCTATTTCAATAACGACACGGTCGCGGCCGTGGTGGTGGTCGCCGGCACCTTCATCGGCACCCTGATCGTGGTTTCCGTCATCACGGTGCGGATTTCCGACATGATCCTGGATTCCCGGATCGGCGCGCTCGATCGCACGCTCGGGCTTCCTGTTTGGGCTGGCCCGCGGCCTTCTGATCGTGGTGGTCGCCTTCCTGTTCTTCAGCTGGCTGGTTCCGGACAAGCAGCGGCCGGACTGGGTCACGGGCGCGAAGTCCCGGCTGGTGCTGCAGGGAACCGGGGATTGGTTAATGTCGCTCTTGCCGGATGACCCCGAGAACACCATCTTAAAGAGATTCAAGAAGAATAAACCGGAAGACGATCAAACTGACGCCGAGCCAGGCGGCGCCTGCGTCCGGCGATGGCTACAGTAAACCTGCCCGTGACAGCCTTAAAAGCTGATCGAGAAACCCGCGGGCCGCTAATTTCAGGCCAAGAGAGAGGCGATGGACGCGATGCAAAACCCTTCCGATCCCGCCGGGCAACTCGACCTCGACCTTGATCTCAGATCTGGGCCGATCGAGTTGCAGGACGATCTCGAAGGCGACACGCTGCGCGAGGAATGCGGCGTGTTCGGCATCTTCGGCCACCCCGAGGCCGCCGCCATCACCGCGCTCGGACTGCACGCGCTCCAGCATCGCGGCCAGGAAGCCGCCGGCATCGTCTCCTTCGACGGCAGCCGCTTCCATTCAGCGAGCGCCGCCTCGGCCTGGTCGGCGACACCTTCTCCCGCCGCGAGGTGATCGAGCGCCTGCCCGGCACATGCCGCCGTCGGCCATGTCCGCTACTCCACCACCGGCGCCACCATCCTGCGCAACGTGCAGCCGCTGTTCGCCGAACTCAACGCCGGCGGTTTCGCGGTCGGCCACAACGGCAATCTCACCAACGGGCTGACGCTGCGCCGCGAGCTGGTGCAGCGACGGCGCCATGATGCAGTCGACCACCGACACCGAGGTGATCCTGCATCTGGTCGCGCAGTCCAAGCGCAGCCGCTTCATCGACCGTTTCATCGAGGCGCTGCGCGCGATCGAGGGCGCCTATTCGCTGGTCGCGCTGACCAACAAGAAGCTGATCGGCGCGCGCGATCCGCTCGGCATCCGCCCGCTGGTGCTCGGCGATCTCGACGGCCGCCCGATCCTGACCTCGGAGACCTGCGCGCTCGACATGATCGGCGCCAAATATGTCCGCGACATCGAGCCCGGCGAGATCATCGTGTTCGACGAGGCCGGCGCGCACAGCCACAAGCCGTTCCCGCCGAAGCCGCCGCGGCCCTGCATCTTCGAATACATCTATTTCTCGCGGCCGGATTCCATCGTCGGCGGCCGCTCGGTCTACGACGTCCGCAAGGCCTTCGGCGCGCAGCTCGCGCGCGAGAGCCATGTCGAGGTCGACGTCGTGGTGCCGGTGCCGGATTCCGGCGTGCCCGCCGCGCTCGGCTACAGCCAGCATTCCGGCGTGCCGTTCGAACTCGGCATCATCCGCAACCACTATGTCGGCCGCACCTTCATCCAGCCGACGCAGAGCGTGCGCGAACTCGGCGTGCGCATGAAGCATTCGGCCAACCGCGCCGCGATCGAGGGCAAGCGCATCATCCTGATCGACGACTCGCTGGTGCGCGGCACCACGTCGAAGAAGATCGTGCGCATGATGCGCGACGCCGGCGCCCGCGAAGTGCATTTCCGCCTCGCCTCGCCGCCGATCCTCTATCCCGATTATTACGGCATCGACCTGCCGGACCGCGGCGGCCTGCTCGCCGCCGACCCATTCGCTGGAAGAGATGCGCGAGATCATCGGCGCGGATTCGCTGGCCTTCCTGTCGATCGACGGCATGTACCGCGCCATGGGCGAGCCCGGCCGCGATCCCGCCAATCCGAAATTCTCCGACCACTGCTTCACCGGCGCCTATCCGACCCACCTCACCGACCAGACCCAGGTCGAGCCGCAGCCGCGGCAATTGTCGCTGCTGGCGGAAGCGAGCTGACGCGACAGCGTCATTGCGGCGAGCGGGATCCGTAGTCTTCCGTCATCGTGTTCCGGAGCCATTAGTCCCGGCCATCTCACGCCTCGTAAAACCCGTCACGGCATATGGATCCCGGCGTTCGCAGGGACGACGAGATAGAGCTACTCCATGACCCAACCCCTCGCCTCCCGCATCGCCCTCGTCACCGGCGCCTCGCGCGGCATCGGCTATGCCGACGGCGCGCGCGCTGGCCAAGGCCGGCGCGCATGTCGTGGCGGTGGCGCGCACGCAAGGCGGGCTGGAAGAGCTCGACGACGAGATCCGCAAGGACGGCGGCAGCGCCACGCTGGTGCCGCTCAACCTCACCGATTACGACGGCATCGCCCGGCTCGGCGCGGCGCTGCACGAGCGCCACGGCAAGCTCGACATTCTCGTCGGCAATGCCGGCGTCGCCGGCCCGTCCTCGCCGCTCGGCCATATCGAGTTGAAGCCGTGGAACGACGTGATGGCGGTCAACGTCACCGCGAATTTCCAGCTGATCCGCTGCATGGAGCCGCTGCTGAAGCAGTCCGGACGCCGGCCGCGCCGTGTTCGTCACCTCGGGCGCCGCCAGCAAGGCGACCGCCTATCTCGGCCCCTACGCCGCCTCGAAGGCCGCGCTGGAAACGCTGGCGCGCGCCTGGGCGCACGAGACCGCGAGCACGAACATCTGCGCGTCAACCTGTTCAATCCCGGCCCGATCCGCACCCGCATGCGCGCCACCGTGTTTCCCGGCGAAGATCCGATGACGCTCGATACGCCGGAGCAGGCCGCGGAGTTCATCGTGCCGATGTGCGCGCCGGAGTGGACCGAGACCGGCAAGTTCTACGACTACAAGACCCGCACGCTGATGAGCTTTCGCCCGCCGGCGTAAGCTCTCTCCACGTCATTGCGAGGCGCGACGTGACGAAGCAATCCATGCTTGCCGCTTGCCGCAGTGGCATGGATTGCTTCGCTTGCGCTCGCAATGACGGTGCTCAAACCGTTGACTCCCGATCCTCCCCGCGATTGACTGCCTGCCAAGCGGGAACAACCCGCCAAGAAAATCATGGGGAGGCACCCATGACGCCGATGACGCATCGCGCGCGCTCTGCCTGAAACATCTCTCCAAAACCATTTCCGCCTGCTTCACCGCCGCCGTGCTGATCGGCGCGCGCCGCGCTTCCGCGCATGCGCATGCCGGCGACATCCCGACCTTCGCGGTCGATGCGTCCTGGCCAAAGCCGCTGCCGAACAACTGGATCCTCGGCCAGGTCGGCGGCATCACCGTCGACTGCGCAGGGCCATATCTGGGTGATCCATCGCCCGCGCTCGCTGACCGACGACGAGAAGGGCGCGACGCTGAACCCGCCGCGCTCGAAATGCTGCGTCTCGGCGCCGCCGGTGCTGGAGTTCGACGCCGACGGCAATCTGCTGCGCTCCTGGGGCGGGCCCGGCGAAGGCTATGAATGGGTCGGCCGCGAGCACGGCATCGAGGTCGACGAGAAGGGCTTTGTCTGGGTCGGCGGCAACGCCGACAACGACAACGCGATCCTGAAATTCACCCTCGACGGCAAGTTCGTGATGCAGATCGGCAAGATCGCGCCGAGCAAGGGCAGCAACGACACCACCCAGCTCGGCAAGCCCGCCGAGACCGCGATCGACAAGGACGCCAACGAAATCTATGTCGCCGACGGCTACGGCAACCGCCGCGTCATCGTGTTCGACGCGACGACCGGCGCCTACAAGCGGCACTGGGGCGCCTACGGCAAGCCGCCGAACGACGACAAGCAGCCGGCCTACGATCCCAACGGCGCCGGTCGCCGCAGCAGTTCGCCAATCCCGTGCATTGCGTGAAGCTCGCCAATGACGGGCTGGTCTATGTCTGCGACCGCATCAACAACCGCATCCAGGTGTTCAAGAAGGACGGCACCTTCGTCACGGAGTGGTTCTACGAGAAGAACACGCTCGGCAACGGCGCGGTCTGGGACATCGCGATCTGGCCCGATCCGAAGCAGACCTATCTGTTGAGCGCCGACGGCGAGAACAACGAAATCCGCGTCCTGAAGCGCGACGATGGTACCGTGGTCGGCAGCTTTGGCCGCAACGGCCGCAATGCCGGCCAGTTCCACTGGATCCACGCCATGGCGGTGGATGCCAAGGGCAACGTCTATACCGCCGAGGTCGACACCGGAAAGCGCGATCCAGAAGTTCAAGCTGACCTCGGACGCGCTACGATAGGCGCATTGCCGACGATAGGCCATTGACGCGCCGCGACAGAACGGCTACCAGGGATGCAAGTCTTGATCGATCAGGCCGCTGGTCAAGGCTCCACAAAGAGAGCTGCCCGGCGATCTAACAGTCTGGAGGGAATACATGAACACGACGCATCGCGCGGCGCCTATGCCGCGCTCATTGCGTGTGCCGGATTGGGCCTCGCGGCGCCCGCACTCGCCCAGGACAAGACCGTCAAGATCGGCGTGCTGAACGACATGTCGAGCCTCTACGCCGACATCGGCGGCCCCAATTCGGTGGTCGCGATCAAGATGGCGGTCGAGGATTCCGGCCTGCTGCCAAGAAGGGCTGGAAGATCGACGTCGTCAGCGGCGATCACCAGAACAAGCCGGACGTCGGCGTCAACATCGCGCGGCAATGGATCGACAACGACAAGGTCGATGCGATCGCCGATACGCCGAACTCCGGCGTCGCGCTGGCGGTCAACAACCTCGTCAAGGAAAAGAACATCGGTGCTGCTCAACTCCGGCGCGGCGACCGCCGATCTCACCGGCAAGGCCTGCACGCCGAACACGGTCTCCTTCACCTACGACACCTACATGCTGGCCAACGGCACCGGCAAGGCGCTGACCAAGGCCGGCGGCGACACCTGGTTCTTCCTGACCGCCGACTACGCCTTCGGCCATGCGCTGCGAGCGCGACACCGCGGCGGTCGTCGACGGCCAATGGCGGCAAGGTGCTGGGCGGCGTCAGGCATCCGATCAACACCGTCGGACTTCTCGTCGTTCCTGCTGCAGGCGCAGGCCTCGAAGGCCAAGGTCATCGGCCTCGCCAATGCCGGCGGCGACACCACCAACTCGATCAAGCAGGCGGCCGAATTCGGCATCGTCGCGGGCGGCCAGAAGCTCGCCGGCGCTGCTGCTGTTCATCAACGACGTGCATTCGCTGGGCCTGAAGACCGCGCAGGGCCTGACGTTCACCGGAATCCTTCTACTGGGACATGAACGACCAGACCCGCGCCTGGTCGAAGCGGTTCGCCGCAGCTGGCGAGCAAGAACGCGATGCCGTCGATGACGCAGGCCGGCAGCTACGCCATGGTGCTGCATTATCTGAAGGCGATGGAAGCGCTCGGCGGCAATCCGCATGACGGCGCCAAGGTCGTCGCCAAGATGAAGGAACTGCCGACCGACGATCCGCTGTTCGGCAAGGGCCCGCTGCGCGCCGACGGCCGCCGCATCATTCCGGCCTATCTGTTCGAGGTGAAGAAGCCGGAAGAGTCGAAATATCCGTGGGACTACTACAAGCTGATCGCCACGATCTCGCCGGAAGACGCCGCCAAGCCGCTCGAAGCCAGCGAGTGCCCGCTGGTGAAGAAGTAAGGCAACTGTAGCCACCTCATGGTGAGGGCAGCGCGTCTCGCGCTGCGTCTCGAACCATCGCTGAGGCTCGGCACGTTGCGCCCTCATCACTCGAGACGCCGCGCGATGACGGCCGCTGCCTCAGGATGCAGGTTCTCGCTTGCTTAGCTCGCCAGCGTCCGCCACGCGATCAGCAGCGCCAGCACCAGCAGCGCCGACGCCAGCAGGAACGGCGCGCCCGGCATTTTCAACGGCGCCTGCGTCGCCGATGAAATAGGCAAATGTCAGCGTGAACAGAAACGGTCCCACCATCTGGGCGATGCTGTTGCACGCTGTTGGTCGCGCCCTGCAACTGGCCCTGCTGATCCGGCGCGACCAGTTGCGTCGTCAGCGCCTGGATCGCCGCGCCCGCCACGCCCCACAGCGCCATCACGGGAATGCCGAGCCAGAACAGCGGCCCGGTCGGCGCGGCGCCATAAATGAAAAAGCCGAGCGCGCCGCAGCGCAAGCCCGAGCAGCAGCGCGCGGCGTTCGCCGAGACGCTTGACGATCGGGCCGACGCCCGCGCCCTGCACCACCATCGGCGCAGACGCCGACCAGCGCCAGCGTCAGGCCGACGGTCGTCGTGTCCCAGCCATAGCGATAGGTCGCGTAGAGCACGAAGGTGGAGGGCAGCACCACATGCGCGACCTGCGCCGAAGAAATTCGCCAGCGACAGCCCGGCCAGAATCCGGTTCGAGCGCAGCAGATGCAGCGCGCCGAGCGGATTGGCGCTTTTCCAGCGGAACGGCGCAGCGGCGCTCCGGCGGCAGCGATTCCGGCAGGATCAGCCAGCCGTAAAGCGCGTTGGCAAAGCTCAGGCCCGCCGCGATCCAGAACGGCAGGCGCGGATCCGATGCCGCCGAGCAGGCCGCCGAGCGCCGGTCCGAGAATGAAGCCGGCGCCGAACGCCGCGCCGATCTTGCCGAACACCGCAGCGCGCCGTTCCGGCGGCGTGACGTCGGCGATGTAGGCAAAGGCGGTCGAGATGCTCGCCGAGGTGATGCCTGAAATCACCCGGCCGATGAACAGCCAGGTCAGCGACGGCGCCAGCGCCATCAGCACATAGTCCAGCGCCAGCCCGAAATTCGACAGCAGCACCACCGGCCGCCGGCCGAACCGGTCCGACAGCGCGCCGAGGATCGGCGAGAAGAAGAACTGCATCAGCGCCCAGGCGGTGCCGAACAGGCCGAAGATCCGCGCCGCGCTTGCGGTGTCGTTGTCGACGAAGCTCTCGACCAGCTTTGGCAGGATCGGCAGGATCAGGCCGAGCGCCAGCATGTCGAGCAGGATGGTGACGAAGATGAAGGCCGCCGCGCCGCTGCGCACCGGCGGCGTCGTCGGCAACGCGCGTCGGACGCCTCGTTCGCTCATGACGGCCGCTTGCGCTTGTGGGCGAACGGATTGGCCTTTTCGCGCAGCGTGATCCGCATCGGCGTGCCCGGCAGATCGAAGGCCTCGCGCATGCGAGTTGGTGAGATAGCGCAGATAGGATTGCGGCACCGCGTCGGCGCGCGAGCAGAACAGCACAAAGCTCGGCGGCCGCGCCTTGGCCTGCGTGATGTAGTTCAGCTTCAGCCGCCGGCCCGACACCGCGGGCGGCGGGTTGGCGTCGACCGCCTGCTCGAACCAGCGATTGAGCGCCGCCGTCGGCACGCGCTTGTTCCAGACCGCATAGGCGTCCTCGATCGCGCTCATCAGCCGGTCGATGCCCTCGCCCATCAGGCCGGACACCGCGACGATCGGCGCGCCCTTGACCTGCGGCAGCCAGTGATCGGCGTCGGTGCGCAGCGCCGAAATCAGACTGCGGCTTGCCGCTCCATCAGATCCCATTTGTTGACCGCGAGCACGAGCGCGCGGCCCTCGCGCTCGATCAGGTCGGCGATGCGCAGGTCCTGCTCCTCGAACCTGTTCTGCGCGTCCATCATCATCACGACGACTTCGGCGAAGCGCACCGCGCGCAGCGCGTCCGCCACCGAGAGCTTTTCCAGCTTCTCCTCGATCCGCGAGCGCCGCCGCAGGCCCGCGGTGTCGAACACGCGGAAATCGCGGCCCTGCCAGTTGATCTCGACCGAAATGGAATCGCGCGTGGTGCCGGCTTCGGCGCTGGTCAGCAGCCGCTCCTCGCCGAGCAGATGATTGATCAGCGTCGATTTGCCGGCATTGGGGCGGCCGACGATGGCGACGCGGATCGGACGCTTGCGCGAGCTCCTCGTCCGATACGATGATGTCGTCGTCGTCGAACTCTTCGCCTCCTCGACCGGCTCCGGCATCAGCGCGCGCAGCGCGTCGTAGAGATCGCTCAGGCCCTCGCCATGCTCGGCGGAAATCTGGATCGGGATCGCCGAGGCCGAGCGCGTAGGATTCCATCGCGCCGACTTCGCCATGCTTGCCCTCGCTCTTGTTGGCGACCAGCACCACCGGCTTGTTGGCGCGGCGCGCGAAATCGGCAAAGGCGCGATCGTTCGGCGTCAGGCCGACGCGCGCGTCGATCACGAACATCAGCGCGTCGGCAAGGCCGATCGCGGTTTCGGTCTGCTCCTGCATCCGCGCGGTCAGCGAGCCCTTGGCGCCCTCGTCGAGGCCGGCGGTGTCGATCACGGTGAATTCGAGATCGCCGAGCCGCGCCTCGCCCTCGCGGCGGTCGCGGGTGACGCCGGGCTCGTCATCGACCAGCGCGAGCTTCTGCCCGACCAGCCGGTTGAACAGCGTCGACTTTCCGACATTGGGCCGGCCGATGATGGCAATCGTGAAGGACATAGATGATCCAGACGCCCTGTTTCGAAGGCGCGTGTCAATCGAACGAGAAGAAGAAATCAGCGCGTAGAACGTGCCGCTCGGCATCGGCGCCGGGAACGGCGCAGCGGATTGTTGCGGCGGATTGCGCTGCGGCGCCGCTGCGCCGACTGATCGGGCGGCGGCGCGGTGGTGCGCTTGCGCGACGATCTTCTGCGGCTTCGGCGCCGGCGGCGCGGCGGCGGTGCCGCCTTCTTCCTCGGGCGCGGCGTCGGGATCGGCGCGGCGGCAGGCTCGCGCGGCGGCGTGCGGCGCGCCGGCTGCTTGCCCTTGATTTCGCGCCGCGCTTCGATTTCGGCTCCTCGCGGCGGCGGAGCGGCGGCGGCCGCGGCAGCCTGCGCGTTCTGCTGGTCGATCTGCTCCTGGCGCGAGCCCTTGTACAGATCCTTCGGCACGCCCTGCTCGAGGCCCGGCACGCCTTCGGGGAACACCGGCTTGCGTTCGCCCGGCAGCTTCTTCTTGGTGTCGAGGAAGTCGAGCAGATCGGACGGATCGAAATTGCTCATGCCGCCGCCGCCGCAGCCGGCCAGCGCGCCCGACAGCGCGATGAGCGACGGCGGCTGCGATCAGACGTTGCGAGCGGCGCATGGTCGATTTCTCACTCAACTCGTTTTCCGCGTCAGCTCTTGGCGACCGGCGGCAGCAAGGCCTGCAGCGCTTCGGCGCGCGAGCGCAGGCTCGGCGGCGTCTCGCCGTCATTGGCAATCAGATCCAGCCACTGCCGCGTCGCCGCGGCATCGTTGGCGCGCCAGGCCGACAGCGCCAGCAATTCGCGCGCGGTATGGCGAAAGGTCGCGCCCGGCGCGGCAGCGGCCTCGAGGCGCTGCATGCATGTTGGGATAGCTCGTGCGTTTCCAGCAGCAATCTGCGCGGCGCGGATCCGCGCCAGATCCTGCTCGGCGGCGCCGACGCTGCGATCGGCGGCGATGTCGTCGAACATCTTTGCCGCGGCCTGCGGATCGCGGCTGGCGACTTCGCCGCCGGCGCGCAGCCGCGCCAGCACGCGATATCCCGACGGCGCCTTGGCAGCGAGGTCGGCAAAGGCCGCTTCGGCCTCGGCGTGCTTGTTCGGCTTCGGAGAGCTCGACGGCCTTGTCGAAGGCAGCGCCCGCCTCGGCCGCCTTCTTGGCTTCCAGGTACTGATAGCCGCGCCAGCCGCCCACGCGCGGCGATGATCAGCAGCGCGCCGGCGATGATATAGATCGAGTACTGGTCCCACAGCTTCTTGAGCTGATCGCGACGGACCTCCTCGTCGACTTCATCAAATAATTCAGACACTTAAGGCTATCCCATCCCCGAGGAGCCGCGCATTCGGGCGGCAGCATCGTGCGCCTGATCCCCGCATGGCGGCGGCGTACCCTAACGATATGGCGGTGGCAAGGCAAAGCGAGGTGGATCAAAGCGTTAACGAGACGGCCCCGGCTGAGCCCTGCGAAATCGCCCGACAATGTTGACATCGCGGTTCAAAGTTTGGCGTAATCCGCTCGCTTCCATTTCGGCTTCATTTCGGATTTTCAGGTGATTCATGCTTCGCCGTGCGCCTGGTTTCGATGCTTGCCATGCGGTGACTGGCATCCCTGCCCGCGGCGTCGCTGGCCGACGACATCAAGCCGAAGACGCCCGAGACGCGCGTTCTCGGCAAAGCTGCGCCCGGACATTCTGGGTATCTCGACCGGAATCGAACGCCGAATCCGCGCGCGCCATCTTTGACTCCCTGTTCAAGGGCCGCACCGACACCAAGACCGACATCCAGCAGCAGAAATTCGGCAACGGCGGCATCAGCTATCGTCGCGGCGCTGAATTTCAGCCTCCCGCCGGTCCGAAACAGAACGGCGAGATGCTGTCGACCAGCTTCTCCTCGCCGGCCAGCGCCAACCGCGCCTATTTCGTCGCGCGCAATCTGACTTTCGCGCAGGACCAGCAGCCGTCGAAGGCCGACATGATCAAGGAGGTCATGGGCAAATACGGCGTGCCCACCATCGTCGGCGATCAGCACCTGTATTACATCTATCGCAAGGGCTCGATCGTGTCCGTCGGCGGCAAGTACAAGGAAGCGACCGCGCTGGAAGCGATCGACAAGCCGCTCGATCCGAGAGCCGCCGTCAAGCTCAACGGCGACACCGTCCGCGGCAGTTGCGTGGCGGTGGTCAAGCGCGCGCAGGCCAAGGCGAAGGCGCTGAGCGCCATGCTGACCGAGGCCAAGGGCGCCAACTGCGACGGCGTGTTGAGCGTGCAGCTCGTCCCGGGCACGCCGGCCGATCGCGTCGGCATCGCGCAATTCACGCTGCTGGATGTCAAACGCGTCATCAGCGCGGCCGCGATCGACAGTGCGGCGTTGCGATCGAGCAGCAGTCGATGCCGACTGGCAGCGCGCCCAAAGCTATAGTCGCCCGGCAATTCTAGGCTTGCACCGCCGCCCAGGCGCTCGCGCAACTGCCGTTTCATCACCTTGCCGTTGGCGTTGCGCGGCAGCGGTTCGCTCCGTCACATCCATGGTTTCCGGCACCTTGTAGTCCGACAGCCGCTCGGCGCACCAGGCGCGCAGCGCCTCGGCGCCGACCGTCGTCGCGGGTCACCACGACGGCATGCACGCGCTCGCCCAGCACCGGGCACGGCTTGGCGATGATCGCGCTCTCGACCACGTCGGGATGGCCAGCCAGCACCGGACTCGACCTCGGCGGAATAGATCTTCAGGCCGCCGCGGTTGATCATGTCCTTCTGGCGATCGAACACGCGGACGAAATTCTCGCGCGTCGATCGAGCCGAGATCGCCGGAATGCCAGAAGCCGCCGGTAAAGCTCTCCGCGGTCGCCTTCGGATTGTTCCAGTAGCCCTTGATGACCGAGCCGCCGTGAATCCAGATTTCGCCGATCTCGCCGCGCGGCAGTTCACGGCCATCGGCATCCATGACGACGATCTGCGCGCCCGGACACGGCAGGCCGACGCTGTCGATATGGCTGGCGGTCAGTTCGCCGGGCATCATGGTCGAGGGCGACGTGGTCTCGGTCGCGCCGTAGCAATTCGCCAGCTTCAGTCCGGGAATCTTGGCGTCGAGCTTCTCGATGGTGGCGATCGGCATCGGCGCGCCGCCAAAGCCGCCGATCCGCCAGCTCGACAGATCGTAGCTGTCGAAATCCGGCTGCAGCAGGCAGAGATTGTACATCGCCGGCACCATCACGGTGTAGGTGACGCGCTCGCGCGCCGCCATCTTCAGATATTCCGCCGCCTTGAACTCCGCCATGATGATCAGCGCGCCGCGCGCAGCGGACCATGGTCATGATGTTGGCGACCACGCCGGTGACATGGCCGAGCGGCACCGCGGCGATCGAGCGATCCGCCGCGGTCAGCTTCAGGCACGACACGAACACCATCGCCGAATGGATGATGTTGCAATGCGCGAGCATCGCGCCCTTCGGCCGCCCGGTGGTGCCCGACGTGTAGAGGATCATCGCGGTGTCTTCTTCGCCGACCTCGACCGGCGCTGCGAGCGGCGCGTTGTCGAGCGAGCTCGGAAAATCGCGAGACGCCGCGATCATCGTCGACGGCGATCCGATGCGTCACATCGGGAATGTCGCGCGCATCGGGCACGCGGTCGGCCAGCGCCGCCTCGTGGATCAGCAGCCTGCGCGCCGCAATCGGTCAGCACATAGGCGATCTCAGGCTTTTGCTGGCGGGTCGAGAGCAGCACCGTCACCAGCCCGGCATGCGCCGCGCCCAGCATCGTCAGCACGAATTCGATGCGGTTGCCGAGCAGCACCGCGACGCGGTCGCCGCGCTTGCAGGCCGAGCTTCTCGAAATCCCGCCGCGATCTGCGCCGATTGCTGCGCGACCTCGCGCCAGGTCATCCGCCTGTCGCCGCAGACCAGCGCCTCGCCGTCGGGATTTCGCGCCGCGGCATCGGCCACCATCGCCCAGATGCTTTTGGGCCGCTCGCAAAACGCCGGCACGACGCGGTCGCCGAAGCGCGGCTCGAGCCGCATCGGCGGAATGGAGTGCTGCGACCAGTCCATGACGCTGCCTCGCTCAGCTCTTGTCTTCATCTCGTAGACGTGTTCGGGCCCGGGAAGGCGCGCGAGCGCACGTCGCTGGCATAGCCCTCGATCGCCGCCTCGATCGCGGGGCCGAGATCGCCGTAGCGGCGGACGAATTTCGGCGTCCGCGGCGACAGGCCCGAGCATGTCCTCCAGCACCAGCACCTGGCCGTCGCAGGCCGCGCTGGCGCCGATGCCGATGGTGGGAATGGCGATGGTCTCGCGTGATCTTCCGCGCCAGCGGCTCGGCGACCGCCTCGATCACGACCGAGAAGGCGCCGGCATCCGCGATCGCCTTGGCGTCGTTCTCGATCGGCTCCCAGCTCGCCCTCGTCGCGGCCCTGCGCGCGAAACGAGCCGAGCGTGTTGATCGACTGCGGCGTCAGCCCGATATGGCCCATCACCGGCACGCCGCGCTCGGACGAGGAACGCGACGGTCTCCGCCATCCGCGCGCCGCCCTCGAGCTTGACGGCGCCGCAATGGGTCTCCTTCAGGATCCGCACCGCGGAATGAAACGCCTGCTCCTTCGAGGCCTCATAGGAGCCGAACGGCATGTCCACCACGACCAGCGCGTGCTGCGAGCCGCGCATCACCGCATGCCCCTGCAGGATCATCATGTCGAGCGTCACCGGCACGGTGGTCTCGAAGCCGTGCATGACATTGCCGAGGAGATCGCCGACCAGGATGACGTCGCAGTAGCGGTCGACCAGCGCCGCGGTATGCGCGTGATAGGACGTCAGCATCACGATCGGCTCGCCGTTCTTGCGGGCGCGAATATCCGGCGCAGTCTTGCGCTTGATGGCCGACTGAACCGACATGCTGAACTCCAACCACGGGGACGCCGATCACGACCGGGTGGAACGCGAACGCCGAGCGCCAGATAGGCGACGAGCGCCGACCGCGATCGCGATCAGGTCGTTGCCGGGACCGCCGACCGGGATCGGCGGCGCGCCGGCGTCGGAGCGGTGTTTCAGCGAGATGCGGTCGAACACCGCCCATGCCAGAAACGAGCCGAACAGGATGATCGAGCCGAGATCGCCGTTGGCGAGCAGATGCGCCGCCGCCCACAGCTTGATGCCCGTCAGCATCGGATGCTTCAGCGTCGTGTAGATCCGGCCGCGGATGTAGGACGCGACCACCAGGATGACCGCGGGCAGCATCAGCGCCACCGTGATGTGCTTGAGCGCAGGTCGGCGGGTTCCAGACGTCGATCCAGCCCGTCGCGCGATAATGGGCAAAGCCCCAGATGATCAGCGCGAGGCCGGCGAACGAGAGCCAGCGTATAGCCGATCTTGTAGCCGCCCTCGCCCGTCGCGGCGATGACCTGCGCGCGCAGCTTCGCGCTGGGTGGTGAGCGTATGGACGCCGAAGAACAGGATCAGGCCCAGGATCATCACCAGCAGTCCCATGATGTCCTCCCCTTGCGCGGCTGGTTTCCCGATCAATCCGCGTATCATTTAAGGGGCTTGGTGCGCAATGCGCCACGCAGCCGCCGGCGTCACGGCTTCTCCGCCTGCTTGCCGAGATCGCGGTTGTCGACATAGCGGATCGCGATCGGCCGCCCGGCCAGCGCGCCGCCGAGCCCGCCGGTGAATTTCAGCGGCATGCAGGCCTGCAGCGACGCATTGATCGCCTTCAGGTAGGTGGCGCGGGTGTCCGCCGGGACGCCCGCCGTGGCATAGGTCACGCGCGGCGCGGCGATGATCTCGCCGGAGCGCTTGAAGCTGAAGCGCACCGACATCTGCATGCCCTCGCGCGCGATGTCGGCCGGCGGCGGCGACCAGCAGGATCGCAGCGCCGCAAACAGGTCGCCGATGGTGTCGAGATCGTGGTCGGGCTTGCGGTATTTCGCGGCCTGGTCCTGCGGCGGCACGCTTTCGATCGTGAGCTGCAGGTTCTGGCCGTAGGGATAATCGATCTCGGGAATGCACGGGCCGTCGTTGAACACGCTGCAAAACGACGGCGTGCACGGCTGGCCGTCGAGCACGCTGCAGGGCGCATGCGCAAACGGCGTGGCGTCGATCTGCGCGCCGCGGCTGGGCGTCGGCGGCGCTCATCCCGACGAACATGGCCGATCAGACAGACAATGACGCGCCGGAGCATGCGGCGATCCCTCGGATACGGTCCAACCAACTTGATGCCCGCTTTGGCCGGTATCAAGGCAGGCCGCGTTCACTTCCCCGCGTTCATGGCGGACAGTTCCGCGATCAGCGCCTTCTCGCTGGGCTGGTCGAGGACGCCGGCGGCATAGAGCGAGATGCCGCCATAGAGCGTGATGTAGACTTTCATCACCGCGCGGCGGCGCTCGGCCGGGCTCTCGATATCCTGGCAGAATATCCGCATCGCCTGGGTGATGACCTTGTGGACCGCGGTCTGCAGCGGCGGATTGTGCTTCATGGTCGCGTGCGGCCGGCTGGTCATCAGCGCGTAGAGCGCGCGATTGGCCAGCGCGAAACGCACATATTTCGCGGTGTAGTCGTCCGGGCGTCTCAGCCTTGACGAGGCGGGCCGGCGAGCCGCGTGTAGGCGTCGGTCGCAACCGCGTCGAGCAGCGCCTCGCGGTCGGCGAAATGATTGTACAGCGAGCGATGCGCGACGCCGACGGCGTCCGCGACCTCGCGCAGGCTCAGCTGCTCATGGCCAGCCCTTGGCCACCAGACGGGTGGCGGCCTTCAGCGCGGCGGATTTCAAATTGCCGTGGCGATAGGTCGCCCGGCGCGGCTTTGCGGTCATGCCCCTTCATACAAAGGCACGTGGCCGCAATGCCACCACCCGCGATGTCGCAGCGTTTCCTCCTCAGGCCTGACGCGCGGCGTGGCGACGCGGTCCTCGCCATATTGCGGGGTGATGTCCTCGTCGATCATGTCGCGGATCATCTTGATCACCGCACCCCGCGCCCGCGCCTTGGTCGCGGCATGGGCCGCCATGTTGAGCGTGGCTGAGTGCCTGGGCCGCCTCCTCCGCGCTACGCTCCAGCGCCTCGGCCGGGACCACACGGTCGAAGAAGCCGGCGGTGACGGCTTCCGCGGGGCCGAACATTTCCGCCGTCATCACCACCCTGCTGAAATAGGCCGGCGTCAGCCGCTGCCGCGCGATCTCGATCGCAAAACGCGGCACCGTAAGCCCGATCGCGACCTCGTTCATGCCGATCCGGTAATCGCCCTCGGCGGCGATGCGGTGGTCGCTCGACATGATGAGGAAGGCGCCCATCGGGTAGGCGTTGCCCTGGCAGGCCGCCACCACCGGCGTCGGGAACGACAGGATGCGCAGCGCCAGCTCGGCGCCCGCCTTCAACATCAGATACTGGTCCTCGGCGCTGCCCTTGGCGAAGACGCTGAGGTCGAAACCGCCCGAAAAATGCTTGCCGCGCGCTTTCAGGATCACGACGGTCTTGTCTCTTTCCGCCTGGTCGAACGCCGCGTGCAGCGCGTTCAGCATCGCCAGCGACATCACATTGGCCTTGCCGTCGTCCATCACGATGGTGCCGACCGGGCCGGAACGGGAATAGGTCGCGAGATCTGTCATGGCTGGCCTCCCTGTTCGTTCTGAAGCATCCAGTGGATACTTTAACGGAATGGCAGCTAGCGCAAGGTCAGTTGGGATCTACTGGCAGAATGCATGCGGGCATCCACTGGATGCATGGGTGCGCACTGGTCGACCAGTCAACCGTCGTCGCCCGCGAAGGCGGGTGATCCAGTATTCCAGAGACGAGTCGTGATTCAACGGAGAGGCCGCGGCGTACTGGGTCCCCGCTGTTCGCCGGAGGACGACAGCGGAGTTGGCGCGACAGCGCGCCGCCTTACGCCTTCTTCTTCACGTCCTTGACGTTGGAGAATGTGATCCCCTCGGCCCGCTCGCGGGTATAGCCGAGATAGAACTCGTTCTTGGCCATGAACACCGGATCGCCGTCGACGTCGTCGGCGATGCCGGAGCCGTTGGCGGCGATGAAGGCCTCGAGCTTCTTGCGGTCGTCGGACGAGATCCAGCGCGCCAGCTGGAATTCCGAGACCTCGAATTCCACCGGCAGCGAATATTCGGCATCGAGCCGCGCCTTCAGCACGTCGAGCTGCAGCGGGCCGACGACGCCGACCAGCGCCGGCGCGCCGTCGCGCGGGCGGAACACCTGCACCACGCCCTCTTCCGACATCTGCTGCAGCGCCTCTTTCAGCTTCTTCGCCTTCATCGCGTCCGTCAGCCGCACGCGGCGGACGATTTCCGGCGCAAAGCTCGGCACGCCGACGAAGGTGAGGTCCTCGCCCTCGGTCAGCGTATCGCCGATCCGCAGCGTGCCGTGGTTGGGAATGCCGACGACGTCGCCGGCAAAGGCCTCATCGGCCACCGAGCGGTCCTGGGCGAAGAAGAATTGCGGCGCTCGACAGCGCTCATGTTCTTGCCGGTGCGCACCAGCTTTGCCTTCATGCCGCGGCTGAGCTTGCCCGAGCACAGCCGCGCAAACGCGATGCGGTCGCGGTGGTTCGGATCCATGTTGGCCTGGATCTTGAACACGAAGGCGCTCATGCGCGGCTCGGCGGCCTCGACCTTGCGCAGGTTGGCTGTCCTGCGCGCGCGGCGGCGGCGCGAACTTGCCGAGGCCTTCGAGCAGATCGCCGACGCCGAAATTGCGCAGCGCGCTGCCGAAATAGACCGGCGTCAGATGGCCCTCGCGAAACGCGTCCAGCTCGAACGGCTTGCAGGCTTCCGACACCAGCGCGAGTTCGTCCTTGATCTCGGCGACGTCGAGATTGGCGTTGCGGCCGGCGAGATCGGCGATGTCGATCTGCTGCGCCGCGCCGGTCTTGGCGCCGCCGCCTTCCAGCAGACGCACGCCGCCAGTCGACGACGTCGTAGGTGCCGAGGAAGTCGCGGCCGCGGCCGACCGGCCAGGTCATCGGCGTGGTGTCGAGCGCCAGCGTCTTTTCGATCTCGTCGAGCAGCTCGAACGGTATCGCGGCTCTCGCGGTCCATCTTGTTGATGAAGGTGATGATCGGGATGTCGCGCAGCCGGCAGACCTCGAACAGCTTTCGGGTCCGCGCCTCGATGCCCTTGGCGGCGTCGATCACCATGACGGCCGAATCGACCGCGGTCAGCGTGCGGTAGGTGTCCTCGGAGAAGTCCTCGTGGCCCGGCGTGTCCAGCAGGTTGAAGACGAGGCCGTCGAACTCGAAGGTCATCACCGAGGTGACGACCGAGATGCCGCGCTCGCGCTCGATCTTCATCCAGTCGGAACGGGTGTTGCGGCGCTCGCCGCTTGGCCTTGACCTGGCCGGCCAGATTGATGGCGCCGCCGAACAGCAGCAGCTTTTCGGTCAGCGTGGTCTTGCCGGCGTCCGGGTGGGAGATGATCGCAAAGGTCCGCCGCCGCGCCACTTCATCTGAAAGCGGCGAGCGGGACGGCGATTCGGCTGTAACGGCAATGTCGGACATGAGGCTCGAGCGTTTGGCAGGGAAAACCGGGCGTAATCAAGCCTCATTTGGTGATTGCGGAGCGCCGGTCAGCCAGCCCCATATCGGCGGCGGAAGGACGACCTTCCAATTCACAGCATCATCCGCGGGGACGACCCTGCTTGGTTCGGGAGGGTTGTCATGGCCTGGATCGTGTTGTTCGTCGCCGGCCTGCTGGAGGTCGGCTGGGCGATCGGCCTCAAATATACCGAGGGCTTTACACGGCTGGTGCCATCGGTGCTGACGCTCGTCGGCATGGCCGGCAGCATCGTCCTGCTCGGACTGGCGCTGAAGACGCTGCCGATCGGAACCGCCTATGCGGTATGGACCGGCATCGGCGCGGTCGGAACGGCGCATCCTCGGCATCGCATTGTTCGGCGAGCCTGCTACCGCGGCGCGCCTCGCCTGCATCGGACTGATCGTGGCCGGCATTGTCGGGCTGAAGCTTGTCACCTGATCAGCGCAGCAGCACCACCGCCCAATAGGTCAGCGCCGCCACGATCGCGGAGGCCGGAATGGTGATGACCCAGGCATAGACGATCGAACTCGCCACGTTCCAGCGCACCGCCGAGACCCGCCGCGCCGCGCCGACGCCGACGATGGCGCCGGTAATGGTGTGGGTGGTGGAGACGGGAACCCCGAGATAGGTCGCCATGAACAGCGTCGCGGCGCCGCCGGTTTCGGCGCAAAAGCCCTGCATCGGCGTCAGCTTGGTGATCCGCAGGCCCATGGTGCGGACGATCCGCCAGCCGCCCATCAGCGTGCCCAGCGCCATCGCGGCCTGGCAGGCCAGCACCACCCAGAACGGGATCTCGAAATGCGTCGCCGAGATGGCCCTGCGAATAGAGCAGCACCGCGATGATGCCCATGGTCTTCTGCGCGTCGTTGCCGCCATGGCCGAGCGAATAGAGCGAGGCCGAGACGAATTGCAGGATGCGGAAGGCGCGGTCGACCGCAAACGGCGTCGAGCGCACCGACAGCCAGGACACGATCGCGACCAGCACCAGCGCCAGCAGGAATCCGACCAGCGGCGACAGCACGATCGCCAGCAGCGTCTTCGACAGGCCGCTCCAGACCGCCGCCGAAATCCCGGCCTTCGCCATGCCGGCGCCGACCAGCCCGCCGATCAGCGCGTGCGAACTGGACGAGGGAATCCCGAGCGCCCAGGTGATCAGGTTCCAGACGATGGCGCCGACCAGCGCCGCAAAGATCACGGTGGCATCGACGACGCTCGGGCTCGATGATGCCGGTGCCGATGGTATTGGCGACGTGGAGCCCGAACACCAGGAAGGCGATGAAATTGAAGAACGCCGCCCAGAGCACCGCATATTGCGGGCGCAGCACCCGGGTCGACACGATGGTCGCGATCGAATTGGCGGCGTCGTGCAAGCCGTTGAGGAAGTCGAACAGCAGCGCGACCGCGATCAGGATCGACCAGAACCGGAAGACCGAGCGTGGCATCCACGTGATGGCCCTGCCCTATACCTGTTCGATCACGATGCGAGTTGATCTCGTTGGCGACGTCGTCGAAGCGATCGGCGACCTTTCTCGAGATGGTCGTAGATCTCGGCGCCGACGATGAAATCCATCGTGTTGGCGTTGCGGTGCTTGAGAAACAGTTCCTTCAGCCCGATGTCGTGGAGATCGTCGACGCGGCCCTCCAGCTTGGTCAGTTCCTCGGTGATCGCGGTCAGCATCGCGACGTTGTCGCCGATCGACTGCATCAGCGGCAGCGCGCGGCCGACCAGATTGGCGCACTCGACCAGCAGCGTCCCGATCTCGCGCATCGGCGGCTCGAACGTGCGCACCTCGAACAGCACCACCGCCTTCGCGGTCTGCTGCATCTGGTCGATGGCGTCGTCCATCGCGGTGATCAGGTTCTTGATGTCGCCGCGGTCGAACGGCGTGATGAAGGTGCGGCGGACCGCGGTCAGCACCTCGCGGGTGATGTTGTCGGCGTCGTTCTCGAACTGGTTGACGCGCTGGCAGAACACCGGCGTCTCGTCGCCGCCGCGCAGCATGTCCTGCAGCGCCAGCGCGCCCTGCACGACGGTCTGGGCATGCCGGGCGAACAGGTCGAAAAACCGCTCCTCCTTGGGCAGAAAGGCGCGAAACCAGCGCATCAGCATCGGTCATGTCCATCGTTCTGGAACGGCCGCCCGGACGGCCCGTCACAAAACTGTCATAGACCATTTCGCGGGAAAGCGCGCGACGGCAGGCCCCGGGAACCGGGTCATCCACCGCTTTGTGGGCCGGAAAAGTCCCGAAAATCGGCCGCTTTAGAGCGAACGCCGGAAATAATGCGCGATCTCGCCGATCACGCCGCGGCGGAAGGTCAGCACGCAGGCCACGAAGATGACGCCCTGGATCACCGTCACCCACTGGCCGAAGCCGGCCAGATATTGCTGCATGGCGATGATGACGAAGGCGCCGACCACCGGGCCGAACACGGTGCCGAGGCCGCCGACCAGCGTCATCAGCACGATTTCGCCCGACATCGTCCAGTGCACGTCGGTGAGCGAGGCGTTCTGCGCCACGAACACCTTCAGCGAGCCGGCAAAGCCCGCGAGCGTGCCGGAGAGGATGAAGGCGAGCAGCTTGTACTGGTCGGTCTTGTAGCCGAGCGAGATCGCGCGCGGCTCGTTCTCGCGGATCGCCTTCAGCACCTCGCCGAACGGCGAGTTGATGGTGCGGTAGATCAGCAGGAAGCCGCCGAGGAACCCGGCCAGCACGACGTAGTAGAGCACCGTCGGCTTGGCGAGATTGAAGATGCCGAACAGATAGCCCTGCGGAATGCCCTGGATGCCGTCTTCGCCATGGGTGAACGGCGTCTGCAGATAGATGAAATACAGCAGCTGCGACAGCGCCAGCGTGATCATCGAGAAGTAGATGCCCTGGCGGCGGATCGCGATGAAGCCGGTGACGACGCCAAGCGCGGCGGCGCCGGCGGTGCCGACCAGAATTCCGAGCTCCGGCGACAGGCCCCAGACCTTCAGCGCATGCGCGGTGACAGTAGCCCGCGGTGCCCAGAAACATCGCGTGGCCGAACGACAGCAGGCCGCCATAGCCGATCAGCAGGTTGAAGGCGCAGGCGAGCAGCGCAAAGCACAGCGCCTGCATCACGAAGAACGGATAGATGCCGGTCAGCGGCACGATCGCCAGCAGCACCGCCATCGCCGCGAACACGATCATCTCGTCGCGCATGGCGCGCGGCGTTACCGGCAGTGTGTCGTCGGTCAATGCTGCTCATGTCAGGCCGCCCGTCCGGTCAGTCCCGTTGGCTTCACCAGCAACACCAGCACCATCAGGACGAACACCACGGTGTTGGAAGCCTCGGGATAAAAATACTTGGTCAGTCCCTCGATCACGCCGAGCGCAAAGCCGGTGATGATCGATCCCATGATCGAACCCATGCCGCCGATCACCACCACCGCGAACACGACGATGATCAGGTCGGCGCCCATCAGCGGCCGCACCTGGTTGATCGGCGCCGACAACACGCCGGCCAGCGCCGCAAGGCCGACGCCGAGCCCGTAGGTCAGCGTGATCATCCGGGGCACGTTGATGCCGAACGCGCGCACCAGCGTCGGGTTTTCGGTGGCGGCGCGCAGATTGGCGCCAAGCCGCGTCTTTTCGATCAGGTACCAGGTGGCGAGGCAGACCACGAGCGAGAACATGACCACCCAGCCGCGATAGATCGGCAGGAACATGAAGCCGAGATTCATGCCGCCCTTCAGCTCATCGCGGGATCGCATAAGGCAGGCCCGGACGAGCCGAAATAGTTCTGGAACACGCCCTGCACGATCAGCGCGATGCCGAAGGTCAGCAGCAGGCCATAGAGATGGTCGAGGCCGGTCAGCCATTGCAGCATGGTCCGCTCCAGGATCATGCCGAAGATGCCGACCGCGATGGGCGCGATGATCAGCGCCGGCCAGTAGCCGATGCCGGTGAGGCTGCAGCAGGAAATACGCGCAGAACGCGCCCATCATGTAGAGCGCGCCATGGGCGAAATTGATGATGTTGAGCATGCCGAAGATCACGGCGAGCCCGAGACTGAGCAGCGCGTAGAACGAGCCGTTGATCAGTCCCACCAGAAGCTGTGCGTAGAGAGCTTGCATCGATCGTCTTCGCACTCAATCTCGTTGTGACGCGAATCGCGTGACGCGAAGCCCGCCGGCGCGATGCCGGCGGGCCATCGTTGTTACTTCTTTACCAGCGGACAGGCGCTTTCCGAAAGCGGCCGGAAGGCCTGGTCGCCCGGGGTGGTGCCGATCAGCTTGTAATAGTCCCACGGCCCCTTGGATTCCGACGGCTTCTTGACCTCGAACAGATAGGCCGGATGAATCTTGCGGCCGTCGGCGCGGATCGTGCCCTTGCCGAACAGCGGATCGTCGGTCGGCATCTCCTTCATCTTCGCGACCACCTTGGCGCCGTCATGCGGATTGCCGCCCATCGCCTCGAGCGCCTTGAAATAGTGGATCAGGCCCGAATAGACGCCGGCCTGCACCATCGACGGCATCGCCTTGTTCTTCATGCGCTCGGAGAAGCGCTTGGAGAACGCGCGGGTCCCGTCGTTCAGGTCCCAGTAGAAGGTTTCGGTGAAGTTCAGGCCCTGCGCGACCTTCAGGCCGAGCGAGTGAACGTCGGTGATGAACAGCAGCAGCCCGGCGAGCTTCTGGCCGCCCGCGACGATGCCGAATTCGGCCGCCTGCTTGATCGAGTTGGTGGTGTCGCCGCCGGCGTTGGCCATGCCGATGATCTTGGCCTTGGACGCCTGCGCCTGCAGCAGGAACGAGGAGAAGTCCGACGAATTCAGCGGATGCTTGACGGTGCCGATCACCTTGCCGCCCGACTTCACCACGACCGCGGTGGTGTCGCGCTCCAGCGCGTGGCCGAACGCGTAGTCGGCGGTCAGGAAGTACCAGGTGTCGCCGCCGGCCTTCACCAGCGCCTGCCCGGTGCTGTTGGCGAGCATGTAGGTGTCGTAGACCCAGTGAATCGGTGTTCGGCGAGCACTGGGCGTTGGTGAGATCCGACGTCGCCGCGCCGGTATTGATCATGACGGCGTTCTTTTCCTTCACGACGATTGTTGACCGCCAGCGCAACGCCGGAGTTCAGCACGTCCATGAAGATGTCGACCTTCTCGACGTCGATCCATTGCCGCGCGATGGTGGTGCCGATGTCGGGCTTGTTCTGATGGTCGGCGGAGATCATGTCGATCTTCCAGCCCTTGGCCGCAAGTCCGGAATCCTCGACCGCCATCTGGGCCGCCAGCGTCGAGCCGGCGCCGCCGAGGTCGGAGTAGAGTCCGGAATTGTCGGTGAGCACGCCGATCTTGACGGTCTTGTCCTGCGCCAGCGCGCGCTGCCGCTGCGGCAAGCGCCAGCGCGGTGCCGAGCAAAAGAGCTGAAATTCTGCTGTTTCATATTGTCTCCTTGATTCTGATTGCAGTCGCAATGCCGATTCAGACGCCGAGATAGGTGTGGAGCTTGTCCATATTGGCCTGACAGCTCCGAATTCGCAAAACCGTCGATGACCTTGCCGTGCTCGACGATGTAGTAGCGGTCCGCGACCGTCGAGGCGAAGCGGAAATTCTGCTCGACCAGCAGGATGGTGAAGCCCTCCGACTTCAGCCGCGCGATGGTGTGGCCGATCTGCTGGATGATGACGGGCGCCAGGCCCTCGGTCGGCTCGTCCAGCATCAGGAAGCGCGCGCCGGTGCGCAGGATTCTGCGCGATCGCCAGCATCTGCTGCTCGCCGCCCGAAAGTTTGGTGCCCTGGCTGTTGAGGCGTTCCTTCAGGTTCGGAAACAGGTCGAAGATCTGATCGAGCGACAGGCCGCCGGCGCGCACGATCGGCGGCAGCAGCAGGTTTTCGCGCACGTCGAGGCTTGCGAAAATGCCGCGCTCCTCGGGGCAGAAGGCGATGCCCATCCGCGCGATCCTGTCGGACGAGGCGCGCGATGATGTCCTGATCGTTGAAGCGGATCGAGCCGGTGCGCTTGCCGATGATCCCCATCACCGATTTCAGCGTCGTGGTCTTGCCGGCGCCGTTGCGGCCGAGCAGCGTGACCACCTCGCCGGCGTTCACATTGAAGTTGATGCCGTGAAGGATGTGGGATTCGCCGTACCAGGCCTGCAGATCCTGAACCGACAGCACCTGCGCGCCGCGCCGGTTTGCGGCGGCGGCTTCGGCCATTTTCAACTCAGGCATGACCGGCCCCCAGATAGGCTTCCTTGACGCGCTCGTCCTTGGACAGGTCGGCATAATTGCCTTCCGCCAGCACCTGACCGCGCGTCAGCACCGTGATGATGTCGGACAGGTTGGCGACCACGCTCAGATTATGCTCGACCATCAGGATGGTGTACTTCGCCGAGATGCGCTTGATCAGCGCTGCGATCTTGTCGATGTCCTCATGGCCCATGCCGGCCATCGGCTCGTCGAGCAGCATCATCTCGGGATCGAGCGCCAGCGTCGTCGCGATCTCGAGCGCGCGCTTGCGCCCGTAGGGCATCTCGACCGCCGGCGTGTTGGCGAACTCGCTCAAGCCGACATCGTTCGAGCAGCTCATGCGCGCGGCCGTTGAAGCGGTCGAGCACGCGTCTTGGAGCGCCAGAAATCGAACGAGCTGCCGTGCTGGCGCTGCAGCGCGACGCGGACGTTCTCCAGCGCCGTCAGATGCGGAAACACCGCCGAAATCTGGAACGAGCGCACCAGCCCGAGGCGGGCCACGTCGGCCGGCGCCATCGCGGTGATGTCCTGTCCCTTGTACAGGATCTGGCCCGCCGACGGCTTCAGGAACTTGGTCAGCAGGTTGAAGCACGTCGTCTTGCCGGCGCCGTTCGGCCCGATCAACGCATGAATGCTGCCGCGGCGCACCTTGAGAGCGACGTCGCGAACGGCGAAGAAACCCGCGAATTCCTTGGTCAATCCGTGGGTTTCGAGAATGAACTCATCGGCCAAACAAATTTCCCCATCAGCCGTCGCCGCGAAGTCCGCTCGCGCGTGGCCAATTTTTCCTGATCCGGGCAGGCTCTCCCGGACGTCCTGGAAATCCGTCCCGGGCCTGCCGCCTCCGGGCCGGAATATGCCGTCAACGGCAGGGGTTAGGCAAGGCGGAAAGCTGGGCACGGTGAACGCGCAGCGCCGGTTCCAGCTGCGCCATAAGTCGAATTGCGCAGCTCGCGCGATCGGCCGGTTAGCCGGCGTTTCCGCCGGTCGGCTGCGCCGGAAAGCCGCCGTTAACGGTGTTTTGCTGCAATCCGGCGCTTTCATCAGAATATTTCCGCCTCAGGCCGATCATCTCGCTGATTTGGCATTGAGCAGCGGATTGCCAGCCTTGGAATTTCGAAAGCGCCCAACCCATCGATCGTCAAATCGATCAAGCAGCGCGATCTGCTGAACACCTGGCTGCGGCTTTATGCCCGCGAGCAGTCGATGCCGCGCATGGCGGAATATCAGCCGGAGCGGATCGAGGACGAACTTCCGGACCTCGTGTTCTACACCGTCGATACCAGCGCGCAGCCGCCGCGCCTGACGATCGAGAGCGACGGCACGCGGATGTCGAGCGCCTATGGCCATACCGGCAAGGGCCGCTATCTCGACGAGTATCTCGGGCGCCGGCTCGCTCCGATCGTGATGCCGGTCTATTACGAATGCATCGCCCGCGCGCCTTCCCGCCTACACCATCGCCAATATCGATGACATCTACGGGCAGCATCGTCGCCTATGAGCGGCTGCTGCTGCCGTTCTCCGACGGCGGCAACGTCACCCACATCATCGCATCGCTGAAGACCATCAGCGAGGATGGCGGCTTCGAGATCAAGAATCTGATGCGCGGCAACGACAAGCTGCCGGTGCCGAAGCTGCGCACCATCATCGACCGCGATCTCTTCCATCGCGCGCCCGGCCGCATTCCGGCCGGCGACGTGATCGAATTCGGCTAACGAGATTTCGCCCGACTGGCGCCACTTCCCTGGCGTAGATTTCCGGCTTGAACCCGACCAGCAATTTGCCGCCGAGATCGAGCACCGGCCGCTTGATCATCGAGGGCTGCGCCAGCATCAGCGCCAGCGCCTTGCGCTCGTTCAGGCCTTCCTTGTCGCCGTCGGGCAGCTTCTTGAACGTGGTGCCGGCGCGGTTGAGCAGCGTCTCCCAGCCGAGCTTCGTCGCTCCATTGCTTGAGCTTGTCCTTGGCGATGCCGGCGGTCTTGTAGTCGTGGAAGTCGTAAGCGACGCCGTGGCCGTCGAGCCAGGCGCGCGCCTTCTTCATGGTGTCGCAGTTCTTGATGCCGTAGATGGTGATGGCGTTTTGTCATTTCCGGTCCGCCAGATTTGATCCGTTGATCCGCTTATCAGCCGCGCCCGGCTCGAGCGCTCTCGCCGAGCTCGATCGGATGCGCCATCGTCTCGTGCAGCTTGTCCTTGTCGAGTTCGCCTTCCGAGCGGCTGATGACGATGCAGGCGACGCCGTTGCCGATCAGGTTGGTCAGCGCGCGGCACTCGCTCATGAACTTGTCGATGCCGACCAGGATGGCGAGCGACTGGATCGGAATGTCGGGCACGATCGACAGCGTCGCCGCGAGCGTGATGAAGCCCGCGCCGGTGACGCCGGAGGCGCCCTTCGAGGTGATCATGGCGATGCCGAGGATGCCGAGCTCCTGCCAGATCGTCAGCTGGGTGTTGGTCGCCTGCGCCAGGAACAGCGTCGCCAGCGTCATGTAGATGTTGGTGCCGTCGAGATTGAAGCTGTAGCCGGTCGGGATCGACGAGGCCGACCACCGAGCGCGACGCGCCGAGATGCTCCATCTTCTGCATCATGCTGCGGCAGCACGGTCTCCGACGACGAGGTGCCGAGCACGATCAGCAGCTCGTCCTTGATGTAGGCGATGAAGCGCAGGATCGAGAAGCCGGACAGCCGCGCGATCGCGCCGAGCACGATCAGCACGAACAGCATGCTGGTGAGATAGAACGTGCGCGATCAGCGCGACCAGATTCCACAGCGAGCCGAGGCCGTAGGCGCCGACGGTGAACGCCATCGCGCCGAACGCGCCGATCGGCGCGAGCGCGCACGATGATGCGGATGATGCCGAAGAACATCTTGGCGGCCTGGTCGATCGCATGGCGCGATCGGCTCGCCGGTCTTGCCCATGACAGGCGATGGCGAAGCCGGACAGGATCGAGACCAGCAGCACCTGCAGCAGATCGCCGCGCGGCCAGCGCGCCGAAAAAGCTGTCGGGAATGATCGCCAGCAGATGCGCGACGATGCCCTCCTCCTTGGCCCTGCGTGACGTAGGTCGGCGACCGATTTCGGATCGATCGTGGCCGGATCGATGTTGAAGCCGTGCCCGGGCTGCAGCACTTCGCCGACGAGCAGGCCGATCGCCAGCGCCACCGTCGAGACGACCTCGAAATAGATCAGCGCCTTCAGCGCCGACGCGGCCGACGCGCTTCAGATCGCCCATCGAGGAGATGCCGTGCACGACGGTGCAGAAGATCACCGGCGCGATCATCATCTTGATCAGCGCGATGAAGCCGTCGCCGAGCGGCTTCAGCTCCTTGCCGAGATCGGGATAGAAATGGCCGATCAGGATGCCGAGCGCGATCGCGATCAGGACCTGGACATAGAGGATCTTGTACCAGGGCTTGATGACGGGCGGCGGGACGGATGGCTTCCGCGGTCATGGCAGCGCTCACGACGGAGCAACAGGGAAACGGGCCGCGGCATCATGCAATGCGCGCGGCGTGACGGACAACGGAATTCGCGTTGCGCGCTTCAACCGTATCGTCATCTCCCGACTCAAGGCCGCTTCGGGATGTCCAGCCCGCGCTGCACCGCCGGCCGCGCCAGGCCGCGCTCCAGCCAGGCCGGCACGTGCTTGAAGCTGTCGAACGCGACGAGCTCGCGCGCGCCGTAGAAGCCGATCAGGTTGCGCACCCAGCCGAGCATGGAGATGTCGGCGATGGTGTATTCGTCGTCCATGATCCACTGCCGCCCGTCGAGCCGCGTCTCCAGCACGCCGAGCAGGCGCTTCGACTCGGCGACATAGCGCTCGAGCGGCCGCTTGTCGGCGAAGTCCTTGCCGGCGAATTTGTGGAAGAAGCCGACCTGGCCGAACATCGGCCCGATCCCGCCCATCTGGAAGTGCACCCACTGGATGGTCTGCGTAGCGCCGCGCCGGATCGGCGGGCAACAGCTTGCCGGTCTTGTCGGCGAGATAGTGCAGGATCGCGCCGGACTCGAACAGCGCCGAGCGGCTTGCCGCCGGGCCCGTTCGGATCGAGGATCGCCGGGATCTTGCCGTTCGGGTTCAGCGACAGGAATTCCGGCGTCTTCTGGTCGTCCTTGTCGAAGTCGACCAGATGCGGCTCGTACGGCAGGCCGATCTCCTCCAGCATGATCGAGACCTTGACGCCGTTCGGCGTCGGCAGCGAATAGAGCTGAAGGCGGTCGGGATGCTTGGCGGGCCAGCGTTTGGTGATCGGGAAGGCGGAGAGGTCGGACATCAAAACTCGTTCTTTGCGTGGTTGTTGTTGCGCGGCTAATGTACGGCTGATGCCGCGCATAACAAGGGTCGGCGCCGTCCATGACTGATCATACCGTCGCCTGCGAAGCTCGGCCTGACTGACGCGGAGCTCGCGGTTCATCCGACCATGTTCGCGGCCGATGCGCTGAAGGATCAGGTCGTCGTCGTATCGGGCGGCGCCGGCGGCATCGGCCGGGCGATCGCCTGGCTGTTCGCGCGGCTGGGCGCGCATGTCGTCGTGGTCGGGCGCGACCAGCGACAAGCTCGATGCGCTCGTCGCCGAATTGGCCGGCCGCGGCCTGAAGGCATCCGCGCACGCCGCCGACATCCGGGAGCCCGATGCGGTCAACGCCCTGTTCGACGCGATCTGGGCCGCGCATGGCCGCGCTCGACAGCCTCATCAACAGCGCCGGCGGACAGTTTCCGCAAGCGGCGATCGATTTTTCGGTGAAGGGCTGGAACGCCGTCATCAACACCAATCTGAACGGCACCTGGTACATGATGCAGGCCGCCGCGCAGCGCTGGCGCGACCACAAGCATCCCGGCAGCATCGTCAACATCGTGGTCGTGACCACGCACGGCCTCTACGGCATCGCGCACACCATCGCCGCGCGATCGCGGCGTGATCGGGCTGTCGCGCGCGGTCGCGGTCGAATGGGCGCCGCTGAACATCCGGGTCAATTGCGTGGCGCCCGGCGCGATCGAGACCGAAGGCTGGAACGTCTATACGCCGGAAGCACGCGCCGCCTATCCGCGCTCGAACCCGATGATGCGCGCAGGCTCGCCCTGGGACGTCGCGGAAGCCAGCGTCTTCCTCGCCGGCCCATCCGGCGAAATTCGTCACCGGCGAAACGCTGACGGTCGACGGCGGCGGCCAGCTCTGGGGCGAGACCTGGACCACGGGCAAGCCGGCGTATTTCGGCGGCGATGACAAGTGACCCGCTGAAGGCCATTCTCCTCATGACCCCGCTATCGCCTCGCCATTTTCGACTTTGACGGCACGCTGGCCGATCTCCTCGACTGGTTTCGCGCTTCCTTTCAGAGACGTGATGCGCGGTTCGATCTCGCGCCCGTCACCGCCGAGGAGCTCGAAGAAATGCGCGGCCTGTCCGCACGCGAAATCATGGCGCGGCTCAACGTATCCATGTGGCAACTGCCGGCCATCGTCAGCGACATGCGGAAGCGCAAGCTCGCCGGCGGCAAGCGAGACATCGCTGTTCGCCGGCATCCCGGCGATGCTGTCCGACCTGCAACGCCACGGCATCAAGACCGCCATCGTCAGTTCCGACAGCGAAGCATCCGTCCGGCAGGTGCTCGGCCCGACCGCCAGCCTAGATCACCCGCTTTGACTGCGGCGCTGCGCGTGTTCGGCAAGCATTGGAAATTTCGACGCGTCGCACGAAAGCTCGGGCGAAGCCATCGGAGGACGATCTGCATCGGCGACGAGATCCGCGACATCGAGGCCGCTGACGCCGCCGGCATGGATTCAGGCGCGGTGGCCTGGGGCTACGCGCTTCCGACGCGCTGCAGGCGGCAGGGCCACACACCTCTGTTCAATTCGATCGAGGAGATGACGCAGCGGCTCGCCTTGGCGAGATAGTGCGCGCCGCGCATGCTCCGCCGATCTACCTTCGGCCAATTCCTGTCATGCCCGCAGAGACCAGCGTACGAGATAGTCTGTGGCCGTTCATGCTATGGATGAGCACGAACTCCGTCACCGATCAGAAGATCGGCTCGATCGGATGCTCGTCCACGCTACCGCGCGTCACACAACAGCGTGACGTGCGGCGTGAAATTGGTGTTCGCCAGCCGTCGTCAGCCCTCTTCGCGTCAGCGCGGCGCCGAGCATTCGCCGAAATGACTGCAGCCGACCCAGATCCGTCGTCTCCGATCAGCACAAATGGACGGTTGCCCGACCTGCCCTGAAACTCACGGTGCGGTCGAACGAAACCCCGAACCGTTCCGCTCGCACGTCCGCGGCAGCCTCGCATGCCGCGCATGAATATGGCGCTCCAGCAAACCGCCGAGAGAAGAACAACGATATGTTGCAGGCGCTCGGGCGGGATCAAGCCTGCCGTCGAATTTATGGGCGCGCTTGGACGCCCGCCAAGCGGTGAATCCGCTCCCGCCGTGCCCGCGTTCAGGAACGGCTGCGAGGAATAGCGCGCACTACTCACTGGCTGCAAACTTTGTCCGCTGATCCAGCTAGAACAAATCATGAACTCTTAGGTTTGGCAACCCAAAACTTTCGTGATGAAGTTGTGTTCAAGAATCCTGCACCGACTGAACGCGGAAGCCACGAGCGATGCTCGGGCCCCGTCACAGCACGCAGCCGTAATGCGCCGACGAAACCAGCCGGATGTACTTGTCGTGCACCGATCCCGGACGCACCGCGGCCGGCGGATCGGGCGCGCGCCAGTCGGCCATGCGCCGGGCGATCTCTTCCGTTGGAACTGTCCAGGGTTCACGGTGCGGGCGCCGGGATCGATGACGATGGTATCGCCGTCGCGCACCGCCGCGATCGGACCGCCGCGCGCGGCTTCCGGCGAGATGTGGCCGATCAGGATGCCGTGGCGACACGCCGGAAAAGCGGCCGTCGGTGATCAGCGCGACATCTTCCCCGAGGCCCCGTCCCTGCAGCTGGATCGTCAGCATCACCATCTCGGGCATGCCGGGCCCGCCGACCGGGCCGACGTTGCGCACCACGATCGACGTTGCCCGGCACGATCTGCGCCGGCGCGGATCGCCGCCATCGTATCGGCCTCGGACTCGAACACGCGCGCCGTGCCGCGGAACTGTCCTTTCTCCAGCGTCTTGCCCGACAGCTTCAGCAGACAGCTCTCCGGCGCGAGATTGCCCGTCAGCACGCTGATGTGATTGTTCGCCGGTGCGATAGCACAAGCGTAACTGAACGAAGTACAAC
>ERZ1370068.7056-contig-6_pt1 | contig 65200 bp, 119 predicted proteins | sample MGYA00561227_ERZ1370068 | MGnify/ENA primary metagenome ERZ1370068 (study PRJEB38410, sample SAMEA6850437) | metagenome | study: Metagenomic assessment of the ecological functions of the soil: analysis of the soil microbiota associated with the... | reverse complement strand
TGCGCCGTCGTGCATCCCTTTGCTCGTGCCAGTTCCTCGAGCGCGATCGAAGAGCGCCAGGTTCTTCCGCAGATTCTCGCCCTCGAATCTCGGCATCTTCTTCGGACGTCGTTGCGCTTCGAGCTCGGCCAGGTCGCGAATGGCCTGCCCGAAGAATCCGCGCCCGAGCGGGCTGAACGCCACGACGCCGATGCCCAAGCTCACGGCACGCCAGGCGCACGGCTTCTTCGAGGACTGCGCGTCCACAGCGAGTATTCGCTTTGAAGCGCGGCAATCGGATGGACACGATGCGCCGCCGCAGCGTCGCGGGCGCCGGCTTCCGACAACCCGATGAATCGCACCCTGCCTTCGCGCACGAGGCCGGCCATCGCGCCAACCGTGTCTTCGACCGGGACGTTCGGATCGATCCGGTGCAGGTAATAGAGATCGATCACGTCGAGCCCGAGCCGCTGCAGGCTCGCCTCGCAACACGCGCGCACGCGGTCCGGCCGCGCGTCGACATCTGCGTCGCAGGACCTCCGCCAGCGCCGCCGAACGAGCCCGAACTGTGCGTGCCAGCACGACTTCCTGACGCCGATCGCGAATCGCCTGCCCGACGAGTTTCTCGTTTGCGCCCTTCCCTACTGGTCGGCTGTGTCGATGAGCGTGACACCCAGATCGATCGCCCGGTGAATCGTCCGGATCGATTCGGCATCGTCGGGCGTGCCGTAGCTTTGCGACATGCCCATGCAGCCCAGCCCGATTGCCGAGACTTCAAGGCCGCTTCTTCCGAGTTGGCGCCGGTTCCACCAGATCTTCCTCAGTCCCCAGAGATTTCGCGGCGCGACGTCCACGATCAGGCGAAGCTTCGCCCACTGCTGTTCCTCGGTCAGCTCGTTGCGTTCCGACCGTGCTCGAAAAGCCGCACTGCGGGCCTCAGGCTGGCACTTGTCGAGCGGCATGAATCGCGCGGCTTCCTTCACGCGATCGATCAGCGTTTGCCGCGATTCGAGATCGCCGGACCTTGCTGGTGACGAGGCCGGAGGACGACCGTCTTGTGCTTCGGCACGAGGCGCAGCGGCTTGAAATCGCCTGCGCGCTCGTCGTCGTACTGGCGAGGAAGTAGGCGTCGACGCAGCTCGTTGAACAGCACTTCAGCCACGGTTCGTAGCTGCCTCCGCGACCCACGCGCTTCTGAAATTTCCGCGGCACAGGTGAACGGCAACCGTCAGGTCGGACGGGCGGCCGTCGATCGACGGCATTGATCAATTGCGCGTATGCGTGCGGGAGTTGATCCGGATCGTGGCCGCGTTCAGCGCGCCGGCGCGCAGTCAGGTCCGAGAGGCTGCCAGGTTCGTGTCGTCCATCTGCAGGCTACCGGCAGCCTCGCCTTGTAGAGCGAGAGTCGACTTCCGCGCGGTAGCATGCCGCGAGATCCCGAAGAACTCGTCCATGTCGGGCTACGCCTGATGCGCTCGATCCGTCTTCCGGCTTCCCCGGAAGTGCACCATCGTCGGCGAAGGGAATCGTGACCTCGGCGTTCTGCTTCGTGATCGATTTCAGGAATTCGAAGTCAGGTTTCTGAATGATCGACGACGACGCAGCTTGCCGGTAATCGAGAGGCTCGGCGGCGCGAAGTTGATTTCACCCTTGCGGCCCTTTTGAATTTGGTCTCGATCCCGCCGGAGATCGTGACGCGCCGTCGAGCTTTTGCAGAAAGTCGGTGTGAAAGAACCGTCGGCGGAACTCGCATGAATCGGTATTGATGCCTGCGAAGCCCGACGCCTTCCACCAGCGCCGCGATCACGCCGCGAATGTGCTCGTCCTCGATGCGCCTGAGATCGGCGGCTGAGATGATCGTGCGCTTCCATGTGCTGCGCGCCGGGCGGCGGTGCAAACCAGCTGGCCTCAGCAGGCTCCCCTCCTGACGTGATCGGCAGCGGAACGGGGGATTGTGTGCGGACGTGACTGACCCTGATTTCCGGGCAGGCGGGCCCTGAGGCCGGATTATCTCTCATTCGCCGCGTTGTAATTTCTCCAGCTGCAGTTCCGGCGCGTAACCGGCGCTCCAGGTGCCGCCCTCTGACAATACGAAAAACAACTCACCATCCCGGGTCCTCTTTTGGGCACACCGGCCAACGAGACACCGCGCGGTCCGGTCGGCGGATTGATCGGTGACGAAGCGCCCACGTGATCGCGACCTCGGCGGGGATGGCCTGTGCGCCTGAATGCTGGAAGGAGTGCTCGCCGCGCGCAAGCGACGCGGCACTCACCACCTTGCGAAAGCCGGTCAGCCCTCAGCGGTGGAAATTTCCGACGCGTGCCGCGGTTCTTGGAGCCGGTGGCGCCCGCGGCCAACCCGGCTTGAATATGCGGTAGACCACGAAAAGCACGAGCGCCGCCGCAACGGCTCCGATGATGGCGACTGGCTTCATGAGCGCGCCGGCGTGAAGGATATCCCGGATCGTCGCTAGAGATAAGTCGTCCGGCCGGCCACGATGATCTGCTATTAACACGCCGCGGAGGCCGCCGATGAAGACGGGACGCCGGAATTTCATGGGAGCTGTCGGTCTTGGATTGCTTGGTGCGGAACCCTCGGCACTGGAAGGGCTGGAGCTGGTCGAGGCTCCGCAGGGCCAGTCGCGAGGTGGAGGCCGAACTCGCCTCTCCCAGTCAGGTGAAGACGACGACGCTCTTCAAGAGTCCTGAAGGGTATCCGAACGCGCTCGCAGTCGCGCCGGAAGGACTGTGGATTGCCGAGCAGAAGACCGACAACGCATGCCTGGTGGACTGGCACGGGAAATACTGAAAACCGTCAAGACTGAATCAAGAACACGAGCGGCATGGGCGTCGGCGACAGATATCTGGATGAGCGCCAACGCCGCCGAACAGGATCTTCCAGACCGACATGAACGGAAAGACCATCGCGCATCGCCAGATTCCATGGCGGCGGCGGCACCACCACGGCGTTCAGCCTCGACGGCAAGTTGTGGATCGCGGCGCTGCGGCGAGGGCATCCCTGCGCGTGGACGCGAACTGGCAGCCAGATTCCTGATCCCTACAACGTGACGCGCGCGCCTGGGCGGTGATGGCGCCCGACGGCATGTGGCTGGTGACCGGAGACGATCAGGGCGCCAGTTGATCAAACCAGCCCCGAGACCAGGCGCAGCCGCTCGAGATCCGCGCGTTTGCCGAGACCGATTGCGATCCCGGCCTCGTGTGGCACGGGCGCGCTCTACAACTGCGACTCCGGCATCCATCCCGGTTGGGCCGAGAACAAGAGCCCGACGCACGGCTATATCTTCAGGAGGTGATTTGATCTGATGTCGTCAGACGCACCGACCGCGGAAGTCGATCCGCGTCTCCAGACGCCTGCGGAAGGCGCTCGAGGGAGCTTACGACCTCCAGGTCCACGTCGGGCCTGACGTCATCGCCCGCCGCATCGACGACATCGATTGCGCGAGAGAATTTCTGAGCGCGCTCGAATGAAGGGCTTCGTGCTCAAGTCCCACTCACGATCCAGACCGGCGAACGAGCGCAGGTCGTGACGAAGGCCGTCCCCGGCAGCCGGATTTACGGCGCGCTCACGCTGAACCACAGCGTGGGCGGCCTGAATCCGGTCGCCGGTGGAGCTGCGCGGACGCTCGGGCTGCAAGATCGTCTGGAGTACCGACGGTAGATGCGGAGAACGAAACGGCGGCGGACGCAGCCCGATGGCGGCAGCCGCAAGCTTCCGTTCTGGGCAAAGATTCAGCGCGAGCTGGCGGCGGAAGGTATCTCGCCGCCGCCGCTGACGGTCATCGATCGCGCGGGCAAGCGTCACCGGGATGCGGCACGAAGCTGCATGGAGCGAATCTGCCAAACACAACATGATCCTGGCGACTGGCCACCTGAGCCGCCGCGAGATCTCGCCGCGCGGCGAAGACCGCGCAGACGATGGGGTCCAGGAAGTGGTGGTGACGCACGCCGAGTTTCCATCGCAGAACCTCACCGGCGACGAGCAGAAGGAGCTGCGCCGGCATGGGCGCGGTGATCGATGGCACCGCTTCACGACGACCTACACCGGCAAAGGCGCACCTGGGAATCGACGTTCGCCAATATCCGGCAAGACCGGGCGTCAACCGCACGCTGATTTCCACCGATCTCGGACAGACGATCAATCCTCCAGTCGCCGAGGGCTTCGCCATGTTCAGCGCAAGCGTCTCGACGCCGGCTTCTCCGGTCTGAAGAAGTTCGAACCGATGCGCCGTCAACGATTCCCGCCGGTCGGGTGGATCGGAAGTAGCCATTGGGCGCTGCGCTCATCCCCGACAGCGCGTGGAGTTGCGCGAGCGGGGAAGCCACCAGCCGAAGAACGCGCGCTTTGAGGTGGGGCCCCGGCCACAGAAGTGAAGTTATTGCGTGGAGCAACGCCTATGAATGATTCTGTTCTGGCGGGCACCGGCGCCATGGGCGAATTCGTCATGAAGGCGCTGCGAGAAGATCGCAACGGCGTCGAGGTGACTGTCGCTGACCAGCCGCACCGGAAGAGTCAGGGCAAGGCGTTCGCCGAGCAGTGGAAGATCCCGCTTCTCCTCGACGAACCTCGAAGCGTGCCTCGATCGACCCGGCGTCGACGCCGTGATCCTCACGACGCCGAGCGATCAGCATCGCGATCAGACGATTCATGGCGCTCGGCGAAGGGCAAGCACGTGCAGGTCGAGATCCCGATGAGCCTCAGCCTCGCGCGACGCCGCAGCGCATGGTCGAGGCCGCGCGAAGACGACCGGCAAGGTCTGCATGGTGACGCACACGCGGCGCTTCTCGGCGCCGCACCGCGAGATCCGCCGCCGCGATCCGCGAGGGCACCGTTCCACCTGCATCACATGGTGGTCGAGACCTACTTCTTCCGCCGCGACGAACCTCAACATGCACGGCGCAGCCGCGATCGTGGGTGGACAACCTGCTCGTGGCACCACGGGCTGCCACTCGGTCGATCTCGCGCAGTGGGTGCTCGGCGATGCCGAACTTCGCAGGTCTGGGGGCAGAAGGGGCCCGATCACGCGACGCTCGGCATCCCGATGGACATCACGGTCGCGATGAAGTCGAAGACGGCGGCCGCTCTTCACGCATGGCGATGTCGTTCAACAACAAGGGACCGTTCGGCGGCTTCTATCGCTATATCGGCGAGGAGGAGACCTCGCAAGGTCTATCGCGACTCGATGACCGACAGCGACGGCAAGGACGTGCCGCTCGACGGCGTGCCGGCCTTCGATCGCCAGGACGTCGAGTTCATCGAGCGCCATCCGCGAAGGCCGCCAGCCCGAGTCCAGCGCACAGAGCTGTCTCGCCGACGATGGAGCTGATCGATCGAGATCGACAAAGCAATGTCGCGATGATTATCGACTGCTCAGCTGGTCACTACACGACGGCGCCAGCAGGGCGCTGCAGGTCTATCGCGACGCGCAGATCGCCGCGCCTGAAGAATCCTTCGTCGCCGTCGCGACCAAGGGCACCGTCCACGATCACCGACGACGAGATCCGGGAGAGCCTCGAGGGCGCGCAGCTGAAGCTTCAGCGCGAGCGCGGCACGCGACGTCACGATCTTCTCGCCGCGCGCCTCGGCGCATGGGCGCATCACGTCGGCGACGAGACGACCAGCCTGCACTGGTCCGAGCACTGCAACGATCTGATCCACCGCGTCTGCCGGCTCTATCCGGAGAACTTCGTCGGCGTGTGCCAGCTGCCGCAGTCGCCCGGCGTGCACGCCCGACGAACTGCGATCGCCGAGCTGAAGCGCTGCGTGACCGAGCTCGGCTTCATCGGCTGCAACCTGAATCCGGATCCGTCCGGCGGGCATCTGGAACGCGCCGCCGCTCACCGACACGTCACTGGTATCCGTTCTACGAGAAGATGGTCGAGCTCGACGTGCCGGCGATGGTGCACGTCAGCGCGTCGTGCAACCCGAACTTCCACGCCACCGGCGCGCACTACATCAACGCCGACACGACCGCGTTCATGCAGTTCCTCGACCGCGGATCTGTTCAAGGATTTCCCGACGCTGCGCTTCATCATCCCGCACGGCGGCGGCGCGGTGCCGTACCACTGGGGCCGCTACCGCGGGCTCGGCGCAGGACATGAAGCGCCCGCCGCTCGCGCGAGCTGATTCGCGAACAACGTCTTCTTCGACACCTGCGTCTATCACCAGCCGCGGCATCGATCTGCTCGCTGAAGATCGTGCCGATCGACAACATCCTGTTCGGCTCGGAGATGGTCGGCGCCGTGCGCGGCATCGATCCCGAGACGGGGCAGCTACTTCGACGACACGAAGCGCTACATCGACGCGGTGAGCATGGCTGAGCGCCGCGGGCAGGAAAAAGATCTTTGAGGACAACGCCCGGCAGCGTTTACCCGCGGCTTGTTGGAGCGCAGGAAGGGCAGGCAGAGGCGGAGGGCGAGGCAGGGGGGCAGGAATTCGAAGACGACCGACCATCGTTCGCAAGATCAAACGCGCTGACGCAGAGACCATTCGCACGCTGGCGCGCTGGTGTGGCCACGATTCACGAGGCGCAGGGACGCACGGGGCTGATGCGGCCCTACATGCGGCCCGTCTATCCAACCGCCCGGGTCGCAGGCAGCGCCATCACCGTTTCCTGCAGCCGGGCGACAACCTGATGATCCACGCGGCCCTCGAAGCTGCTGCCAGCCAGGCGACGTCCTCGTGGTGACGACGACGTCGGAGTCGACCGACGGCATGTACTGGCGAGCTGCTGGCCGTGTCCTGCGCGTGCGCAGGGCGTCGCGGGACTCGTGATCGACGCCGGTGTGCGCGATGTGACGACATCACGCGCAATGGACTTCCCGGTCTGGGCGAAGGCCATCAGCGCGCAAGGGCACGGTGAAGGCTACGGCCGGTTCGGTCAATGTCGCCTGGTCGTCTGTGCAGGCGCGCACACGTGGCAGCCCGGCGACGTCATCGTGGCCGACGCCGGATGGGGTGGTCGTTGTCCCGCGAGCGACGGCCGCCGAGGTGGCGCGGCTGGGCCAGGAGCGGATCATCAACGGAAGAGAAGACACGCGAGCGCCTCCCGACAGGGAGAACTCGGGCTAGACTTCTACGGGTTCCGCAAGAAACTGACCGATCTCGGTGTGGTTTACCAGGACGAGGAGTAGGGCGGGAGAGGCAGGAAGGGCAAGACAGAGGGATCATCGATGGGAGAAATCGTTGCGGCCATCGGCACCCGCCATACGCCGTATCTCTTCACGCGTCCGCCGGACGAGAACGCCGATCAGCTCGATCAGACCGTCCGCCGGATGCGGAGCTCGGTCGCGTGCTCGACGAAACGAAGCCCGACGTGATTCTGTTTCTCGGCAGCGATCACGTCGAGACCTTCTCGGTCACCTGCGTCCCGACATTCGCGATCATCGCGGGCAGCCGGGCTGTCGCGAAATTCGCCGGCCGCGAATACAAGCTGCCGCGTCCATCGAGAAATGGCCGAAGACCTCCTGAACAAGCTCGTCGTCGAGCGCGAGTTCGACATCGCCTACTCCGAGGACGCCGAGCTCGGGCACGCCTTTGCGGTGCCGTTCGAGATACGTCATTGGCAAGCGCGACATCCCCGATCGTTCCGTTCTTCACCAACGTCTACGTGCCGCCGCTGCCCACGCCGCAGCGCTGCGCGGCGCTCGGCACGCGCGATCGCCGAGATCGTCAAGGGACGGAAGGAGCGGGTCGCGCTGATCGCGAGCGGCGGCATGTCGCATTTCCCGGGCACCAAGAAATATCTGTCGCCTGAGTTCGACTTCGATCGCTGGCTCGTCTCGCAGTTCGAAGCGGGCAACACCGATGCGCTGCTCGACATGAGCGGCTCGCAGCTCGACGAAGTCGGCAACACCGAGATGCTGACTGGGCCGATGATGTTCGGCGCGATCGGTCCGCAGCACGGCGAGCTGATCGACTACATCCCGACCTGGCACCACGGGCTCTGCATGATGCGTTTCATGCCTTCGCGGGCAGGAGCAATGAGCCGGCGAAATCCATGGAGCGATACGGCGGCTTCCAGTTCCAGAATCGCGGATACCAGTTCTACAAGCATCCGCCGGCCGAGGCCTACGGTCTCAATCGCCTGCTCTTCGAAGTCCGCCACAGCGGCGACCTTCGGGATCGCATTCTCGAGAACCTCGACGGCGTCGCGGCCGAGCACGAGCTCAATCCGCAGCAGCGCCAGGCGGCCGAGGAGCTGATCAACGTCGGCAAGGGCGGCCTGGTCAGCGAACACGTAGGTCCCGCTCGTCGAGGCCGGCGCCCATCCGCTGCAGGCGCTCATGTCGCTCCACGTGATCTTTTCCATGGCCCATCGTGCGATGAGGGCCGCTGAAATTACGAACTAAGAATTAAGAATTAAGAAAATGCGCGCAGATGTCGGCGCGATTCTCGACGAAGGGCAGTGGAGCCGCTCCCAGAAGCTCCTGGTCGCCGCTACCGCGCTGACGATCGTCCTCGACGGCCTCGACAATCAGCTGCTGGCCGTGGCCATACCCGCGATGATGCGTGAATGGTCGCTGCCGAGGCCGGCCTTTGCGTCGGTGCCTCGCCTCGGGCATGTTCGGCATGATGATCGGCGGCGCTGATCGGCGGTTACATCGGCGATCGGGTCGGACGCCGCATCGCGCTCCTCGGGAGTGTCGCGTCCTTCGGCGCGCTCACGCTGCTCGTCTCAACGGCCAGCGGCGTGACGATGCTCGCCGTGCTTCGATTCCTCGCAGGCCTCGGCCTGGGCGGCGCGATGCCGAATGCCGCGGCGCTCTCCTCCGAGCATGCGCCCATCAGGCATCGGGCGTTTGCGGTCACCCTGACGATCGTGTGCATCCCGCTTGGCGGCACGCTGGCCGGGCTGACCGGCGCGCAGATCCTGCCGTCGTACGGATGGCGCACCCTGCTTTGTCGTGGGCGGCATCGTGCCGCTCGTCCTCGCCGTGATCCTGTTCAAGGTGCTGCCGGAGTCGCCGCGCTTTCTGGCGCGGCATCGCGCGCGATGGAAAGAGCTCGTCTCGTTGCTCAAGCGGCTGGGCCACGACGTGCCGGCCGACGCGGAATTCGTGGATGGTCGCGAGAAGTCGGTCAGCCACACGTCTGTCGGTTCATTGCTCGTCCCGGAATTCCGCCGTGACACGCTCGCGCTCGGTGCGTCCTTCTTCTTCTGCCTGCTGTCGGTGTACGTGGGAGCGAACTGGGTGCCGTCGCTGCTGACGACCGCCGGCTTCGACGTCGGCGTCTCGAGCTACGGGCTGACGGCGTTCAATCTCGGCGGCGTCGTCGGTGCCGTGCTCGGCGCGATCCTCATCAGCCGGGTGGGATCGCGCGTGACCATGCTCGCCAGTGGCCGCGGGGCGCGGTTGCCGGCTCGGCGCTGCTGGCCAGCGTGGTCATCAGCTCGCTCTCGGGTTTCGCGGTGCTCGCGATGCTGGCCTGGACCGGCGGCCTGATCAACGCCGTGCAGACGACCATGACGCGCTGGCGGCGCACGTGTATCCGACCGCGATTCGGGCGACGGGTGTCGGAACGGCCGTGGCGTTCGGACGGATCGGCGGCGTCGTCTCGCCGACGCGCGGGCGCGTGGGCGCTCGAATCCGGCGGCGCGTCGCGCTTCTTTGCGCTGATCGCCGCGACGATGACCGTCGTCTTCGCCGCGCTCGCTGCCGTGCGCAGTCACATCCCGCGCGCGCTCGCGGTCCGCCGCGACGCGTCCATGGCGGTCGAGCCCGCCAGGCGATAGTGGCGCCGCGTTTTCACCGCACCCTCTACGCGCAAGTGCTCGCCGCCACCGCTCTCGGTGTCGTCGCCGGCCACTTCTTCCCCGCCTTCGGCATCGCGATGCGGCCGCTCGGCGACGGGTTCATCAAGCTCGTACGCATGGTCATCGCGCCGGTCATCTTCTGCACCGTCGTGAGCGGCGTGGCCGGCACCTCGGCGCCGAAGACCGTCGGCAAGGCCGGCCTGCTCGCGATTCTGTATTTCGAGATCCTCACGACGCTGGCGCTGATCATCGGACTCGTCGTGGTCAATGTCGTCCGGCCGGAGCCGGCATGAACGTCGATCCCGCGTCGCTCGACGGCGCGCTCGTGGCCCAGTACGCATCGGCCAGCCGCGCGCAGGACGTCACGGGGTTCGTGCTCGACATCATTCCGACGACCGTGGTGGACGCGTTTGCGCGAGGCGACATCCTCCAGGTGCTGGTTGTTCTCGGTGCTCTTCGGCATGGCGGTGCGTGCCATCGGCGCGCGCGGCGGCGCCATCGTCGGCGTCATCGACATGCTGTCGGCACGGTCTGTTCGGCGTTGTCGGGTTCATCATGAAAGTCGCGCCGATCGGCGCGTTTGGCGCGATGGCGTTCACGATCGGCAATTTCGGCGTCGGCACGCTGCTCGCAGCTGGCCAAGCTGATGGCGTGCTTCTATCTGACGTGCCTGCTGTTCGTGTTCGTCGTCCTCGGCGCGATCGCGCGGTGGCACGGGTTCGGTATCTGGCCGTTCGTGAAATACGTCGGCGAGGAGATTCTGATCGTGTTCGGGACGTCTTCGTCGGAAGCGGTGCTCCCGCAGGTGATGGAGAAGCTGGAAAAGCTCGGTGTAACCGTTCGATCGTCGGCGTGGTCGTGCCCGCCGGCTATTCGTTCAACCTCGATGGCACGGCGATCTATCTCGCCATGGCCACGGTATTCATCGCGCAGGCGACCGGAACCTCGCTCGGTCCCGGCCGTCAGCTGGCACTGCTCGCGCTGCTGCTGATCACGTCCAAGGGTTCGGCTGGTGTCGCGGGCGCGGCGCTGATCGCGCTGGCGGGCACGCTGTCGGCGACGACCTACCCGCCGGTGGCCGGCGTGGCGCTCGTGCTCGGCATTCACCGCTTCATGGGCGAGGCGATGGCGGCCACGAATCTGGTGGGCAACGGCGTCGCTGCGATCGTGATTGGGAAATGGTGCGGGCAGGTTGACTGAAGCGCGGCTCGCGGTGCAAGAATTGCGTGACTCCGGATTGTCGATTGCCTGATCTGAATGGTCTGCAACTCGCCACGGCAATGAGCAATCCGGAATCGGTGAAGAGGCTTAGATGGTCCCGTCGATCGGTTTCATTGGATTCGGCGAGGCCGGATCGACAATCGCCAACGGCTTGAGATCGGCTGGCGCCGATCGACTCCAGGCATTCGACATCAATCGAGACTCGCCGCGGCTCGGACCGCGGATGCGGCAGCGCGCTGCGGAAAGTCAGACGCTGCTGGTGTCGTCGTCGGAGGAGTTGGCGCGATCGAGCGATGTCGCTGTTCTCGACGGTGACGTCGAGCGCCGCCCTGGAAGCGCCGCAGCAGACGTCGCCGTTTCTGACGGCCCGCCATTTCTACGCCGACCTGAATTCGGTCTCGCCCGCGCTCAAGCAGCGAGATCGCCGCGGTCATCGATGCCGCCGGCGCTCGATTCGTCGAGATCGCCGTCATGGCGCCGGTTGCTCCTTACGGTCATCGTGTGCCGATGCTCCTCGGCGGCCGATCCGCCGGCGCATTCGCCGACGTGATGACGCCGCTCGGCATGCGGCTCGAGATCCTGAAAGAGCCGAAATCGGCGCCGCTGCCGCCGTGAAGATGTGCCGGAGCATCGTCGTGAAAGGGCTCGAAGCGCTGATGTGCGAGTGCGTGCTCGGCGCCAGCCGCTACGGGGCCGACGAGCACGTGTTCCGCTCGCTCCACGAGAGCTATCCCGGCCTCGACTGGAAAAACTGGCCGACTACATGGTCAACCGCGTGGTGGTGCACGGTGAGCGGCGCGCGCGCGAGATGGAAGAGGTGAGCGAGACGCTGCGTTCGATCGGCGTCGAGCCGATCATGGCCGAGGCCGCCGCCAGGCGGCAGGATTGAGCGCGCGCCTCGACCTTGCCGCGCGCTTCGGTCCGGAGGGCCCGAACTCTTACCGCGACGTCCTCGAGTTGCTATGATGGCCGCCCCAGGGTCTGGATGCCGTGCAGCACTTCGTCTGCCAACCATCTTTGGAACGAAGCCATGACCATGATGCGCACGACGCTGGCAACCGCGACGCTCGTCGCGATCGCCTGGAGTTTTGTGCCTTCGACCCCGCGCGCGCAGGACGCGCGGACCGGCGGAACGCTTTCGCGGAACGCTGCGCCGCGTGCCACGGGGCTGATGCCAGAGGCCAGAATGGTCCGAACCTGACGGCGCTCTGGACAGCGGGCGCCACCGATGACCGCGTCTTCCAGACAATCCGTCGCGGAGTTCCCGGCAGCGTCGATGCCGCCGAGCGATGCACCAGACGACGAAATCCGCGCCATCATCGCGTTCCTGAAGACGCTGGCCCCGCCGCGCGTCGCCGTCCGGCAACGCGCCTGCCGAGCGTCCGCAGATCGTCACCGTCGTCACCCGCGACGGCCAGCGGATCCGCGGCGAACGCAGGAACGAAGACGCCTTTTCGATTCAGCTGCTGGACACGCGCGGCCGCCTTCAGGGATATCTCAAGTCGAACATCCAGGAGATCGTTCGCGAAGAGTCGAGTCCAGGGCCCGGCTCGCCAAACGGCTCGAGCGAGGGAGCCCCGGGTATCACGTATCGCGACATTCTCGATGGCCTGAAGGATCCGTCGCGCTGGCTCACATATTCCGGCGACTACTCGGCACGCCGCCACAGTCCGCTCACGCAGATCACGCCAGCGAACGTCATCGTCTCGTGCCTGAATGGACGCTGCAGACCGGCACGATGACGCGAGGCCGCGGTTTCGAAGCGACGCCACATCGCATCGGACGGCGTGCTGTACGTGACCGGGTCCAACAATTTCGCCTGGGCGCTCGATGCCCGGACGGGCAGGCCGCTTCTGGCATACCGTCGCGAACTGCCGGCCGATCTCACCTACGGCGCTTCCGCTCCCGTCAATCGCGGCTTCGGAATTCTCGGCGATCGATTGTTCATGGTCACGCTCGACGCGCACCTGCTCGCATTCGATCGACGGACCGGCCGCATCGCCTGGGACACCGTGCTCGCCGACTACAAGATTGGCTACTCGGCGACGATGGCGCCGCTGGTCCTGACGGAAAGGTCATCGTCGGTATTTCGGGCGGCGAGTACCCGACGCGCGGATTCCTCGACGCCTACGATCCGCAGACCGGCAAACGCATCTGGCGTTTCTACACCGTTCCCGCGCCGGGCGAGCCGGGCAGCGACACGTGGCCGTCTTCAGCGGAAGTGCTGCGCGCGGCGGCGGCGGTGGCACGTGGACGACCGGCAGCTACGATCCCGATCTCAACACGCTTTATTGGGGCACCGGCAATCCCAATCCCGATTACTGGGGCAACGGCCGCGAGGGAGACAACCTTTATACGAATTCGATGGTCGCGCATCGACGCGGCAACCGGCACGCTGAAGTGGCACTTCCAGTTCACGCCGCACGACACCCACGACTGGGATGCGAACCAGATTCCGGTGCTCGCCGACCTCACGATCGGCGGCGCGGGCACGCAAGGTCGTCATGCTCGCGAACCGCAACGGGTTCTTCTATGTGCTCGATCGCATTGAGCGGGGCGCTGCTCCTCGCGAAGCCGTTCACCGAGACCACCTGGGCGCGGAGGTGGACAGCCGAGGCCGCCCGATCGTGCTGAACGACGGCAGCAAGGGCTGCCTGCCCGATCAGTGGGGCGGCACGAACTTCAACCCGCCGTCCTTCGATCCGGCGCTCGGGCTGTTCTTCATCAACTCGCGCGAAACGTGCGGCCTACGTCACGCAGGAACCGAAGATGGTGCCCGGACGAGCGAATATGGGCGGCGCCGTCCGCGTCGTGGACGCCTCGAAGGCGTATGGCGCGCTGCGCGCGATCGATCCGGCGACCGGCGCGCGGCGCTGGGAGTTCAGCTACACCTCGCCGACGATGGCGGGAGTCGATGACCACGGCGTCGGGTCTCGTGTTCGCCGGCGACAACGAAGGCAACTTCATGGCCTTCGAGTCGCGCACGGGCAGGAATCTCTGGCGGTATCAGACCGGGACCCCGATCTGGGGCGCGGCGCCCATGACCTACATGCTCGATGGACGCCAGCACGTGGTGATTGCATCGGGCACCACGCTCGTGTCGTTTGTGCTGCCTGAGATGTAGGGCGGCTCTTTAGAGCCGCCTCGCAAACGCCGGGTCTAAAGACCCGGCCTACAACACGCTACCGGCTACGACGCCAGCGATTGCGGCTGGGGAACGAACGTTTCTGGAACCTCGACGTACAAGACGTTGAGGCGATAGTAGAGCGCGGCCATGAACGCGCCGGCGTGCACGCGGGGGAGGAGCCGCTCCGGAGTGGTGCACACAACCTGCGTTCGGCCGGCGGCCTCGTCCAGCCAAAGTTGTACAACCTGCCTTGATCGACGTGGGACAACGAACCCACATCACGCAGAATCAGGGTTTTCACCGTATCGGTCGCCAGGCAGCACGAGCTGCTGGTCTGAGTCCAGACCGCGACCGGTTCCCGGTAGTCGCGGCTGAGAGTTCGAGGATTCGCTGCAGCCTGTCGTCAACGCCGACGAGCAGCAGGTTTGCACGGGGCATTCCCATCTGCTGCAGGTCCGCATGGACGGCAAGGGCTACGCGCCAATCCTCGTTGGAATTCGGCCATCGAGCACGAACGTTCTTCATTGAAACAACTCCCAAGGGCAACCGTGGAGTGCGAGACCGCGACTTTAATCTGCGCGAAGAGGGCAGCCTATCGGGAGGTCGAGCACATTGATCTAGGGAAGATCCCTCAGTCATGGGGATTTATCGACAAATCTGTCGGAAACCAAGACGACGCGGGATCAGGCGTTGTGAAGCCAGCCTTGCAGCAGAGCGTATTTCACGATGTCGATGCGGCCGGTGAGTTCCAGTTTTCGCATCGCGTTGGCTTTGTGTGCTTCGACCGTTTTCACGCTCAGCGCCAGGCGAGCCGCGATTTCCTTGTTGCTGTACCCCGGACGCGATCAGCCGGAGGACTTCCGCTTCGCGCTCGCTGAGGCTTGCCCCGGACTTGGTCGTCCGCTTGCCTTCTTTCGCAAGAAATCCGGCGGTGACGCGGGACGTCAGCGTCGAATCGAGGTATTGTCCGCCGGCCGCCGCGGCCCGGATGGCCTGGATCAACTCCGACGGCGCGCTCTGCTTGAGGACGTAGCCCGACACGCCCGCCCGCAGCAGTTCCTGCAGGTAGGCGTCGTCGCTGTGGCGGGTGAGCGTGACGATCGACGGATTTCGGCTGCAGCTCTTTGAGCTTGCGCGTCGCCAGCAGCCCGTTCATGCCCGGCATGGAGACGTCGAGGACGATGACGTCCGGGCTTGAGCGTCGAGCGCGCGCTGCACCGCCGCGGCGCCGTCGCCCGCTTCGGCGATCGACCTTCATGTCCGGTTGACTGTCGATGAGGAGCTTGAGCCCGTGGCGGACGGTCTCGTGATCGTCGGCCAGCAGGATGCGCAGCGGGCCTTGGGCCTTAGGCATGAGTGTGATCGCCGGGTGCGGAGGCCGCAGCCATCCTCACGAGGATGGTCGTTCCCCGGCCGGGCTCCGATTCGATCTGCAGCGTCGCGCCGACGAGCGCCGCGCGTTCCTGCATCCCCAACAATCCGAATCCCTGACCATTCATGCTGGACTGGCCTGCATCGAAGCCGACGCCGTTGTCTTCGACGATCAGGAGGACCTGATCGCCCCGCCGTTCGAGTATGACATCGACCTTGCGGGCTCGCGCGTGCTTGGCCGCGTTGGTCAGCGCTTCCCTGAGCAATCCTGTAGCAGCGTAGTCTCGGTTTCGGACGGCAGTCGATCGCCGTCGAGTCCGGAGCTGTGGAATTCGACGGCGACGTCTGGCGCGCCGCGACCAGTCCTGCACATAGTTCGCCAGGGCGGCGCCGAGTCCGAGATCGTCGAGGGCTGTCGGCCGCAGTTTCCAGACGAGCTCGTCCACGTCGCGATCCAGCCGCTGAGCGACCTCCTCGAGCGCTTCGATGGGTTCGCGCAGCGCAGGGTGTCTGGCCGACGCCGTTTTCAGCGCGCCGATTCTCAATCCCAGGGCGGTGAGCTGCTCGCCGAACTGATCGTGCATCTCTCTGGCGATGCGGCGCCGTTCGTCTTCCTGGGCGAAGACGAGCCGTGCGTGCAGAAGTCGCGTCGTGCGCGCTCGGTGCGCCTCACGCTCGACCATTTCGGCGAGCAGCGAGGCGTTGACGCGCGCGCAGCTCCGCGGTTCGATCGCGAACCCTGCGCTTCGAGCTCCTCGTGCGCGCGACGCAGCATCTCTTCGGCGCGCTTCCGCTCGGAGAGGTCGAAATGGGTGCCGACGATGCGGACGACGGTGCCTTCGGGCTGCCGCCGGACCGGGTAGCCGCGCGACAGCACATGGACGTAGTGCCCGTCCTTGTGCCGCAGCCGGAATTCAGCCTCGTAGGTCGCGGTCGCCGTTCGCGACGCGCTCGTTGCGCCTGGTCCGCGCTTGCCCGATCGTCGGGATGGACGAGACGTTCCCAGGCGCTGACGTGCGACTCGATCTCGTCCTCGCCGTAGCCGAGCATCTGCCGTCCATCGCGGCGAATACACGACGGCGTCTGGTTTCCAGGTTCCAGTCCCAGACGCCTTCCTGGGCCCCGGCGAAGGCGAGCCGTCAGCCGCTCTTCGCTTTCGCGCAGCGCCGCTTCGGCGCGCTTGCGCTCGGTCAGATCGAGGTGGGTGCCGACGATGCGGACGACCGGTCCGTGCGGGCTCGCGGCGCACCGGAAAGCCGCGCGACAGCACGCGGACGTAGCGGCCGTCCTTGTGGCGAAGACGGAACTCGCCTTCGTAGGTCGGATCGCTCGCCGCGCGCGACGCGTTCGTTCAGCGGCTCTGCGCGCGGTCGATGTCACCTGGATGGATCAGCCGCTCCCACGCGCTGACGTGCGGCTCGATCTCGTCGTCGTCGTAGCCGAGCATCTGCTTCCAGCGCGGCGAGTAGACGACCGCGCCGGTTTCGAGATTCCAGTCCCAGACGCCTTCCTGCGCGCCGGCAAACGCGAGCGTCAGGCGTTCTTCGCTGGCGCGCAGAGCGGCGTCGGCGCGTTTGCGCTCGGTGACGTCTCGAAGTGTCGCCACGAGCGCGCGCTCATCATGGCGACCAAGGCACGAGACAGTACCTTCCACGTCGACGACGGATTGATCCCGCGCCGCGAGCCGCGCTTCCGAACGACCGTGGAGTCCGGCTGGAAAGCACCTGGCCGATCGTCTCGCGCACATCGGGTTGACAATCGCGGTGGAAGCACTCGACAAACGCGCGCGCCGGGCAGGGCACGATTGAGCCACGTTCGAGGAGGGTTCTCGCGGCGGCGTTCAGAAACGTGACGCGATCGTCCTGGACAACGAGAATGCTCTCAGGAACGGCATCGACAAGTTGTTCTTCCCGTGTTCCGCTCGTCGTCTCGCCGGGCACATCGAAAGTCTAGTCCCGTCGATGATGTCCGTTCAAACCTCGAAGGACAGGAATTACCAAAACGAAACACAAATTGTGGGATGCTGGTTTCTGCCACCGGCAAGTGGCATCGGTTTACACATGGAGAAAATCACAATGCGAACGTTCCTACTCCTGGCGGTTCTCACCCTGGTCGCAGGAATCGAGGGAGGCGTCAGCGCCGCAGTCGGGCGACGATCTCGGCCGCCAGGTGCGAGAGGCGGAACGCGCGTTTTTGCTCGCTCGATGGCCACCCGCGACTTCGTCCGCGTTCGGTGCGCTCGTGGCCGACGACGCCGTGTTCTTTGGAGGCCGGGGCGCGCAGCGCGGCAAAGCGGCCAGTGCTCGCCGGCTGGAAACCGTTTTCGAGCAGCCGCAAGCGCCGTTTTCCTGGGAACCGGAAACGGTGGAGGTGCTCTCGTCCGGGAACAGCGTTGGGCTCAGCAGTGGTCCGGTGAAGGATCCAGACGGCAAAGCAGACCGGTGTGTTCAACTCGATCTGGCGCCGCGAGGCGGCGGATGGCCGCTGGCGCGTCGTCTTCGACAAGGGATGCCAGGTCTGCGACTGCCCGGCAGGACAGTGAAAAAACAATGGCGGAAGGGCAGGAAGGGCCAGGAGGGGCGGGAAGGGCAGGAGGGCAGGAAGGCAAGGGCAAAGGCCGTCGTGCTACGATCCGAAACGTGTAGTTGATGTTTCGCGTTCGGCTCCCGAAGTTGAAGTCCCTCGCCACGCTTGGTCGGTTTCGCGCTGGCTCGCTTCCGCTCTTGCGTGTTCGTCTGGTTCTTCGCCTACCGAACCTAGCTCTCCACCGTCCACGCTCACTGACCGGCACATGGTCCGGGCCGGCGAACGATTCGTCGGGCCCCGGGCAGATGACGTGGCAGGTCACGCGGTCGGGGACATCGATCTCCGGCGACGATGTCCATGACCGACACACGTCGACGAAGGTCACGGGTAGAGGCACGGTCTCAGGCACGGTTTCCGGATCGTCGCTGCAGTTTACGGTCTCGGTGCTCGCCGGCGGATTCGACAGTCCGTACAGCACGTGTTCGGCGAGCGTTTCCGGGAACGCGACCATTTCTTCGGCATCGGTGACCGGGACCTACGACGGATCGAGCTCGTGCAGCGGTGCCATCGCATCTGGACAGTTGACGCTGAACAAACAATGACGATCACCAGACGCCAGCTTCTGGCCCTGCTCGGTTCGGCCGCGGCCGGCGCGACGATTCATGCCCAGGACCGCACGCAGAACCCGATTCGTGTCGGGGAAGGATCTCCTTGGCGTCGGCACGGGCACCAGCAGCCCGCCGCCGACCGACCCCTCGAGCCAGGACGCCTTCTTCGACGATTCCGTGCTGCAGGAAGTCCGCCTGCTGATCAACTCGAAAGACTGGGACACACTCAAGACGAACTACCTGCTCAACGACTACTACCCGTGCGACATGACGCTGGCGCGGGCAGACGGTCCGCAATATCGGCATCAGATCGCGCGGCACGGGCAGCCGCAGCGGCGTCAAGCCCGGCCTGCGCGTCGACTTCGATCGGCTACGACCAACCAGAAGTTCGCCGGCCTGAAGTCGTTCATACTCCGCAACAACACACAGGATCCATCCAACCTGCACGAGCGGCTGAGCATGCTGCTCTTTCGACGGCTCGGCGTTGCCGGCGTCGCGTGAAGCGCACACCAGGCTGTGCATCAACGATCGATACGCCGGTCTCTATTCGATCGTCGAGTCGGTGGACAAGCGCGTTCCTGGCGCGCAACCACGGCGAAGACACCGGGCATCTCTACGAGCTACGCTATCCGGCCACTGCCGCACCGTATTACTTCGAGGATCGCGGCTCGGATCCGGCGACGCTACGATCCGCTGCCGTTCAAACCCGAAACGCACGAGAGCGACTCGCACGCCCGAGTTCCTCGTGCAGCTCGTGCAGGCCATCAACCAGACGAGCGACGGCTCGTTTCGAAGCGCGATCGCCGAGTTTCTCGATCTGCAGAAGTTCGTCAAACACGTGGCGGTCGAGGAATTACGTCGCCGACAACGACGGCTTCAACGGCAACTGGGGCATGAACAACTTCTACTTCTACCGGTTCGACAACCGGAAGCTGTTCACGTTCATTCCCTGGGACAAAGAGCGAGGCGTTCAAGGGCGGCTACACCTACTCCATCTGGCAGGGCATCACCACGGTCTCGAGCGCACAGCGCAATCGTCTGATGGGCCGCATCCTGAACTATCAGGATCTCTACAGCCTCTACCTGGACACGTTGATCGCCTGCGCGAACTCGGCTGACGACACGTCGGGCTCGACCAACGGAAAATCGTGGCTCGAGAACGAGATCCAGCGCGAGTGCCGACCAGATTCGCGACGCGGCGATGAGCGATCCCGACAAGCCGTTCACCAACGCGCAATTCGAGCAAGCCATCAACGACCTGTTCGTGTTCTCGCACCAGCGGGCGACATGGTCCGGCGCGAGGTGTCCGACTCCCGGCGGTAACCCCGCAATCCTTGACAAGGTCCGGAGCGTCGGCTACAAACGGGTCGATCCCTCGGGGATCAGGAGTGTCGCGACATGATCAAGATCACCCGCACGCCTCATCTGATCGCAGGCGCCGATGTTGCTGGCGATTTCGTGCATCGCCGCGCCCGCTGCGGCGCAGACCTCGTCGCCCGGTCGGCGTGTGGGACGCCACGGTTGACGTCGGCGGAGTCCTGATTCCCTTCAGGTTCGAAATCACCGGCAGCGGAACGTCGTTCACCGGGTCGTTCTTGGACGGCGACCTGAAAATGTCGTCGACCGGCGGACGCCTCGAAGGCACGACGCTCGTGCTGCCGTTCGACGCCTACGCTGCGACGGTCGAGGTCAGCGTGGAGCGGCAACACCCTCACCGGCAAATACGATCGCGGCACCCGCGGAGCTCATATCCCCTGACTGCGAAAGGGCGGCGGCCACCACTCCATCGGCGGCATCCGTGCCCTCAATCGACGGACTGTGGACGATCCCGACCGAGAGTTCGAAGGGCGAGTCCGCGTGGCGCTTCATCGTGAAGCAGTCCGGCGCCAACGTGTCGGCGGCGATCCTCCGCGTGGATGGCGACACCGGCAGCGTGCAGCGGATCGTTCAAGGATGGCAAGTTCGTGCTCGGTCACTTCTCGGGCGCGCGGCCGCTGCTGCTCGAAGTGACGCCAGCCGCCGACGGCTCGCTGACCATCGTCCAGAACGGGCAAGCACCAAGATGGTCGCCGTGCGCGAAAGCGAAGCGCGCGCGAAGAACATGCCCGAGCTGACCGATCCTTCCAAGCACACGCGCATGAAGGATCCGACGGCGCGCTTCACCTTCAGTTTCCCGGACCTGAACGGCCGCATCGTCACGGAAGCGGATCCGAAATTCAAGGGCAAGGTCGTGATGGTCAGCATCGGCGGCAGCTGGTGCCCGAACTGCCACGACGAAGCGCCGTTCCTCGGCGAGCTGCATGAAATGCACCGTGCCCAGGGGCTGGAGATCGTGCTCCTGTCGTTCGAGGAAGTCGCGCCAGTCAGGAGAAGCTCACCCGACTGAAGGCGTTCATCAAGAAGTGCGGCATCGAATTCACCGTCCTGGTTCCCGGAGAACCAGGTCAGCTGAACGAGAAGGTGCCGCAGGCTGACAACCTGAATGCGTTTCCGACGACGTTCATTCTCGGGCGCGACGGCAAGGTGCGCGGTGTGCACGCGGGTTTTGCCAGCCCCGCGGCCGGCGCGTTTCACGAGCAGACGAAGAAGGGAAATCTCAACCGAAGTCGAGCATCTCCTCGCAGAGCGGATGACGAACTGAATCGGGGCAGGAACGCTCAGGAGCGGCGGGCGATCTCGCGGCGGTTCAGCACCGCGACATCCGTTTCGACGTCGGCTCGAGCCATTCGGAAGGGAGGCACCGGAAACGCGCACGTCGGTGAGACGCACGTAAGCGCCGTCCGGCGCGCACGTCAGGAACTTCCGCTCGACCAGCATGGTGAGCAGCCTGTCGCTCGTGTGTTCGTCGAGTCCCCAGAGACGTCGTGCCTGCGGACGCGTCAAGCGCAAACCCGGCATCTCGAGATATTCCCCGCGAATGCGACCAATCAAATCTTCGTCGCTGGGCCCTGGTCTGACATTGGCGCGCGTCAGGTTGTTCATGGCGCCTCCCGCTGGCCGCGTGGCGTGACGGATCACGCGGCGATTATTCCTTTCCCGAGCGGTTCATACACGTCCGCCGAACAACGAAGAAGAACCGTATTGATTTGCTCTGGTGTGATGAGCGAATCGAGCGGTGGAGGGCACGCGATCGTCATGACGCTTACATCGGATTGTTTTAAGAGAGTAGCGTATCGCCCGGCGAATGTATCGATGAATAATCTAAATTGTCGTTCACTGTTCCGCCTCAGCCGCGCCCCGCTGGTTCGACCGGCCGTGTTTCCGTCACGCTCGAGCTACTTCAATCGCCTGCACAATAGTTGCAACCTGTCCGACTCATGCACTGACTCCGGCGTCCTGCCCTGGAGGTGATCCATGCGCTTCACAGACCGAACCGACGCGGGCCGGCGTCTGGCCGATCGTCTGGCGGGCTGCTCGGGTCGGCCGGATCTGGTCGTGCTCGCCCCTGCCTCGCGGCGGTGGTGCCGGTGGCGTATGAAGTCGCCAGCCGGCTGGGCGCACCTCTCGACATCTTCCTGGTTCGCAAGCTCGGTGCGCCGGTCATGAAGAAGCTGGCCATGGGCGCGATTTCCAGAAGGAGACGTCGAGGTCCTGAGCGTCGAGCTGATTCGGGAACTCAGGGATCCCTGACGCCCTCGTCCGGCAGGCCGCGGTCCGCGAACGGCTCGAGCTCGATCGGCGCGACACCTTCTTTCGCGAAGGCCGCCGGTCGATTCCTGTGGGCGGTCAACTGGTGATCCTCGTGGACGACGGACTCGCCACCGGATCGACGATGGAGGCCGCCGTCCTGGGATTACGCCGTCTCAATCCAGCCCGGATTGTCGTCGCTGCGCCGGTCGGCGCCAGAGAAACGTGCGAACGGCTGAGGAACATCGCTGACGAAGTCGTGTGCCTTCACACGCCGGAGCGATTTGAGGCCTGTCGGTCTGTGGTACAGCGACTTCAGTCAGACGAGCGACGAGGAGAGTGCGACGCTTGCTCTCCGCCGCTCACGGCCGGCGCTAATCTGTCGCCGAGGATTTCTGTTCCCAGGACGTTCTCGTAGCGTGCGCGGATCGCTTCCGCGATCGCCCTGACGCTCGCGCGCGCATCGTCGGTCTGTGACTCGATGGCCCGGAGCGACGCCGGCCAGGCTGCCGTCGCGGAAGACGTCGTCGATCCCAGCGTGAGAAGTCGTGGCGCGGCAGATGTGCGTCGATGGCCTCGGTCGGCAGCGTGGTGAGCAGCAGTCGATGAACGACTTGAGCGACTGCGCGCGCGGGCCTGGCCGGCCCTGCACGCTGAAGACGAATGCCTGCGATTCGTTCACCGGCATGTCGAATAGCTTTGGTCCGGTGCGCGTAGTGCGCCGTTCAATCGTGGCGCGAGACGGAATCGCCGAATCCGGTCCTTCGACTCGGGGGCGCCCGGAAGCAGGACGGCTTCGTTGAGCGTGAGACTGTGAAACGCGTCCGGCGTCACCTTGACGCCCGGCCGAAGACTGCAGATGACTTTCGCCTCGACCGGATCGCTCTCGTGCGTGACGAACACGACGGCGTCCTCGGTCGCGCGAATCGCGGCGCGTCGAGGCCGGAGATCCGGTAGGTGACGAAGATGTAGCCCGCAAGCTCGGGATCGACGCGGCTCGTGCTCGACGAGCCGGCGAGGAAATGGTGAGCTTCGTCGAGCAGGATCTTGTGCGGCAGTCCTGTCCGCCGGCGGAGCGTCGCCAGCAGGGGCAGCAGCGTGTCGAGGTATTCCGATTTTTCCTGATGCGAGATCTTCGAGAGATCGATGATGACGCTGACGTCCGGATGGCGGAGCGTGCGCACCAGCTCTCGCGATCGTGGCGGCGGCTCGTCGCCGCCGAGCCTCAAGACGTGTGGCAGCGTTTCCAGCGACACGGTAATCGCCTTCCGGATCGATGATGCAGAGGCAGTAGCCCTGCAGGATCAGCTGTTCGCAGATCAATCCGGCGAGCCAGGACTTGCCAGTCCCCGGCTCGCCGGTGATCAGGATCGTTCGACCGCGCGACAGCCAGCTCCACGGCGCTCGCCGTCGGCCTGGTGTCCGAGCAGCAGGCGCCGGCGGCCCATCTGCGCCGCAGACAGAGCCGTGGCTGGAGCGACAGACGCTCGATGTATCCCGCGACGGCTTCCGGGCCTGCGCCTTCGATCACCTCGTCGGCCACGGTCGCGAAGCGCGCGCGGCTGCCCCAGCCGACCGCCACGCCGACTTCGCATGCATCCAGCAGGTCGTGGTCGCTTTCGGCATCGCCGATTCCAACCGTATTGTGAATCGAGAGCCGCAACGCGAAGAGCGCCTCGCGCAGCCGGTGGCTTTGGAGATGGACTGCGGCAGCATCGCATCAGCCGATCGCGATTGAAGATGATCGCCAGCGGCTGTTCGAGCCGCCGGATCGCGTCGAGAATCCGGCGGCGCATCTTCCGCGGCGGCTTCGATGACCGACTCGCCGACGGTGATGTCGACTCCGAGGCGTTTGATTTCTTGACGACCGCCGGGCTTCGGGCGGCGGCTGATTCTGATCAGCCGCCCGTTCGAAGGAAACGTGAGGACCGCGCCGTTTTCGCCGACTGATGGCATCAGCATGTCAGGTCGCCGGCGGCCTGCTGCAGGTCGGACAGGCGGCGGCCGGTGACCAGCAGGACCACGATGCCGCGGCCACGTGAGCCTCTTCGATCGCGTGCCGCACGGCGGGATGAAGCGGCCTTCGACGGCAATCGTCCCGTCGTAGTCGAGCGCGAGCCGCCGAAAACTTCATGCCTCAGGATAGCGTGGGACCGTAGACGACGCCGATGAGGAGTGCCGTGCCGATCGCGAGAATCCAGCCGATGGCGCGAGACCGCGAGCGCTCGTGCGACGGTCGTGTAGTCGAGCGCCTGCCGGACGGCGACGACCATCGCAGCCAGCATCCACACGCTGGTCAGAACGAGAAGCGTGCATCCGCAGAGCGGGCACCAACGCCGAAAATCTGGAACATGCCCGGGTGGCGCGAAGCCGAGCGTGCGCGCAGGAGCTCGCCGACATCGACTGCGCGTCTGAGGTTCCGGCAAGAGCCGGCCGCCGATGTGGAAGATCACAATCGACCGAGATGGCCCAGGTGAGCAGCGCGAGGATCGACACGAACGCAAACGTCCCGCGGTGGCCAGCCTCGAGTCCGCCGGAGACCGACGGCTCGTGGCCAGGCTCGCGAGCAGAACGACGAGGAACGCTTGTCCTGTCGCGTTCTTGTTGCCTTCGATTTCCTCGTAGGTTGCCGTGCTGAGGACCGCCGCTCCCATCACACGGTAGACGAAGGCCATCATGCGACACCCTTTCCGCGCCAGACCCGCTCTGCTGTGCCGGTGAGCATGCACTGTGCCAGGGCAAAACCCGTCAATTCCCACGGTTCTCTGGCGCGGCATCGCGAAAAGTGCCCGCACTGCGGGAAAGGTCCCAGGTACACGGGCTGGGCGCGCGAGGTCGGTCGATGCCCGCACTGCGGGCTCAGTATGCGAACGGAATCCCGGCGACACCTGGGCGGTCATCGTGCTCACCGATCGCATTCCATCGCGCTCAGGCGTCCTTGTCGTCTCACTTCAGGATCGGATCGCCATGCGGACAGATCGCGCTCTACATTCAGTTCGCGCTGCTGTTTGCGGCGTTCGTCTGGACGTCACCGAACCGCTGGGCACTCGCCATCGCGCCTGCATTACCTGTCGCGGCGCTTCTGGCCCGATCCCGCGGATCCTATTCCCGGAGATCCTGGTCGTGATGGTAGGCCGGGTCTTGTAGACCGGCATCAGCGTCCTTCGAGAATATTCCTGGTGGCCACGAGCGCGGTCTCGATCCCTTTGCGTCGCCTCGGTCCGGACGCGGCCGCGAATCACACGGCCCATGAAGCCGCTCAATCCATCCGATCGGCTGCGGCTGAGCGTCACGAACCAGAAGCCTCGACCGCGTGTGTGATCCGTCAGGAGCACGCGCAGTTCGAGCGCGGTCCAGAAGTAGTGGCTGGCATACTAGCTGCTTGTTGGCGACGACGATCGCGTCTTCATCCTGGTGGATCACCAGATGGTTGATGCGGATGGTCGGCTTCAATCCGAACTGCGCGTCCTGCCAGCATAAGAATGACTGCGATGCCGGGAGCGATGCGACAGGAAATTCGAGCAGATACGTGCGCAGTTCAGGGTCGAATGCCGAGATCCGCGGCATCTGTTCGACCATCGATCGGAATTCGTTGGCCACGAACGTGGGCCGGCCGCCGTCGCGGTAGACGGCCAGCGCCTGGTTGCCGCCTTCGAGGTAACGCGTGACGTAATCCAGGGCGAGCTGACGCATCAGCGATTCCACGTCCCGCCGGGCTGTCGGCTTCGACCAGTCGATCGTCCGGCGCATCTGCTCGACGGCTTCCGCGCTGAGCTTCAACTCGCAATCGCCAATCCGGCAGCTTCTGAGGTCCTCGATGTCTTCGTCGGGCAGCGCGAGCGCGTCGAAATCTTCGAGCCGCGGCGGGCTGCTGATGCGTTTGGTCACACGAAATCCGCTCCCGCGTTCGAAATTCTCAATGTCCTGCAGGCGTTCGAGATAGCGCGCCGTTGGCGCGTTGATCCAGACGGCGCCGAATACGGCCACTTCCTTGTCGGGATCGGCCTCGAGCAGCTTGGTGAGCGGTGCCCCGGCGACCGAGCGTGCTGCGTTCGAGCGGCGAGAGCTGGACGGTTTCAGCGAGGTAGCGCTCGAGCGGGGCTGGAAAGCTCAGCGGGCACTTCCACGGCGCGGCCTTCGAGAACCGCGGCCGCAACAAGGGCCGCGACGCCTGCGATCCGGAAAGTCAGCCGCACGCCATTCGAAGTCTAGCATGCGGCGTTCCAGCGCCCGGCTGAACTCGACTCTACTGACGCGGAACGGCGACGTATCCGTTTCGCGCGCGGACCTGATAGTCCGTGTCACGAACTCGGACACGGATGCTGTGAAACTTCCCGTCCCCAGCTCTTGCGGACGAGTAGCCGATCAGTACTGACTGTTCAGTTCCTCGGCGATCTGCATGAGCGCGGTCACCGCATCGCTCGTGCTCTGCACGACGATCGTGCGTCCGCCGCTCTGGTCGGTGATTTCACGCAGGGCTGACGGGTTGACTTCGCGATTGATCGGCTGACGCGCCGGCGCATCGATCGCCACGGCGTAGACGCACGCATCGCTTCGCAGAAGCGCGGAGTGGACGTCGCGAATCGTCGCATCGCTTGCCGTGTCGGCGCCGTCGGAGATCACGAGCAGGGCGGCGCGCTGGCGGTTCGCGCACGGCCACGAAGGGGAGAGCCGCGACAATGGCATCGTAAATCGCGCGTCGCGCCGGAGAGGCTTGAGCGGCTGCATGACGCGGGCGGCGGTGGCGCGATCGCTCGTCCAGCTGGTCAGCGGCCGCGGCTCGTGATTGAAGGCGAGGAGCGCGAACTCGTCCTCGGGATCGAGCTGGTCGGTGACGAACTCGTCCACCGCCTCTCGCGCCTCGAGGATCCGGTTGCCGAACATGCTGTCGCTCATGTCAGAGCAGGATCGCGAGGCTCACCGGCACCCGCTCGTTGGTGAACTGCGTGATCGTTTGACGCACGCCGTCTTCGTAGACGTCAAACGCCTCGCGCGGCAGGCCGGTGATCAGGTCCTTCTCCTTGCTGACAACCGTGGCATTGACCGTCGTGAGGTCGATGGCCGACCGGAAGCCGGGCGGCCTTTGCCGGGTTCCTGCGATTCGGCCGCCAGGACGGCAGACGCGAGGCCGGCGCAGAAGCAGGCATGCCGGACAAGCGTGGCGCGGCCATACGTCTCATCCTACTGCCGCCGGTTATAATCTGAGGCCGCTTTTCGGCTGTCGCGTCGTCAACAGGAACCGGGGGCAATAGGCCCCTGGAGGGAGAGTTGGGATGTCTGTTCGCAAGAAACTCGCATGTCTCGCGACGATCGTCGGCGTTGTCGCCCCTGCTCGGATGGCAGGCGCAGGCGCAGGGTCCGACCGTGGCGCCGACCAACGATCTTCCGAATCCGTATCAGACGATCAGTGATTACTTCAAGCTTGCCGGCCGGCCGGACGTGGGGATCGACGAGCGCCGTCGAGATCGACAAGGACGGCCGTTCGATCTGGGTCGCCGAGCGCTGCGGCTCGAACTCCTGTCTCGATCGCGCCACGAACACGATCCAGAACGTCCCCGACGGTTCTGAAATTCGATCAGTCGGGCAAGCTCGTCGACCAGCTTCGGCGCGGGCCTGCTGATCTTCCCGCACGGCATTCACGTCGATCGCGACGGCAACGTGTGGGTGACTGACGGCAACGACAACGCGCCAGCTCCGGCGCGCGGCGCGGCCCGGCAGGCGCGGCCGGTGGAGGCGCGGCGGCCGGCGCAGGCGCTGAGCGCGGTCGTGGCGCGCCCACGGCGCCACGCGCGAACGCGGCTGCCACGAAGGGACATCAGGTGTTCAAGTTCAGTCCCGACGGCAAAGTGCTGATGACGCTCGGCAAGCCCGGCGGCGACAACGCGCCCGGCTACTTCTTCCAGCCGAACGACGTGATCACGAACGATGCCGGAGAAATCTTCGTGTCCGAAGGCCATGCCAGCATCCCGGGAACCACGGCGCGCATCCTGAAGTTCGACAAGACCGGAAAGTTGATCAAGGAGTGGGGCACCTACGGCGCTGCTGATGGACAGCTCAATCAGCCGCACGCGCTGGCATTCGATTCGAAGGGCCGGCTGTTTGTCGGCGATCGCGGCAACAACCAGGTGATCATCTTCGACCAGAACGGCACGTTCATCGCCCGCTGGCCGCAGTTCAGCCGCCCGAGCGGCATCTACATCGACAAGCGCACCGACACGCTCTATGTGGCCGACTCCGAATCGGGTTCGGTCAATCCGGCGCACGGCGCGTGGAAACGCGGCATCCGGATCGGCAGCGCCGTCGACGGCAAGGTCACCGGATTCATCCCCGATCCTTCCGGGGAAGGCGTCACCTTCACGATGACGGACGGGAAACCCGTTTTGACGGGCCCCGACGGCAAGCCAGGTCCGACCGGCACGCTCGCAGCGGAGGGCGTCGTCGTCGACAACGCGGGCAACGTCTACGGCGCTGAAGTCGGGCCTCGGCAGGTCAAGAAATACGTCAAGAAATGAGCTAGTCGCAAGTCGTCAGTGCGTCAGTCGTCAAGTCAGGGACGAGGTGGCGTTAGCTGCGTCGTCCCTTTTCCTTTTCGCGCGCCTATCCGGCACCCGGCGTAGAATCGGCGCCGGCAGAAGGAGGGACTGCGATGTCACACCGAACGCGATTGAACCTCTGGCTCGGAGCGTCCGTCGTCGCCGTGATCGCCGTCTGGGGCTGGCAGGTCCAGGCTCAGAAGGACATGCCGCCGACCAACGATGCGCCGAATCCGTTTCAAACGATCTCGAACTACTTCAAGTTGCCAGCGGGCCGCGACTGGGGATCGACGAGCGCGATTGACGTCGACAAAGACGGGAAGAGCATCTGGGTTGCCGAGCGCTGCGGCGTCAACTCATGTTTCGATGCGACGACGGGCAAGATGTCGCCGCTCGATCCGATCCTGAAGTTCGATGAAACCGGCAAGCTCGTGAAAAGTTTCGGCGCCGGGATGATCGTCTTCGCGCATGGCATCCACGTCGATCGAGACGGCAACATCTGGGTGACCGACGGCAACGGCAACATGCCGCAGCCCGGCCGCGGCCGGGGACGCGGCGACGCCAACGCGCCGGCGCCGCCTCCGCCGCCAAAGCCGGACAAGCCGATCGGACACCAGGTGTGGAAGTTCAGTCCGGAAGGCAAGGTGCTCCTGACGCTCGGGACCGCGGGCGTGCCCGGTGATGGTCGAATCAATTCAACCAGCCGTCTGACGTCATCACGAACGCGAATGGCGACATCTTCGTGGCCGATGGACACGGCGGGAACTCGAACGCGCGGATCGTGAAGTTCGACAAGACCGGCAAGTTCATCAAGACATGGGGCAAGATGGGCGCGGGCCCGGGCGAGTTCAACATCCCGCACAGCCTCGCGCTCGATTCGCGCGGCCGCCTGTTCGTGGCCGACCGCGGCAACGTCCGCCTGCAGATCTTCGATCAGGAGGGCGCCTTCCTCGATCAGTGGTACCAGTTCAGCCGCATCAGCGGCATCTTCATCGACAAGAACGACGTGCTCTACGCCGTCGATTCCGAATCGAGCCCCACTTCTCACCCGGGCGGGTGGCAGCGCGGCATGCGGATCGGCAGCGTGAAGGACGGCAAGGTGATGTAGCTTCATCCCCGATCCCGAGCACAAGGATCCGAAGACCGGCGCGCCCGGCGGAACGAGTGCCGCCGAAGGCGTTGCCGTTGACGCACGGGGCAACCTCTACGGCGCCGAAGTCGGGCCGAAGGCGGTGAAAAGTACGTCAAGAAATGAGAAGCGTGAAATTGAGAAGTAAGAATTAAGAATTAAGAATCAAGAAACGGAATGCCGCCCGAAGACGACAAGCTGCGACGGCGCCAGCTCGTACGCGCCGTCGTAGCTTCGACCATCGGCACGACCGTCGAGTGGATACGACTTCTTTCTCTACGGGTCGGCCGCCGCGCTGATCTTTCCCAAGCTCTTTTCACGAACCTCGAGCCCTCCCTCGCCAACACCCTGTCGTACGTCACGTTTTACGCGGGCTTCGTCGCGCGTCCGCTCGGTGCCGCGATTTTCGGGCACTGGGGCGACCGCGTCGGCCGAAAAGCGCTGCTCGTGGCGACGATGGTCGTGATGGGCGTCTCGACGACGGCGATCGGCCTCGTGCCGACGCACGAGACCATCGGATGGTGGGGCGCTGTGCTGCTCACCGTTCTTCGCGCGCTCCAGGGCATCGCGGTGGGCGGCGAGTGGAGCGGCTCGGTGCTGATGGCTGGTGAATGGGCCGCGCCGGGCCGTCGTGGCTTTACCACCAGCTTTCCGCAAATGGGCGCGCCGCTCGGCATGATCATGGCGAACACCGCGCTTTCGGTGATGACGTCGAACCTCGACGAAGCGGCGTTTCTGTCGTGGGGCTGGCGTGTCCCGTTCCTGGCGAGCATCGTCCTCGTCGGGATCGGACTCTGGATTCGCATCGGCATCCTCGAATCACCGGTGTTCGCCAATCTCAAAGCGCAGAAGAAACTCGTCCGGACGCCGATTCTCGAGACGCTCAAGACCAACTGGCGCGAAGTCGTCCTCACGACGCTGCTTCGGAGCGGACAGCTGGCGCCGTACTACATCACGACGACGTACGTGCTGACCTACGGCACGCAAGTGCTGGGTCTCAGCCGTGCCGTGCTCCTCAACTGCGTGGCGATTCGATCGATTGGCTCGCTGATGATCCTTCCAGTCGCGGGTCACCTTTCCGATCTGCTACGGCCGCAAGCGCGTCATCGGCGCGGGCCTGATCGGCACGGGCATCTGGATCTTCGCGCTGTTCGGACTGCTGGACACGAAGATCGTGCCGCTGATGATCGTCGGGCTGTTCGTGGATGGCGTGATGCAGGACCTGTCAATACGGGCCGCAGGCGGCAATCATCGCGGAAAACTTCCCGGCGTCGCGCCGGTATACAGGATCTGGTCTCGGCTATCACCTGGCGGCGATCACCGCCGGCGGCCCCGCTCCAGTGATCGCGGCGTACCTGTTTTCGACGTATCACACGTCGACGTCGATCGCGGTGTTCGGCCTGTTCACCGCGCTGATCAGTTCTGGCGACGCTGCCATTCCTCAAGGACAACGCGGGGGCGCTGGACCAGTCATAGTCAGGGCAGGAAAGGCAGGAAGGGCAGGACGGGCAGGAACGGGAGCGCCTGCGGCCATGCGTTGCCGAGGCCGCGAAGCGGACCTCGGCGATGCATCAGCGTGAAGTGACGCGCTGGGGTGGGGCCCCAGCGCAAGTGTAAAAAAGTCCGCTCCTAGCGACTAGCCGTTCCGGTCGTTGGCTTGTGCCCAGGCCCGAGGATTGCTCGACCCGGCCGCGCGCCCGTGTGTTCGCCTTTGTCGATGACCAGCACACCGTTGACGAGCACGTACTGCACGCCCTTCGCGCATGACTTCGTGTTGTCGAATGAATTCGTCTCGCCAACCGTTCCAGGATCGAAGACCGCCACATCGGCGGCAAATCCTTCGCGAAGCTGACCGCGATCGCGCAGGTTCGAGAATCTGCGCGGGCAGCGACGACATCTTGCGCACGGCGTCCTCGAGCGTGAGCACGTGCTGCTCGCGGACGTAGTAGCCGAGCACGCGCACGATTGGTCGGAGTAGCTGCGCGGGTGGGGCACGCCCTGTGCCTCGAGGTTGATCGCCGATCCGTCGCTCGCGATCGCCACCCACGGCTTGCCGCATCACCGTGCGGACGTCTTCCTCCGACATCGTGTGGAACATTCCCGCTGATGCCGCCCGCCGTCTTCGGCCATCAGCATCAGGCACGTGTCGGCGGGATCCGCGTCGCCGCGCAGCTTCGCAATCTCCGAGATGCGCTTGCCTCGCACTTGCTGCGGTTCGCCGGACTGCCGGCGCGGCCCATGACGATGCCTTCCCACCAGCCGTGTTCCCTGGCCCACGTGTTGAAAGTCTTTGTCGGCCTTGATTTTCGCGCGGACGGCCGGATCCTTCAGCCGGGCGGCGAACGCCGCGGGTCCGCCCTCGCGCGCCCAGACCGGGAAAACGCGCTCCACCCGTGATGCATCGCGGTGTAGGGGTATTCGTTCGCCGTGACGTCCAGACCTCGAGCGCGCGCGTGCTTCGATCATGTCGAGATACTTTCCGACTGTGCCCCAGTTGTCCTTCGCCGCGGATCTTCAGGTGAAAGATGTGGACCGGCAGCTTCGGCTTCTTCGCGCGACACGAATCGCGAAGTCGCAGCTCCTTCTCCTGCTCGAACGCCTTCGCTGCCGATGTGCGACATGTAGATGCCGCCGTAGGACGCGGCGACCTTCGCCATCTCGATGATCTCGCCGGGATACTCAGGTCCGCCGCTCTCGAACCGCGTGACCAGTCCCCATGCGCCCTCTTCCATCGATCGCGCCACTAGGTTCTTCATGTTCCGTGATCTCGGCAGGCGTGGCAGGCCGCGAGTCGTAGCCCATGACGACCAGGCGAACCTGCTCGGCCGACACGTGCGGAGATCACGTTCATCGAGATGCCGCGGCGTTTCAGCCGATCGAAGTAGCCCGTGAAGGTCGTCCAGTCCTGCGGGATGATTCCGGGCGGTCCTTCCTCTTTCAGCTCCGTCGCGCGGCGCCTACCGAGCTCGATTCGCCGATGACGTCGAGGGTGACGCCCTGCCGGACCTTGCTCTGCGCGGTGCCGTCTTCGAGCAGCGGCATGTCGGAGTGCGTGTGGAGATCGATGAATCCAGGCGCCACGACGAGCCCGGTCGCGTCGATGACCCGCCGGGCCGAGGCATTCGGAATCCGTCCCACCGCTGCGATGCGTCCGGCCGCGATGGCGACGTCGCCGAGCACCCACGGATTGCCGGAGCCGTCGACGATGTGCCCGCCGCGAATCAACACGTCATAGGCCACGCCCGGCGCCTGGGCCACGAGGACAGCGCCTGCAGCCGCGAGCGCGGCCAGACTGAACGTGATGGCTCTCAGCTTCATGTCGTTCTCCGTTCTTCGTTCTACGTGCTTCGTTCTCGTTCGCTGTTCCTCGTGTTCAGAACCGAGCACGTAGAACGCAGCACCTAGAACGACGCGAGCGCTCAGTGGCTGAGCGCGACAGGACAACGTTGACCCCTACGGAGTAGCCGGCCGGTGAAAACTGCAGGAAGAACTCGTGGTCCTCGGCTTCGCGCTCCCACGAGTCGCCGATGTCGGTGTTGTGCGTCATCAGGACCATGATGCGGCCCTTTTCGTCGGCGATCATCCGGAAATCGGCGTAGGGGCTGTCATCGCCGCGCTCCTGGGTCGAGCGTCCGCCGCTTCGCCGCCAGAACTGAATGTTGGTGACCTGCGGCAGCGTGTTGACCTCGAACATCTCATGGCGAATCGGATGATCCGCGGGGATGTCCACGATCGGGTATCTCAGGCAGGGCCTTGTGAATCTCCGCTGACCACACGCCGCCACGCGTGCGTCCCCCAGAAATCATCGACCCACAGGAATCCGCCTTTGAGCAGGTAGTCCTCAGCCGCTGGGCCTCGACGACTGAAAATTCCGCCGTCCCGACATCGGATCCAATCAGAAACGGACACCGGAAAAGCGCGTCGTCGGTGAGGCGAACCACCCAGTAGTTCGGATAGCCTTTTTCGTCGCGGCTCACCGGCGTCTTGGTGAGCTCCTGCGATGCGCGTCATCAGGTTGATGCCCGCATACGGATAGTCGGTCGCCCAGCCCGCGCCCATGGGCTCGGACCAGACGCTGCGGTACATCATCTTGCAGACATAGAACTCGCCGTTCGGAAAGGTCTCGGCGGAAACGCGGCGGAACACCCGGCCCTTCAGGCAGACGGCCGAAGCCGCCAAGCCGCGCTGCGCCACTGGCGACGCTCACCACGCCGAGCAGCAACACGCATGCGACCGCCGCGGTTCGAGAAGAGCGGACCATAGGCGAGCCTCAGATTACCGCAGGAGGTTTGCGATTTACCGGTAGTTGCCAGGTGCAGTGCGACGCTGAAGTCCTTTCGCGAAGCGCGTGGATCGCCAGCTGGAGGTCGTCTTTGGAGGGTGAGCTGACGCGGCACCTGGTCGCCCTGAATCGCCGCCTGACCTTCTTGAGCTTCTGGTCTTTCAGGTACTTCACGATCTCGCGGGCCGCCTCGATGGGAATGCCCTCCTGAATCGTGTAGACGCGTCGGACCGTGCCGCCGGACGCAGGTTCGGTTTCACCCGCCTTGAAGTTCTTGATGGGCACGCTCCGCCGCACGAGCCTGGTCTCGACGACCTCCAGAGCTGCTTCATCTTGAATTCGTCGTCGGCGATGAGCGTCAGCCGCTCTTTTCCGCCGGACTGGAGATTGATCTCGGCCTTGGAACCCTTGAAGTCGTAGCGCTGGCCGACTTCCTGCGCGCCTGGTTGAGTGCGTTGTCGACCTCCTGAAAATCGACCGGGGAGGTGACGTCGAATGAAACCGCTGTAGGCATATCGGGATCTTAACGCGCCTGCGGCCGGTGCCAGGCATCGTTGTGACCGGTCGAACAACGAGCGGCCCTCGCGAGAAAGCAAAAAGTAAGATCCCGTCACCGGGCATGGCAGGAAGCGCTGCGACACGTCAGAGATCGTTCGAGTCCGCGAGGGCGCTCGGACCGCCGGCACTGATCGAGCGGCTGCGGAGGAGCCGCTCGAAGTCCGTCTGCACGGCAGCCGTTTGCGGTGATCATGCGGACGCCCGGCGCCGACCGGAGCTCGCCGCCGGGTTTCTGCTGTCCGAGCGGGTTCTCACGAGCGCGGACGATCTGGGAACCATCGATGACTGCCGCGATCCGGCGATGCAATCGGTCGAGAACGTCGTCAACGTCACGCTGACCGGATCCTCTTCGCGTGATCTGGATCGACTGCTGGCCGAGCGACGGAAGACGAGCGTCAACTCATCATGCGGCTTGTGCGGTCGCTTGACGATCGACTCGTTGAAGAACGACGTCGAGCCGCTTCGCGTCGAGGGCTCGGTCCAGGCTGCGGTCGTGTGCCTCGCTGCCGGATACCCTGCGCAACGCCCAGGCCGTCTTTGACGAGACGGGCGGCTTGCATGCGGCGGGTCTTTTTCGGCTGACGGCACTCTCGCGGCGGTGGCGGAAGACGTCGGACGGCACAACGCCGTGGGACAAGGTCGTCGGCCGCATGTTGATGCGCGAGCGCCTTCCGCTCTCGCAGCATCTGCTCTTCGTGCAGCGGCCGCACCGTCGTTCGAGATCGTGCAGAAAGCGCTGATCGCCGGCATCCGTCGTGGCATCCGTTTCGGCGCCGTCCAGCCTGGCCATCGATCTGGCTCGCGAGGGCGGCGTCACGCTGATCGGCTTCGTCCGCGGCAAGTCGCTTCAACATCTACGCACACGGGGAGCGGATCACGTAAGCTCCGATCATGTTTCGGCATCTGGGATCAGCAGAAGCCGCACCACTACCGCGAGATGGCGCGCGTCGCGTGGGAGAACCGCGACGAGCTGCCGTTCGCGTGGCGCATTCTGAGCGACGGCGTCTGCGACGGCTGCGCGCTCGGCACCTCGGGCCTGTCGGACTGGACCCTGCCCGGGACGCACCTCTGCATGGTGCGCCTCGAGCTGATGCGGCTCAACACCGCGCCGGCGCTCGATCCTCGATCGGCTCGCCGACGTCGACTCGCTGCGCATCGCGATCGTCCGGCAGAACTGCGCGCGCTCGGACGCCTGCCGGAGCCGATGCTGCGGCAGCACGGGCGACCGCGGATTCCTGCGTCGGCGTCCTGGGACGAGCGCTCGATCGGATCGCCGCGCGAGCTGCGCGTGATCGATCCAGCGCGGATGGCGCGTTCTACCTGACGTCACGCGGCATCACCAACGAGGTCTACTACGCGGCGCAGAAGGCCGCGCGCTTTCTCGGCGACCAACCACGTCGACAACTCGGCGCGCCTCTGTCATGCCGCGTCGACCGCCGGCGATGAAAGGCGACGCTCGGCTACGGCGCCTCGACCTGCAGCTACACCGACTGGCTGCAACGCGGATCTGATCGTGCTTCTTCGGATCGAACGTCGGCCAACAACCAGCCGGTGACCGCGAAGTATCTCCACCACGCCGAAGCAGAACGGCGCGCAGATCGCCGTCGTCAACCCGTATCGCGAGCCCGGCCTCGAGCGCTACTGGGTGCCGTCGATCGCATCGAGCGCGGTGTTCGGCACGGCGGTGGCCGACCACTGGTTCGCACGTCCACACCGGCGGCGATCTCGCGTTCCTGATCGGCGTGCTGCGCGCGCTCATCGAGGCCGGCGGCGTCGACGAAGCGTACGTTCGCGAGCGGACGACCGGGTTCGACGAGGCGCGCAGCCGCGCGCTGGCGCGCCGACTGGGACGCGAACTGGAACGCGACAGCGGCGTGTCGACGCGAGGACGCATGCAGGCGTTCGCGCGGCTGCTGATCGAACGGCCCAACGCCGTGTTCGTCTGGTCGATGGGCCTGACGCAGCACGCACACGGCGTCGAGACGATCAAGGCGCTCGTCAACGTCGGCCTGGCGCGCGGCCTGCCCGGGCGGCCGAATCGCGGCCTGGTGCCGATTCGCGGCCACTCCGGCGTGCAGGGCGGCGCGCGAAGTCGGCTGCGTGCCCGACGATCGATGCCGCGACCGGGCGCGGTGGGCCGAGCGTCTGGGGCTTCCCGTTCCCGCCGGCGCCGGGGCTGGACCGACGGCGGAGATGATCGATCATGCGCGCGGACGGCGACGTCGATCGTGTTCTGGATCGTCGGCGGCAATTTTCTCGAGACGCTGCCCGACGCGGATCGCTGCCGCGCGGGCGCTCGCGCGGCCCGCGCCTCCGCATCCACCAGGACATCGTCCTGTCGTCGTCGATGCTCGTCGACGGCGACGGCGACGTGGTGCATCCTGCCGGCGGCGACGCGCTACGAGTCGGCCGGGTGGCGGCATCGAAACCACGACCGAACGGCGGATCGTCTTCTCGCCGGAAATTCCCGGACGGCGCATCGGTTCGGCGCGGCCTGAGTGGTGGGCATTCGAGAGGCCGCGGCCCGCGTGGATGCCCGGCGGGCCAACTCACGTTCGATTCGACGACGCCCAGGCGATCCGACCGAAATTGCACGAGCTATACCTTTATATAAAGGCATTGAAACGCTCCGGGCGAAGGGCGACCAGGTCCAGGGCGGCCGTAACCTTCACGCGGATGCTGGCGGTTCGCGACCGCCGACGGCCCATCTGCGGCGGTCGGGACCCGCCGGAGGGCGCCATCGGCCGATACAACTACAGCAGGCGTTCCAGCGAGAATCGGACGTTTCGCTGTCGACGCGCCGGGGCAAGCAGTTCAACTCGATGGTGCGCGAGGTTGATCCGCTGACCGGCGCCGCTCGCGACGAGGTCCTCATCTCGCAGGAAGACCTGGACCGTCTGCGCATCGCGCCGGGCGCCCGGGTCCGATTGCGATCGGCGACCGGCTCGTTCGAAGGGCGGCTCAGGAACGCGCTCATCCGGTCAGGAAATCTCGAGGTGCCACGGCCGGAAGGCAATATCCTGCTCTCGGCAAGTCGGACGTGGATCCGGAGTCCATGGAGCCCGACTACAACGCGGTGGTGACGCTCGAGGCGATCCGACATGTCACGAACACTTACTGCACTCACACCGATGATGCGATCTCGCCTCGGCACTCATCGTCTCGGCGGCAGCAGTCATCGGTCGAGACCGCCTTCAACCAGTTCTGGCACGCGAAGAATCCCGACCGACGCCGCGCCGATCCGTCAACGCCGTTGTCGCCTCCGGCAATCAAGTTCGACGACGCCTTCGCGCTGACTGAAGAGCGGACGTTCGCATGCGCAGCGGACGTGCCGACCGGCGTCGTGCGTCTCAGTCGAGAGACCGCGGACGCCGAGTTCGCGCATTCACGCTTCGACGTGCCGCCGGCCTACGATCCCGCGCGGAAGTACCAGGTCCGCTCTCATAGCTGCACGGCGGCATCGGGCGCCCGGATGCCGCGTCCAGCGGCAACGGCCTCGACGGGATCGCTTGGCGGGCGTCGGAGCAAATCTACGTGCTGCCGCTTTCGTGGGCCGACGCGCCGTGGTGAAGGCCGGTCGGCAGAACCTGCCCGCGACTCTCGATGCCGCCAAGCGCATCCTACAACGTGGACGAAAACCGGGTCGTCCTGTCGGGTGCTCAGACGGAGGCACGGGCACCTACTACATCGCCATGCGTGACACGACTGCCGACGCCGCATGAGCTTTCTGCCGCTCAACGGCTTCATGATGATCCTGCAGAATCCGTCGCTGGGCCTGACCGAGGAGCTCTTTCCCAACAACCCGCTGAACAGCGCCGGGTTCTTCGTCGTGAACGCGTCGGCAGGATCCGCTGTATCCCGATCGGCGATCGTCGATGCCGCCGTGTGAAGCACCTCGGAAAGGGCGGCGTCGCGGTCTCGTACCATCCGCAGAGCCCAATGCCGTGCACAACAGGCTGGCGTGGTGGCCGGACGTCAAGGACGTCTACGGCGACATTTGTCTCGAGTCTCACCCGCGCGCATCCGCAACCCGCGACGCTGACCTGGGAAGCGGAGGCCGGCGCGGCGGCGACGCGCACTGGCTCGTGATCGACACGCTGGCGCCCGAGAACCGGCAGCGAAGCCCCGCTGAAAGACCTGAACGATTTCGAGGCGGGCGCGGAGCCCAACTCGGCGTCCGGCGCGGCCGGCATGCGGATCACGTTCGTGCTGCGCCGGCAGCAATGCCGAGGCGTTCGGGCTGAAGGCGGGCGATCTCGTGCTCGGCATCAACGGGCGCATGCTGCCCGATGCGCTTCCGCCCTGCAGTTCCTGAGCATCACGAAGGCGGTGAGAAGCTCACGCTGTCGGTGGTCGCGCGGAAGACGTCTGCCATCGAGCCTCGCCGGCGTCTACAAGCCTGAAGTGGTCACACGTCTCGTCCCGCTCTTCGGCGCTCGCGGCCCGGGGGCGTGTGGACCTCGTGCGGAAAGGCAACACGGTCACGGCGACGACACGCGGCGTGGTCGGCGTTCACGCTGCCTCGCCTCGCCTGACGTATTCGATTTCTCCACGCCGATTACCGTCGTCGCCAACGGCCGCCAGGTCTTCTCGGGCCGGGTGCAGAAGAGCGTCCCAACCCTCATGAAATGGGCCGCCATCGATAACGATCGAACGATGCTCTACGCGCCGATTCATGAAGGTGCAGTAGCTTGATTCGAGCGTGTCTTCAGACCAGCGCCGGACCTGCCGCATCTGCCCTCGATCTTCTCGAGCAAGGGAGAGAAAGACCATTGGCCGATCGCCGCAGGCCGACGTGGTCATCGACGGCCCAGCCTGTCGCGACGTCCACGCCGCCGTCAGCATGACGGCCGACGGCGCGCTGTCGGTCGAGGATCTCGGCAGCACGAACGGCGTGTTCATCAACCGCTCCGCGGCAGAAATCCGGCGCTCGCAGTCGGCGATCACGTCGTCTTCGGTGTGCTCGATTACCTCGTCGAGGAAGCCCCGGAAGCACACGCCTTTGAAAGCCTGACTCCGACGATCTACCGGTCGCTCAAAGTCGAAGATCAGCCGCGAAGCGTACAACGCGACTGGCCATCGAAGGCTCTGCTCGCGACGAGCCGCGAGTTGATGGGCTGCACCGATCTCGCAGGCCTCTCGATCGCGTGCTCGATCGGCTCCAGCCGGTCCTGAAACCCGATCGCTCGGCGATCCTGCTCTTCGACGCGGCCAGCGGAGATCTGACGACGCGCGCGGTGAGAGGCCTGACGGCGCTTACACATCGGTCTCCGATTTCGCCAGCAGCACCATCGTTCGGGAAGCGATCCGCGCCCGCGAGATACTCGAGGTGTGCGATGCCGCGCTCGAGAGCCGGCTGCCGGAAGCCGATCAGCCTCGCCCGCGCCGGCGTCAGATCGGCGCTCTGCGCGCCGCTGCTGGGCCGAACACCGGTCCGATCGGGGCGCTCTACGCAGATCAGGTGTGAGTACGCGGGAAGGTTCAGTCCCGAGCAGGTGCGCACGCGGCGCGCGTTCGCCGCGCACGCGGCCGCGCGGCCGTTGAAACCGCGAAGCGTGATGAAGATCGCGTGAACGGTCAGGTTCGCGCGACGCCCGAGTCGTTCGCCCGCGCGATCGACGCACGCGACAGCATACACCGCCGGCCATTCCGAGCGGGTCACGGCCTACACCCTGGTCCTCGCGCGCGCGCGTCGGCATTCCCACCATGGAGCTGGAAATCCTGCGGCGCGCTGCATGATGCACGACATCGGCAAGGTCGGCGTGCCCGACAACGTGCTGCTCAAGCCTGGACCGCTCAACCAGGAACGAGCGCACGAAGATGGAAGCGCACGTGACGATCGGGACTCGACATGCTGATGCCGCTGCCGTTCATGCGCGGAATCCGCTGCCGGGAATCCGCGGCCACCACGAGCGATGGGATGGCGGCGGATACCCTGACAAGATTTCCGGGGAAAACGATCCATCCCGCACGCGCGCATCATGTCGGTCGCCGACAGCCACGACGCCATGACATCAGCGCGTCCCTACAGAAACGCGCTCCTGATCGAAGAAGGCCTCGCGCCGCATCCGCAAGGATGTCGGCGTTGTGCTGCCCCGAGGCGGTCGAAGCTGTTCATCGCCGTCGAGGACGAACTCGCGCATCGTCCACGAACAGCGGCAAGGCTCTCACGGTTTGAAGCTTGATCAGGCTCTGGGCTTCAGGCTTGCAGGGATCTAACGATTCAAGCGCCAGCAGAATCTCATCGGCCTGCGGTTTCGTGAACGTGTTGCGTTCACGTGACTGCCGACAAACTGAGATTGGCCCGCATGATGCCGCTGTCCGAGTGGCCGCCCTGGTGCAGCAGCAGGTGCCCGATCTCGTGAGCCATCACCCGGCCAATCAGTTGAGCGGCATCGCGGCCGTTTGTCAACGCTCGTTCGATGACGCGCTGCGTGTGAACACGTAGGCGCGGCCGGTTCCGCTGGCCGCCGTCTCCCAGCACATCGGGTCCGATTCGTTCCAGCCCGGTTTTCCGGTAGGTCATTTCAGCTCCGAGCAGCAGCACGCGCAGGTGCTTGCCGCCGGCGTCGCGCTCCGGCCTCATCATCCCGATGAATCCACACGACGTGAACGCCGGCGGCCTCGTAGACGCGAGCCGCCTCACGTTCGGCCTGCGCCAGCACATCTGAAGGAGACGGGCATAGTTGTCCACGTGCAGAACAAGGCTTCGCGCCTCATCCTGAGCAGGCGCCGGTCCGGCGGTGAACAAGGTGGCGGTGAACGCCAGTCCGGCCATCAATGCGCCAGTGGTCGCCATGTCCGCATCCCCTCCTGAATCAAGAGGCGGAAAGCCGGCCGGAAACTTGAAATAGAATGAACGCTATTCCGAAATCGGTCGACAAGACGGAAGCCATCACCCGGATGCTGCACCTCTGGCGGGAGGGCGACAAAGAAGCGCCCTCGACCGCTTGATCAAGCGTGATGCACAAGGACCTGCTGCAAATCGCCCGGCATTTCATGCGAGGCGAGAAGGTCGGCCACAGCCTCCAGGCCACCGCGCTCAGTCAACGAGGCGTACCTCCGGCTGTTCGACAACAAGCAGATCAACTGGCACGATCGCACGCACTTCCTCGCCGTATCGGCCATGCTGATGCGGCGGATTCTCGTGGACCACGCGCGCAAGAAGAACTACCAGAAGCGCGGCGGCGACATGGTGAAGGTGCCCTGGGACACCGGTCTCGTGGTCACCCGAGGAGCGCGTGTCGCTGACCTCGAGGCGCTCGACGATGCGCTCGAGGCCCTGGAGAAGCTGGATCCGCGGAAGGCGAAAGTCGTCGAGATGAAGTTCTTCGGAGGCATGACGGTCGAGGAGACCGCCGCCGCTCTCGAAGGTATCGCCCGATACGGTGATGCGCGACTGGCGGCTGGCAGAAGGCATGGCTGTCGCGCGAGCTGAAGAAAACGTGAGCTACTGGCGCGGACTGAGTCTCACGCCAAAAAGACGCCGGCGAATCGCTCGTCGACATCCTGATCCCCGTCCGAAGCCGCACGAACCTCACGCCGCCGCTCACCGCGATCATCTTCGTGAGCCAGACTTCAGCGCCGCCGCTCAGAACCGGATCCCAGCTTGCCATCGTCCGATCGTCGTTGACGGCGCTGCGTCGAGCGGCCGTCCGTTGATGGTTAACGCAAATTGACTGCGCTCTACTTCGCGGACCCACCATCGCCAGAGCCCGGCGCTCGACAAACGGCACGACGCGGCCGAGGGGCGCACGGACGACTCCGGCGAGCGTCACGCCGCGTGCGTGACCGAGCTCGGCGTCGTAGCTGAATGTCGTGTTGATGACCGCTGGTCCGGCCATCCTGCCCGGGACGCGGTCCCATGGTCGTGTTGTCGCCGGCGGCGTGGAGAGCGATGTCGCCGTAATCGAGGTAGCCCACTTTGAAGCCGACGCGATCGAGGAACATCAATCCGCCGGCCGCGCTCCATGCCGGGACACGGCTGTCTGCCGAGCACAACACCGTGCCGCCCGTTGACCGGGCCTGTTCCTGCAACTCGTCGCAGTCGCTGCTCGCGCCAGACCGGCTCGCCGTGTTGTAGCTGACGTCGAGAAGCCAGACGGCCCGCGAGGCCGGCGTCGGCGACTGAACGGAGAAGATGGGGCCCGTCGGCTGCGGCCGGGCGTCTTGCGCCGCGGCGGCCGCCGGCAGGTTCATGACACTCGAGCTGAAGAGCAGGACCGACAGAGAGCGTGAGAGCTGCATGGCATCTCTCTGCTGTTAAAGTGCGGCAGGGGGGGCAAATCATTTCGCCCCGTTGATGTAGGCGGGAAACCCGCGCTAAAACTTGGAGTCGGAGCTCGACAGTTTTGCGCGGCTGGCGTGCAGGCCGAGGGCACCCGGCAAGAACCCGGCCTCGAGGAGAGCTGGCGCGAGCGGATGAAGCGCGGGCGGCATGCCGTCGATTTCTTCGATCAGCATTCCGCGCAGTGGTCGTTCCTCGAGCGGGTCCTCAGCCGTTTCGTCGGCGCGCATCCGGGCTCGCCGAACGCGCACGGCCGATCAGCACTCGCGCAATCCCGCGTGCGGCCTTCGATCGAGCCGGCTCGGCCTCCGGCAGCCACGTGAGCAGCGAGCGATCCCCGCGCGCGAGGTGAGCCACGAGCGCGCCATCCATCAGGATCACGATCGCGCCGACGGTTCGAGTCGGACCTCGGCCCGCCGCCGGCGCCGGCAGCCAGGACAAGGCGGCTCCGTACGGGTTTGCGGGGTCGCTTGCGGCGAGGGCGACGATCGAGCCTTCCTCCTCGGGCACGCGAAGCGATCGCAGCCGGTCGAGCGCGGCGGGCAATGCGAACTGCGTCGCACCCAATCCGGCGACAAAGTAGCCGCGGCGAATCCGTCCGGCATCTTCCATCGCGCGCAACACGGGATACACGACGCCGAATCCGCCGGGAATGGTTTCCGCCGCGACCGCTTCGCGTGTGAGCACGCCGTGGCGTGCGAGCAGTTGCTGCGCGACCGCGGCGATCCACTCGGTCGCTCCTGAAGACGAACTCGACGGGTTGCGGCGGATCAGAGACCACCGGCCTTCGGCGGACGCCGGCACCAGACGGCGGGATCGAAAGACAGAGTTTGCGAGCGGGCTTCGCGCGGCGCCGCCCGCCTGTCGTGTGCGTGAAGGCTCGCAACGGTTGCAGTGTGTCGTTAGTGACGCGCCCTCGCCACCGAGGCTCCATAGTGCGTTCACTGTTTCCGCGGGGTAACCGCCGCCAGCGGCTTCGTGCAGCGCGGCGAAGAACGAAGCGCCGTGCTCCGTCGAGGTAATCGATGATGTCCGCTTCGCGACGATCGAGCGGTGGCTCGGAAGCACTCGGTTTACGTCCGGCGGAGGCGGCTGGAGCCGGGCCAGATTGTCGGCCAGGTCGCAGCCACGCGACCGTCGCGTTCGCCGATCGATTCGACGCCAACCCACACGACTCGCCGGCGGCGATCAGCGTGTCCAGATCGCCAGCCTCGTAATCGGTGATCCGGGCGGCAAGAATCTCGCTCTCCAGAATCGACGCCGGAAGCGCCGCGCCCTGGAGGTGTTCGATGACGTCGAGCAGCGCATCGACACCTCGCCTCGGCGTGATGTCACGCCCTGCCAGAGCGTGGTGAAGCGGCCGAGCACGGCCGGCTCGACGGGTTCGACATCCTGCCTGACGCGCGCGAGCGATCGGCGCCGCACCATCCGCAGCACTCCGTCGTCGGTCCATTCGCGATCGACGCGGCCGGGGCGGAACTCGCCTTCGATCAAGCGGTTCTCCGCGGCCAGACGCGACAGCACGGTCTGAGCGCGATCGATCGGAAGGCCGTACGCGCGGCAAATTCGCGGGCCGTAAACGGTGCGTGCGTGCGCGAGTAGCGTCGCGCGAGATCGCCGAGCGGATCGGCGACCGGCTCGAGCAGGGCTTCGGGCAGGCCCGGCGGCAACGCGACGCCCAGGGCATCGCGATATCGCGCCGCATCCTCGGTCGCAACGTAGCGCGGCTTGCTCCCGCGATCTGCACACGGCGCGATGCGATGAGCGGCGACGAGCGACAGGAGGCTTTCAGCCACTTCGACCGTCAGCACGCGGGCGACGATTTCATCGTGTGTCAGATCACCGAGCGACAACAGCATGTCGTGCAACACCGTCGGCGCCGCGCGCGCGGAACGGTTCGTCGAGGCGCTGCAGCTGCCGTTCCACGGCGTCAATCGCATCAGCGTCGAGCAGATCGCGAAGCTCGGCGTCGCCGATGAGATCGCTGAGCTGCGCCTGGTCGACGGCGAGCGCCTGGGCGCGGCGTTCGGCGAGCGGGGCATCGCCGTCGTAGAGAAAGCTGGCGACCCAGTTGAAGAGCAGTGACGCGGCAAACGGCGACGGATGCTCGGAATCAACCGCCACGACGCGGACCTTCTTGCTGCGGATGTCCGCCAGGGTCTCGGTCAGCGCGGGCATGTCGAAGAAGTCGCGGAGACACTCGCGGTAGGTTTCGAGCAGGACCGGAAACGATCCGAAACGCGAGGCGACGGCGAGCAGGTCTGACGCGCGCTTGCGCTGCTGCCAGAGCGGCGCGCGCATGCCGGGACGCCGTTTGGGGAGCAGCAGCGAGCGCGCCGCGTTCTCGCGGAACTTTCCGGCGAAAAGCGCCGTGGCTCCGAGCTGGCGGACGACGAGCGAGTGCAGCTCGTCGGGATCCGGCAGCAGCAGCGACGGATCCGGCGGTCGATCGACATCCGGAAACCGCACCACGAACCCGTCGTCTCCCCAGATGCTCTCGACGTCGACGCCGGTGGTTTCCCGAATTCTGGCGGTGGCGGCCATGGCCCACGGCGCGTGGATCGCGCCCGCCGCGAGGCGAGAGGACGCACACGCGCCAGTCGCCGAGTTCGTCGCGGACGCGCTCGATGAGGATCGTGGAAGCGTCGGGCAGCTCGCGAGGTCGCCGCGCGCTGATCGTTGAGGTACTGCAGAAGGTTGGCCGCGGCGCTGTTCGTCGAGATCGTGCTCCGAAGTCAGCAGGTGCATCGCCGCGGCGTGCGGCATCGTGAGCGAGATCGCGGGTCAGGCGGCCGATGGCGAGTCCGAATTCGAGAGGCCGGCCCGGGCGATCGCCTTTCCAGAACGGCATCTTTGCCGGGCTCGCCGGGAGCCGGCGTCACGAGCACGCGATCGTGCGTGATCTCGGCAATCCGCCACGACGATGCGCCGAGCACGAACGTCTCGCCGACGCGTGCTTTCGAAGCACCATTTCCTCGTCGAGCTCGCCGACGCGCGCGGAGCCGGCGCTGCGCCCGAGCAGGATACACACCGTAGAGGCCGCGATCCGGAATCGTGCCGCCGTTGATCGACCGCGACCCGCTTCGCGCCCTCGCGAGCGGCGACCGCGTCCGGTCGTGCGATCCCAGGTGATGCGAGGCCGAAGCTCGGCGAAGTCGTCGGACGGGTAGCGGCCCGACAGCATGTCGAGGACGCCTTCGAAGACGCGTCACGACCGAGCTCGGCGAATGGCGCCGCGCGCCGGAGCGTGCTGAACAGGGTGTCCACGTCGCAGGTATCCATCGCCGTCATCGCCACGATTTGCTGGGCCGCGATGTCGAGCGGATTTCGCGGATAGCCGCGTCGCCTCGACGGCGCCGTCGTGCATCGCCTCGGCGACGGCGGCCGAAGCGAGCAGGTCGCCGCTGAATTTCGGGAAGATCACGCCCTTGCTGACGCGCATCGACCTGATGACCGCCGCGGCCGATGCGCTGCAGGCCGCTCGCCACCGACGGCGGCGCCTCGATCTGCACGACGAGATCGATGGCGCCCATGTCGATGCCGAGCTCGAGCGACGAGGTCGCCGACGAGCGCGCGGAGGCGGCCGGCCTTGAGCAGGTCTTCGACTTCGACGCGCTGCGGCGCGCGCAATCGAGCCGTGGTGCGATCGCACGAGCGTCTCGCCCGCGAGCTCGTTGATCGCGCCTGCGAGGCGTTCGGCCAGCCTTCGGCTGTTGACGAAGATCAGCGTCGATCGGTGTTCCACGAATGAGCACGCGAGGAGTCGGGGATGAATCGCCGCCTACCGGACGCCCGTTCCGAACCCTGGCGACCCGAGCACCTTGAGCAACCCTGTCTCGCCATCTCCTCGACCGGCACATTCGATGGCGATGTCGAGTTTCTTCTTCGCACCGACGTCGACGATCGTGACGGGCCGCGGGACGGGCGCAATCCGGCGTCGCTCGGAAGATCTCATGTTCGATCTCGCAGCTCGCGGCTTCGGCCGCGACTCGCTGACGACTTCGCGGCTTCGGACTCATCCCGAGCGATCGCGATCGACTGCGACTTGTGACTTCTTCCATCCCCTAGAAACCGGGCCACTTCCTCGAGCGGCCGCGCTGCGTGGCGGACAGTCCGATTCGCTGCGGGGGACGCTCGGCGCGCGCGGTCAACCGCTCGAGCGATCACGGCCAGGTGCGCTCCGCGTTTGGTCGGCACGAGCGCATGGATTTCATCGATGATGATCGTGTCCACGCTGACCAGCGCGTCGCGGGCCTGCGAGGTGAGCAGGAGATACAGCGATTCCGGCGTGGTAATCAGAATGTCGGCCGGCTCGCGCTGAAAACGCGCGCGCTCGGCCGCCGGGTGTCGCCCGTGCGGATCGCCACCTGCGGACGAATGTAGCGATTCGCCGCGAGCGTCGGCACAGTTGCCGCGATTCCCGCCAGCGGTTGCCGCAGGTTTCGTTCGACGTCGACACGCCAGCGCCTTGAGCGGCGAGACATGCACAGGACCCGGCAGCGGCGATCCTTCGCCGGCTGTGGGCGTGAACATCAGGCGATCGAGACACCAGAGAAACGCTGTCAGCGTTTTTCCGGTTCCAGTCGGTGCGAAGATAAGTGTCGACGTCGCCCTCGCGCAATGGCTGGCCAGCCGAGCACCTGAGGTCTGGTCGGTTGCCCAAACGTCCGACACTGAACCATTCGCGCACGCTCAGGTGAAACTGCGCGAGCGGATCCGCATCATCTCGGCAGGTCATGAGCCGTGATCTTATAATGTTGATCTCTGTTGGCCTTTAACTGAGCAGACATCGGCAGGACGTGGAGCGAGAATGGGCGACGCCGGCGAGGGCTTGATCGACCAGGATTCCCGAATTCAGGAGCGGATGGACGAAGTGGCCCGCGAGCGCGGCGCGGCGGCGACGCGCCAGCCCCGCGTGATCCCGAGCAGCAGCGCGCTCGAATCTGCAGGCTCGCGCGCACGCGAGCTCGAACGTCAGCTGACGGCCACGACGCACGAAGGCACGGCGCGCGCAGATCGGCCAGGCCATGGCCGAGATCGATCGGCGGATCGCGTCGACGACGTCGGGTGGGAATGGCCCGTCGCGCCGGCGACCGCGAAGAAGTGAGTGCCCGGCTCGCCTGACGCGGTCCTTCGCTACCACGACGGCACCAAGCATCAGTTCCAGCAATTTGCCCGATCGCTCGGTTATCTGGACTGGGCGCTCGCAGCCTGCGCCGTTTCGATCCTTTGCCGGCGCGCCGTGTTTTCCGCTGTTTCCGGCTCCCGACGGTCCCATCAACCGGCTACCGTCGCGCGCGCGGTCTCGTTCGACGAGGTGTTCGCGCCGCCCGAATCGCCGCCAGCCGATAACGGCGCCTGCCATCGGCGATCTGCTGCGTCATGCACTCGGGCTCTCGGCGTGGAAAGCCATCGGCCGCGGGACCGGCCGTGAGACGCGGTGGTCGCTGCGCTGCAATCCGTCGAGCGGCAACCTTCACTCCGACCGAAGCGTACGTCGTTTCAGGTTCAGTTGCCAGGACTCTCGGATTCCGCCTGCGGTCTATCACTTACGCGCCCGGACCGTCATGCTGCTCGAGCTCCGGTGCGCCTTCGACTCGCGCGCGTGGCGCGATACCTCGGACGGGCGAGACGATCTGCTGATCGTCGCGCTGACGTCCGATTCACTGGCGCGAATCGTGGAATACGGCGAGCGCGCGTTCCGCTACTGCCAGCACGATCTCGGCCACGCGATCGCCGCCCTCGTCGATCGGCTTCGGCGCGTCGGCTGGCGCGCCGGTCGTTGCTGCCGGAGTGGTCGCATGCGTCGCATCGCCGCGCTCACCGGCATCGATCGTGACGAAGACTTCGTGGATGCCGAGCGCGAAGAGCCGTCCTGCCTGATGGCGATTGGCCGGGGACGACGTGCCGGAGCGCTTCGTGCGATCGCACGAGGGCGATTGACCGCCGCGGTCGCGCGCTGGTCGAGTGGTTCGGCCGGGCGAGTCAGATTGAGCGAGCGATCACGTCGCAGTGGACGTTCATCGACGAAGTCGCCGTCGCGACCGGACCGGACGCCGCGAAGCGCCTGCGGCAATGCTTACCGCGAGCGCGAAGCGCGCGGCGAAAGCATCGCGCAAGTGCGCGCTGGAGGTGGGGCCAGCGCAAGTGCGCGAAGTCCGCTGATGCGCGCGCAATGCTTCTTCAGCGCCGCAGCGCCGTGGCGTTCGACCGGCCATTCCGCGATCTCTCGCGAAGCGTTTCTCTCGATGCTGCGCGCCGGTGATGCCCGCACGACTCCGCACCGTGGGAGCGCGCTGTGGTGGAGCCACGCATTCACCTCGCGTTGTTCGTGCACAGAGTGGACGACGTGGCGCCGGGCGTCTATCTGCTGCCGCGCGATCGCGAGGCGGTGTCCATCGCTGCGCGCATCGATGACGGCGCGATTTTCTCTGGGAGACGGCCGGCGTGCGGCATTGCCGCTCGTCTGTCTGGCTCGCGGCGACGCGCGGCGCTGGCCGCGCGTGTGAGCTGCGATCAGGACATCGCGGCCGATGGCTTCTTCAGCCTCGGCATGATTGCGGCGTTCGATGCGAGCCTGCGACGAGTTCGGGCCCGTCGTTCTATCGTCATCTCTTCTGGAAGCGAGGCTTTGTCGGTCAGATCCTGCAATCTCAGAAGCCGAGGCCAGCCGGGGCGCGCGCCACCGGCATCGGCTGCTACTTCGACGACCCCGTGCACGATGTCGCTCGGTCTGAAGGACCACGCGTTTCAGAGTCTTTACCACTTCACCGTCGGCACGCCGGTCGAGGACACGCGGCTGACAACGATCCCGGCTATACCTGGGAGGGTAACCGGAGACGCGGGGTTTAGTGACTAGCATGATGCTGACGCTTGCGAAATCGTTCACAAGCAGCGCTCCCGTTGGAACACTTGTCATGCAAGGCTGGTTCTCCATCCTCACGTATGATCGTCCTCGGCGCCGGGTTTGCGCTGGTCTCGATCATCCTGTACGGATCTCTTCCGGTCCGACGCGCACCCCACGCCCGAAAAGTCGGCGCCCTACGAGTGCGGCATGCCGCCCGTCGGCGACGCACGCGAGCGTCAGTCGGTGAAGTTCTATCTCGTCGCGATGATCTTCCTGCTGCTTCGACATCGAGGTCGCGTTCCTCTATCCGTGGGCCATGGCGCTGCGCGATCTCGGATGGCCTGGCTTCGTGCAAGTCGTCCTCTTCATGGCTGCTGCTGCTGGCCGGCTACGTCTACGTGTGGCGCAAGGGCGTGCTCGACTGGGGGAGCGACAAGGGCTGAGCTGAGGCTGAGGCTGAAGGCTGGACGAGCTGAGAGCTAGACGGCGCTGAGGACTGCTTCATGGGACATTGAATCCGAAATCCCTGTTCTGACGACGACGGTCGAGAAGATGGTGCAGTGGGCGCGCCGCTCGTCGATCTGGCCGGTGACGTTCGGGCTGGCCTGCTGCGCCATCGAGATGATGGCGATGAGCTGCTCGCGCTACGACATCGCGCGGTTCGGCGCCGAAGTCTTCCGCGGCAGCCCGCGCCAGTCGGACCTGATGATCGTGGCCGGCCGCCTGTCGCGCGAAGATGGCGCCGGCGCTGCGCCGCATCTACGACCAGATGCCGGAGCCGAAGTGGGTGATCTCGATGGGCGCCTGCGCGTCGATCGGCGGCGTCTTCGACAACTACGCGCTCGTGCAGGGCGTCGACCAGGTCGTGCCGGTCGACGTCTACGTGCCCGGCTGCCCGCCCCGTCCCGAATCGCTCATCTACGGCATCGTTCAGCTCCAGCGGAAGATCGCCCAGCAGAAGCTTGCATGATGGATTCAGAGTGCGCTCGTCGCGGGCTGCTGGAGAAGCCGTGCGCCGTCGCTGCGGCTCCAGGCCGCGCCGGCCATCGATCTGCAAACCGACCGTCTACGTCGAACGCGACGATCTGCCGCGCGCTGGCGTCTGTGCGCTGCGCGATCGTCCGCGCGCTGCGGTTCGCGCTTGCTCGCCGAGCTGACCGCGCGTCGACTTCCATCCGCGCGATCCGCGGTTCGAGGTCGTGTATCTGCTGGTGTCGATCGACACACCGGCTGCGGCTGCGCCTGAAAGTGCCGCTCTTCGACGCCGACGCGCACGGATCGCCACGCGTGAACGAGGTGTGGCCGGCGGCCAACTGGCTCGAACGCGAAGTCTGGGATCTGTTCGGCATCGTGTTCGACGGACATCCGGATCCGGACGGCTGCTGATGCCGGAAGACTGGGAAGGCTTTCCGCTGCGGAAGGACTATCCGGTGCAGATTCGCATGAACGCCGCGAACGACCGAGGCGCTGCAGGTGCACGCCCGAAGAATTTCGCGCGAATGTAGAAGAGATCGGCTTGCGCGTGGAGATGAAGTCATCAAGGCGACGCTGGCTGAGACCATCGCGTTGCACGAGCAGCTGCTTGCATGCCGATGCGCGTCCGATTGGCGAGGCGGCAGACGCGATCGTCCGGTCGCTTCGCGGCGGCGGCAAGCTGCTCATCTTCGGCAACGGCGGCAGCGCGGCGGACGCGCAGCATGTGGCGGCGGAGCTCGTGGGCCGATTCGCGCGCGAGCGCCAGGCGCTGGCGCGCGATGGCGCTGACGACCGACACGAGCGTGCTCACGCAGCATCAGCAACGACTACGCGTTCGATCGGGTGTTCGCGCGCGTCAGGTCGAAGCGCTCGGGCGTCGGGGCGATGTCGCGCTCGGCATCAGCACCAGCGGTCAATCGACGAACGTGGTTGCCGCGCTGCAGAAGCCGGCACGGGCGCGCGGATTGCGAACGATTGCGCTGACCGGGCGCGACGGCGGGGCGGTCGGGCGCGCTGCCGAGATTCACATCAACGTGCCGTCGCGAGTCGACGCCGCGCATCCAGGAGGTCCACCGCACGCTGCTGCACGTGATATGCGAGCTCGTCGAGCGGGCGATGACGCGAGTCGGCCGGTTGCGCCAGGAAGATCGATGCCTGAAATTCGCACCGAAACGATGACCGTCAACATGGGGCCGCAGCACCCCAGCACGCACGGCGTGCTGCGCCTGGTGCCTCGAGCTTGACGGCGAGATCGTGCGATCGGTCGCGCCCACCATCGGTTACCTGCACACCGGCATCGAGAAGACCGCCGAGCAGAAGAAGTGGCAGCAGGTGATCCCGCTCGTCGAGCGGATGGACTACCTGAGCGCGCAGTCGAACAGCATGGCGTTCTGCATGTCGGTCGAGAAGCTGCTGGGCCTCGAGATGCCGGAACGCGTGCAGATTGATCCGCATGCTCCTCGCCGAGCTGCAGCGCATCAACAGCCACCTGGTGTGGCTCGGCACGCACGGCATGGAAGTCGGCGCCGTGTCGGTGATGCTCTACTGCTTCCGCGAGCGCGAGCTGCTGCTCAACATCAACGAGACTGCTCGCCGGCTTCCGGATGTTTCCGAGCTACATGCGCGTCGGCGGCCTGCGCGAGGATCTGCCGCGCGGCTTCCACGACGCCGTTCGCGCGTTTCTCGATCGCTTCCCGGGAAGCTGGACGAATACGAGGATCTGCTGACGAAGAACCGAGATCTACCTCGAGCGCACGAAGGGCGTTGGCGTGATCTCGAAGGACGATGCGGTGGCCTACGAGCTGGTCGGGCCGATTGCGCGAGCGGCCGGCGTCGGACTACGACGTGCGGAAGGCCTTTCCGTATCTCGGCTACGACCAGATCGAGTTCTCCGTGCCGACGCGGACGGAAGGCGACGTCTACGCGCGCTATCTGGTGCGTGTCGCCGGAGATGCGAGAGAGCGTGAAGATCTGCCGGCAGGTGATCGATCGCGCATCACCCCCAACGGCGCCTGGGCCAGTGGACGATCCGAGGATTACGCCGCCGCCGAAGGATCGCGTCTACCGAAATGGAAGCGCTCATCCAGCACTTCCTGATCTACTCGCAGGGCTTCACCGTGCCGGCGGGCGAAGCCTACGTGCCGGTGGAAGGCCCGCGCGGCGAGCAGGGGTTTTCGATTGTTTCCGATGGAACGAATCGCCCGTGGCGGGTGAAGTCGCGTGCGCCGTCGCTGCTGCGCGTGTCAGGCGCTCGAGACAAATGGTCGTCGGCGGGCTGATCGCCGACGTCATCGCCGTCATCGGGTCGATCGACGTCGTGATGGGAGATGTGGATCGATGAGCTTTCATCCCGAGATGGCCTACGACGCGACGCTTTCACAAGTCGTCGCGCACGCTCGTCGAGCCAGGCGATGCCGTTCAGTCACACGCCGGAAAACCGCGCGCGCTTCGACGACATCGTGACGCGGTATCCGCCGGATCGCCGGCGTTCGGCGGTGCTGCCGGCGCTCTATCTCGTGCAGTACCCAGCAGGGCTACATTACGGCCAACGCCATGCGCTACGTCGCAGGCCTGCTCGGCATCACGGCGGCCGACGTCGAGGACGTCGTGTCGTACTACACGATGTTCTACACGAAGCCGGTCGGGCACCTTCGTGCTGAATGTCTGCCGCACGCTGTCGTGCGCGTTGAACGGCGCCGAGCGGGTGACCGAGGAGATCTGCGGCGAAGCTGGGATCAAGCCGGGCGAGACGGATGCAACCGGAACGTTCTCGCTCGTGGAAGTGGAATGTCTCGGGCGCGTGCGATCGCGCGCCGGTCGTGATGGTCAACGATTCGTGGCACGAGTGCCTGACGCCCGAGAACGCCGGGAAGTTGATCGACGATCTGCGCGCGTCGCGGCGAGACAGCGCTTTCAGGTTGTCATCATGTTGTTGAGACGTGACCGACAGTGAGCTGACGAACGAGGGCTTGACGTGGCTTGACGTGGCTATGCGTGAGTTGACTTCGTGAGCTGTGACGAGTGGCACGCCTCTGCTGACCACAGTACGTCCGCGAGCCCGAACTGCTTCACGCTCGACTTCTATCTGAAGCACGAGGGCTACGAAGGACTGAAGAAAGCGCTGGCGATCACGCCCGACCAGGTGGTCGAGATGGTGAAGGCGTCGGGCCTGCGCGGACGCGGCGGCGCCGGCTTCCCGACGGGGATGAAGTGGCAGTTCGTCGACAAGAAGTCGCCGCACCCGAAGCATCGCCTGCAACGCCGACGAAAGCGAGCCGGGCACCTTCAAGGATCACCTGCTGATGGAGCGCAATCCGCACCTGCTGATCGAGGGCTGTGCGATTGCCTGCTACGCCATCGCCGCGAAGGTCGCCTACATCTACATACGCGGCGAGTTCTTCCACGTGCAGCACATCCTCGAGCGCGCGATTGACGAGGCATACAAGCGCGGGATACCTCGGCAAGAACGTGCTGGGCTCCGGGTTCGACTGCGACGTCTACATGCATCGCGGCGCCGGCGCGTACGAGGCGGGCGAAGAGACCGCGCTTCTCGAATCGCTCGAAGGCAAGCGCGCGCAGCCGCGCAACAAGCCGCCGTTCCCGGCCGTCGTCGGGCTCTACAACGTGTCCGACCGCCGTCAACAACGTCGAGACGCTGTGCAACGTTCCGCTCGATTCTGAAGAACGGCGCGGAATGGTTCGCGGGGCTCGGTCCGAGAAGAACGGCGGACCCAAGCTGTTCTGCGTCAGCGGGACACGTCAAGCCGCCCTGGCGTCTACGAAGCCGTCGATGAACATCACGCTCGCGCGAGCTGATCGACGGCTACGCGGGCGGCGTGCGCGAGGCCGGACGCTGAAGGCGCGTCATTCCCGGCGGGTCCTCGGTGCCGATCCTGCTGCCCGATCAGCTCGATACGCAGGCGAGCTTCGACGGCGTGCAGAAGGCGGGCTCGCTCCTCGGTTCGGCCGGCATCGTCGTGCTCGACGACACGACCGTGCATGGTCTGGCTGGCCGAGAATCTTCTGCACTTCTACCGCCACGAGTCGTGCGGGAAGTGCACGCCGTGCCGCGAGGGCACCGACTGGCTGCACAAGATTCTCCGGCGAGATCGAACGCGGCGAGGGCCAGATGCGCGACCTCGATCTCCTGTCGAGCATCTCCGGCAACATCGGCGGCAAGACGCTCTGCGCGTTCGGCGACGCGGCGGTCACCCCGGTGCTGACGACGCTCAAGCACTTCCGCCACGAGTACGAAGCGCACATCACGCGAAGGACGCTGCACGCTGCCGGCCGTCTGGCGCGCCTCGCTCACAGCAGGTGGCGGCACATTGACGCCGCTGCTCATCGCGCAGATCGTCCTGACGCTCGTCGTCTTCGTCGCGCTGCTGAGCTCCGGCGGCGGTGATGGTCTACGTCGAGCGCGAAGGTGGCTGCGCACCTGCAGCAGCGCGTCGGCCCGTACCTCGGTGGGTCCGCTGGGCATTGCTCCAGCCGCTCGCCGACGTCATCAAGCTGATGTTCAAGGAGGAGCTCCGGCCGAAGGCGGCGGACGCCATCCTGTTTGCGCTGGCGCCGATCATTTCCGCAACCGCGCGCGTTCGCCGCCTTCGCGGTCGTGCCCTTCGGCGGCGAGACGACGGTCTTTCGGCTTGCTGGACGAGCCGCTCGGACTGCAGGTCGCCGACGTGAACGTCGCCGTGCTCGATCGTCTTCGCGATCGCGTCGATGAGCGTGTACGGCATCGTGCTCGCGGGGTGGAGCTCGAACAGCAAATACTCGCTGCTCGGAGGTCTGCGGTCGTCGGCCCAGATGATCAGCTACGAGCTGTCTTACGGCCTCGCGCTGGCCGAGTGTGCTCCTCATCGCGCAATTCCCTCTCGCTCGTCGACATCGTCGAATCAGCAATCGGGCACGTGGCTCGGATTCATCCCGCAGATGGTTCGTCTTTCTCCAGCCGGTCGGGTTCCTGATCTTCATGATCGGCTGGCGTCGCCGAGACCAACCGCGCGCCGTTTGACTTTCCGGAGGCCGAGCAGGAGCTGGTGGCGGGCTATCACACCGAGTACAGCAGCATGCAGGTTCGCGATGTTCTTCCTCGCCGAATACGTGAACATGGTCACGGTGTCGGCGGTCGCGACGGATCTCGTTTCTCGGCGGCTGGCACGGACCGTTTCTTCCGGAGTCGCTCGGGTGGATGCTGGTTTCTGCTCAAGGTCGGCGCCATTCTGTTCTTCTACGTCTGGATGCGGTGGACGCTGCCGCGGTATCGCTACGACCAGTTGATGACGTTTCGGCTGGAAGGTGCTGCTGCCGGTGGCTGTCGTGAACCTGATCGTGACCGGCGCCGGCGTCGCTTTACTTCGGGCTGCTGATGACTGCTCGTTCTACTTGTTCGCGGCGGTTGCGGTCGTCGCGTCGCTGCTCGGTGATCGCGCAGCGCAACCCGATCTACAGCGTGCTGCTGCTGATCGCCTCGTTCGGCGCGCTGTCCGGGACTGTACGTGCTGCTCGATGCGCCGTTCGTCGCCGTCATCCAGATCATCGTCTATGCCGGCGCGATCATGGTGCTGTTCCTCTTCGTGGTCATGCTGCTGAACGCGCCGCACGAGGAGACCGAGGACGACGAGCGCCGTGCACCGCTGCTCAGGCCGGGTCCGATGCGGTTCGGCGCCGTTCCTGGCGCGTGTTGCTTGGCATCGAGCTCGTGTGGGCGCTGAGCCGCAGCGTCAGCGGCGGAGGTCAGGCGCTCGGCCGGCGATCACGCGTCGGTGCGCGGCGATCGGCGCGCGCTCTTCACCGACTATGCCTTTCCGTTCGAGGTGACGTCGCGTGCTGATTCTGGTGGCGATGGTCGGCGCAGTCGCTCGCTGGCGCGGCGCGGACAGGCAGAGGCGGAGTAGGCGTGCCGACCCTCAACGACTACCTCGTGCTGTCGGCAATCCTCTTCTCGATCGGGACCGCCGGCGTGTTCGTGCGGCAGCAACCTCATCACGATCCTCCTGTCGATCGAAATCATGCTGAACGCCGTGAACCTGACGTTCGTCGCGTTCGGCCGCGCGCTGGGCTCGGTCGACGGACAGATCATCGTGTTCTTCGTGATGACGGTCGCCGCGGCAGAAGCGGCCGTCGGCCTGGCGATCGTCATTGCGCTGTTCCGGCACCGCGAGTCGCTCAACCCGGATATCGTTCACGATGCTGAAATGGTGATCGCGCGACGATGCTGCTGCTGATTCCGCTGCTTCCCGTTTCGTCGGGTTCCTGCTGAACGCCAGCGCTCGGGCGGCGCCTGCGCAAAGTCGGCGTCGGCCGGCGCATCGCGTGCGCGGCGATCCTGGCGTCGTTCGCGTGCATCGGCGGCTGGCGGTCTGGCAGCTCGTGGCGCTGCCCGAGGAATCGCGCGCGCATCGCGCAGACGGTCTTCAGCTGGATCACGTCCGGAGATTTCAGGTCGCCGTTCACGCTGCGCGCTGGATCCGCTGGCGTCGGTGATGATTCTCGTCATCACCGGCATCGGCTCGCTGATTCACATCTACTCGACCGCCTACATGCACGAGGAGCGCGACTCGGAGTACGCGCAGCTACTTCTCGTACCTGAATCTCTTCGCCGCCTTCATGCTCGTGCTGCGTGCTCGGCTCGAACTTCCTGGTGATGTTCGTCGGCTGGGAAGGCGTCGGCCTCTGTTCGTATCTGCTGATCGGCTTCTGGTATCAGAAGAAGTCGGCGTCGGACGCCGGCAAGAAGGCGTTCATCGTCAACCGCATCGGCGACTTCGGGTTCATCCTCGGCGTGCTGCTGCTCTTCGCGCGCTTCGGCACGCTCGATTTCCAGGAAGTCGGCGCGACGCCGTCGCGCGCTCGAGCCGGAGAGCCGCGTTCGGCACGCTCTCGATCGATCACGCTGCTGCTGTTCATCGGCGCCACCGGCAAATCGGCGCAGATTCCGCTCTACGTCTGGCTGCCGGACGCCATGGAAGGTCCGACGCCGGTCTCCGCGCTCATCCACGCCGCGACGATGGTGACGGCGGGCGTGTACATGATTGGGCGGCAACGCGGTGCTGTTCAGCCACGCGCCGGAGACGCTGACCATCGTGGCGGTCGATCGGCGCCGCGACGGCGCTGCTCGCGGGCACGATCGGCCTCGTGCAGAACGACATCAAGCGCGTGCTGGCGTACTCGACGGTCTCGCAGCTCGGCTACATGTTCCTGGCGATGGGCGTCGGCGCCTACGCCGCCGGCATCTTCCATCTCTACACCCACGCCTTCTTCAAGGCGCTGCTGTTCCTCGGATCGGGCGCGGTGATTCACGCGCTCGCGCGGCGAGCAGGACCTGCGGCACATGGGCGGGCTGAAGAACGACGCTGCCCGATCACCTGCTGGACGTTTCGTCATCGGCGCGCTCGCCGATTGCCGGCGTGCCCGGGCTCGCCGGGTTCTTCAGCAAGGACGAAATCCTCTTCCGCACGTTCGCGGGCGGCCACACGCTGCTGTGGATCGATCGGCCTGCTGACGTCGCTGCTGACGGCGATCTACATGTTCCGCCTCGTGTTCCTCGCGTTCCACGGCAGCAAGCAGCCACGCGTAGCACGCCGAACCCGGCACGAGCACCACCGGGCACCAGCACCATGACCCATCTGCACGACGCGCCTCCCGCGATGGCGTTGGCGCTGATCGTCCTCGCCTTCGGATCGGTCGTGGCCGGCTACGCGGGCCTTCCGCACGCGCTCGGTGGATCGAACCGCTTCGAGCACTTCCTCGGCGCCGAGCTTCGGCGAAGCGATGCAGCGAAGCGTCGGCAGTCGGCGGAGAAGGCACCGAGCTCGACGCTGATGGTCGGTGTCCGTCGCTGGTCGCCGTCGGCGGCATCGCGCATCGCCGCGTTCTTCTTCCTGAAGCGGCAGGAGGCCGCGCGACGCGCTGGCCGATCGCTTCGCCGGCGCTCCACCGCGTGCTTGCAGCACAAGTACTACGTCGACGAGATCTACGACGCCGCCATCGTCCAGCCCATTCGCGTCGTGTCCGGAGCGCGTGCTGTGGAAGGGCGTCGACGTGCTGGCGCATCGACGGCGCGGTGAACGGCGTCGGCGCGCTCGTCGGCGGCGCGAGCGCGCGTCGCTGCGGCGTGCTGCAAACCGGATCGGTGCGCGCCTATGCCGCGTCGCTCTTGCTCGGGGTCGTGCTTGATCGCTCGGGCTATTACCTGTGGCGATGAGCCCGGACTTCCCGATTGCCTGACGTCTCGCTCGACTCGCTCTTGCCTGCCGATCGTCGGCGCGCTGCTGCTGCTCTTCGTGCGCGACGATGAGCAGAACGAGGCACGATGCATCGCGCGACGTCGCGCTCGTCGTGTCGGTGCTGGTGTTTGTCGAGACGCTTGCTGCTCTGGGCGCGGTTCGATCCGGCGTCGGCCGGAGTTCCAGTTCGTCGAGCGCCACGCCTGGATTCCCGCGTTCGGCATCAGCTACGCCGTGGGCGTGGACGGCATCAGCCTGCTGCTGCTCGTGCTGACCGGGATTTCTGACGCCGATCGCGCTCCTCGGTTCGTGGGAATCGGTCCACAAGAAGACGCGCGGCGTTCTGCATGTGCATGCTGCTGCTCGAGAGCGCGATGATGGGCGTGTTCGTCTCGATCGATCTCTTCCTGTTTTACGTGTTCTGGGACGCGATGCTGATCCCGATGTATTTCCTCATCGGCATCTGGGGCTACGAGCGGCGCGTCTACGCGGCGGTGAAGTTCATTCTCTACACGATGGCGGGCAGCGTGCTGATGCTGCATGGCCATCATCGGGCTCGCCTGGCTGCATCAGCGCGCGACCGGCACGCTACAGCTTCGACCTCGTTCGAGCTCTACGCAGCTGCGATTCCGCCGCAGTTGCAGTTCTGGTTCTTCCTGGCGTTCGCGCTGGCGCTTCGCCATCAAGGTGCCCGCTGTTTCCGTTTCACACGTGGCTGCCGGATGCGCACGTCGAAGCGCCGACCGCCGGGCTCGGTGATTCTGGCCGGCGTGCTGCTGAAGATGGGCACCTACGGGCTGGTGCGATTCGCGTTTCCGCTGTTCCCGATCGCCGCGCGCATCGTTCGCGCCCTATCTTGCGGCGCTCGCGGTGATCGGCATCGTCTACGGCGCGCTCGTGGCGATGGTGCAGCCGGACATGAAGAAGCTGGTGGCGCTATTCGAGCGTCAGCCACCTGGGTTTCGTCGTGCTCGGCATCGCGGCGATGAACACGCAGGGCGTGCAGGGCGCGGTCTACCAGATGCTCAATCACGGCGTCAGCACCGGCGGGCTGCTTCCTGATCGTCGGCATGCTGTCGGACCGGCGTCACACGCGGGCTCATCGCCGAGTATCGGCGGCTTGAAAGCGGTGATGCCCAGGCTGGTCGCCGCGTTTCTGATCATCACGCTGTCCTCGATCGGCTTGCCGGGGCTGAACGGCTTCGTCGGGAGTTCCTGATTCTGCTCGGCGCGTTCACGCTGGGATCCGCGGCTTCGCGGCGGTCGCGGCGACGGGCGTGATCCTGTCGGCGACCTACATGCTCTGGATGTTTCAGCGGGTGAATTACGGACCGGTGACGAACGAGAAGAACGCGGCGCTCGACGATCTGCGGCCGCGCGAATGGGTGATGCATCGTGCCGATCGTCGCGATGACCGATCCTGATGGGCGTCGCGCCGAACCTGTTCCTGAAACCGATCGAACCCGTCAGTACGAAGGTGGTCGACCGGGTGCGCGACGCGGCGCCGGCGGAAATACAGGCAGCAAAGGAGAGATTAAGCATTAATGACATGCTGTCGCTCATTTAACGCCATCGTCCCCATGGCGTGTGTCGTCGCGGCGGCTCTGGCCGCGATGGTGGCCGAGGCTTTCCGTGCGCCTGGCGAGCGGATGCCCATCGCGCCGCTTGGCGCCATCGGGCTGATGGGCGCGGCGGCCTCGTCGCTGCTTCTGTGGAATCGCAACGCCACGAGCTTCGATCTCGTCGTCGCCGACAACTTCGGCCTCTTCGTCACTGGCGTGCTGATCGTGGTCGGCATCGTGTCGCTGGCGATTTCGTCGCACACGGTGGAGCAGGAAGGACTGCCGCAGGGCGAGTACTACGCGCTGCTGCTGTTTTCGCTGGCCGGCATGATGCTCATGGCCACGGCCACCGACCTGCTCGTTGATCTTCCTCGCGCTCGAAGTCCTGTCGCTCGCGGTCTACGTGCTCACCGGAATCCGGCGCGATTCGCCCGCGGCAGTCGAAGCCTCGCTCAGCTACTTCCTCCTCGGCGCGTTCTCCAGCGCGTTCTTTCTCTACGGCATCGCGCTTCACCTACGGCTTGACGGGGACGACGAGGCTCGACCGGATTGGCACGTTGATGGCCAGCCGCTCGCTCGCGCCCGAGCCGATGCAGCTTGTCGCGGTCGGCCTGCTCCTCGTGGGCTTTGCCTTCAAGGTCTCGGCGATTCCGTTTCACATGTGGACGCCCGACGCCTACGAAGGGGCGCCGACTGCGGTCACCGGCTTCATGTCAACCGGCGTGAAGGCGGCCGGCGTTCGCCGCGTTCGCCCGCGTCTTCCTGTCTGTCATTCGAACCGCTCCATCCGCAGTGGCGCGCCGCTGGTCTGGGCGATTGCCATGGCGACGATGATTGGCGCCAGCCTGGCCGGCGTCGCGCAGACGAGCGTCAAGCGCCTGCTTGCGTATTCGAGCATCGCGCACGCCGGTTACCTGCTCGTCGCGCTCGTCTCCGCCAACGACGTGGGCAAAGGAAGCGGTGCTCTTCTACCTGCTGGCGTATGCGGTGACGAATCTCGGCGCGTTCGGCGTGGTCGCCGTCCTCGAGACCTCCGATCGATCGTTCGACCAGGTGCAGCGACTATGCGGGCCTGTGGAACGAGCGTCCTGGCGCTGGCCGCGTTGATGACGCTGTTCCTGTTGTCGCTGGGAGGCTTTCCACCGCTTCGCCGGGTTCATCGCCAAGTGGTACGTCTTCAGCGCTGCCGTCCGCGCGGGTGAAAACTGGCTCGCCATCGTCGGCGTCCTCTCGAGCGTCGTGTCGGTCTACTTCTACCTCCGCATCGTGGTGATGATGTACATGACGCCTGCCGATCGGCCGGCGGCCAGGTCGACGATTCCGCTGGCGGCCTCGCATCGCGCTCGTCGCGTCGGCGGCCGCGCGGTGTTCTATCTCGGACTGCTCCCGGCCCGCGTCATCGAATGGGCGTCGGCGTCGATCGCCACAATTTTCTAGAAGTTCTCAGATCCTCAAATCCAAATTTGAAATCGTCTGTCTCAAAATTCCTCACATCCTCAGATTCGCACATCCTCAAATTCTCAAATCCTCAAATCCTCAAATCCGCGTCCTCGTTCTGCCATATGATCAGCACCGCGATGTCTCCGGAGACGCCCGAGCTACCGGCCGCTCGAGCGCTTCTGGCCGTACGCGGAACTGCCGGAGCAGCCGACCGACGAAGAACTCGCGGCGATCGATCCGGATCTGCACGAGGCGCTCTTTGGCAGCCAGGCTCGGCCGTTTTCGATCACGCTGGTGTTTCCAGCTCGACCTCCCGCAATTTTCCCGGGCGCTCGAACTGGCGCAGGGTTCGGCCGAGTTCCGGGAGAACGGCAAGGGAGCGAATCTGAGGTATCGAGCGCGCTTCTGGTCGAAGCGATGCGGCCAGCCTGCGCGAACTGTTCGAAATCGTCGGGCCGTCGGATCAGACCGAAGTGCTGATTGACGATCGGCCCGTGCCCCACGCGCGCGAGCTGTGGCTCCCGCTCGTGTGGTTCCTGCTTCCCACGCTGAGATTACGCCGTGCCGCCCATCAGCGAAATCGAACGCGACATGCAGCGCCTCGAGGCGTCGATCCGCCAGCTCGAGGCCGAATACAACATGTTCTTCGCCGGCCGGCTTCCCAAACCGCCATGGGAGACGCGCAACCGGGTCGAAGCCTGATCAAGCAGCTACGATCGCGCCTACATCCAGAACTACGGCGATCGCTTCCGCTTCAACACGCTGCAATCGCGCTATCAGTCCTTCGTCGATCTCTGGGACAAAGGCGCTGCGCGGGCGCGAGGAAGGCCGCGCCTCGGGTCCCTTCGCGGCGAAGCGTCGAAAGAGCCGGCGGCCCGCGCGATCCGCCGAAGACAACGGTCGTGAAGCGTGACGGCGTTCAAGGATCCGCTCAAGGAGATGGACAAGCTCCACGAGCTGTACAACTCGCTCGTCGAGGCCCGCCGCGAGATCGGCGAAGACGCGGTGCCGTTCCACAAGTTCGCGGACCTCGTGAAGAACGCAGGTGAAGAAGCTGACCGCCGACGGTCGCGCCGAGGTCGCGTTCCGACGTGGCGGTGAAGGACGGGAAAGTGAACTTTACGGCGCAGTGCGATGAAGGGCGAGGAGTAGTAGAAGGGCACAGGAGCTAAGCCGGAGCGCCTGACGGACACCCGGCTCAGCTTCTCGGGGCGTTAGATTTTAGTGACGTTGCCGGCTTGCGGGCCCTCGGGACCGTCAACGATCTCGAACTCGACCGCCTGGCCTTCCTCGAGCGAGCGGAAGCCGTCGCCCTGAATCGCCGAGTAGTGCACGAAGACGTCACTGCCTCCGTCGCGCTCGATGAATCCGTAACCCTTGGCGTTGTTGAACCACTTGACCTTGCCTGTGATGCGCATCGTTCTTCTTCCTTACTTGCTGGACGCAGCGTCGTCGGCGCGTCGGTAAACCAGCCCCGGCAACCGTTGCCGGAGCAAAAAAGGCCGCAAGCTTTGCGGCCTTTCCCTTTCGGCGCCAGGCCCGCCCGGCGTCCAGAAGATAATACTGGACTTTGCCTCCATATGCCAAGAGCCTTGCTGAGCGTCTCGGACAAGACCGGAATCGTCGATCTCGGGCGCGGCCTGGCGGCGCGCGCGGCTTCGAGCTCGTGTCCGACCGGGCGGCACCGCGCAGCGCGCTGCGCGGACGCCGGCCTGCCCGTGACCAACGTGTCGGACGTCACCGGTTTTCCCGAAATGCTGGACGGCCGCGTCAAGACCCTGCACCCGAAGCTCCACGGCGGCATCCTCGCACGCCGCGACCATCCGGACGATCTCGCGGCGCTCGCCGCGCACGGCATCGGCCTCGATCGATGTCGTCGTCGTCAATCTGTATCCGTTTGCTGCAACCGCGCCAGCGAATCCGGCGTCCCATTTGACGAGCCTTGTCGAAGCAGATCGACATCGGCGGGCCGAGCGATGGTCCGCGCCGCGGCCAAGAATTTCCGCGACGTCCTCGTCGTCGTCGATCCGGCGGACTACGGCCGCTGCTGCTCGGCGCTCGACGCGACGCCGACGCCTCGCGTTCCGGTTCGAGCTCGATGCGGAAGGCGCTCGCAGCACACGGCCACTACGACACGGTACGATTGCCGCGACGCTTGGTTCACGGTCGGGATGCGCGGCGCGGATCGACCTTCGAACGCGGCAGCGCTGACGTCAGTGCCTACGCGGCCGACGCAGCTGCATCGCTCGGAAGATCCGCGACCTGGCGATACGGCGAGAAACCCGCATCAGCCGGCCGCGCTGGTATTCACGCGATCGCAGGCGCAGGCCGAGCCTCAGGTCGGGCTTCGGTCGCGGCGCCGACATCATTCAGGGCAAGGAACTCGTCACACAGAACTTGCTCGACCTCGACGCGGCCGCGCGCATCGTCCTCGAGTTCGACGAGCCGGCGGCGGTCGTCATCAAGCACACGAACCCGTGCGGCGCGGCGACCGGAGCGTCGGCATCGCCGAGGCGTACGTGCGCGCGCGCGATGCCGACAGCCTGTCCGCATTCGGCGGCATCGTCGGCCTCAACCGCGCCGATCGATGTCGCCAGCCGCCGAGCGCGATCGCCTCCACGTTCATCGAAGCCGTCATCGCGCCGCTCGGTCGACGAGCGCGGCCAGCGCCGGTGCTGGCGAAGAAGGCGAACATGCGCGTGGTCGTCGCCGACTTCTCGCGGCGTGCGCGCAGCGGACTCTGGACGTTCTCGGTATCGAGTTGCGCTCGATTCTCGGCGCGATGCTCGTGCAGCAGCGCGACCTCGTCGTCGAAGCGGCGAGCGCCGTGGAGCGCCGGCTCGCTGCCCGGACGGACTTCAGCGTGTCGTCACGAAGCGGCAGCCGACGGCCGAGGAGTGGGAGGCGCTGCGCTTCGCGTGGCGGATCTGCGCGCACGTGAAGTCGAACACCGTGATCTTCACCGACGCCGACAGCGGACGCTCGCGATCGGCGCCGGTCAGATGAGCCGCGTCGACGCCGTCAACGTCGCGGTGATGAAGGCGAAGAGCGCGAGCGCTCGCTCGCGGGATCGGTGGCTGCGTCCGACGCGTTCTTCCCGTTCCGCGACGGCCTCGACGCC
>ERZ1370068.6059-contig-5057_pt1 | contig 65229 bp, 105 predicted proteins | sample MGYA00561227_ERZ1370068 | MGnify/ENA primary metagenome ERZ1370068 (study PRJEB38410, sample SAMEA6850437) | metagenome | study: Metagenomic assessment of the ecological functions of the soil: analysis of the soil microbiota associated with the... | reverse complement strand
CGGTAACCTTCGTTCGGTTACGTATTTCCCGCGCGGTCTCCCCGGGCGAAGTGTGATCGAACCTCGCTGCCGTCACGATCTCATGTCTGAAACCCACAGCGCCACTCTGATGCTCCACCGGTGCTGCCGTTGGTGCGAGGTCAGTTGCCTGTAGCAAGCTCGCCTCATGGAGAAGGCCTTTTTCCGCTCCGCGACAGGTGTGTCCTTGGATACATCTGAAGAAGATGTGCGGACGCCAAAATACCTCTCCGCTTGGTAGCGCGAGGTGCCCGGTTTTTATTGGGTCTTCCACATCTGCGGACGCCTTTTTTGTTATCGGTAGCAATGTTATCGGTCTGAAATCTGTCCGCTCATGTAATGACGCGACGGGCAAGCGGGTCGGCACTGCCACGTTCTCCGGCTTCGGTTTTGACCTCGGCAAGCCGCTTGCGACCAGTTCATCGAGCGCGCGGTGGACGGCGACCCGCAGCCGCTGGTGCCAGTTTACCGGTTGCTGATCGCGCCTTCGGTAACGTCCATGATGTTAATGAACATCAGCGCGTTTCTCTCAGGACCTTGTGGACGACCTTGGCGCGATTGGTCAGTGTCGGCATTTTGCTTTGCTCCTTCCTCTTTGACTTCTTCCGATCCCGGTCAGCATCACGCCGCTCGGCTTCCCAGAACTCCTCGACCTTCGACCGCTGCGCGTCGCCTGGCGCAGCGCCTGACGCTGTAGTCGTCGCGCTGCTTCATCATCACCAGGTCCTCGAAGTAGAACTCGATCAGGCAGGTTGCTTAACTGTATGGAGGTATATGGCGACGCGCCGATCGTTAGCACCTCGTTGCGTAGTGATCTACCACACCGCGACGACGCGCCCACGGAGCCAAGTCGAACAATGTCTGGGTAGTTTTTTAACAGGAGGCCGTGCAAAAACCTCGCCTTCCGCGTTATCGGGCAAGGTGGATGATCCGAACAAGTACCGCGCAATGGCCAGCAGATCGGCTCGCGTGAGCGCATCAAGTTGGGCGTAGTGGGTGGCCGCTGTCGCGATGGCTTCGCGTTCGCAGCGGGCTTGCGCCTTCGGCGAGGAAGTGATCGTATCTGCATAACGAAGTCCTTGAGCTTAGCGGTTGAGGACGACCCCAAAGTTTCATGAACGTTTGGTCGCGTGCTTGAGAGCAAGCCAAATAGACACCGCTCACCTCAGCCCCGTCGTGAGCGGTGTTGCTCACGGTGGCCGCGCGGCGCGGCGCACGATCACGATGCTGATGGCTGGGAACAGAACAAGTCATCGCGCCACCTACTGGCGTTTGAGGTTGCTCCTTTCATGCATTTCATCTCAGGCGTGTTCCAGATGTCCAGCCACTCCGCAATCAGATCGAGCGCGCAGCCACGACGGCGATGACTGCGTCGCCCTCGTCCGTCGCGCAGCAACGCGCGTCTGATCGTTTCCAGCGGCGTGCCATGTGTTGAGGCGGCGGAGCGCTGACGCCACCACCGCGCTGTCGCGTGCCGCCGTGTCCGCCTGAGAGTTGACCTTGCCGTTCAGGAGAAACCTCGGCAGCAGCGCCGTCCGCGAAAGCGGGAGATGGTCGCGGTGAAGCGCATGCCCGGGCCAGAAGAACGAGAACGTCTCTGCCGGTGCGCGGTTGGGCAGGCGCTTCCGGGCGATCATGGCGACGACGCCTGCTCAGCGGATATCACTTGTTGAAGCGGCCACGCTCGACGCGGTCGTGACTTTCGCAAGACCTCCGAGATTGTACCGCAGGTCGGTAGGTGGGTCCGGACTCCGGCGCGCGGCGTCCACGCAGCAAGCTTCCTGACGTCGATAACGCGGCGACGGTGATCAGGCGGAAATTTGAAGATCGGGGTTCGCGCTCCACCGCTCTATCGTTCTCACGGACACGCAGTATCGCGCCGCGACCTCAGGCAGGGATCAACGCCGGCTTCTTGTCGTCGTAAAGAGGCGGGCCGCCGTTGTGGCCGATCTGGCATTATGGCGCGAGCGCGGCGACGTTCCGAACGCGTCCGCACCGTGCGACATTGATTGACGTCGTGTCGAGAATGGCGACAACATCATGACGCAACGTCTGCATCAAAAATGACCTGACAGCATCTTGTCACGTGAATTTCCGCGCTCGATAGATCATCCAGCGCACTGCGTGTCACGCAATTTTCAGGCGCTCGTAGCGAGGTTTGCTGCTCGCTGATCATCCAGCGCACAACGTGCCCACGCAATGCGACGCAATGCTCGCTGGGTGTGATCGAGCGCACTTGGCTCACCGGCGCTCGACCACCTGCGGTCGCCCGCCGCATAGCCTCCCAGTTATCGGCACATCCGCTGGGCGGATCAACGTGTGCCCGATCAAGCCGGCCGAGGTGATGTGAGTGGGCAGCCAGCGGCCTGGCGTCGCCGGCACCGTCGCTTCACTTCTTCCAAGCCGCGCCTCCTCGGTCATCGGCACAACGTTGTCGCCGGGCGGAACAACGATGCGCCTCTGACCATCGCGGCCAGCGCCTCGAAGCCGCGCCGCTTCTCGTCCTCTCGTATCCGTGAAGGTCGTAGCGCCTCTCACGCCGCCAATGGCGTGGCTCCGTGACAACGCTCGGCGTGCGTCGGGCGTGACACCGGGACACTTCGACAACAATCGTGCGCGCGGTACGGCGCAGGTCGTGCAGCGTGTACGCCTTCTCGATGCCGCTGATCTTTGTCGAGCGCCTTCTTTGCGAGCGTGGAAACCCTGAAGCGGCTTCGAGCCATCGAAGGAGAAACATAATCGCCAAGCACTGGCATCGACCGCGACGATCTTCTGCGCTGCCGCGCTGAGGCGGGATCAGCGTGTCCTTGCCGGTCTTGTATCTCGCGGCGGGGATGATCCACGTCTTGCCGTCATCCGACAGTTCGTCGCGCGTCATGCCTGCGCCCTCGCCACGCCGCGTTGCCGTGAGGATCGTGAACCTCACGAATGCACCGAACGGTCCCGTCGTCCTGTTCAGCCGCGTGCCAGACGCCCGCAGTTCGTCGTCGTTCAACACCCGCTCGCGCGGCGTGCTGCGCGCGTTGGTGCCGCCACGGACCAGCGGCGACACGTAGTCGTCGGAGCGACCGGCGTACCAGTTCAGCAAGGTCCGCAACGCGCTCTGGCATCGATGCGCGCGTTGAGGTCCGTTGTTGTCGTGAATGTGTTCGAGCACGTGCGTGAACTGGCTGCGCCGAGTTTCTGCGACCGGCAACCGCCCCAACTTGCTGTACAGCAATTCGAGATCGGACCTGCGCTGGGCGACGGTGCGCATTCGCGGACCTTCGCGCTTCAGGTACAGGTCGCAGGTCGCCTGTAGCGTGTCGGATTCAGCCGCCTGTTCTTCCTGACGGCGGCCGCACGCTTGGCGGCTGCCGGGTCCTTCCGCCCTGGTCTTCGGCTTCACGCAGTGCCTTGCTGCTGCAACTGGCGGGCTGGCGCGCGAGTGCCTGTCCTATGGCGGCGCTCACCCCAATTCAGGAGCGGAATGTCGGACCCGGCCTCTCCTGAGAGCACAGGTCCAAGCTGCGTGAGCTTTCGCCGCAAGCCGCTGATACCTGGCGGCGCGGAGCGAGGTGTGGCTCTCTGCTTCCCGGTCGTGAAACACTGCACCACCGCTCAGCCCAGCGACAACCGCCGTCGGGGACTTCTGGCAACGCTTGGCGCGACGCTTCAGGTTGGCGATGGCGGTCGGCGGTCAATGGCCTTGAGCATTGATCCTGGGGTCCCGCTGGGTGTCACGCGTGTCGATGGGTGTCGTCGCATGTGTCATCTAACGTCTGGCATACCGCCTCACAAAACCCCGGTAAATACAGGCCTCACAAGCGTTTATTGGCATGAATGGGATACCCAGACACAGCCTGGACACTTCCAGGACATTGACTCGTGTCCCTCCAACACCGTCACGCCAGGCTGCTTTGCCGACCGCAACCCGCGATGTCCGCACCATCACCACCGTTGTCACAGAGGTGCTGGCGGCAAACCCGGAAACGACCCCGCTCGATATCGAGACCGCGCTCCGCGCCGCCGCCGGGCAAGCGTACTTGGTGGCCAACAGCACCACAGCCGGTTTCGAGATTGTGCTCGGTATGCCGGCCTGGCACGCCGCGCTCGCTGATGCCGGCGTGACGGTCGAGCAAAACTGGGCGGCATAACCCGGCGGCTTCCGTCCTACCGCATTCGCAAGGGCCAAGCGGAACTCCGACGCATCCCATCCTCGGCGACAGAATCGCGGGCGCTGCGGAAGCTTCAGCCGGGAGCAGGGACCCAAGTCTCCGTTCGTGTTGATGTTCACCTTTCAGCGCGGCTTCGCCCCTTCCACCACGGCAGGCTTTGCGCGCATGATGGAGCGTGCCGGCGTCGAGGCCTGACGCTGGCGATCAAGGCTCACACCCCATATGCTGCAGAGCATGCCTGTGGCTTCGCGCTGGCTGGCAAGGCCACGATACGCGGGCACCGCGAAGCCTATCTCGGCCAATGCCGTGCAAACGCTTATCTCAGCGATGATGTTCTCGCTGGCTGAAAAATGGTGCGAGACTCAAGACGACCCGCGTCAGGACGCGGCGGCGACGGCCGTAGGTCGCGGGCACCGCGCCGACGCCGACCACACCGCGTTTCTTGGCTCTCCGGTATGTACGGCCTGAAGCTTCGGCTTCACCGGGCGGTTCGTCGATGTCTTCACCTATATGCAAATCACGCAACCCGATCGCCGAGGAGGTCCCTACAGAAAGTACGCCAGGTGATACAGCGCGCCGGGATGGCGATAAGGGGAGCACCTATCTCGTTGGCCCACAGTTTCGGAGGTATTATTCTTTACGACATCACCTGAGCAGCGCAATTCGCGCCGGAGATTAAGTGTGGGACACAGCGAAAACAAGGGCCGTCACCGTGGCGAGCGCATCTGTGTCACCAAGCGCGCGGTGCTCGGTTTCATGTTCGAGCTTACTAGCGCTGGAGGCACTCTCGGAGGATTTGGATGTGATGGAAAGGTCCCCAAATCTACCTTTGCATTTTGCTGACGAGAATCTAGAGCCGAGCGCATCCTGTGGCTTGAATGCCTTCGTCGATCATTTCACCGTGGCCATGAAGCGCTCGACCTCGCCAAATACTGGCAGCAAAAGTGGGCCCAACTGATTGAGACCGCACCGAGGGACGGAGGATTTCTGATCCTTGAAGAGGATACGAGCGGGAAGAATGATATTGCTCGCTGGGCATCTGAGGCGGGGGATGGGTCCGGGAAAACGGCGAGCCGATCAAGATCACGCCGTCGTATTGGTATCCAATAAAGGGGCAGAACTATCTTCAGCATGGCCTCGATATCTCGATAAGCCCCCCGCCCGGGGAGCGGGCTGCACCAGAGCAGCAGTTTGCCAGCGACATCATAACATCTCGTTCGGATGCGGCTCCTCCCGAGACCGTTGCGACAGCCAAGATAGACGCCACGGCGGTCGAACCAAGGCGCGCCTCCCGTGCGCGAAATCGTTTTGCGGCTTTCTCGATCGCTGCCAGCCTTGTCGTGGCGGTATGCGTCGGCATGCAGGATCTGCGGCAATCTTGGTTGCAGGAACGCGACCGTGTCGCCGCACTGACTCGCGAACTGGCCACGGCTCGCCGCGGCCTCGAGACAGAGGTTGCGCAGTCGAGCAAGGCCACCGAGGAAGCGGATCGGCTTAGGCAGGCGGCGAACGCCGCGAGCGGCGGAGTTGGAACAGGAGCGCAGTAGGTCGGCCGCGCTTGCCCGCGATCTTGAATCCGCGCAACGCATGATTGCAGCACGTTCGACGACTGAGCGCCCGGCCGGCAACCAGCCCGACCCGATGAAACAGGGCTCGCGGGCGGCGGGGAACCGAAGCTAAGCTGATGAGTTGATCGCGCGCGCCAGTGCACTGCTCGGTCAGGGAGATATCGGTGCTGCGCGGATAGTGCTCGAGCGTGCTAGCGAGACGGGCAGCGCAAAGGCGAGTTTCATGCTTGCAGAGACATATGATCCTGCCATTCTAACCGCATGGGGGACTTACGGAACGCGCAGCGAGGTGACGAAGGCGCGTGAACTCTACGCGAAGGCGCATGCCGGTGGCATTCAGGAGGCAAAGTATCGATTGAATGCGTTGCATCAGTGAGAGGATGAAGCGAACATGATTTCAGGACGATATTTGCTGCTGCTAGCCGCGTTGACGTCGGTTATTCCGGCGCTTCAACCAACCAATCTGCGTGCGCAGACAGCCAATGTGGATGCACGGAGTTCACCCTCGCCGCGACGCTTCCCGTTCAAGAGACGCAAAAAGAGAAGATGAACGCCTGGACCGTCGGCCTTCGCCGGCGGCTTGATCAGGTGCGCTACGTCTGCCCGCCGAATGAACCTGGCGATCATTCGGATCGCTGTTGCCGACGCCTGTCGTGATCTTGATGGCCTGCAATTCCCGGTACTGCGACGCATTTCCTGTCTTGCTCATGATCTTCTCCATCAGATAAAAATCTTAGCCGAAGCCCTTATCCAGAAGTTTTACTATTTGTAACCCGCCGGAGACCGTCTTCAGCTCCGCCTCGCTGCTCAGTTCGTCCCTTAGGCTTGCGGACTTCGACACTGGCTTTGACATTGCTGCGCCCCGTGGTCTTGCTCATGATCTTCTCCATCAAAGCCAGCGCGGATCATCCGTCGCTGGTGCAGCGCGCCTCGCGCTGCTCAACAAGAAAAAACCTCGTTAGCACTCAATTTAAGGTTGAGTATACGGGGCCTTGGATAGCCGCCGCCGACCCGGCACACAATTGCTCCTCGGTCAACTTCGATTTTGCCGTCCTTGGTCGTGGAGGTCAGGTGGTCGCGTCGCGATGACTTTGTTCGTAGCTCATAGGTCTCTCCTCGGTTTGAGCAACCGCGCACAAAATAACGTGTGGCCGCCCAACGCCGCTGTGACGCTCATCACAATCGATAACTTCAAACAGCGAACCCATTTTTCTCCAAACCAAAAATGGGAAGAAGTGTGATTGCGTCACGACGTAGCGCCGAAAGGCCAAACAATCCGGGCGAGCCGCTGCGACCCAGACCTTGTGGCGCGAAACCCGCGGCGCGCTTGTCAGCGCCGCGGCAGTAGATCGCGGTTGCGGCTAAACCCGCCCGCCGTCGCTCTGCATGTAGAAGACAGTAAGCGGTGACATCAACGACGGTGCGCGCAAGGTTCCGCCAACGCAACGGCGGTCTTGAATGGCTGTTCTCTTACCTGACACGGCGTCCAGCTTCAGCCGCGCTCAGTTCTCGGATTTCAAGTGCTGTCGTGTGTCGATCGTGGTCATGTTCTGTCACTTCTCCTGTTCCGTTTTGCTTTGCTTCCTAGGGGCGATGACATCGCTCATCCCAGACGATATGTCAATTTTGCTCCTAACCGATTTCGTACTGTGACGGCGATCACATTATGGCCCTTCGAGCGATGGGCCCGCGCTCTGGTGCGTATGCATTATTTTGGCTGGGGTGGACTTAGACAGCCCGAAAGAAGAAACATGCCTCTGTACGGCGCAGGCGGGTCAAAGCACCGTCAGTCGTTGGCGCGCATCTTGCCGCGCGTGAAGCCGATCTTCATCCGCGTGCTCGTCACGCAGATAAGAATGGCTCATCAATCCTCACGAGATGATGAAGCGCTGCATTATTTTTGGCTGGGGTGGACTTAGGCAATGACGAAAGAAAACGCCTCTGTACGGCGCAGGCAGGTCAAAGCACCGTCCGTCGTTGGCGCGCATCTTTGCGTGAAGCCGATCTTCATCCGCGTGCGTTGCTCGTCGCAAAGATAAAGTAAATGCTCATCAATCCTCACGAGATGATGAGAAGCGCGTATGATCGGAAACTGCAACTTCATGTCCGGAAAAACACCCCGGTGCGGTCTCTGGCTCGATCAATTGTCGCTTGGCATCAGTCGCAAGCGGATGTCCGTGCTGGCAATGGTGCCGTGATCCAGCGTCATGACGCCTATGTCAACGACGTGCAGCGATTTGGGACGATCATAAAAATATTTGAGGTGCGAGGCAGAACCAAAGTCCGGTGTGACGATGAAATCGCCGGAGCTAAGCGCTCGCGGTGATCAGTTTGACCGCGTCGCGGTTTTTCAGCGGCGAGCGCAACAGGGCGTCGATCAGAATAGCCAGCGAGAAGCCGTCGTTCAACATGACCCGCGCGAGGTCGTCGCCATGAACCTGCCTTAAGGCGTTGACAATCGCCGCGACGGTGTTCGGGTCGCGCATCCATGTTCCTCTAAGCACGTCGTCTCGGTTCATCGTCAGTTCGGCCAGATGATGTTGATAGCCGCGAAGTGCGGTAGAGACGGCCGCGATGCGCTACCTGAACAACCGCATCCAGTCTTGTTATTGCGCGCCAATGATTTGTGCGTTTTGGTGCCAGAAGCGTGAATTTTCTTTTTCCTCGTCAGGAACCTCTCTCCCAATCCTGACCCATCTTGCCCCTCGAGGTCGAGATCAGGCGAGCGTGGCGGCGCCTTTGTCCCTCATATCCCAGCAACGATGGGAATGCTGGCGTTGGCGCGCCTCAATGATCTGCCAACACCACGGACGCGGAATCGCATCTTGCAGAGGTGATTTTCTGCGGGCAGGGACCGCACTGCAATCCAATTGCAATCAATTCGGATCTCTGGTTGCATTCAACCAAAACAGCACTTTCAGCCAATTCAAGCAAGTGCCGTGCAGGACAGAGGGCTTTCCTGGTGAGCGCGGAGGGACTCGAACCCTCGACCCCATGATTAAAAGTCACGTGCTCTACCGCCTGAGCTACGCGCTCACTCGCCGCGCTGTGTAGGGGGCGGGCCCTGCGGGTCAATAGCGCCGGCGCGACAAAAGCGGCGTCGCGCGAGCCCGAATTCTCTTTGTGCCGCGTGACGCTTAGTCACGGCTTCTTCAAGCGGGCACGGGACCGATCCATCCACCCGTCAGTTCGCCTCCCGGCGGATCTCCGAGGCGACCGGCTGGGACTGGCCTGCCGACCGTCGGCAGGCGTGACCGGGCGCAGCCCGATCAGTTCCGCCGTCCGCACCGCGCTGTTGCGCCAGAAGGCGAAGGAATTGGTGCGGGAGTTTTCCAAGCAGCGCGATCGCGACCGCCGACGAGGAACGGCAGGCTTTGCAGCACCAGCACGCCCGCGAAGATGTAGATCTCGCGCACCTGCTTGTAGCCGTTCGTCACGACCAGCACGGTGGCGCCGACCAGCAGCAGCACGCCGATCACGGCCTCCCAGAACGCCTGGAATTCGATCGACATCCGCGACAACCCGCCCTTGGAGGTGCGGGCGAAGGCGAGATGCTCGGTGATCAGGCCCTGGGCCACCGCGCGCGACACCGTCCACTGCACGCTCATGGCCGCGATCATGGCGCCCAGCATCTGGCCGGCCTTGACCTTCACCCGCAGGCGATAGAGCGCGCAGGAAGTGCACCAGCGAGACGATGAAGGAGGCGATGATCGGCAGCGTCAGGATCTTGTCCGGAATCGCGATGTCGGCAAACGCCACGATCGGCACCCAGATCAGGTTGAGGATCGCGACCACCACGCCGAGGCTTTCGGCCCCCAGCCAGTTCAGCCAGCCCAGCGAGAATTCGCGGCGCTGGTCCGGCGACAGCCGGCTCGCGCCGGGCAGGAAGCGCCGCCAGTGCTTCTTGACGATCTGGAAGCCGCCATAGGCCCAGCGGTGGCGCTGCTTCTTGAACGCCTCGTAGGTGTCGGGCAGCAGGCCCTCGCCATAGCGGCACGTTGGTGTAGTGCGTCAGCCAGCCCTGCTGCTGGATGGTCAGGCCGAGATCGGTGTCCTCGCAGATGGTGTCGCTGGACCAGCCGCCGGCCATGTCCATCGCCGCGCGGCGGATCAGGCACATCGTGCCGTGCACGATGATGGCGTTGTACTCGTTGCGCTGGACCATGCCGATGTCGAAGAACCCGGCATATTCGCCGTTCATGATGTAGTGCATCAGCGAGCGGTCGCCGTCGCGATGCTCCTGCGGCGCCTGCACCAGGCCGACGCGCGGGTCGGCGAACACCGGCACCAGATCCTTCAGCCAGTCCGGATGCACGACATAGTCGGCGTCGATGATGCCGATGATCTCGGCGTCCGACCGCGGTGCGCTCCATGGCGATGCGCAGCGCGCCGGCCTTGAAGCCCTGCACCTTCTCGGCGTTGATGAACTTGAAGCGCTCGCCGAGCGTGCGGCAGTGATCCTGGATCGGCTGCCAGAACTCCGGATCGGGCGTGTTGTTGATGATGCAGACGCATTCGAAATTCGGATAGTCGAGCCGCGACACCGCATCCAGCGTCTGCTTGAGCATCTCGACCGGCTCGAAATAGGCGGGGATGTGGATCGAGACTTTCGGGAAGGCGACGTTGTCGCCGATGGTGGCGGGCGCCAGCGGCGCGCTCTTGGTGATCAGCCGGCGCGGACCGTGGCCGAAGGCGACGGCCGCGATTTCGTCGATGCGCGCCATCGCGATCAGCACCAGCGGCACCAGCAGGATCAGGCCGAGCGTCAGCGCGAACGCCGAGCCGAACACGAAATAGTGCCCGGCCCAGTAGGCGAACACGGTGGCAGCCCAGGCGCCGACGCCGTTGGCGGCCGCCGAAAGCACCAGCGCCTGCATGCATGGTCGGCTGCTCGAGTCCGCAGGATCGGCAGCGACATCAGGATGCCGACCAGCAGCGCGATCGCCGCCAGCTTCCAGTAGTTCTCGTTCACGATCGGGCCGGTCCACGCGAATTTCGGTTCGCGGGAGGCATCGAGAATGCCCCAATAGGGTCCGACGCCGCCTTCGAAGAATTTCCAGGGCTGATCGATCGCCTCGACGATGTTGTAGTCCATGCCGATGGCTTCGGCGCGGGTGACGAAATTGCGCAGCACCGAGGCCTGCTCGAACGGTCCGGGTTCGGCGTTCCGCAGATTGTAGCCGGCGCTCGGCCAGCCGAATTCGGCGATCACGATCCGTTTGCCCGGAAACTGGTCGCGCAGCAGCTGGAACATCGCCACCGCCTGATCGACGGCCTGCTTGTCGGTGAAGTTTTCCCAATAGGGCAGCACGTGCGCGGCGATGAAATCGACGGAGTGACGCCAGTTCAGGATTGTCGCGCCAGATGTTCCAGATTTCGCCCGTCGTCACCGGAACGTTGACCGGACTTCTTCACCCGCTTGATCAGCTCGATCAGGTCGTCGACCTTCTGCTCGCCGCGGAAGATGGTTTCGTTGCCGACGACGACGCCGTTGACGTTGCTGTTGCGCTTGGCAAGCGTCGATCGCCGCCTCGATCTCGCGCTTGTTGCGGTCGGCATTCTTGTCGATCCAGGCGCCGACGGTGACCTTCAGGCCGAACTCGGCGGCGATCGGCGGCACCAGTTCGACGCCGCCGGTCGAGGAGTACAGGCGGATCGCCCGCGTCGATCGTCGACAGCTTCTTCAGGTCGGCGCGAATCTTCTCGATCTGCGGATATTGTCGACGTCGGGATGGCTGTTCCCTCAAACGGCGCGTAGGAGACGCTCGGCAGGATGCCCCGGAAATCGGGTGCCGGCTGCTTTTCCTGGAACAGGCCCCACAGCCCGGCGTGAGCTGCGGTCACAAACAGCAGAACGGCGACGACGGCACGCATCGGGGGCTAAACCATACGGGGCTGCAATTGGAGGAAAGCGAACCCGTCCCCTAGGTTCGACCGACACGGCGGCATCATAAGGATAGTCCTGCCCTGCAATTTCACAACTGGTATGACGCCGTGGCGTTTTAAGGACGGCGTTTCAAGGGCGCGACCGATCAAACGCCGGACAAATCAGGATCGTTCCGCTGAACGTAGCCTGAATGCCGCGGCGTCTATTTCGCCGGCGGGGCAGGTGGCGCCGGAGCCGGCGAGGGCGAGGCGGCCGGCGCCGGCGCCGCATTGCCGGCGGTCGCAGGCCGCCGGCGCGGGTGGCCGCCGCGGCAGCCTGGGGCTGGGCGCCCGGATTGATCCAGCAGACGTGGATGCGGCTGTCGCAGGGTTTCGGCCACCTTGGGATCGATCTGTCCGCCAAAGCGGGTCAGGCAGCGGAAGGCCGCCTGGACATGGCCGCCGGGGCAGCCGAACCGGTCGTAGAGATCGAGGTGCCGGAACGCGGTGTCGAGGTCGTCGCGCCACATCAGGCGAACCACGCGGCGGCCGAGCCAGACGCATTCCGGGTTTCCACCCGGGCCGTTGATGGCCTGGGCCGCCTCGACGAATTCGTCGGTCTTGCGCTGGTTGTCCTTGGTGGCGTCGGCGGCATTGGCGGCCGGCGGCTTGCCGGACTGATCCCGGGGTCGGGGTGCCGCTCTGGGCAAACGCGCCAGCCGATCCGATCAGGAGGGCCAGGCCGGCAGCGGCGAAGCGCCGCAAAACCGCAACTCTTGGATCAAGCACCCGTCGACGCATACATTCCCCGATTAGTTTCCAGCCGCGCCGCGGCCGGCTGTGATGGCTCTGGCTTGTTGCCGCCCAAATTGGTCCCCAATGCGGCGGAGACATCCAGGCGATTCACATGACGGGTATTTCGGATTTTGTCCAGCAAACTCACAACTTTATCGTGGCGGTGGTAAAACTGCCGCAGGCGACGACGGCGCAATAGGGCTATCCGCGCATCTTGGCAGAACGCCGATGAACGGGTAATCGACGGTCCCCGCCCGGAGGATGGAACCGATTTCTCTTCGTACGCCGCTGGCGCTTCTCCTTTCATCGCTAGGTATGATCGCGGCCCTTTGGTGGTGGCTGGCCACGCCGATTACGCTGGCGCGCGCGCCGATCGATCCCAACGCAAAGCTGCAATGCGTTTCCTACGCCCCGTTCCGTGGCGCGCAGACGCCGCTGATCCCGACCACGCAGATCTCTCCCGAACAGATCGCGCAGGATCTGGCGCAACTCGCCAAGATCACCGACTGCGTGCGGACCTATTCGATCGAGAACGGGCTCGACCAGGTTCCGGCGCTGGCCGCCAAGGTCGGGCTGAAGGTGATCCAGGGCATCTGGCTCTCGAGCAACCGGATCAAGAACCTCGCCCAGATTGCGATCGCGGTCGAACTGACCAAGGAACACCCGGGCGTCATCACCGCGCTGGTGGTCGGCAACGAGGTGCTGCTGCGCGGCGAGATGACGACATCGGATCTCGCGGCCAATATCCGCTCGGTCAAGTCGCGGGTCACCGTGCCCGTGACCTATGCCGATGTCTGGGAATTCTGGCTGCGCAACCGCGAGGTCTATGACGCCGTCGACTTCGTCACCATCCACATCCTGCCCTTACTGGGAAGACATGCCGGTGCGCGCGAAATTCGCCGCCGGCCATGTCGACGACATCCGCAAGCGGATGGCGGTGGCGTTTCCGGACAAGGAAATCCTGATCGGCGAAACCGGCTGGCCGAGCGCGGGGCGGATGCGCGAGGGCGCGCTGCCGTCGCGCACCAACCAGGCGCGCGTCGTGTCCGAAATCCTCGACCTCGCCAAGCGCGAAAAGTTTCGCGTCAATCTGATCGAGGCCTATGACCAGCCGTGGAAGCGCCAGCTCGAAGGCACCGTCGGCGGCTATTGGGGCCTGATCGATGACGCGCAGCGCGCGGTGAAATATCCGCCCGGCGAGCCGATCAGCAATTATCCGTCCTGGAAACTGCAGATGGGATGCGGCATGGCGCTCAGCGCCTTCGTCTTCCTGGCGGGCTGGCTGACGCTGCGGCGGCGGCCGTGGAAGCCGCGGCTGGCCGCGTGGATCGCGGTCGGGACGTCGGCGACGACCGCCGGCATGCTGCTCGGGGTCGCCGCCGACAAGATGTATTACGAGAGCTACGGCGTCGGCGGCTGGCTGCAATGGGGCGCGCTGCTGGCGGCCGCGCATTGCCTCGCCGTTGCTGTGCGCGAACGCTGCGATGTCGGGACGGCCGCTGCCGACATTCCTCGAACTGCTCGGACCGCGCGACGGCCGGACCGGATCGGTGCTGACGGCGCTGCTCGGGTCTCGTCGCTGATCGTCACCACGCTGATCGCGCGCGGAGACCGCGCTCGGCTTTGCACGTTCGATCCGCGCTACCGCGATTTTCCGTTCGCCTCGCTGACCATGGCGGTGGTGCCGTTCGCGGCGCTGATGCTGCTCAACCGGCCGAAGGAGGGCGTGCGCCCGATCGCCGAATCCGCCTTTGCCGGCGTGCTGGTGGTCGGCCGCGCTCTATCACCGGCGTTCAACGAGGGCAACCAGAACTGGCAGTCGATGTGGACCTGCGCGATCTATCTGCTGCTGGCGCTCACGCTGTGGCGGGCGCGGGCCGTGCAAATCCCAAAATAAGCAGGCCGATCGCAATTCCCGACAGCGCGATATTGTAGAGCACGATCCCAAATCCTGCCGCGATCAGCCCGCCGGTCAACAGCACGATCGACGGCCGCATGACGTGAAGCGTCGCAATGATCAGCGCGACGATGCCGAACACCGAATTCTTGAACAGGTAGGTCGCAAGCGTGCGCGGCCTTGCACAGCATCGATCTGCAGGCCGGCGTCGCAGGCCAGCGCCACGGTCGAGAACTCGACGGCGAGATAGCGCAGATAAAGCGCATAGCCGACGGTGACGAAGCCGACCACCAGCAGGAACTGCACTCTGATAGGGCGTGAGCCGGAACGGGGATTTTTTCATGGGGGCAATATGGTCGGGATTGGCGGCCGGGACAAGCGCTCGGCGCAATGGCCAGGAAGGCGTGTCAAAAGTTCGGCGTAACGCGCTGGTGTCAAAAGATTATTGCGAGCTTTTTCCGGTTGAAGAAGGACGACAGAGTGGTCTGCGTTGTTGCCGGCGGCGCTTCCGGCTTTTTCGACGCCTCCTCGACGACCGCCGCCGCGCCGCTGGCGATGCCGCGCCGGCGCTGGCGTCGGCTTGGCGGCGGCGGCGGCGGCGGATCATCTGCCTTCAGCGACAGCCGCTGGCCGTCGAAGATCGCGGTCTCGCAGGGCCGCTTGTTTTCGGTCAGGACGGCGCAGATCCTGGCGGCGGCGCCGGCGTCGTTCAGCGGACCGGCGACCAGGCGAAGCTGCATGCCGAGCCCGTTGGTGCTCTCCTTGATGACGATGATCGGGCGCAACGCCGCCAGCGGCGCGTTCGATCTCGATTTCAACAGCCCGCGCCACAGCATGCGCAGGCCGTTCACCGAATTGGCGGTGCCGAGATCGACCCCGAACTCGGTCCGCCGCAGCGAGACTTTTGGCGCGCGTCATCGTCGGCTTCCGCGTCGGTCGCCGATGGCGCCGACGCCACGACGTCAGGGATCGGGCTCGCGATGACAGGGTTTGGCGCCTTGCCCGGCTCGATCAGCTTGCTGGCCGCGGGATCGGGCGGGGCCATCATCGACTGCGCCGCCATCAGCGGCGTGGCGGGCGAAGGCTTTGCGGACTCCGGCTTGGCGGTGTCCGCCTTTGCCGCCTCGACCTTTCCGACTGTTTGCCAGTCCGCCTTTGCCAAGTCCGACTTTGCCAGTCTCCGCCTTTGCCGCTTCCAGCCTGGCGCTCTCCGCCTTGGCGGCGTCGGTCTTCGCGGCATCCTTGGCGGCGGAGTAAACCGCAGCTGGGGCGGGCTCCGCGGTGGCGGCAGTGGGTTTGTCCGGCAGCGGGCGCCGTGGCCGGCGGCGGTCGCTACCGGCGCCACGGCCGGCGAGCGGTTGCGGGTTTTGGGCGGCCTGCGGTTCCGCATGTGCAACAGGCGGCCGGCCGAGCGGAACCCTGCCGGGCGATGGCCCCGGTGACGGAGTCGAGCCCCTGTTCCAGGCCGGTGACGCGGGAATACAGCCGGTCGCGATCGCTGTTGAGCGTATCGATGGCGGCGGCCAGCCGCCGCGCCTCGTTCTGGGTTTCCCTGGCGACCACCTGGATCTGCTGCGCCTGCCGGGTCAGATCGGCGGCGGCGACCTGATCGCGCTTCAAGCCGAGCGACGACTGGTTGGCCATCACGGCCAGAATCACCGCGGCCGGTCGGCGCCGACGCCCCAGGATCCGATCCGCCACAGCGCGCGGCGGTCGAGATCGTCTTCCTCGGCCAACAAGCCGCCCAGCACGCCGCCGGTGTCATCCGCCTCGAAGTCCGCGAGATGGTCTGGTTTCTTGGCCAAGCGCCCTTGGCCCTCCTCAAGGCCCCTGCCGAATCACAGGGCAAACATTAACAGGAAATGCGCCGCCAACTTGAATCCGGGCGGTTTGCGGGGCGGCAGATCGGTTTCGATCTCCGGGGAAAACAATTAAAGACGGCGCCGGCCGCCATTGCCGTCAGATTGCCAGTCAGAGGGGACTAGAATGACCGCTCGATCCAGCCTGACTGTCGTGCTTGCGGCCGGCGAGGGCACGCGCATGCGATCCTCGCTGCCGAAGGTGCTGCACCCCGTCGCCGGCCAGTCGCTGCTGGCGCATGTGCTGGACGCGGCCCCGCACGGAACGGGCGCGCGCGCTCGCGGTCGTGATCGGGCCGGACCACAAGGCGGTCGCCGACGAGGTCAAGCGCATGCGCCCGGATGCGGCGACGTTCATTCAGGCCGAGCGCCTCGGCACCGCGCATGCCGTGCTGGCCGCCCGCGAGGCGATCGCGCGCGGCGCCGACGATCTGCTGGTGGCGTTCGGCGATACGCCGCTGATTTCGGCCGAAACCTTTGCGCGGCTGCGCGCGCCGCTGGAGCAGGGCGCCGCACTCGCCGTGCTCGGCTTCCGCGCCGCCGATCCCGACCGGCTACGGCCGGCTGCTGCTCGAGGGCGACCGCCTGGTGGCGATCCGCGAGCATGCCGATGCGACGCGAAGAAGAGCGCAAGGTGACGCTGTGCAATGCCGGCGTGATGGCGTTCGACGGCCACCAGCGCGCTGGAAATTCTCGACCGGATCGGCAACGCCAACAGCAAGGGCGAGTATTATCTGGTCGATGCCGTCGCCATCGTCAGGGAAATGGGATTGGAGGCCGTCGTGATCGAAACCAGCGAGGACGAAGTGCGCGGCATCAACAACAAGGCCCAGCTCGCGCGAAGCGGAAGCGGTGATGCAGGCGCGGCTGCGCAAGGCAGCGCTCGATGCCGGCGTGACGCTGATCGCGCCGGAGACGGTCTATCTCGCCGCCGATACCACCTTCGGCAGCGACGTCACCATCGAGCCGTTCGTGGTGATCGGCCCCGGCGTCACCATCGCCGACGGCGCGGTGATCCATTCGTTCTCGCACATCGTGCAGGCCTCGATCGGCAAGAAGGCCTCCGTCGGTCCCTATGCGCGCCTGCGCCCCGGCACCTCGCTCGGCGAGGGCGTCCGGATCGGCAATTTCGTGGAGACCAAGGCCGCGACGATCGAGGCGGGCGCCAAGGTCAACCATCTCTCCTATGTCGGCGACGCCCATGTCGGCGCCAACGCCAATCTCGGCGCCGGCACCATCACCTGCAACTATGACGGCTTCTTCAAGCACAAGACCACTGATCGGCGAGGGCGCCTTCGTCGGCACCAACTCCTCGCTGGTGGCGCCGGTGAAAATCGGCAACGGCGCCTATATCGGTTCGGGCTCGGTCATCACCAAGGACGTGCCTGATGACGCGATGGCCGTGGAGCGCAGCCCGCAGAACAACCGCGAGGGCGGCGCGAAGCGATATCGCGAGATGAAGATGGGCGAAGGCGCCGAAGGAGCGTGAGCAGGGCTTGTTGCCTTCCGCTTAAGACTGTCTCAACTGCAATAGTAAAATCGTCCACTTGTTGGTGATATTAGCCGTGAACTCATAAATGCGGAATGACCGAGATGGGTGGATAGCGGCCTGTCCGCTTCTTGCGATCGGAAGGGACAAGCCGCCGTCCAGCGGCGCTATTTCAGCGGCAGGAACAGTTCCGCGACCGCCTCATGCTCCGGCACCTCCGGGAAGAAGCTCAGCCGCTGGCAATAGATCGGGAAGTCGCGTGCTTCCTCGCCGCTGGCCGGAAGCCAGTCGCGATAAAGGTAGAGCGCGGCGGGCTCCAGATTGTCGGTGTTGCCGACGACGCGCAGCACCGCGCAGCGTCCGCCAGGGATCTCGCCGGCTTTGATCTGCTCGCCGTTCGCCTCGATCGGCTGGTCGGTCCCGACACAAAGGTCCACGCTATAATCGGCAGGCGACGCAGGACGCCGCTCGGAACGCCAGACATTGAAGGTCGGACTTGTCTTGGGGTGCAGGCCAGCGGCCTTGCGCCACGCGATGAACCGCTGGATGGTGGCGCCGAGCGTCGCCGGGTCGCCCCGATGCTCCATGATCGCCACCGGCGTGGGGGCACATCGCGGATCGTCACGTCGTCAGTGGTAAAAGTCTTCTGCATGAGCTTGCTCCTCGCGTTGTCGAGAGGCCCGAAGGCCGCAAGCCACGGCTCCCAGTCGGGAGACTTCCGGAACGACGAAGGCGATTGCCCGAACCGTTGCCGAAAGGCGCGGGCGAAGGCATCCGGTGCGTCGTAACCGGCATCCATCGCTATGTCCGTGACGCTTTGGGCGTCCATGTAGGCCAGCCGGTACGAAGCGCGCTTCATGCGGGCAAGCTGGACATAGCGATGCACGGACAACCCGAAGGTCGCCGTGAACTGCCGGTGGAAATGAAACTTCGAGAAGCGCCGCGACGCCGCTCAGCGCTTCCAGGTCCAGATCGCTCGTCCAGATGCCGGTCTATATGGTCCAGCACCCGCCGCATCCGGGCATGGTAGTTTTGCAGCGCCGCCTTCATCGTCCTTCCTCCGTGGCGGCACCAGCTAAGTCGCTGCCGGACATGACGCGCTCGACCGATCTCGGTTTTGTCACGGGTCGCAGAACGTCGCCAGCGACCGTTTACGGGCACGCCCAATTTATGGATGGCGGGTCACTGGATGATGCGCCCACGTGCGCCGCGACTTCATGATGCGACGACTCTCCACACAGTGCCGACTTCGTGATGTCATTTTATCGGAGTGTGAGCCAACCCACACCTGTGGTTGAATGCAGCACTATGTTGTATGCCTCAACCCTCAACTCTTCGAGGTCGAGATGGCTACAAGATCCTAAGCGCGCTCAAGCGCTGACAGGCTAACGCATCCGCTTCTCGAGAAGTTCCGCGAAATATCGGCTGCGGCCGAGGTCAGGGTCTCTTCGCGTACAGCGTGAAGATTGTGTGCGGTAAACAGACCGAGACAAACTGTTGTTGTGTCGCAGGCGCCCGGCCGGGCCTGTACGCGACTGAGGTCAACATTCAAAATCTCAATCTCGAGCGCGCGCTGGTTGTGAAGTTCGTCCAACCCTTGATCAGTTTGGGCGCCGTTGTTGCGCGTGAGCCCAACCTCACCGATCCCACTACGCTTCCTCCACGCCAGATCGAGGCCATCATACTTCCCCGCTGGCGGCGACGATGGACGATTGTTGCCGCATCGCGGAGATGCTGCCACCCCCGAGCGGAGACGCCGCGCTCACCATCGCCATCCTGTCGATCGTGAGCCAGTTAGAGCTGTCCGTCTCCGCGGTCTACACGGCGAACCCTCTGAGCGGGGACGGCATCAGCATCGACGTCGAGTACATTCCGTCGCGACGACTGGGATCTAGTGGTCCGGGTGGTCGCGGGTTAGCAGCGCCATCCGGGGCTGTGGTTTACCCCCGTTTATCAGAGGACAACATCCCGGTTGACGTTCTGTACAGAAATAGAGAAGAAACCCGAGTGGCTCAGGCCGGCGGGATAGAATTGCCGCGACAGAACGATCCCATCCAGATGAAGTCATCGACCCAGATTTCAGGAGCCAGGCGTCGCCGGAGATAGCACAAACCTTGGCCTTCCAGCATGAACAATCCGTGCTCCATGATATGCGTCCCTGACGGCCGGGAAAGCAGACGCCGGGTTGGAAGAACATCAGGTTCATCTCAAAGTCGAACCGCAGGTCGCCCATCGGCAGCAGGTGCTTGAAGCCGCGGCCCTGCGAGCCCGGTATGGTTCGTCGTCGGCATGGACTGATGTTGACCGACGATCGCCGTCGGCGTCGCGATGCCCGACAGCTGTCTGCATAGCGCTTCTGACCGCGAGGACTGGGCGGGCGCGGTGGGATGGCAGAGACATCGTGAAGGACACGCCGGGCGGAACGTAGGGCAAAGGCAGCCGGCAGTACGCGTCACTGGTCGGGATCTGAGCCGATGGTCGATGTCCACGCCTCCCCGCCACAACATAGAAGAAGTGCTGCAGATCCACGCAGATCGGAAAGCCGCGGCGTGGTGCCGCCCGCTGGAAGCCTCGATCTCCAGCATGTACTGGGCAAAGCCGGCACCTGAGCGTCGGCGCCGCCAGAAAAACGCACGGTCGTGGACGCCCAGGCTGGAAGCCGGTTTCTTCAAATCACGCCTTCCGGCGGCATGAATGCGCAGTTGCGGCCGACAACTGCCGCGGCTGTGGCCGATCGCTCCGGGGCGAACGGATGCCGGGTTGGCCAGGCAGATCGATGGTGGATGCATCTGAGAAACCCTTGGTCAGTTCGCAACAGCGTGTGGTGCGAAGCCCGGCGGAAAAAGCCGGACCTTGTAATGCAATGAGCGTCTTGTCTATACGGCTTCTTCAATTTGACAGATGAGAGCAAAGTACACGCGCGTAGCCGGCCGATGCCTGAGAAGGCGGGCAAAGACGAGAGCGTTTCAGGCAAAGTGGGCGCCGGTTCATAATGCGGAAAACACGTCAGAACGGAGATGCCCTCATTTCTTGATCCAGTGCCCGGAATTCAATCCGAAGATGATTACGGTGACAGTGCATTTAATCCGTGCGAGTTCACCGACTCGTCCTGTGTGCACTAGCGCGATTTGTTGAACCAGATCAACCTGATGCTACCCGTCCAGCCTCATCCGAAAAATATAACCGCTTCCGCCCTCGGCCAAATCACCGCTATCACCTCGCCCGTCCACCCCGGCAAGAGGGGCGTATCGCGATCGTCACGGACGCGGGGTTGGATGCGGGTGGACGCAGCGGCGTCGGGCGCGATCGTGGTCGCAGGGGCGGGTTCTCCCGTGAGTGATCTCTACGTTTGCGCAGACGACCGGCGTTTCAAGGCCTTCGCCAGAAACTCTCGCATCGGCATCTCGCCGATCGGAGTGGCGGTTGAGGGCGCTGCGTACGGCGAAGTCGTGTGGTTCTGGCATCCGTGGCTGATGTCAAGCCAGCGGAGACGGCGTCGGCCCGACCGGGCTTAAGACAAATCTCAATCCGCTGGCGACGGTGACAAAAAGGAATTCGTCGCCGGGGAGAGCACGTATAAGCCGTAAAGCCATTGCGCAGGGAATGCCGGATTGCCTCCGCTGAACCTGTATGCTCGTGTGCGTTTCCATCTATCCATTGCACACGAGACCGCGGGTGCAGCGCGCATCCGGCATTCCCTGCTCCTCTCTTTGGGGAGAACGCAATGCCAAAGCCTCGGGCAGATCATGCCGCGAGATCGCGGCCCCGTATTCCTGCACGCCTCAGCCGTGACGGAGTCAATCACCCGGTTTGGCTACCCGTTAAGCTTTCCGCTTAAGACTGTCTCAATCCGCAATAATTATTGAGTATCTGTCGGACTGCATTTTCGTTAAGAGAGTCGCGGGTTGCGACGCCACTTCTCGTCGATTTGGGATATTGAACCGCATGTGCGGCATTGTCGGCATTCTGGGACGCGCTCCGGTCGCGGAGCAGTTGGTGGATCCACTCAAGCGGCTTGAATATCGCGGCTATGATCCCGCCGGCGTCGCCACGCTGGAAGGCGGTCACCTCGAGCGCCGCCGCGCCGAGGGCAAGCTGAAGAATCTCGAAAAGCGGCTGGATGCCGAACCGCTCAGCGGGCCACACCGGATCGGGCACACCCGCTGGGCCACCCACGGCAAGCCGACCGAGAACAACGCGCATCCGCACGCGACCGATCGCGTCGCCGTGGTCCACAACGGCATCATCGAGAACTTTCGCGAGTTGCGCGAAGCGCTCGAGAAGAAGGGACGGTCGTTCAAGACCGAAACCGATACCGAGATCGTGCTGCACCTGGTCGACAATCTGCTGCAAGCAGGGCATCAAGCCGGTCGAGGCGGTGAGGGCGGCGCTGTCGGAGCTGCGCGGCGCGTTCGCGCTCGGCTTCATCTTCGCCGGCGACGACGATCTGATGATCGGCGCCCGCAACGGCCCGCCGCTGGCGATCGGCTCACGGCGACGGCGAAATGTATCTCGGTTCGGATGCGATCGCGCTCGGGCCGTTCACCGATACGATCAGCTATCCTCGAGGACGGCGACTGGGTGGTGCTGACGCGCAAGGGCGCGACCATCTACGACAAGAACAACGCGATCGTGCAGCGCGACGCGATCAAGCACTCGGCCTCGACCTCGCTGGTCGACAAGGCGAACTACCGCCACTTCATGGCCAAGGAAATCCACGAGCAGCCGGAAGTGGTCGGCCACACCTTGCGCGCTACGTCGACATGGCGAGCGAGCGCGTCGACGCTGCCGGTGAAGCTGCCGTTCGACTTCAAGGACATCCAGCGCATTTCGATCACGGCCTGCGGCACCGCGAGCTATGCCGGCTACGTCGCCAAATACTGGTTCGAGCGGTTTGCGCGCGTGCCGGTCGAAGTCGATGTCGCCTCGGAATTCCGCTACCGCGAGGCGCCGCTGCGCAAGGGCGATCTGGCGATCTTCATTTCGCAGTCCGGCGAGACCGCCGACACGCTGGCCGCGCTGCGCTACGCCAAGGCGCGAGGGCGTCCACACGCGTGTCGGTCGTCAACGTGCCGACCTCGACGATCGCGCGCGAAAGCGAGACCGTGCTGCAGACGCTGGCCGGTCCCGAAATCGGCGTCGCCTCGACCAAGGCGTTCACCTGCCAGCTTGATGGTGCTGGCCGCGCTCGCGGTCGCCGCCGGCAAGGCGCGCGGCGAATTGTCGGATGAGGACGAGACGCAAGCTCGTCCACGGCCTGGTCGAGATTCCGCGCCTGATGGCGGCGGCGCTGACGATCGGAGCCGCAGATCGAGAAGCTGGCGCGCGACCTCTCGAAATCAGAAGGACGTGCTCTATCTCGGCCGCGGCACCAGCTATCCGCTGGCGCTGCGAAGGCGCGCTGAAGCTGAAGGAAATTTCCTACATCCACGCCGAGGGCTATGCCGCCGGCGAACTCAAGCACGGGCCGATCGCGCTGATCGACGAGAACATGCCGGTGGTGGTGATCGCGCCGTATCGACCGGGTGTTCGAGAAGACCGTCTCCAACATGCAGGAAGTCGCGCCCGCGGCGGCAACATCATCCTGATGACCGACGCCAAGGGGGCGGCGGAAGCCACCATCGAATCGCTGGTCACCATCGTGCTGCCCGACATGGCGGCGGCGTTCACCCCGATGGTCTACGCCGTCCCGGTGCAGCTGCTGGCCTATCATACCGCCGTGGTGATGGGCACCGACGTCGATCAGCCGCGAAATCTCGCCAAATCGGTCACGGTCGAATAGTCAAGCCCACTCGGCTGTCACGCTGGCTCTTCAAAAACCTGCTAGGATGGCTTAGCTGGCATAGGCGCGATCGGCAAAATGGACCCGGTTTTGCGTCCGATCGCGCCAAATGTCGAGTCCGGCTGCCCTGACCTGGAACCCCGATGAACCGCGAAGAACTGCCCCCGACCGCGCCTCCGGACGAACCCCCGCCGGAACACCCCATCGCGGGCTAATGGCCCGTTTCCGGAACTATTTTCTGACCGGACTGATTGTCGCAGGGCCGGTCGCGATCACGCTCTATCTGACCTGGTGGTTCGTGAACTGGGTCGACAGCATCGTCCGTCCGTTCGTGCCGATCGGCCTACCGGCCGGAGACCTATCTGCCGTTCGGGCTGCCCGGCTCGGGCCTGATCGTCGCCGTGATCGCGCTGACGCTGCTCGGTTTCCTCACCGCCAACCTGATCGGCCGGACGCTGGTCGATCTCGGCGAAACGGCTGCTCGGCCGCATGCCGGTGGTGCGCGCGATCTATCGCGGCCTGAAGCAGGTGTTCGAGACGCTGTTCTCGGGCAAGGGGTCGAGCTTCCGCCGGGTCGGCCTGGTCGAATTTCCTCGCCGGGCATGTGGTCGATCGTTCTGATCTCGCAGTCGCCGAGCGTGGACATCGCCAGCAAGCTTGCCGGCCAGGAGGAGCATATCTCGGTGTTCCTGCCCTGCGCGCCGAACCCGACCACCGGCTTCTTCTTCTACGTGCCGAAGAGCAAGATCATCGAAGTCGACATGAGCCACCGAAGACGCCGCGACCCTGATCATGTCGGCCGGCGTGGTGCAGCCCGGCTCCGACCCGCAGAAACGCAGTGCCGCCGCGCTGGCCGGCATGGCGAACGCGGCGCGCGTGGCGAACTCGGCAGCCGCGCTGCAGCCGGCTCCGGTGAAGGTGGAATAGGGACGCGCGACGCTCCTCCGCCGTCATTGCCGGATAGACAGGCTCAAATTCATGACGCAGAAGATCGAAGCGCATCATTCCTGTGATGATCACGCCGTTTACTGCGAACGGCGGAATCGGACTATCCGGGCCTCGGCCGGCTGGTGGAATGGTACATCGACAACGGTTCGGACGCGCTGTTTGCGGTCTGCCAGTCCAGCGAGATGCAGTATCTCAGTCTCGACGAACGCGGTTGAGCTTCGCCGCCTTCGTCAGATGCCGCCGCCGGCCGCGTCCCGGTGATCGCTTCCGGCCACATCAGCGAAAGCCTGGACGACCAGCTTGCCGAATTGACCGCGATCGCCGCGACTGGGGTTGACGGCATGGTGCTCGTCACCAACCGTCTCGACGCCAGGCGGGAAGGCGGAGCTAAGTTCATCGACGATCTGAGCTGGCTGCTCGAGCGGCTGCCGAAGCAAATTCCCTCGGTCTCTACGAATGCCCGGCACCCTATCGCCGTCTGCTCACCGACGACGAACTGACGTTCGCGCCAAGAGCGGCCGCTTCGTCATCCCTCAAGCGACGTATCTCTGCGACCTCGAAACCGTGAAACGCCGGGTGGCGCTGACCAGGGCACGCCGCTTGCCATCGTCAACGCCAATGCGCGCGATTGCCTATGATGCGATGAAGGCCGGTTCGCGCGGGCTTACCGGCGCGTTCACGAACTTTCATCCCGATCTCTACAAGCGGCTGATGACCGAGGACGCCAGCGATCCGGCGCTGGCGGACGAGCTTTCGGTCTATCTTCGCGCTGTCGGCGATGGCCGAGCCGATGGGCTATCCGAAGCTCGCAAAGCTCTATCACCAGCGTCTCGGGATCGTTCGCCTGCACCGACAGCCGGGCCGTCACCTTCGATATCCACGAAAATTCTGGGCGCTGGAGGCGCTGATCGACAAGATCGTCGAGGGCACCGGGCACTACCGGCGCCGCATCGCCGAGGCTGGCGCAGCGCTATCCCGCGCCGATCAGCGGCACGGCTTCATCGCGTTCATACAGATAAAGCAGGCAGCGCAGCGCCTCGCCGCGCTCGCCCTTGAGTTTCGGATTGTCCTTCATGATCCGCAGCGCCTCGTCGCGCGCCTGCGTGATCAGCTGGGCGTGCACGTCGGAGCGGGCGATGCGGTAGCCGGGCAGGCCGCTCTGGCGGATGCCGAGCACGTCGCCTTCGCCGCGCAGCTTCAGGTCCTCCTCGGCGATCCGAAAACCGTCGGTGGTTTCGCGGATCACCTTCAGCCGCGCCTTCGACATTTCGCCGAGCGGCTCCTTGTAGAGCAGCAGGCAGGTCGACGCCTCCGAGCCGCGCCCGATCCGGCCGCGCAACTGGTGCAATTGCGCGAGCCCGAAGCGTTCGGCGTTCTCGATCACCATGATGGTCGCGGCCGGGACGTCGACGCCGACCTCGACCACGGTGGTCGCCACCAGCAGGCCGATCTCGTGGGCGGCGAACTGCGCCATCACGCGGTCCTTCTCCGTGCCCTTCATCTGCCCGTGGACGAGACCGACCTTGTCGCCGAAGCGTTGCCGCAGCTTTTCAAACCGCTCCGTCGCGTTGGTGAGGTGCTCGGTACCTTCGGCTTCGGATTCCTCCACCAGCGGGCAGATCCAGTAGACCAGCTTTGCCGGCCTGTCAGCGCGCGGCCGACGCCGTCCGTCACCTCGTCGAGGCGGCTCATCGATATGGTGCGGGTTTCGATCGGCTGGCGGCCGGCCGGTTTTTCGCGCAGCTCGGAGACGTCCATGTCGCCAAAATATGTCAGCACCAGCGTGCGCGGGATCGGCGTCGCGCTCAAGCACCAGCACATCGACCGCTTCGCCCTTGTTGGTCAGTGCCAGGCGTTCGCGCACGCCGAAACGATGCTGTTCGTCGACCACGGCCAGCGCCAGCGCCTTGAAGATCACGTCGTCCTGGATCAGCGCGTGGGTGCCGACCAGAAAATCGATCTCGCCGGCTTCGAGCCGCGCCAGGATCTCGCGGCGCTCCTTGCCCTTCTCGCGGCCGGTCAGGATCGCCACGCGCAGGCCGGCGCGCTCGGCCAGCGGCGTGATGGTCTTGATGTGCTGGCGCGCGAGGATTTCGGTCGGCGCCATCAGCGCGGCCTGCTTGCCGGCCTCGACGACCGCGGCGGCGGCGAGCAGCGCCACCACCGTCTTGCCGGAGCCGACGTCGCCCTGCAGCAGCCGCAGCATCCGCACCGGCTGGCGCAGATCCTCGGCGATGGCGGCGACCGCCTCGCGCTGCGAGGATGTCAGCGCATAAGGCAGGCGCATCGATGATCTTGTGGCGCAGATGGCCGTCGCCGGCGTTGCGGTCGCCGGCCGGACGCCGCAACTGCGCGCGCACCAGCGCCAGCGCCAGTTGGCCGGCCAACAGTTCGTCGAAGGCGAGCCGCGACCAGAACGGGCCGTCGGGCAGGATGTCGGTGAGTTCGACCGGCACATGCACGCGGTTCAGCGCTTCGCTGATCGGCGGAAAGCTGCAGCGGCGAATGACTTCCGGGCTGATCCACTCGGGCAAATCAGGCAGCTTTTGCAGCGCCTGCGCGATCGCGCGGCGCAGCGAACCCAAAGCGAGACCTTCCGTGAGCGGATAGACCGGGTCGATGCCGCTGAGTTTTGCAAATCCGGCCTCGTCCACGACGCGGTCGGGATGCACGATCTGCGGGATGCCGTCGTACATCTGCAGCGTGCCGGAAACGTAGCGCTTCTCGCCGACCGGCAGCAGCTTTTCGACATAGCCGGGCTTGGCGCGGAAGAACGTCAGCACCACGTCGCCGGTATCGTCTGCAGGCATAGACGAGGTAGGGCGCGCGGGAATTGCGCGGCGGCGGCGGCCGGTGGCGATCCACGGTGACTTCCAGCGTCACCATGGTTCCCTGCACCGCTTCGCGAATCTTCGGCTGCGCCCGGCGGTCGATCACGCTGGCCGGCAGGTGCAACAGCAGATCGACCAGCCGCGGCGTCTCATCGCGGCTGAGGCAGATAGCGCAACAGCTTGTCCTGCTTCGGCCCGACGCCGGGAAGGGTCGTGACCGGCGCAAACAGCGGATTGAGCAGGGTGGGGCGCATTAAGGAAACCTAAGACCGTTTCGTGCCGTCATGCGCGGGTTTGGGCGAGACGTCCACGGCTTTTTTCCGACCGGGTTCAACGATGCCACGACGCTACGACGCTGAAGGCGGTGCCCTTGAACCGCTTCACCGGGCTGCCCGCGCTCAAGGCGATCATGCGCTGCATGCGCATCGTTCTGCGCGGTGATCGCTTGCAGTTCGCCCTGCAGCCTGAGCAGCGCCGCGATCCGCTCCAATGCCAGCGCCTTGTTTCGGTGCTGCGAGCGCTCCTCCCGCGCCACGACGGAGAGGCCGCTTGCGATGTGGGTGGCGCGGACGGCGCTCTCGGTCTTGTTCTGATGCTGGCCGCCGGGGCCGCCGGCGCGGAAGGCTTCAAAGCGGACATCCTGGACCGCCAGCGCTTTCGGTGCCTCCGGCAGCGCCGGAAGCTCGAACACGCCGATAAACCAGTTCTTCCGCTTGTGATGTGGCCGGAGCGGGCTTTGCGCCACCCACTGGATCGCACCGACCCACGGCCGCGCGAATGCCGCCGCGGCGTCGCCATGGATGACGACGATGGCCGAGGCCGGACCATGCCCGTCTGTGTTCGGCCCTTCCAGGCAGTCGGTCTCGAGCCCGAGCGAAGCAGCTTCCGCAGCAAGCGCTGCAACAGCCTTTGCGGACCGCGATCCGGCATTCCGCCGGACCGCGTCCGCTGGTGAAGAGAAGTCGGATCATCGGCGATCCTCCTTCCAGGATTTCTCCCGTTTGGCGCCGCCGGCTGCGGCATTCGACTGCGCCTTCTTGAACGTCACCAGCGGCCGGAACGTCGCCACCACGCGCGCCAGGCCGAACTCGACCAGGTCGGCGATGACGCGTTCGATGTTCTTGTAGGCCTCCGGCGCCTCTTCCGCGAGCAGGCCGCGATCCCCGCAGACGACGATGCCGCCATAGGGATTGCGGTTCCAGCCGCGCCACGTCGGACTTCTTGACCCGGACGCGGCCGTGCATGGAGCCGCGGTCGTATTTGCGGCCCGCGCCGTGCGCGAGCGAGGCGAGCGCCTCGGTTCGCATCGCCGGAAGCGGCTCCACCAGATACGACAGCGTCCCGCGCGATCCCGGCACCGGCACCAGCCCGCGATCGGACGCCGCCGCGCCGCTTCCGATGCAGCGCCATGACGTTGCCGCCTGCGCTGCGCTCACGCTCGACCATGTTGTGCGCCAGATCGTTGACAGGCACGCAGGTCCGCGCGCGCTGCGGCTGCGGCCCGTTCCGCGATGATGCGGCGGTTGAGTTTCGGCCCACTGCACGGCGTGGTCATGCGCGTCCATGTACGCGCGGCCTTCGTCGCTCGCGGGATCAAGCGCCGTCTGCCCATTCAGCAGGATGCGCTCCAGGATCGAGAAACCGAGGCCCCGCGAACCGGAATGGACCAGGACATAGGCATGGTCGCGGTCGAGCCCCGCCTGCGCGGCGATGTCAGGCTCGAGGATTTCCTCGATGGCCTGGAGTTCGCAGAAGTGGTTGCCGCCGCCGATGCTGCCAAGCGAGGCATCAAAGGTGGTGGCGTGAAAGACCGGCGTCGGTCAGGACGCTGTCGATGTCGCCGTCCCACGGCTGATCGAGCGCGTGCAACCGCTCGGCCAGTTGGTCGAGCCGCAGCTTGCGCGCAGCGATATCGAGCTCAAACAGGCCCATGCCGCAGCCGATGTCGGAGCCGACCAGTTGCGGGTGAATGCGATCAGCCAGAACGGCGCAGCCGACCGGGACCATATTTGCCGGGATGGAGATCCGGCATGGCCGCGACTGCCCGGACGCCGGGCGATCCGGCGACCTGCTTGGAGTTGAAGCGTGGCGTTACCCTCGATCCAGGATTTGGACGAGGCGAAGACGTGGATCGGCGCGCAGCCGTCCACCTTGGGAGGAAGTGCCCATTGAAAAGCTTTTCAGGAGATCTGAGAATCGTCGACGCGACGCAACGCAGACATCGCTGACTTAAGCGCGCGAGTTTCTAAGCGGCGCGGCTAACGCACGCGCCCCTTAGGCGATGCCTCTCGACGGGGCGGCGAGACATACAACGTCATCGAGCCTTCTCCTGATGATCGTGCCAAAATCGGGCGCACTGATCGCGCGAGACACATAACGGCGAAATGGAAAAATCCGCAAGTCCCGCCACGACGCGCGCGAGCAACGACTTGTCCGCCGGCGTCAAGCGTGGCGGAAGCAATCCACGCGGGAGTTGTGCGTGTAATGGACGTGCCAGTGCGAACGACACACGCTACTTTCGCATGGGCCTGTGGGTGAAACGCTACTGACATTCTCGGTGCGAGGGCTATGATCAACCCCGCCCGGCATGTCCGGGCTTTTGGCGTTCGGAATGGAATGGTGACAATGACGGGTATCGACACGATCGAGCGGCGGCCTCGACGACCGCCGCAAGCGGCTTTTGTTCCGCTGCTGGCATCGCGGCACCCGCGAGATGGATCTCATCCTCGGCCGCTTTGCGGATGCCGAGATAGCGGGCCTGTCGCGACGACGAACTTGACCGAACTCGAGCGCCTGATCGAGGTGCCCGATCCCGATCTCTCATGCCGCGCTGACCGGCGACACGCCGCTGCGACCGGAATATGCCAGCGCGTTGTTCGATCGCATCAAGGCGTTTCGCGCCGTGGATCACGACGCATGAAGGCGCCGGTCAAATCGCCCGCCGCGCTGCTGGCTCCCGGCCGCGCGCTGACCTTTGCCAACGTTGCCGAGGGCGCCGAGGGGCTGGTCGTATCCGATCTGGCGCGCGCGGTGGCGGCAGAGCCAAGACCGCCGGCGGTGAGCTTTAGCGGTCGTGTGCCGCGACGGTCCCGCGCATGCAGCAGCTGGCGCGGGCGCTGGAATTCTTCGCCCCGATTTGCCGGTGATGCAGTTTCCGGCCTGGGACTGCCAGCCCTATGACCGGGTCTCGCCGCATGGCGGCATCCTGGCGCAGCGCCTGACCACGCTGGCGCGGCTGTCGCGCCTGAAGGGCAGCGACAAGCCGCTGATCGTGCTGACCACCGTCAACGCCATCGTGCAGCGCGTGCCGGCGCGCGAGATCGTGGCGGCGCAGGCGCTGTCGGTGGCGCCCGGCCACGTCGTGCCGATGGACTCGATCGTGGCCTGGCTGGAGCACAACGGCTACAACCGCTCCTCGACCGTGCGCGAGCCCGGCGAATATGCCGTGCGCGGCGGCATCCTCGATCTGTTTCCGGCCGGGCTCGACCAGCCCGTGCGGTTCGACTTCTTCGGCGACTCTCTCGAATCGATCCGCACTTTCGACGCGGAAACCCAGCGCACGCTGCTCGACATGCGCGCGCTCGATCTGGTTCCGATCTCGGAATTTCAGCTGGTCACCGAGACCATCCGCCGCTTTCGCATGGGCTATGTCGCGACCTTCGGCGCGCCGCAGCGCGACGATCTGCTCTATGAAGCCGTCAGCGAGGGCCGCCGTCATCCCGGCATGGAGCACTGGCTGCCGCTGTTCCAGGAGCGCGATGGATACGCTGTTCGACTATCTCGACGGCGCGCCGGTTGCGATCGAGCCGCAGGGCGAGGACGCCGCCCGCGAGCGCTTCAAGCAGATCGCGGACTATTACGAGGCGCGGCGCGAGGCGCTGGAGCATCCAGGCGGCGGCGCGATCTACAAGCCGTTGCCGCCGGACCGGCTCTATCTGACCGAAGCTGAGTGGACCGACGCGTCTGAATGAGGCCGCGCTGGCGCGGCTGACGCCGTTCGCGGTGCCCGAGGACAGCGCCGACGTGTTCGATGCCGGCGCGCGGCAGGGCCGCAACTTTCACGCCCGAGCGCGCCGACAGTTCGGTCAACGTGTTCGAAGCCGTGGTGGCGCATGTGCTGGCGTTGCAGGCGCAGCGCAAGAAGGTGGTGATCGCGCTGTGGAGCGAAGGCTCCGCGCGACCGCATGGGCAGCATGCTGCGCGACCACAAGCTCGCCAACCTCACCAGCGTCAACGCCTGGCGCACGGTGCAGGCGACGCCGCGCAACGAGGCCATGCTGGCGGTGGTCGGCATGGAGAGCCGGTTTCGAGACCGACGAATTCGCCGTCATCAGCGAACAGGACATTCTCGGCGACCGCCTGGTGCGGCCGCGCAAATCGAGCCGCAAGCTCGACAACTTCATCTCCGAAGTCACGAGCCTCGCCACCGGCGATCTCGTGGTTCATGTCGAGCACGGCATCGGACGCTTTGTCGGGCTTGCAGACGCATCGAGGTCGGCGGCGCGCCGCATGACTGCCTCGAACTGCATTACGCCGCCGAAACAAAACTGTTCCTGCCGGTCGAGAACATCGAACTGCTGTCGCGCTACGGCTCCGACCACGCCAATGTCGAACTGGACCGGCTGGGCGGCGGCGGCTGGCAGGCGCGCAAGGCAAAGCTCAAGAACCGCATCCGCGAGATCGCCGGCGAACTGATCAAGATCGCGGCCGAGCGGCATCTGCACGAAGCGCCGAAGATGCCGGTGCAGCCGCATGTCTATGACGAGTTCTGCGCGCGCTTCCCTACGAGGAGACCGAGGACCAGTTAGGCGCCATCACGTCCACGCTGAAGGACCTCGAAAGCGGCCGGCCGATGGACCGGCTGATCTGCGGCGACGTCGGCTTCGGCAAGACCGAGGTGGCGCTGCGCGCGGCGTTTGCGGTCGCGCTCGACGGCAAGCAGGTCGCCGTCGTGGTGCCGACCACGCTGTTGGCGCGGCAGCACAGCAAGAACTTTGCCGAACGGTTCCGCGGTTTTCCGGTCAACGTCGCGCAGGCCTCGCGCCTGATCCCGGCCGAAGGAACTGACGCAGGTCAAGAAGGGGCTTCGACCGACGGCAATGTCGATATCGTGGTCGGCACCCATGCGCTGCTCGGCAAGGCGATCAAGTTCAGGGATCTGGGCCTGCTGATCGTCGACGAGAGCAGCATTTCGGCGTCAGCCACAAGGAGCGGCTGAAGCAGTTGCGGGCGCAGGTCCATGTGCTGACGCTCGAGCGCCACGCCGATCCTCGCGCACGCTGCAACTGGCGCTGACCGGCGTGCGCGATCTCTCGATCATCGCCTCGCCGCCGGTCGACCGGCTGGCGGTGCGCACCTTCGTGGCGCCGCACGATCCCTTGATGATCCCGCGAGGCGCTGCTGCGCGAACGCTATCGCGGCGGACAGGCGTTCTACGTGGTGCCGCGGATCGAGGACCTCGCCGGCGCTGGCAAGGACTTCCTCGACAAGAACGTGCCGGAGATGAAGGTCGCGGTCGCGCCATGGCCAGATGCCGCCGACCGTGATCGAAGACATCATGTCGGCGTTCTACTGACGGCAAATACGACATCCTGCTTTCGACCACGATCATCGAGTCCGGCCTCGATATCCCGACCGCCAACACGCTGATCGTGCACCGCGCCGACATGTTCGGGCTGGCGCAGCTCTATCAGCTGCGCGGCCGGGTCGGGCGCTCGAAGCTGCGCGCCTATGCGCTGTTCACGCTGCCGGCGCAGCAGAAGATCACGGCGCAGGCCGAGCGGCGGCTGAAAGTGCTGCAGTCGCTGGAGACGCTGGGCGCGGGCTTCCAGCTCGCCTCGCACGACCTCGATATCCGCGGCGCCGGCAATCTGCTCGGCGAGGAGCAGTCCGGCCACATCAAGGAAGTCGGCTTCGAGCTCTATCAATCGATGCTGGAGGAGGCGATCCTCAACCTCAAGGCCGGCGTGGTGGAGCCTGCCGCCGATCGCTGGTCGCCGCAGATCACCATCGGCATGCCGGTGCTGATCCCCGAGGATTACGTCAACGATCTCGCGGTGCGGCTGTCGCTGTACCGGCGGCTCGCCGATCTCGAGACCGACGAGGAGATCGACAATTTCGCCGCCGAGATGCGCGACCGCTTCGGCGTGCTGCCGGACGAAGTCCGCTATCTCTTCAAGGTCGCCGCGATCAAGGCCTATTGCCGGCGCGCCAACGTCGAGAAGGTCGATGCCGGACCGAAGGGCGCGGTCATCACCTTCCGCGAGAACAAGTTCGCGCAGCCGGACCGGCTGGTGTTCTTCATCCGCCAGCACGGCCAGGCCGCCAAGGTGCGACCCGACATGAAGGTGGTGTTCCTCCAGGTATGGAAGACGCCGGAGGAGCGGCTTGATGGGCACGACCGAGATCCTGCGGCAACTCGCCAATCTCGCCGAGAGCAAGAAGGCGGCGTAGCTCATCAGCGTCATAGCGAGGAGCTTCGTAGGGTGGGCAAAGCGCAAGCGTGCCCACCATTCACGCAAGAAAGTAGGGCAACGGCGCTTGCGCGCCTTTGCCCACCCTACGAGGTCAGTGATTGCGTCTACTTACTTCGGATACTTGAATCTCCGGCGCGCGGCCTTCAGCGCTTCCTTGGTGGTGTTCATCGTCGCCACCCATTTGTCGTTCTTGGTATCGCGCTTGACGCTGACGGAAGACGGCGACACCGCGACGTAGTGCTCGCCCATGCCGAGGAAGCCGCCGACCGACAGGATCAGCGCGTCGACCTGGCTGCCCTTGATGGCGATGTCGGTGATTTCGCCGACCGACTCTTCCTTCTGGTTATAGACGTTGAGGCCCTTCAGTTTCGAAGAGAACATCTCGTCCTTCGACACCGTCGAGAATTTCGCTTCCGCCGGCGCAGCGCCGACGGTCTTGGCGTCCTCGGCGAAGACCGGGCTTGCGAGCAGGGCCAGCGAAGCGGTGATCAGTGCAATTTTCTTCATGTTGTCCTCCAGTGCATAGTCGATGTTCGACAATGCGGGGCAGGAGGAGATGTTCCGTCGGATATTTGCGGAACAATTACGACGCGGCGCGATGCGCTTCTTCCTGCAGCCGCGACCGCAGCGATTTTGCGGAATCGTTCGGCAGCAGCGTTGCGACGGTAACAGCCGGCTCCGATCGTGCGTCGCGTTGGCCGTGGCTGGTATGGCGCATCACGCTCGACAGCCGCGCGCGCGATGCGTGTGCGCCGTCTTCAGGTCGGTTTCGGCAAAGACCACGACAACCGAGCCGCCTTCTAGGGCGGCGCCGAAATCCATTTGCCGCATCAGGCGGCTGATGATCCGCGCGCCGTCGAATTGCGCGCGGGGATGTTCGGGATCGAACGCAAAGCGTGCGACCGACAATCCGCCGCCGCGTTGCTGCGTCTGGTAGATGGCGCTGGCGAAGTCGCGCTCGAAGGCTTCCGGGTGAGCAGGCCGGTCCGCGCGTCGATCAGGCCGTCGGCGTCGATGGCCTTCAGCGTGCGGCTCAGATGCGCTTCGAAGGCATGCTGGCGGATCAGCGGCAGCACCGTCGCGACCACCTGGGCGGTGTCGTCGGAGACGATCTCGAGGTTCGGCAGATCGTAGCCAGGTGCCAGATCGACTGCCGTCACGACGACGGGAAGGTTGCGGAAACGGGCGTCCTCCGTCAGCACGGTGAGGAAGGCGTCGATCACGCGCGGGCTAAAACCTTCGCCGAGCACGATGCCGTCGATGTCCCTGACGTTGAGATGCTTTGCCGCCGCCTCGATCGAGAGCGCGCCGACCACGCCGGTGCGCTCGCCAAGCGCGACCGACAAGCGTCGGATAGGCGCCGCCGCGGCCGATCAGCAGCACGGTGGCGTCGCGCGCCGGATCGATATGCGACAGCGCCATCGGCGTTGCCGGCACCAGCCGGCGCATCACGGTCGCATGCAGCGACCGCACGCGCAGCGCAGCGCGCAGGCGGGCCACCAGACGGTCGGAGCCGGAGTCGCCTGAGTTTGCGGCATCTGGGTCTGAAAGAAGGGAATGACGTTGTCCGGATGCGGGACCTGCGGGTCGACCGCGATCAGCGGCAGATAAGGCTGGCGTGCCGCGACCCGCGCTGCCAGCGCCGCCAGCCCGGCTGCATCGGTGTCGGAGGTTGCAGCCAGCACGGCGGCCGGTTGCACCTGCTCGACGGCGCGCACCGCGTCCGCCCACTCGGTCTCGACCACCGGAAACAGCCTGCCGACGTCGAGCGTGGCGGCAAAGGACGGCCGTCTCGCGGTCGACACGACGAGGATCGGACCTTGCTGGGACATGCTGAGAACTCGGATCAGGCGCGCATCTGGAGCCAGCGATCCTAGTTTGCGCGCGCTTAATGCGGCGTCAACGCCGCGCCTGCCGGAGGCTCTCAGACCGGCGCTGGACCGATCGCGAAATGCTTCCACCATCAACGGGTTAAGACCGAGTTCTGTCAGCGCGTCCCGGGCGCGCGCATTGTCGAGCGCGCGGCCGGCGAGCCGGTGGCCGCTGAGGCGGTCGGGCAACGCGGTCAATAGCGCGCCCTGGCCGAGCCGCCGCGCCCATTCCTGCAGGTCCTGCGCCAGGAAGCGGTAGCCGCCGACGGCCATGACGCCGGACGGCGGCGCGGTGATGTTGATCGCGCCGGTCGACGCGGTCGAGCCGTGCCGCGTAATCCGTATCGACGTAGTCGCGCGGCGGCGAGGCGATCAGGAAGTCGCTCGGCGGCGGAGGCGGTGCGTAGGCCGCGACCGGCACCATCGGCCCGCGCAATCCCAAGCGTGCCGCGCGGCGTCAGCAGGATCTCGCCGGCGATCGACGATCCCGGCAACTCGCGCGGCGCGCCGTGGGGGCCGGGCTTGATCAGGGCCGGCGAGCCGTCCTCCGCGATCCGGCGCGCGCCGAACAATCCGGCCTCGCCGAACAGATAGACATCCGTCAGCGTCGCCTGTTGCGCGGTCCAGCACGCGCTGGAGCCGACCTGTTCCGGCGTGCGCCACAGGCCGACGACATTGCGCAGGCTCGGCATCCGCGCCGCGAGGTCCATGCTCGTCCAGCCGCAGCGCCAGTTGCGCCGGTGCAATCAGCGTATCGCAGGCCTGCTCGTTGATCTGTTGTTCCAGCGCCTCCTCGTCGAACGGATGGTGCAGCACCAGCGTTCCGCCCGACAGCAGCCAGACCGCCAGCGACGAGGCGAGGCCGGCAAACGACATCGGCGAGAAGGCCGACAGGATGGTGTGCGCCCTGCGGCACGTCGCTTTCGAGCGACATTGCAAGGCCGCCGGCGATCAGGCCGAGATGGGCGCGCGGCACCGGCCGGAAGCCGTCCGAGGTGACGTCGAAGGAAATCAGCGCCGCCTTGCGGCCGTCCTGGATCACGGCGCGCGTGGTCAGGGATTCCCGGAAGATTGCGTTGTCGAGCGAGGCCATGCCTTCGGGCAGGTCGCTGCCGAAGCCGCAGACATGGCGGATCGAGAACGCCTCGGCGGCGGCGTTCATGGCGATGATCGGAATAGACGACGCCGTCGATCTTGCTCGAGGTCACGATCGCCCGCGCGGCGGTGCGGTTGAGCGCCATGGTCAGTTCCGACTGCCGCCAGAGCAGCGGCAGCACCGCGACGACGCAGGCCGGCGCGGATAGGCGGCGAGCACGGTGAGCGCGAATTCGATGGTGTTGGGCAGCTGAACCGCGATCACCGAATTGACGGCAAGCCGGATCTCGATGAAATGCGCCGCCAGCGCCGAGATCATGCGGTCGGCCTGCGCGAAGGTGAGGCGCTTCGGCGGCTGGCCGGTGACGCGCTGCTTGTTGAGGGGATCGACCAGCGCCAGCGCATCCGGCTGTCGCGCCAGGCTCGCGTTTGAACAAGGTATCGAGCGTTGGCGAAGCGGTGGGCTGGGTCACGGCGTCACTTCGGCTCCGTCACGTGGTTGCACTTGGGTTCGCTGCGTTCCGGCTTCTGCCACCAGGTTTCCGGCAGATAGCCCGTCAACGCGGTCGTCTGCAGGCCGTTCTATCCGATTCCAGCGCGCGATCCATTGCTCCTGCACGTTAAACAACGGGATAGCGTAGAAGCCGGACATCAAGGCCCGGTCCAGCGCCCGCACCGCCGGAGACGAAGGCGGGCCGCTCGCGCGCCTCCAGCAGGGCCGCGATCAGGGCGTCGATGGCCGGGTCCTTCGCGCCCATGTAGTTGCGCGTTCCGGGATGTCGGCGGCCTGGCTGCCCCAGTAGAAGGACTGCTCGTTGCCGGGCGACAGCGACTGATCCCAGCGGTTCTGCAGCATGTCGAACTCGTAGCCGAGCCGGCGCTGGTCGAACTGCACGGGATCGACCGCGCGAACGCTGGCCTCGATGCCGGCGCGCTTGAGGTCGCGCTGATAGGCCAGCGCGATCCGCTCCTGGTCGCGGGTCGTCACCAGGATTTCGAAGGTGAAGGGCGTTTTGGTCGCACGCTGCCGCAACACGGTTCCGTCGAGATCGTAGCCGGCTTCCGACAGCAATTTGAGCGCGCTGCGCAGCGTCGTGCGATCGCGGCCCGATCCGTCGGTGACGGGCAGGCGGTAGCTGCCGTCGAGAATATCCGGGCGGATATGCGCGTCGGCGAACGGCTTCAGCAGTTCGCGCTCGCGCTCGTCGGCCGGCGCGGCCATAGGCGGACAGTTCCGAACCGGCGAAGAAGCCTGCCGAGCGCGCATAGAGCCCGAAAAAGTAGTTGCGGTTGATCCATTCGAAATCGAACAGCAGCGTCAGCGCCTGCCGTACGCGGATGTCGGAAAACACCGGACGCCGCGTGTTGAACACCAGGAATTCCGACGGCTGCGGCATCCCGGTCTTGATGGTATCGCGGATCACCTCGCCGTTGCGCGCGGCCGGAAAATCATAGCCGTCGTGCCAGCGCAGCGGCTCGGTCTCGACGCGGAAATCATAGAGGCCGCGCTTGAAGGCCTCGAACTGGCCGTTGGCCTCGCGGTAGAAGTCGAGCCTGATCTCGTCGAAGTTCCACAAGCCGCGATTGACCGGCAGGTCGCGCCCCCAATAGTCGGGATTGCGCGCCAGCGTCACGCTGGCGCCCGGCTTGACGGCGGTGACGCGGTAGGGGCCGGAGCCGATCGGCCCGGTCATCGATGGTTTCCTCGAAGGTCGCGGGATCGACGGCATGCCGCGGCAAGACCGGCATCAGGCCGAGGATCAGCGGCAGTTCGCGGTCGTTGGCGCCGCCGAAGTCGAACCGCACCGTGAGCGGGTCGAGCGCCTCGGCCTTTGCGACCTTGGAATAATATTGGCGATGATTGGGGCGGCCCGTGTCGCGCAGCAGCGCCCACGGAAAACAGCACGTCGTCGGCCGTGCACCGGCTTGCCGTCGGAGAAGCGCGCCGTGGGATCGAGATGGAAGGTGACGTAGCTCCTGCGCGTCGTCGGTCTCGACGGTCTTGGCCAGCAGGCCGTAAAGCGTGAAGGCCTCGTCATTGCCGCGCGCCATCAGGCTCTCGGCACCAGCCCTTCGAAGAGCCCCGGATCTGCTGAACGGCGACGCCGCTGACGATCAGCGGATTGAGGCTGTCGAAAGTTCCGAGCATGCCTCCAGACCAGCCGGCCGCCCTTCGGGGCATCGGGATTGGCGTAGGGCATATGCGGGTGAAATCGGCCGGGAGCGCCGGCGCGCCATGCATGGCGATGGCGTAGCTCTCGGCGGCCGTGCGCTGCACCGGCGGTGCAAGCCGGCAACAGGCCAAGCGCGAGCGCGACACAGGCCACAGACACGAAGGCGGATACGCCCGAAGGCGCGCATCGGCACGCGCGGATTTGATCTGAAATTGCTCACCGTCGAGCTTTACCATAGGCGTCAGCATCCGGCCGTGACGTAGCGCCCAAAGATGCTTGTCGGCATTGATCTTTTCGCCCGCCGCTGTATTGAAGGCGTGCAATTGACCAGGGCGGCAACGCCTGTCACGTATCCGCCTCAATTGACCTGGAGACAGCCGCCCAAACGGCTAGGTGTCGGTGCCTGCAGCGGTTTCGGGCGCTCCGTTCAGAAAGGGTTTTCCGCAATGAATTTCCGTATCTTGGCCGCGTCGGTCCGGCCGCGTGGGCGGGTTTTCGCCTTGTTGGCGGCGACGGCACTGTCCGCGACGTTGCTCGTTTCCGGGCGCGCAGGCCCAGACGCCCGGCGCCCGGCGGCGCCGCCCGCGCACGCGGCGCCGAAGGCCAGGCCGCCCCGAAGGCCGCCCCGAAAGCCGCCCCGCGGCACCTGCCCCGACGCGCCAGCAGGCTCAGCCGCGCCGGCCGGCGTTGCCGCCGCCGGCGCGCAGCCAGCCCGCGGATCAGCAGGTTCAGCTGATCTTACGCGCCCTGGACCAAGTTCTGCCTCAAGGGCCAGGACGCCGGCGCCAAGCAGGTCTGCTTCACCGGCAAGGACGGCCGCATCGAGTCCGGCCAGCCCGTCATCGCCGCCGTCATCATCGAGCCGGAAGGCGAGCCGAAGAAGATCCTGCGCGTGACGCTGCCGCTCGGCATGCAGCTCGTTCACGGCACCCGCATCATCGTCGACAGCAATCCGCCGGCAGCAGAGCCCCTATGTGATCTGCTTCGCCAATGGTTGCATGTCCGACTACGAAGCGACGCCCGGAGCTGCTCGGCCAGCATGAAGAAGGGCCAGAACCTCGTGGTCCAGGCGATCAACTCCAACGGCGCGCCGCTGACGCTGCCGCTGCCGCTGGCCGGCGAATTCGCCAAGGCCTATGACGGCCCGCCGACCGGACCCGAAGGTGTTCGAGGAAACCCAGAAGAAGCTGCAGGAAGAGCTGCAGAAGCGCGCCGAAGAGCAGCGCAAGAAGCTCGAAGATGCGCAAAGGCCGGCGGCGCGCAGGCCAATCCGGCCGCGAAGTGACGGCGAGCGGTTCATCGATAAACAAAAGGCGCCCGGATCGGGCGCCTTTTTCGTTGGGAACGGACCGTTAGTTCAGCGACGGATTGCGCGGGCGGTAGCCGCCGGATTTGTCCTTGACGAAGATCTCCGGCGACCTGCGAATGCCGGATCGGCTCGCCGGGATCGTCGGGCAGCAGGTTCTGCTCGGAGACATAGGCGACGTATTCGGATTCCGCATTCTCGGCGAGCAGATGATAGAACGGCTGATCCTTGTGCGGCCGGACCTCCTCGGGGATCGACAACCACCATTCCTCGGTGTTGTTGAATTCCGGATCGATGTCGAAAATCACGCCCCGGAACGAAAACACCCGGTGGCGGACGATCTGCCCGATCTGAAACTTGGCGGTGCGCGCTTTGATCATAGCTCGTCGAATAGACCATGATTGTGGCCGATGCTAGGGGCAAAGCGTCGAATTAACCCTTCGCAGGTCCGGCTGGCAGATTCGGCGCCACGCCTCGGGAAATATTGACGAAAAGACGCTTCCTGCATGGCCGACATCCTCAATCTTCCAATTCCCTATTTCGCCTGATCTTCATCGGTTCTGCCTGCGGCAAGACCAAAAAGGCTGCCTGAAGCCGGCCTCGCCTGGATGAACTTCTTCCTGCTCGCACTCCGTCATCACGCTGACCAGCGTGGCGTGGTTCATCCAGCGCGGTCGGCTGGTGTTTCCTTAGCTCACGCGCTCCCAGGGCGGCGCGAGGCCCTCGCGCATGGCGAGCCGGCGGAGCGGGCCGATACGAGCCGATCAGGTGCATGCCGGCCGCGCGCAGCGACTGCATCGGCAGGAAATCGCTGAGCAGCGAACGGTTGGCGATATCGATCGCAATGGTCCGGCTTGCGACGTCGGCGCGCCGGGCCGACTGGTAGCGCGCCAGGACCTGCGGGGCGATCCGGGATCTTCGCCGAGCGAGATCGCGTTGCCTGCGATATCGGCAATGTCGGCGGCGTCGCGCAGTCCCATGTTGAGGCCCTGCGCGCCGATCGGCGGCACCACGTGGGCGGATTCGCCGACCAGCGCGACGCGGTTGTTGGCGAATCTGCTCGGGCTGCTCGATCGTCAGCGGAAACAGATTGCGCCCGGGCTCGACCTGGACGCGGCCGAGAATGGAATGCGATTGCTTTTCGGCGGCTTCGGACAGTTCGTCGTCGCTCAGCGCCATCAGCCGCTCGGCTTCCGCGGCCGAAGAAACCCACACCACGCTGCAGCGGTTGCCGGGCAGGGGCACGAACACGCAGGGCCCGTGCGGCGTATGAAACTCGGTGGAGATGTTCTTGTGCGGCCGGCGAATGGGCGATGTTGAAGGTCAGCGCCGACTGATGGAGGTCGCGGCGCCTGACCTCGATGCCGGCGGCCGTCGCGGGACAAGCGATTGCTCGTCCGTCCGCGCCGACCACAAGCCGCGCGGACAGCGACTGGCCCTGGCGCGTGCGTATGGCTGACGATCGCGTCCTGCGGGCATCGATCGTCTGCCGCCTCGTCGTCGAACCGGGTCAGGCCGGAAAGCTCGGCCGCGCGCTGCTTCGAGCGCCGCCATCAGCGAGCGGTTGTCGATGTTGTAGCCGAATTGGTCGAGGCCGATCTCGTCCGATGAAAACCGCACTTCCGGCGCGCGGATCAGCCGGCCGGTGTCGTCGACGAGGCGCATGGTCTGCAAGCGCCGCCGCCTGGTCGCGGCAGCGCCGCCAGACGTCCAGCCGTTCGAGCAGGTCGGTGGACGCGCCGAGCAGCGCCGTGGTGCGGTTGTCGGCATAGGGCGCGCGGCGGGCGAGCAGGGCGGTTCTCGCGCCGGTCTCCGCCAGCGCGATCGCCGCCGTCAAGCCCGCCGGCCCGCCGCCGATGACGACAGCGTCATAAACCTGCGATGCATCGTTCATATCGGGACAATTGACGTTCCGGGCGGCATTTTCAAGCCATCAACCTCGCCGAAATGTTTCCACCGATTTGCGCGGCGGAACGCCGCAAGCGCGGATATGCAAATCGGGGCGATTCCTGATAGCACTGCCGGAGCAATGGACCAGACCAGCCGAGCCAGTTTCATCCCCGGCTATCGAGCCGAATGCGGGCGGCCGCATTCGCCGTGCATATCTTCACGGCGATGGGCGCCGGCATCGCGTTGCTGGCGATGCTGGAAGCCGTGCGCGAGCACTGGGCCAACATGTTCGGCTGGCTTGGCGTCGCGCTGATCATCGACGCGATCGACGGCCCGCTGGCGCGCAAGCTGGATGTCGTGCGGCTGCAGCCGAACTGGTCGGGCGAAGTGCTCGATCTCGTCGTCGATTTCGTGACCTACGTGTTCGTTCCGGCCTATGCGATCACCGCGAGCGGGCATGCTGCTGCCGGTGGCCGCGCCGCTGCTCGGCATCGGCATCGTGGTGTCAGGCGCGCTCTATTTCGCCGACCGGCGCATGAAGGCCGTCGGACAATCATTTTCGCGGCTTTCCGGCGCTGTGGAACGCGGCGGCGTTTTATCTGTTCCTGCTGCACTTGCCGCCGGCGCTTTCCACGCCTCGGCGTCGCCGTTCTGATCGCGCTGACATTCGCGCCGTTCCATGTGGTGCATCCGGTCCGCGTGGTGCGCCTGCGCTGGCTGACCCTGTGGCTGCTTGGCGTCTGGGCCGTGCTGGCGATCTATACGCTCGCCTGCGACTTCGACGTGGGCGCTCCGATCATCGCCGGGCTTTGCGCCATCGCCGCCTATATGGTCGGCAGCGACGCCGTGATCCGGCTGAATCAAAGTCGTTCAAGGCATGATCGAATTACTGACCAGCGCGGAAGCCTGGGCGGCGCTGCTGACATTGACGGCGCTGGAAATCGTGCTCGGCATCGACAACGTCATCTTCCTGTCGGTGATCGTCTCGCGCATTCCGCGAGCGGCAGGCGAAGCAGCGCGCGGCAGATCGGACTGCTGCTGGCGCTGGTGTTCCGCATCCTGCTGCTCAGCCTGCTGGTGTGGCTGATCGGGCTGACCGCAGCCCGTGCATCACGGTGAAAGACCTCGCGTTTTCGTGGCGCGACATCATCCTGATCGGCGGCGGGCTGTTCCTGATCGCGAAGGCGACCCACGAAATTCATGCCGAGGTCGAGGCGCGCGAGGCGGAGACGAGGAGGCGAGCCGCAGCGCCAGCGCGTTCTTCTGGGTGATCGTCCAGATCATCGTCATCGACATGGTGTTCTCGCTGGATTCGATCATCACCGCGATCGGCATGGCGCAGGATATCGAGATCATGGTCGCGGCCGTCGTGATCGCCTGCTTCGTCATGTACGTCTCGTCGGGGCCGGTGGCGCGAATTCGTCGCCGATCATCCGACCACCAAGATGCTGGCGCTGGCGTTCCTGGTGCTGATCGGCGTGGCGCTGGTGGCGGACGGATTCAAATTCCACATCCCGCGCGGTTACATCTATTTCGCCATCGTGTTCTGCGGCGGCCGTCGAACTGTTCAACGTGCTCGCCAGGCGCAACCGCAGGAAGGTCCGCCAAATAGCCGGTTTAGGCCGGCGAGTTGACAATGCGGCCTCGATGGCTTCTTCGCTTCGGGGCGCCTGCAAGCAAATACCGAGGGAGAAACTGTCATGACCAAGGCCGTGCGCGTGCACAAGGTAGGGGGTCCGGAAGCCCTGGTGTATGAGGACGTGGATGTGCCGGCGCCGGGACCCGGCGAGGTTCGCATCCGCCAGCACGCCGTCGGCCTGAATTTCATCGACGTCTATTTCCGCACCGGCCTCTACAAGGCGCCGGGGCTGCCGTTCATCGCCGGCAACGAAGCCGCCGGCGAGGTCGTGCGCCGTCGGCCCGGGCGTCACCAATTTCCACCCCGGCGATCGCGTCGCCTATTATTTCACCCTCGGCGGCTACGCCACCGAGCGCGTGATCCCGGCGGACAAGCTGGTCAAGCTGCCCGACCACATCACCTACGAGCAGGGCGCCGTCCTGATGCTCAAGGGGCTGACGGTCTGGTACCTGCTGCACAAGACCTTCAAGGTCGAGCCCGGACCATCGCGTGCTGATCCACGCCGCCGCGGGCGGCATCGGGCTGCTCGCCTGCCAGTGGGCGAAGGCGCTCGGCGCGCCATGTCATCGGCACGCGTCGGCTCGAAGGCGAAGGCCGACCTCGCGCTCGCCAATGGCTGCGACCACGTCATCCTCTACAACGAGGAGGATTTTGTCGCGCGGGTCAAACAGATCAGCCGCAACGAACTCTGCGACGTCGTCTATGACGGCGTCGGCAAGACCACGTTCCCGGGCTCGCTGTCGTGCCTGCGGCCGCGCGGCCTGTTCGTCAGCTTTGGCAACGCTTCCGGCCCGGTGCCGCCGTTCGCGCTCGCCGAGCTCAACAACCACGGCTCGCTGTTTGCGACGCGGCCAAAGCTCAACGACTACGTCAGCACCCGCAAGGAACTGCTCGAAGGCGCCGACACGCTGTTCGCCGCCGTCATCAACGGCAAGCTCCACGTGCCGATCAACCACGCCTATGCGCTGAAGGATGCGGCCAAGGCGCATATCGAGCTTGAGAGCAGGGCGACGACGGGGGCAGCGATTTTGCGGCCGTAGATCCGTCGTCATTCCGGGGCGATGCGTCGCGTGCACCAGGCATCCGAGGTCCCGATGGATTGCGACTGGTTCGCTTACGCGCCGAATGACGACGAAACGTCTACGCCACCCTTCGCGCCGCACCTGCCTTGGCCAGAATCGCGTCGAGGCAATCGATCATCAGCGGATATCTCCTCGCGCGTGACGTTGAGCGCCGGCATGAAGCGCAGCGCATCGGGCTGCGGCGAGTTGATGAGCACGCCGTCCGCAAGCGCCTCGGCCACGATCGCAGCGCCGATCGGCAGTTTGAGATCGAGCGCCAGCAACAGACCCCGGCCGCGCACCTCGCCGAGACCATGCCGCGCCGACAGTTTCTGCAACTCGCTTTCCAGGAACAGGCCGGCGTCCGCCGCCGATTTCAGAAATTCCGGATTGGCGACGTGCTTCGAGCACGGCAAGCCCGCCGCGCACATCAACGGATTGCCGTTGAAGGTGCCGCCCTGGTCGCCGTGTTCGAAGCACGACGCATGCTTCGGTCGCGAGCAGCGCGGCCAGCGGCACGCCGCCGCCGATGCCCTTGCCGAGCGTCATGATGTCGGGCTCGATGTCCGGCGTGCTCGTAGTGGAACAGCTTTCCGGTGCGGCCCATGCCGGTCTGGATCTCGTCGACGATCAGCAGCAGGCCGTGCTCCTTGGTCAGCGCGCGCAGCTCCTGCAGGAATTGATCGGTCGCGGGCCAGACGCCGGCTTCGCCCTGGATCGGCTCCAGCATCACGGCAACGGTGTTGTCCGAGATCAGCGCCTTCGACCGGACTCGAGATCGTTGAGCTTGAGCCTTGCGGAAGCCCGATACTTTCGGCTCGAACAGCGGCTCGAACGCCTTCTTGCCCGACGCCGACATGGTCGCGAGCGTGCGGCCGTGAAAGCCGCCTTCGAAGGTGATGATCTCGAACGCGCCGTTCTTGTATTGCGCGCCGTATTTGCGCGCGAGCTTGATCGCGCCCTCATTGGCTTCCGCGCCTGAATTGGCGAAGAAAACCTGATCGAAGCAGCTGTTCTCGACCAGCGCGTTCGCCAGCTTGCAGGCTCGGACCGTTGTAGAACGCCGGGCTCGGCGTCAGCAGCAGCTTGGCCTGTGCCGCAAGCGCTTCGGCCACGACAGGCGGCGAATGGCCGAGGCAGTTGACGGCCCAGCCCTGCACGAAGTCGAGATAGCGCTTGCGCGCGTCGTCCCAGAGATAGGCGCCTTCGCCCGCGGACGAACACGGTCGGCGGGCGAGCGGTGATGTCCATCAGCGCGTCGAACGGATGGGTGGCGTTGGTCATGTCGATCTCCTCAGCGGTTGGGGCTTGGGGTGGAAAGGGCAGGCCGAAACGCGAGAAGGCCGCACTTTTGAGGGTGCGGCCTTCTCGAAAACGTTGCTGAACTAGTTAATCAGCGTTGTCGTCGGACACGGCGCAACCCATCATCGTCGATAGAGCGACGACGGCAGGCAGGCGCGGCGGTTGGTCCGGTTCAGTTTCATGGCGCAGGGCCATACAGCCAAATGGCAGGCGGATGTCAAGCGCGCGTTGGTCAGAATCCCGCGACGCTGCCGTGCAGATCGTATTGGTCCGCGCGCTCGATCTTCGCGGTGACGATTTCGCCGACCTTCAGCGGGCGGCGGCTCGGACAGATAGACCGCGCCGTCGATCTGCGGCGCATCGGCCTTTGAACGGCCCTTTGCGACGGTCGGGCCGACCTCGTCGATGATGACCTGCTGCCGCGTGCCGACCTTGCGCTTCAGCCGTCGCGCGGAAATCTTCTGCTGCCGCGCCATCAGCGCGTTCCAGCGCTCCTGCTTGATCTCGTCGGGCACGGCGTTGCCGATCGCATTCGACGGCGGCGCCCGCGACCGGCTCGTATTTGAAGCAGCCGACGCGATCGATCTCGGCTTCTTCGAGCCAGTCGAGCAGATAGGCAAAATCGGAATCGGTCTCGCCGGGGAAGCCGACGATGAAGGTCGAGCGCAGCGTCAGCTCAGGACATTGCTCGCGCCACTTCTGGATCCGCGCCAGCGTCTTGTCCTGCGCGGCCGGGCGCTTCATGGCCTTGAGGATTTCCGGGCTCGCGTGCTGGAAGGGGATATCGAGATAGGGCAACACCTTGCCCTCGGTCATCAGGCCGATGACCTCGTCGACATGCGGGTAGGGGTAGACATATTGCAGCCGCACCCAGGCGCCGAGCTCGCCGAGTTCTTTGGCGAGGTCGAAGAATTTGGCGCGGACCTGGCGGTCCTTCCACGGGCTCTCGGCATATTTGATATCGACGCCGTAGGCCGAGGTGTCCTGCGAAATGACCAGCAATTCCTTGACGCCGGCGGCTGACCAGCTTTTCCGCCTCGCGCAGCACGTCGTTGGCCGGGCGCGACACCAGGTCGCCGCGCAGTTTCGGGATGATGCAGAAGCTGCAGCGGTTGTTGCAGCCCTCGGAAATCTTCAAATAGGCGTAGTGCCGCGGCGTCAGCTTGACGCCCTGCGGCGGCACCAGATCGAGATGCGGATTGTGGACCGGCGGCACGGCGCGATGCACGGCCTCCAGCACGCTCTCATATTGCTGCGGTCCCGTGATCGACAGCACGCCGGGATAGGCCGCCTCGATCTGTTCGGGTTCGGCGCCCATGCAGCCGGTGACGATGACCTTGCCGTTCTCGGCCATGGCCTCGCCGATGGCGCCGAGCGATTCCTGCTTGGCGCTGTCGAGGAAGCCGCAGGTGTTGACGATGACGATGTCGGCGCCGTCATGCTTGCGGGCCAGCTCATAGCCCTCGGCGCGCAGCCGCGTGATGATGCGCTCGGAATCCACCAGCGCCTTGGGGCATCCCAGCGAAACAAAGCTGACTTTGGGCGCGGCGGCCTGTTGCATATCTGAATCTGCCTGATTGATGCGCAGGAGCTAGTCCCAATTGCCCATAATTACAAGGCTTTGCGCGGGCTTCCGACGTGCTATGGATGCCTCGCCGGGTTACGAGTTGATCGATGAGCGCTGAGTCGTCGCCGAAAATCGTCATTGTCGACGAAAGCCCGATCCGTGCCGCGATCCTGGAGGAGGGGTTGCGGGAGGCGGGCTTTACCGGCGTCGTGCATATCAGCGAAATGCAGAGCCTGCTGGCGCGGATCTACGCGCTCGATCCCGACGTCATCCTGATCGATCTGGAAAACCCCAGCCGCGACGTTCTGGAACAGATGTTCCAGGTCAGCCGCGCGGTGCGGCGGCCGATCGCCATGTTCGTCGACCAGAGCGATGCGGCCTCGATCCAGGCCTCCGTCGATGCCGGCGTCTCCGCCTATATCGTCGACGGCCTGAAGAAGGAGCGGATCAAGCCGATCCTCGACCTCTGCATCTCCCGCTTCAATGCCTTCTCGAAGCTGCAGGACGAACTCGATCGCACCAAATCCGCGCTCGAGGAGCGCAAGGTGATCGACCGCGCCAAGGGCATCCTGATGAAGGTGAAGGGCCTCACCGAAGACGAGGCCTATGTGCTGATGCGCTCCACGGCGATGCGCGAGAAAAGAAGATCGGCGAGATCGCGCAGTCGATCCTGACCGCGTCGGAGTTGTTGAAATGACGACACCGCTGCATATCGGTTTCATTCCGCTGGTCGACGCCGCCGCGCTGATCGTCGCCGTCGACAAGGGCTTTGCCGCGGCCGAAGGGCTCGACGTCACGCTGGTGCGGGAAGTGTCGTGGTCGAATGTCCGCGACAAGCTCAATATCGGCCTGTTCGACGCCGCGCATCTGCTGGCGCCGGTCGCGATCGCGTCGAGCCTCGGGCTCGGACACGTCAAGGTGCCGATCGTGGCGCCGTTCAATCTCGGCCTCAACGGCAACGCGATCACGGTGTCGCCGGCGCTGCATGCGGCGATCATGGGCGAGATCGAGGGCGATGCCGCTCGATCCGATGGCCACCGCACTGGCGCTTGCGCGCGTCGTGGCCAACACGGCGCAAGAGCGGCGCCGAACCGCTGACCTTCGGCATGACGTTTCCGTTCTCGACCCACAATTATCAGCTGCGGTTCTGGATGGCGGCGGGCGGCGTCGATCCCGACGAGGACGTTCGCCTGGTGGTGCTGCCGCCGCCCTACATGGTGGACAGCCTCGCCAATGGCCATGTCGATGCGTTCTGCGTCGGCGCGCCCTGGAATTCGGTCGCGGTCGATCTCGGCGTCGGCCACATCCTGCATTTCGTCTCCGACATCCTGGTGCGCGCGGCGGAGAAGGTGCTCGCGGTCAGGCAGAAGCTGGTCGGAGAAGAATCCGGAAGTGCTGGCGGCGCTGGTCCGGGCGGCATTCCGCGCCGCCGAATTCATCGAGCAGCCGGAAAACCGCGCCGAGGCCGCGCGTATCCTGGCGCGGCCCGACCGGATCGGCGTCGACGCCGAGGTGATCCAGCGCACGCTCGACGGCCGGCTGAAGATTTCGCCCGACGGCACCATGCGCGAGAGCAGCCGCTATCTGCTGGTCGGGCGCGGAGGCGCGGCCCGGCCCGATCCCGCGCAGGCCGCCTGGCTCTATGCGCAGATGGTGCGCTGGGGGCAGACGGCGATGCGGCCGGACGCGCTCAGGACCGCCATGGGCGGTCTTCAGGCCGGACCTCTACGACGCCGCCATGGGCCATCAGGGCAAGCCCGCCGGCGCTTCCGACGCGATCGGCGCCTTCGCCGGTCCGGCGTTCGATCCCGGCGACATCGCCGGCCATCTGGCGGCATTCAAGATCGGCCACTGGAAGCCCTGACGGACTGTCCGGTGAAGAAATATTGGGCACCTGACCGCGCCGCCTAATTCTTGGGCTGGTTGCTTCGCAGATCAGCAGTGAAGCCAGCTTCATAGTTTCGAGGCTTGGTTCGGAACCATCTGAAATACAACGATATTTTTAACGACTCGGTCTGGCACGCAACTTGATATGTTGCAGTGCGGCCGGTCGTCGTCAGATGCCTGCTGGCCTGACGTCAAGATGGATTTCCGCAGCAACGAAGCTGGTCGGACCGCTCAGAATCCAGGCCCGGCTCTCAAGGCCGGGCCGGTTTCAGAGCGGTCGCCCCCAATTTCGTTGACGCCACCCGTCGTGGCCGCAGGAGCTTCGTCGCGCACCATGAAGATCGAAACGCTCTACAGTCGACTTTACCGACGAGCAGAAGCGCTACCTCGAAGGCTTTACCACCGGGCTGCAGATCAGCCGGGTCGGGCGCGGCCTCGGCGGCGGTAACGCCGGCAAGGCGAATGCCGAGCCGAGCCGGACCGGATGCCGCGCATATCAAGGCGCAGGACAAGGTCACCGCCTCCGGCAAGAAGCTCGCCGACCAGGAAAATTCAAGCGCGAGGAGCATCCGTTCGATGCCTATCCGCGGCTGAAGCAGCAGGCGCTCGACAACGCGCCGCCGAACCCTGCGGATAATTTCCGCTGGCGCTATTACGGCCTGTTCTATGTCGCGCCGGCGCAGGATTCCTACATGTGCCGGCTTGCGGATCCCGAACGGCATCATGAAGCACTGGCAGTTTGCCGGCCTGGCCGATCTCGCCGAACGACTGTGCGGACCGTTCTGCCACGTCACCACGCGCGCCAATCTGCAGGTGCGCGAGATTCCGCCGAAGAACGCGGTGGCGCTGATCGAGGGCATTCAGGATCTCGGCCTGTGCTCGCGCGGCACCGGCGCCGACAACATCCGCAACGTCACGGGCACGCCGACGGCCGGGATCGATCCGCAGGAACTGCTGGATACCCGCGAATATGCGCGCGAGTGGCACTATCACATCCTCAACGATCGCTCGCTGTACGGGCTGCCGCGCAAGTTCAACGTCGCCTTCGACGGCGCTGGCAAGATCGCGGTGCTGGAAGACACCAACGACATCGCGTTTTCGGCGGTCGAGGTGAAGGACGGCTTTGGCGTCGGAGCCCGGCGTCTGGTTTCGCCTGGGGCTCGGCGGCATCACCGGCCACAAGGATTTCGCCAAATACGGCGACATCATCGTCAAGCCGGCCGACGCGACCGAAGGTGTCGGACGCCATCGTCCGCGTCTTCATCGATCTCGGCGACCGCACCAACCGCAACAAGGCGCGGCTGAAATACGTGCTCGACGGCATCGGGCACGACAAATTCCTCGGCCTCGGTCGAGGAGCGGCTCGGTCAAGCCCTTCACCCGCGTGCCGCCGGAAGCGCTGGCGCCGCGGCCGGCATTCGACCGCATGGCGCATATCGGCGTGCACAAGCAGAAGCAGGAAGGGCTGAACTGGATCGGCGTCTCGTTGCCGCTCGGCAAGGTCACCTGCGAGCAGATGCGCGGGCTGGCAAAGATCGCGCAGGATCTCGGCGACGGCGATATCCGGCTGACGGTCTGGCAGAACCTGTGATCCCGGGCGTGCGCGACGAGAATGTCGGACTTGCGATCGCCGCGATCAAGAAGATCGGGCTTCGCGGTCGAAGCCTCGCAAATCCGCGCCGGGCTGATCGCCTGCACCGGCAATGCCGGCTGCCGGTTTGCGGCGTCCGACACCAAGCGCCATGCCGCCGAGATCGGCGACTGGTGCGAGCCGCGCGTCAACATCGACACGCCGCTCAACATCCACGTCACCGGCTGCCATCATTCCTGCGCGCAGCATTACATCAGCGATATCGGCCTGATCGCGCGCGAAAGTGCCGACGTCGGCGAGGATGACGATACCGGTCGAGGGCTATCATCTGTTCACCGGCGGCGGCTTTGGTCCGGACGCCGATGTCGGGCAGGAGGTCTATCACGACCTCAAGGCGGAAGACGCGCCGAAGACGGTCGAGAACTGCTGAAGGCCTATCTCGCGCATCGCGCCTCGCCCGAAGAAACCTTCCTGACCTTTGCGCGCCGCCATGACGGCGAGACGCTGCGCAAGCTCGCCGACGCCGAGGTGTCCTCATGAACCAGATCACGCCTCCGCCAAAGATCGAGATCATTCCCTCCGAGCGCGCCGTTCTCCGAAGCGCAGCGCTCCTGGCTGAACGGCTTCTTTGCCGGGTTGCTGTCGCGATGCGCCGACGCCGCTGTCGGCGGAGCAGGGCGCGGCCGTGCATGCAGAGGCCGCGCGGCGATGGCGATGACGGCGAAGCGCCGTGGCACGACCAGACCATGCCGATCGCCGACCGCATGAAGCTTGCGGAAGGCCGCCCGTTGCGGCGGCGCATGATGGCGGCGATGGCGCAGCAGGATTGCGGCCAGTGCGGCTACGACTGCCACGACTATTCGGAAGCGATCGCGAGCAAGAGCGAAGCGCGGCTCAACCTCTGCGTCCCCGGCGGCAAGGAAACCGCGCGGATGCTGAAGTCGCTCTATGAGGAGATCGACAAGGCGCCGGCCGCGCCGTCATCGGCGCCTGCAGCCGCGCCTGCCAGCGGCGCCTGCGGTCGTCGGCCGAGCCCGGGCGTTCGCGCGACAATCCGGTCGCCGGCGAAATTCGTGTCGCGCCGGCTGCTTGAACAAGGGCGGATCGGAAAGGAAACCTGGCACATCGACTTCGATCTGTCGCGGCTGCGGCCTCGACTATGTCGTCGGCGATTCCTTCGGCATTTTCGCCCGCAACGATCTCGGCCATGGTCGACCAGATCATCGCCCTGCTCGGGCGCCTCGCACACCACCGAAGTGCGCGGCAAGACGCTTGCGCGAGGTCCTGCTCGACGACGTCTCGCTGGCGCCGGCGCCGGATTCGCTGTTCGAACTGATCTCCTATCTCACCGGCGGCGCGCAGCGCGAGAAGGCGCGGCGCTGGCGCAGGGCGAGGATCCCGATGGCGACGCGGCGACGCTCGACGTGATGGCGGTGCTGCAAAAATTCTCCAACGTGCGTCCGCATCCGGAAGCCTTCGTCGAGGCGCTGGAGCCGCTGCAGCCGCGGCTCTATTCGATCTCGTCGTCGCACAATGCGACGCCGGGAAAACTGTCGCTGACGGTCGATTGCGTGCGCTACGTCATCAACAAGCGCAAGCGCCTTGGGCTGGCCTCGACCTTCCTCGCCGAGCGCATCAAGCCCGGCGACGAGGTGAAGGTCTATGTGCAGAAGGCCCACGGCTTCGCGCTGCCGCAGGATCCCAAGACGCCGATCATCATGATCGGGCCGGGCACCGGCATCGCGCCGTTCCGCGCCTTCCTGCACGATCGCCGCGCGACCGGCGCGCCCGGCAAGAACTGGCTGTTCTTCGGCCATCAGCGCAGCGACTGCGATTTCTTCTATGCCGATGAACTCAACGCCATGAAGACGTCGGGCCTGCTGACGCGACTGTCGCTGGCGTGGTCGCGCGACGGCGACAAGAAATTCTACGTGCAGGACCGCATGCGCGAGGTCGGCCGCGAGATCGTGGACCTGGCTTGCCGAGGGCGCCAACATCTACATCTGCGGCGACGCCAAGCGGATGGCCAAGGACGTCGAGCGCGCGCTGGTCGATATCGTCGCCCAGTTCGGCGCCCGCACGACCGACGAGGCCGTCAGCTTCGTCGGCGGAACTCAAGAAGAAGGGCCGGTTCCAGCAGGACGTTTACTGAGTCGCGGGTTCCAATCTAGCTCAAATCTGGGCGAATAAAATTCTCGCCCGAATCCGGCGGAGAGAATTTTTCACTCGAATCGGAGTCCGCCGAGAGCATTCGTATCGCTATTTCTGCCGGCCATCTTGCATCCGCGCGCGAACGATATTCCATATGCAGCCCATGCTGCGTTGGAGATCGACCATGCGCGAACTATCGGCGGAAGCCCGCCTGCACCTTTATGCGCGCTCGCTGTCCCGGCCGAACCGGAACCGGGATTCACACCGCCGCGCTCTACGGCGCGTTTGCGCTGATCGCCGCCGTCGTGTTCGGCACGCTGTCGGTTCACCCGTTCTGACTATCGAGCGGCCTCCGAGCCGGTCAGAATGAGGCCTGCTGAGTTCGCGCTACGACCGTTCTTCGATGAACGGCGCCTACTTCTGATGCCCACGCATCCTTCAACGCCTGCCGCACGCCGCGCGCGATATCGACCGCGCCGGGCGTGTCGCCGTGAATGCAGACGGTGTCGGTGCGCATCTTGATCACCTTGCCGGTGACCGACACCACCGCGCCGTCCTGCACCATCCGCACCACGCGCTGCGGCGATCTCGCTGGCATCATGCAGCACCGCGCCGGGCTTGCGTGCGCGACACCAGCGAGCCGTCGTCTTCATAGGCGCGGTCGGCGAACACCTCGTGCACCATCGGCAGGTTGGCGGCTTCGCCGGCCTGCACCAGCTGCGAATTGGCGAGCACCACGAAAATCAGGTTGGGATCGACCGCCTTGATCGCGGCTCGCGATCGCCTTCGCGGTCATGTCGTCCTCGCAGGCGACGTTCGAGAGCGCGCCGTGCGCCTTGACGTGGGTGACCTTGTGGCCGGCCGCGGTCGCGATCGCCTGCAAGGCGCCGATCTGGTAGGCGACCAGGTTTTCGATCTCCGAGGCTTTCATGCCGGGAAACGGCCGGCGGCCAAAACCGTGCAGGTCGCGATATCCGGGATGCGCGCCGATGCTGACGCCGCGCGCCTTCGCCAGTTCCACGGTCTTGCGCATGATGTCGGCGTCGCCGGCATGGAAGCCGCAGGCGATGTTGACCGAGGTGGCAAGCTCGATCATGGCGGCGTCATTGCCCATTTCCCACGCGCCAAATCCTTCGCCGAGATCGCAGTTGAGATCGATGGTCGTCATGTCGTTGTCCGCCTTGCGTGAGTGGATCTTGGTTAGTCTTGAGTCAGCGCATCCGCCGATGCGATTTGCCATGTTCCGGCATCGACCGCGCTGACGGCGTGCGCCGGCGACATTAGCATCTTGCAGCGCCTCGATGTTGAGATCGAAAGCTTTCGATGGCACGCAGCGCGGTCGGGCAGGGTGCGCAGCAATTCCGCGAATTTGCGCGCTCCGCCTGCGCCTCCGCCATGCTGACGGCCTTGAAGCGGAAAGCCACGCCCGGCCGGGATCTGCGCGAACCGCCCGAGATCGGCCGAAATCACGGTGGCGATCTTGGGATAGCCGCCGCTGGTGCCGCGGTCCGGCATCAGCACGATCGGCTGGCCATTGCCGGGCACCTGGATGCTGCCGTTCACGGTGCCGTCGGAGACGATGTTGTGGCCGTGCAGATGTTTTATGACGGGACCTTCGAGCCGGTAGCCCATGCGGTCGCTGGTCGCCGATATCTTCCACTCGCTGTCGAGAAACAGCTTTGTGGCGTCGTCGGCGAATTCGTCGTCCTGCGGACCCATCACCACGCGGATCGGCGCGTCCGCCAACGGCGGGCAGATCGATCCGGCGCTCGGCCGCGCCGCTCGCGCGGCGCCGCCTGCAATTCGTCGCCGCCTGCAGCGGGCGCGGATAGGGGCTGCCGAGGCCGGCGCGCGCATTCACCGCCAGGCTGCCGAACATCGGCTCGCCCGGCAATGCCGCCCTCGATCGCGAGGTAGCTGAACGAACCGCCGCGGGCAAAGCCCAGCGTCAGGGTCTCGCCGTCGGCAAGCGTCATCGACGTGTCGATCGCCACGGCGCGCCCGGCGATGTCGGCGTTGCGCGAGGCGCCGGCGAGCGCGACGCGAACCGCGCCGCCGCGCGCCGTGAACGCCGCGCCGAACGGGCCGATTTCGATCGCCGCCGCGAACAGCGTCGTTTCCGACCAGGCGTATTCGCCGCCGCCAGCGCGAGCCGATCCATCAGCGCCGCTCGGCGTCAGGCCGTAGCGCTGCGGCGCCGGGCGGCCGCCGTCCTGCACCGAACTCGCAGGGCCAATGGATGAGATGACGAGCTTGCTCATGACGGCGATCAGCTCGGCGACGATCTCGCCAGCTTCCGCGGCGCGATCCTGCTCGGCGAAGGTCTTGGCATCGACGGCGGAAAACGTCACGGCGTCGCCGGGTTCCAGCAGGAAGATCGGGATCGCGGTGCAGCTGGTAGGTTCGGACCGCGGTCCGGCCCAAGCAGATGCCAGCCGCTCGGGCCGGCCAGGCATTGCACGCCGGTCTGCACGCCGCCGATCGAGATCGTGCCGGCCGGCGTCAGCAGCCGCGGATCTTGCCGCCGCGGCATGTGCAGCGAATTCTCGAGGCCGCTGAGATAGGACCAGCCCGGCGTAAAGCCGATCATGGCGACGCGGTAGTCGCCGGCGACGTGCCGCGCCACGATATCGTCAGGCGTGGTGTTCGAGCGTCTTGGCGACATCCTCGAGATCGATGCCGTGCTCGCCGCCATAGACCACGGGAATGCGCCAGCGCCGCGTCTTTGTTGCCGGCGGAACCGGCAGCTGCGCCAGCAGCCAGAGCTTTTCGCCCAGCGCGTCGAAGTCGATCTGCACGGGATCGTAATGCACCAGCAGCGATCGATAGGTCGGCACGGTCTCGGTCACGCCCGGCGATCGGTTCGCTGCGCCAGCGCGCGATCGAGCGCCAGCACCCGCCGGTTGGCGGCATCGTCGATGTTGCGGCTGAATTCCACCGTGATGGCGCTGTCGCCACTCGGCAAAAGGCGGGGCGGGGCAGCGGTCGCGGCCATGGCCTCGATAACTCTTCGGCGGATATCAAGCTCTAGCGTGTTTTGCGGCGAAGTGGAATTCGCTTCGTGCAAATCGGCCTGCAAGTTCAATAAATTAATCCGCATGTCCGTGATAAGATGCTGTGATCGCGATCGCGATGCAGCGCCTCGATGCGAGCCACTTGACGCGATGCGCCGCGCCCCGCAAGATGCGCCTGCCGATCAATCCCTCACCGGAGCTGCTTTCTCGATGTCCCTGACCCCCGAAGCGATCGCGACCCTGTCGCGCGTGTCCACCGCCACCATCACCACGGTTCTGCTCAAGAAGGGCCTGCGAAACGTCTGGATGCGCGGCTCGCGTCCGCTGCGGCCGGGACAGCCGCGGCTGGTCGGGCCGGCCTTCACGCTGCGCTTCGTGCCGGCGCGCGAGGATCTGGCGACGCCGGAATCCTGGTCGTCGCCGATCTCGACCCGCACCGCGATCGAAGCCATGCCGGCAGGCTGCATCGCCGTGGTCGATGCCATGGGCGTCACCGACGCCGGCATCTTCGGCGACATTCTGTGCGCCCGCATGGTCAAGCGCGGCGTCGCGGCGCTGGTGACCGACGGCGTCGTGCGCGACCTCGAAGGCGTGCTCGGCACCGGCTTGCCGGTGTGGTGCGACGGCTTTGCGGCGCCGCCTTCGGTCGCCGGGCTGACCTTCGTCGGCTGGGGCGAGCCGATCGGCTGCGGCGGCGTCGCGGTGTTTCCGAACGACATCATCGTCGCCGACCAGGACGGCGCGGTGGTGATCCCGCAGGCGTTCCTCGACCTCATCCTGGCCGAAGGCGCGGAGCAGGAGCGAATGGAAGCCTGGATCGTCAACGAGGTGAACGACGGCGCGGCGCTGCCGGGTCTCTATCCCATGAATGCCGAGACCAAGGCGCGCTACGCGGCCTCGAAGAAATAACCTCAACCTGCGGCACGAGTTGCCAATAGACCGCATCAAGGAGTAACGCCATGGATATCCATCTCGCCGGCTCGCGGCCGACGCGCCGCGCGCCGAAGGAATATTTCACCGGCACGGTGCTGCAGGATCCGATCATTGCGACCGAGGCCCCGGCGCGGCTGGTCTGCGACCCGCGTCTCCTTCGAGCCGGGCGCGCGGACGGCCTGGCATTCCCATCCGCTGGGCCAGACGCTGTACGTCATCTCGGGCGTCGGCCGGGTGCAGAGCCAAGGGCGGGCCGATCCGCGAAATCCGGCCCGGCGATGTGGTCTGGATCCCGCCGGGCGAAAAGCATTGGCATGGCGCGCTCGCCGACCAACGGCATGACCCACATCGCGATGCAGGAAGCGCTCGACGGAAGTTATGCGACCTGGATGGAGCAGGTGACCGACGCGGAATATTCCGCAAAGGTCGGAGATTGACCGCATCGCGCGAACGAGCTGTTCGTCCTTATACGCCGATTCAAATTCGGCTGCGCCGTCCAGGTGCCCGTGCACATGGCGCCGCGCCAGGTGCCCGATCCTGACGTGCGCGGTGAGGCGACCGGAACCGACCGCACGCTTGACGCCGCTTGATCAGCGGTCACGCTGATGCCGCCGGCATCCGCGACACGGCCCGATGCCGTCATCATGCCGTATTGGCGACGCGACCAGACCGTTGTTGATGCCGAATCTAGACGCGTTGCTCCGCCGCAAGCCGTATTCGTTGAAGCAATCCGAACGTTCCACTGCGCCGTCAAACGTCGCCGCCGCGGCGGGTGTGACGGCGAGCATGCCCAGAAGCAACAGCGACGCGGGTGGCGAGAGATAGCTTTGCGAGAGCTGTCCCATGGCGTCCTCCTCTTGTTCCGACGCACGGCAACGGTCTCACACCGTTTCGCCCGAGAACTGTGATGAGGTCACACCGGTTCGAAGCTGACGTTAGTATTGAGGTACAGGTTGGAACATGGCTCGACGCGAATGTGCGCGCAGGGCCGAGTTCATGAACATGGCCGAAGTGTACGATCTCGCGACGCTTTCACGATGCGATCAAGAAAACGTATGTAACGCTCAGCGAAATCCGGATCGTTGATTTTTTCGAGATCGCTCGGGGAATTTCATGAAGCGAGCCTTTCTGGCGATTGTTTGCGGCGCCGCTCTCGCTGCAAGCTCAGTCGCCTTGCCATGCCGATCCGCATCCGACAGGGACATGGCCGATCGCTATTCGCAGGCCGCACAATCCGGGGCATAGGCGATGCGCAGTTTTATCTATGGGCGCGCTCTATTCGTCGGGCGTCTGGCCGCCAGCGGATCCGGATGAAGAGGCGTTCCGCTGGTTTTCGCGCGCCGCCGACCAAGGTCATTCGCACGCGATGCTGGTTCTTAGCTGGAATCTATGCCGTCGGCCGCGGAACGTTCCGAAAAACAACGCTAAACGCCTACAAGTGGGCCTACATCGTCTCGGTTGGCAGCCAGGGTCGAAGAATTCCGCAACGGCAGCGCGCCAGCTCGATGGGCGTTCTCGACAACCAGGATGACGCCCGAGGCAAGTCGATCTGGCCAAGGACAGCAGCCGGCGGCTGGCGTGTCGCGACCCCGCCAGGACTGATATCAAGGCCGACATCAAGCCTGACGTTCCGACCGACAGTCTCACACGCGACAGCCAGCCGCAGCTGTCGTCACCGGCTGCTTCGCAAGACCGTCGCCGGCGACCACCGGCCACCAGTTCCGCCGATCCTGATCAGTCCTCCAGGACCGCGCAGCCCCAGCGTCAAGAAAGACGATATCGACGCGATTATGGAGCGCGTACCTTCCGGACTGCGCAAGCGGTTCGGCTTCTGAGAATTGAGGAGAAGCCGATGTCCTCGCGCGGTATTGTCTGGTCTGGGTCGGTGCTCGCCGTGCTTGCCATTGCGGCCGTTGGCGGAGCCTATCTGAAGTACCCGGACCTTCTTTCAGCCGCCGACCGTGACCGCGGCAGTGGCGATCCTCGCGCGCCGGTTTCAGAGGCCGTCTATGGAACCGGAACGGTAGAGCCTGAGCGCTGGGCAAAGGTCGTGCCGATGCAGACGGCGCCGGCTGGTCGAACTCTGCCGCTGCGAGGGGCAGGCGCGTCAAAGACTGGCCAGGTCCTTGCGCCGCCAGGACGACGCCGAAGAAGCGCAACGCGCTGCATCAACTCGGAAATCAACAACGAACAACTCCGCAGCGCGACCTCGATCGCGCGCTCAGCGCGATCGCGACAAAACGATGCCGCGAAGACCGAATACGAGCAGCGCTCTACCCAGTTCGAGCAATCCAAATCGCGAATCGGCGCTCCAAAAGTCCCGCATCGATCTGACTCGTGCTCCGCGCGCCGATGGATGGAATGGTGCTGCGTCGCGACGGCGAGGTCGGCGAGATCGTCTGGACCGACCGATGTGCTGTTCTGGGTAGGCCCGCCCGCGCCGATGCAGGTGGTGGCTGAAATCAACGAGGAGGAAATCACCAGGATCGCCGTCGGGCAGAAGGCATTCTTGCGCAGCGAGGCGCTTCTCCGCGCAGGCTTTGCGGGCCACGGTTTCGCAAATCACGCCAAAGGGCGACCCCGCGCGAAAGACCTTTCGCGTCTATCTGCTGCTGCCGCGCGATACGCCGTTGCGGATCGGAATGACGGTCGAAGTCAACATCATCTATCGCGAAAAAGACCGCGGCGATCGTGGTGCCCAACGAGGCCGTTAGCGGCAACGCGGTTCAGGTCGTCAGCGGCGGAAAGGTTCGGCGTGTCCCGGTCACGGTCGGTATCACGAGGCAGCCGCAACGTCGAGATCATCGGCGATGTGTCGAAGGGCGCGACGGTGCTGTCACCGGCACGCGCGGATCTCGGCTGACGGCACGCGGGTCCGTGTGGAAATCTGAATGTGCCAGCAAAGCCGGCAACCAGAGGCGCCCGCCGATGCCACGCGGGATCCCGGTCCTGATCCAGTTCCAGGTCCCGGTCCTGCTCATGGTCCCGCTCCTGCGGTTCTGCGCCTCGATGGAACTCGCCGCCGCCGTCGTGACCAGCGCCGCCGACGCCGACAACGCCGTGATATCCGCGGCGATCATCGGCTCACGTTGATCCCGTCGTGAACGATGCCCGCAGGAACGTCGGAAAATACCCGGCGACCCGATAGACCATCAAGGTACGTCAACCAATCAACCGTGAGACCGATGGCAACGAACCTCTTGCTGAGCATTGCGTGTGACCCATGTGAGCACCCGCGTTCGCCAAACGCTGGTCGGCATGTTCTGGCGTGCGCCATGGGCGTTGGCTTCACCATCATGATGGCGGGCCTGATGCAGGGGTCGCAGATCGATTTTCTTCGGCAGCTCGTCGATACGATGCCCCACATCACCGTCAATGACGAGCGCCGCGGCGATTCCCGAGCCAGCCGGCGGACCAGGAATACGCCGCGGTCGGAATGTCGAACGTGGCCAACGTCAAGCCGGCGGCCCGGGATCAGATATCCGGATACCATCATGGCCTCGCTGAGGTCGTGGTTGCCTGGCGAAGTGGCGCCGTCGACAAAGTACCACGGCGATTGTAGACCATGCAGGCGCGCGGATCGGCGTCACGCCTGATCGGAATTGATCCCCGCGCTTGAAGTTCGCGTTTCCAAGCTCGGCGAGCAGATGACGCGAGGGACAACTGAGCTGATCTCTCGAAGGCGGCGAACGGGAATCATCATCGGCGAGCGCGCTGGCAGCAAAAGCTTGCCGTGAAATACGGCAATACAGCGTTGCTGGTAGGCGAGGGCGAAGCACATCAGATGTCGGCGACCGTGGTCGGCATCTTCCGATCGGGAATAAAGCGCTGTCGACGAAGGGCAGATCTATTCGCTGGCCAGCCTGGCTCAGACCCTGATGGGGCAGACCGGGATCATCAACCTGCTGCGGCTGCGGCTGAGCGATCCGCTGGTTGCACAGAAGGTAGCCACCCAGGTCGAGGCGCAGACCGGCTACAAGTCGGTGTCGTGGCAGGAAGCCAACTGCCGATCTGCTGTCCGCCTTCGCGACCCGCGATTTCATCGTGCTGACCGTGATGGGTGCGATGCTGCTGACCTCATCGTTTGCGACTTACAATATCATCTCCACCATCACCCACGAGAAACGCCACGACATCGCGATCATGAAGTCGCTGGGCATGCGCGAATATTCGGTGCGGCGGATATTCATCATTGAATCGGCGATCATGGGATCGGTCGGGATCCTGTTCGGCTGGCTGCTCGGATATCTGCTGTGCTACGCGTGGTCGCAGATCAACGTCTACAACTCCGCTGACGGGCGCGGTCGTACCGCTTCAGATCTACTAGTCTCCGATGCATTATGTCGCCTCCGGAGGCATCTCTATTCTGTGCTGCGCCGTCGCGGCCTTCTTTCCGGCACGCAAGGCGACGCGGGTGCATCCGGTCGAGATTATCCGGGGCGCGTCTTGACCGAGATCGCCCTGCAAACCGTGAATCTTGGTCCGCCGCGTTCAGGGCGAGATCTCGCACACGCTGGTCAATGGCATCGACCTGGCGGTGGAGAAGGGCGAGTTTCTTGCGATCACCGGTCCTTCCGGATCGGGGAAATCATCGCTGCTCTATCTGCTCGGCCTGCTCGATGCGCCCACCGAAGGCGAGGTCATCATCTGCGGCCAGGCGACCTCCAAATTATCCGAAACGGAGCGCGCCGACGTCCGGCTGACCAAGTGCGGCTTCGTGTTTCAGTTCCACTTCCTGCGTTCCCGAATTCACCGCGCTGGAAAACGTGCTGCTGCCAATGCGCGCCTGGCGGTGATGTCGGCGAAGGAGATGAACGAGAGGGCGATGATGCCTTCTGACATCGCTCGGTCTCGGCGAGCAGGCCGCCAAGCGGCCCAATCAGCTTTCCGGCGGTCAGCGGCAGCGCGTGGCGCTGGCCCGGGCGCTTCGCCAACCGCCCCGAGATCATCGTGGCCGACGAGCCCACCGGCAATCTCGACACCGCTTCGACCGAGCAGGTGTTCGGCATCCTGCGCGACATCGCCGACAACGGCCAGACGGTGGTGGTCGTCACCCACGACGCAGCACTGCGCCGCGCGCGCCGACCGGCGCATCCATATCGTCGACGGCAAGATCCACGAGACGACGTTCGGCGGGCGACAGGAAAAAGAGGTCCCCGCGGAGACCCGGCGGCAGAATGTCAGTCGTGACGCCACGCGGACGCGCGGTCGTAGAGAACCAGCCCTGGACTCACAAATCGGCATTGCAGCCCATCCTTCGAGACGGCCACGGAGCTCTGTCATCGGGCGCGCATTCGCGCGACCCGTTGGTGGCCTCCTCAGCGATGAAGGTCTCAACTTCGTTGAAACACAACAACCTCATGCTGAGGAGCGAGCGACGCGAGCGTCTCGAAGCATGGGCAGCAAGCGACTCAACCGATCTCTCAATAGTCAGTACTGGTCCAGAGATGCACCAAGCTCCGTTGACGACCCTCGAACCGGACATTTCGAGATCGATCATGATCCGAAAACCGAGCGTGCGGCGACCTTCCAGTTGTGGGCCGCACATGACCAAGCGGTTTTTCCGATGGCCGTAGCTTCCGGGGTTTGACTAAATCCGGATGGATGCGACCACTTTTGATGAGCCTTCGATGAAAAGTATCGATTATTTCAGGAATGCCGATGCGCCGGATTTTGACACCGCTATTTCTGCTGGCACTCTTGACAGTAATTCCGTTGGCGGACGCGCTGGCGCAAAGCTCTGCGGGTCGCGGCGCGGTTTCTGGCGCAATCATCGGAGGCGTGCCGTGGGCGGCCGCCGCGTGGTGCAGCCGGTCGGCGCTGCCACGGTGCCGTCGTGGGGAGCCACAGGCGGCATTGGCGCGGCCATTATTATTGGCGCCACGGCCGTTGCTGTCCGGAAGACATCAAGCGGAAGATCGCATCAGGTAGCGAAACCGATATTGCTGCCAGATCGACATTGGCCGCGGCATCTCCGCAACTGAGGTGCATCGGCCGGCGCCGAAGCGACCGCTAAGGGCGCTTGACCCATATCAACCAGGAGTGAACGGAGCGCGGTTCTAGAATTAGGCCCTGGTTTGGAACAAGGGATCAAGGGAGCTGCCAATCCTGACGCCGCGCGTCAAATAACGGAGCCTTATATGCGTCCAGACTTCGAGTAGCAGCGGCTCGCCGTGAGTGCGGTTCTCGGCTTGAGTTCAACTCTGGTGCGCAGGCCGGTCCCTGTACCGCCTCCATTGCGCAATCTCGAAAACAGCTATTCGCCAATCGGCAGGAAATCCACGTGGCGGGGATTAACGGCGCGTCAGTCGGTGGCCGGGCGCAGCTGTGACCGGCAGCCAACGGCCGCCTCCATGAAGCAGGAAGCAGAGCGCCTCGAACTCGAATTCGCCGCGACAATGGCTCTTTGCGCCAAGCGCGGCTTGATGCCAAAGGCGATCGGAGTGGCTGCACTAAGGCGCTGAAGGCAGCCATAAACGCATGTACATCCCAGCATCTGACCATATCCAAACTGACGGTCTGATCTGGGGCAGCAGATCTATCGTATGACGAACTCACCGACGATTTCGGTGGGCGCGTTTGAGGCTTCTTAGTTCAGCCGGCTCCAGGTCTGGCCGCCGCAGAACATGCCGCCGAAGGCGCAGCCCTGAACGCGCAGGCTGTCGGAGCCTTTCGAGCGCGATCGTGGAGTTCGCAAGTGGCCGCCGCTGTTCGGCCGTAGATGCGCCCGGTCCATTTGTCCTGGCCGGGCTTCATGTTGATCGAGACCTGTCTCGCCGTTCTGGTTCGACTTGGCGTCGACCGAATATCCGCAGAGATTGGCGCCGCATTGCTCGATCCGACCCTTGCTCTCTTCTCTTCCGGTCAGCCACACGCCGAGCGGCGAGTTGGCTCGATGAGGCGGTGCACCGTGGTCGGGGCAGCGGCGCTGCGCCGCGGCGGAGCCGTCGCGCACGACAGGCGCGGTTCCGGGGCCTGGCGGCGGGCGTCGAACCCTGCTGGAGCCTGCGTGTCCGCTGGCCGCAGGTGGCGTTGGAAGTGATGATATCCGACGCGGGCGCAACGCGCGCCGTGGTGGTTGAAGGCTCGGGCGAAGTACTTGCCGCCGCGGGAGCCGGTTCTGTTGGCGCCGGAGCGGGTGCCGCGCTTGTATCGGGCGCCTGCGGATCGACTTTGGCCTGCTCAGGCGCCTGTTTGCGCGCGGCGGTCTGCTGTCCTGATCGTTGCGCGGGCGCTTTGCCGCGCCGCCCGGCATTGTCGTAGACGCCTGGGATCGAAACCGTTCCACCGATCCGGATCGATGCGGATGGTACCGTCCGCCATATTCGAAGCGAGTACTGAGCCTGCGCGGCGGTGCTCGCCAGCAAGAAAGCGCGGCGACAGCAAACAGCTTTCTCATCATCATCTCCTGGCAGGCGGAATCCCGGTACCGATCCCAATCTATGCTTCGGCAGTTTCGCAACGTGACCTGCGTCACTTTCACAATATAAGTCGTGAATAGGCCGGTTTGGTCTCAATGCGGCGTCGCCGGCAATCTAACTACCGCGCCATGGGTGGTCAATTTTCCGAGCAAAAAGCCGGTCTTGGTTGATGCGACAATGGCTCGTTGCAGGACGAGGGATCAGGACTTTGCAATCAAATCAAAATGCGGCGTCGATCTCACGAAGAGAAATTCTCCTGAGAACGCCAAATCAACTCCTTCAATGGTTCAATCCGTCAGGATTGGCCCGCTACATTTCTGCCGGCGCCGTTCTGCAATCTTCACATCTCGCCGCCGCGCTTCGGCCGGTCATTTCGCTCTTAAGCCGTTCAAAAGCGCTGCCGGGCCCTTCGCTCTGGCGATCGTCGACGAACCTGACTCGCGGCATCGTTCGTCATCGGCCCCGCGATAACGGGGATGGATCGTCGCCAATCGTCTGCCATCGACATAGTATTCGCCGTGAGCATCGCGGCGGACCGTCCATTTGAAGCGGATCGCGGCGATGGGACCGGGGCCGACTTTCGAGTAGCCTCTCGGCCTCGGACAGTGCGGGAGCGGGTCGGTTTTTCCTCGAAAGTGCGGC
>ERZ1370068.6781-contig-5742_pt1 | contig 65246 bp, 108 predicted proteins | sample MGYA00561227_ERZ1370068 | MGnify/ENA primary metagenome ERZ1370068 (study PRJEB38410, sample SAMEA6850437) | metagenome | study: Metagenomic assessment of the ecological functions of the soil: analysis of the soil microbiota associated with the... | reverse complement strand
TTACGTATTGGTTAGGAACTCCCTTTTGCAGCTAGCCGCGGAGAGCTAAGATCACCCCGGCGATTGCTCACAACAACCACATCCCTCCCGTGCAAGCACACTTTTAGACATTTGTACTTGGCTCTTGGCTTCCGATTCTTTGGATAAAAGTGAGGACGGGGCGGACCTGAATAGCTTCATAGAAAATCGTATGCTGCCCGCTCGCTTCATGACCGAAGATCGAGCGTATAGTATGTGCTGGAATTTTGTCAAATGTCCAAAATGGATTGGTTCTGCTAGGTAGCCATAATTGTGGCTATGGAAAAACAATTTGGAGGAAAATAAAGATCGCGAGGTCAAGGAGGCTATAAACGTGTCATGGTTTCTTAAAAACAGCTAGGCGAAGATGATGTTCATCACACTAAAACGGCAGAGCCAACTGCGCCACACCTTCCACAGGATCAGCAGGCTTAGGAATCAATGATCTACACTTAGATGATTCACCCTCACTGCGTCCTGACCGCCACGCTGGTAGAACCACGAGTCACATTGCCGCCGTCTTTGAAGCGAACAAAGATCTCGGTTCGCCGCCGGATCAAACGGTGCACGCTGCCCTGCACGAAGACCCAAAGGTCGGTGTCGCGTTGGCGTTGATCTGGTGGTCACACTGGGACCACATGGCTGAGCTTCAGCTCGCCCGGTGCCCGGATTGGTCGACGACAGAAAGATGTTAACCGGTAGGTGCACTTCCCGTGTCCGCCGACACGTTATGTATACCCTGCTCGCCCCCCACGTTCACCGTGGCCACGGCAAACGCTCCGGTGCCGTGCGTCGCCGGGGATATTCACGATGCCATCATTGGTGGGCGTTGCCGCCAAGGCCACAATGTCGGGAACCGGAGTGGCGGAGGCCGAAGAGAAGGAGTCGTGTTCAGCCCGGTGTTGATGGGCGCCGGATCGGTGTTCGTACAGTCAAAGCTCAACTGCGAGATCGGTGGGGGCCAAGGGCTGGGTAGGGATGAAGGCAATGACAAAACTCCGAAAACCACCGCTCGTAATGCTCGACCGGTGTGTCGGGAGTGCCGGTGATCTGATTGGTGTTTGGGTTGGTCGTCTGGTAGTGAAAGCTAGCTGTCACACTGCTGAAACTGGGGTAATCTTACATGCGGTCGCTATACTATTCCCCCTGTTGATGATGACGTGCAAAGGGGCAGTGGCGATAATCCCGACCTGTACGGAACGACTGCTTTGAAGCACTGCCGCCAACAGACCGCTGCTTGCATCTGGCCTGGCAACGGCACACGCCTCATTCTGAATAAGGCGAACTGCCAGCCGCGTTAAACGCAAGCACTCGATAGCAGTAAGTTTCCCCATCGACTAGCCCCGAATCATTGTAAGAGGTGACATTAGCTCCACGATTGCGATCTGAGTATACGTTTGAGTTGTTCCGGTGCGCCGCTCGATTTTAAAGCCCTCCTCGTTGCTGGAGTTGTCCATCCAGGTTGCCTGGAGTTCACCGGCGTCGCTTTCGCGTGGCCCACCCAGCGCTGCAAGAGATAGAGAGGGAAATTAAGATAAAAGTTGGAAAGAGGCTCCGATTCGAACTCAATGTATCATCCTCTTGGTCCTCCTTGCGTCGAATGCGATTCGCGACACAGGACAAAGTCTCCGTTTCTCGCTTTCGAACGGTAGTTGGACACTTTATCAACTTTTCACTGAACTGTTGCGAACGCGTGGAGTATGCGTTGTCCCAGCCAGTTGCTTATCATGTCAAGGCCCTCCAGGTGAAAAACCCGATGACGATACTACCTGATTCTGAAGCGCAGAGTGTCTGTCGGACCTAAGGGCCAAGCATCCGAGAGTTAGACAATATTCCGACCGCTCCTGCGCTGTCAACGGGTGGGAACCTGAAGCGGGCCAAGCGATCCTTGGTGGAAAATCAGCCGGGCCTCAGGCTGAGCGTCGCAGGAATTCCGGACCAGATTCGATCATGGCTCCGGAGCGCGACCAAATGGATAGTGGAAGCAATCCCACTAGCCATAATGACACCAAAGAACAACCCGCTCCTGTCCAGAGATACAGACCTACCAGTAACTGCCGCAGAAAAACCCATCGCTATCTAATAGGATCCCGCCCGTGACTGTTCTACTGGAATTAATGGTCACGGTCCCCTTATATTCCAACCTGATCATTGAAGGAGGGATGATCCAAAAAATCAAAGATATGTCAGGTGCCAGCGAAATCTGCAGTGGAAAAATCGCCAGTGCATCGACTGGAAAAGCGGAATCAATACAGATAACAAAATCCACAATTGAAAGAGAGAAAGAGGTCTCTTTCATTTCACTCCTCCGCAGTTTCCGCGATTTTCCGGTCTCTTCCCCGCAAGACCTTGCTCTCTATCAGAGGTGGGCAAGTGAAATCAGCGTTGTCTAATGCACCTTTGTAATTCTGAAAATCAAGTTTGGTTTGTTACTGTGTCCTTACAGCCACACTCGTAGAACCACGAGTAACGTTGCCGCCGTCTTTAAAGCGCACAAAGATCCGGTTCACTGCCGGATCAAACGGCACATTGCCGTTGCCCTGCACAAAGATCCCAAAGGTCGGTGTCGCGTTGGCGTTGATCGTCGTTGTCACGGTGCTGCCAATCCCGGAGATACACTGACCTGTGGCAGGATTGGTCTCGCAGAGACTGACAGTGAGCGGCAAACTCGTAGCTCCGGTATCCGCCGACGCCGTGATCGCCCCCGTAGCACCTACATTCACTGTCGCCGCCGCGAAGGCCCCGGTCCCGTTCGTCCCGGGGATGTTCACGATGCCGTCATTGGTGGGAGTCGCCGCCAATGCGACGACATCTGGAACCGGAGCTGGTGGACCCCGAGAACAGTAGCGTGTTTAGTCCCGTATTGATGGGCGCCGGGCCAGCATTCGTGCAGTCAAAGCCAAACTGCACATCGGTCGGGGCTACCGGTGCACTCGGGGTTAAAGCAAATACGTAGCTCTGAGCGGCACCGGCCGCTATGTTCACCGGCGTGTTCGGAGAACCAATGACCTGGTTGGTCGCCGGGTCCGTAGTCTGGTACGCGAATGTCGCTGGCAGGCTCGTCAACAGCGAGAGTCCCGCACGCTGTCGCTGTCACCGAGCCTGCGTTGATAATCGTGGCAAACGCCGTTGCAGTCGTGCCCGCCTGCACGGAACGACTGCTGGGCAGCACTGCGGCCACTATGGCCCCTGCAACCTCGGATCGCCAGTTGGCAACCGTAAACGCCGTCGCACTCTCAATGAAGTCGCCGCATCAGCCGATTGCGGAGACGGCTGCGCAACACCAGTCGGAAAGCCATTAAACAAAACGTTGGGATTGGAAAATTTTGTATGCGCATACAGCCGCCACATGAGTCTGCGACCCCATGATGTCGCGTGGAAACCATGTGGAGTGTCAGCGTATCCGTGCGAAAATGGAAACACCCCATTTGCGGGAGTGTCGGTTCGGTCATGTTGCAGACCCATGTTAGGACCCATCTCGTGGCCCAACGAAAATTACCTGCGTGGCGCAGATACGTGCCACTACGCTGAAAGCAAGCGCTTGGAACGAATTGGATTCATGTGGTCATCAACCGCCCAAGCCACAAAGAGATGTTCCCCCTATAATGAGCGATACTAGATCCGCGCCATAGGTATTTCGCAGTGCATGAACATTGTCCATAAATCCGTCAGAGGGATTCGTCAGACGATTGAGGTCCGTCGAAAATCACCCGACTCGGTACATAGCTCACCTCTCCTGGTGGACCAAGCGAGGCGAGGGATAATTCCACTTCTGCAGTAGGCGGTATTGGTTTCCGCCACCGCTAAATTGATCAAGGCCTGCATCGCCGTTGTGCCTCCGGCGGCGGCGCGAGCCGCAGGCGTGTAAAACCACCAATCACATCAAATCTAGACCCATCGTCAGTCGCGGTTATTCCACTATCCTGAGCCGTTTGTGAGTGGGCGGTGTCCCTTGGGATCGGTTGTCCTTCCGGAGGAAACTGAGATTCATCGATCTGCCGGACGCTATGAAGGCCGGACCGCAATATATCGCACCTGGAAGTAGGCGCCGGAAGTCTGATATTACCGGCCATCACGGTATCTTCGATCACAAGAGTTACCTGGCTTTTATCGATCCCTCTCGATGTGGCCAAGCAAGATGACACTCTTTGAGCGAACCTCCCGCCGGTCAAGAACGGCACTGAAAATAGCATCGTCAAATAGGTTCAACGTCAGCCCACTTCCCCGCCAGCCTGTTTTTGTGAGGTCGCGCCCGTATCCACCGCGCCCCAATTAACCGTAACGGAACGGGATCGAGAAACGGTCGGATCGATTACTTGGTCCTCGGTTTGCGCGCGTTATGAGAGTCAGGCAATCCGGCGAAGATTCCCGGTCTTTCTTCCGCCACCGCCGCTCGACAAACATCCCCGTATGCCAGCTTTTCAAGACACCAACCGCTATGGCTATGACAAGTTTTTACACGTTGTTTAGACAGCGCCACCAGTTGGATTCCTCATCTCACTAATAACTTGTCGTCAAATCGCTGGCTTTATTGCCGATCACTGGGAGCCACAACGGGCTCTGAGTCCGGAGGAAAGGCCGTGGGATCAATCTGATATAGGACGTGGGACCCATCGCCAAGATATCGTACTTGATAAAGGCTCTGCTGGATTCTGACATTGCCAACCATTACGTTGCCGTCGACGGCAAGAGAGACTTGGCTATCCTGAAACCCTTCAATGTGGCCGAGCCAGACAACACTTGTTTCCGAGAGTGACCTCTCCGGTCAAGGACGGCACCTGAAAATAGCATCGTCAAACAGGTTCAGCTCGAGGGCACTGCCGGAGCTTGACAGCAATTGATTGGTTTTTTCCGCTGCCGCTATCAAGTGGAGGTTCACGGTAACGAAGCGGTAACGGATAATTCTAGATCTCATCGCCTCGTCAATCGTGCCCCTATCAGGGGCGTCACTGAACAACCGCTGCTCTGCCTCGACATTTTTCTGATAGGCGGGCGCAACCCATTCCCGATAGCAACGGAACCAGTGCGAGGGCCGTCACCAATAAATGGATTAGGCTTTGCTGCAGAAGTCTGCATAGCCGATTTTACCATGTTATTGCCTCGCTGCACCTAATTTCTACGCTCATTTACCATGGCTTTGGCTCTGCCAGGGGAAGAGCTAACATCTGCATTGATCTTAGTTGTCATGCTACCTGAAGGGGAGCCAAACAAGTGGGATTTAAGGTAAACCTAAAAGTTGCAGCGCTCGTGGGCTATATCCAAAGATGTGCGCAGAGGGCCAACGGATCGATGGTGGCGGAAATGGCAGGCTGGTATCTGGATCTCGCCGGTTAGACAATAGGCCCGATCTTATCTTCCGCTATTGGACAACGACTGAAATAGGGAATTGCTCGCCGTTGCTAGCCCATCGACCAAAGCCTTTACATTCTGTTGGGCGAGACGGGTGGTTACGGCCAGGGTTTCATGAATATCCTGGGGCGGGGGCTGGTGGACATAGTTCCGGTAGAGAACGAACTCCCAGCCGGACTTCCGAACGGCTGAGCAACATTGGAGGCCCCTGGGAGACTCCCCATCGGGTCGATCATACCAGAGAGGGCGTGGGCTCTCATGATATCTTCGACTCACCTCAGGCTCGGCTTTGTCCGCTCGCTTCTGCTCTCCAAACCGAGAAGGTTGGGAAACCGGAGAATGATACGTGAGTCCGGCCTGGCTCTGAACTATCCTTTCTTGACGGTTGTCCGTCTGCTGGGAATTCCTCAGACCCAGTGCTTGCCTGCATGGAAGAAGTCAACAGAAGGACCTTCGCAATTTCCTTCCGCTGCCCCTCGTAGATAACGGCATAATTTTCTCCACGCAGAAGCTGCTCTAGAACTTCTTCGGCGGACGCGTCTTGGAGCGAAAATGTTATGATTCGATCAGACGCTCCATAGTCCACCACAACAAACCCCAGCTTCTTACCGATTTCTCCAAGCACCCGCTGCAGGCTTACCCCCTTGGCCTCCACGGAAAGGCGAGGGGCATCATAAATCACGCTTAGGTCTGTCTTCCGCTCTGCCGCGGCTCCAGGAAAGGCCACTCCGACCCCCAGAACGAAAGCCACAGTAACGGCGATCAGGTTTCTCACTAACCGGTTCATACCTGTCTTATGCTATAGCCAGGATTATTTAGCAAATGCCTCATAGATCCCTCCGTCACGGTTCTCTGGCGACCTGGGCAATGCGATTCTTTCCGACTTCAATGATCTGATGAGTTCTCCCTTGAAATTGAAAATTGATATCCGTGACCACCTTGCCATCCACTTTAACGGCTCCTTGAGTCACCAATCGCCGGGCTTCGCCTCTCGACTTGGCGAACTGAAGATGGTCAGCGATCAGCTCACAAATCCAGACGGACTCCGGAGCAGAGAACTGTTTTCGAATGCCCTCCGGCACCGACCTCTTTGGTAGCGGCTTTCAAAATAATCAAGTGCAGATTGTGCTGCAGCGGATCCATGAAACCGCGACACCAACTCCTTGGCGAGTTGTTTTTTAATTTCCATTGGATGCAGCTCACCCGCCTCCACTTGGGAGCGCATGGTTTGAATCTCCCTGAGATCTTTGTCGCTGAGCAACTCATAGTAACGCCACATTAACTCATCCGAGATCGACATGATCTTGCCGAACATCTCTTCGGGCGCTTCATTGATTCCAATATAGTTGCCCAAGGACTTGCTCATCTTTTGACGCCGTCGGTCCCTTCGAGCAAGGGCATGGTCAAAACCACCTGCGGCTCCTGACCGTACTCCCGCTGAAGTTCTCGGCCCATCAACAAGTTAAACCGTTGATCCGTTCCGCCCAGTTCAACATCCGCTTTGAGAACCACAGAGTCATAGCCCTGAATAAGCGGATAAAGAAATTCGTGAATGCTGATGGACTGCTGCTTTTGATACCGTTGTTTGAAGTCTTCCCGTTCCAGCATCCGCGCCACGGTATATTTCGCAGCCAATTCGATGAGCCCGACCGCATCCAACTGCTCCATCCAACGATGATTGAACTCAATGATGGTTTTTTTCGGGTCGAGAATCTTAAAGATCTGTTCTTTATAGGTCTCGGCGTTGGTAACGACTTCCTCGCGCGTAAGTTGCTTGCGTGTCTCCGACTTGCCGGAGGGATCCCCGATCATGCCGGTGAAGTCACCGATCAGGAAAATCACCTCGTGACCCAGATCCTGAAACTGTTTCATCTTTGGATCAACACCGTGTGACCCAGGTGCAGATCCGGAGCCGTGGGATCGAAGCCGGTCTTGATTTTAAGGGGTCGTCCTTGCTTGAGCTTGGCGAGGAGTTCTTCCTCCGGCAAGACCTCGACCGCGCCCCGCTTGATGAGCTCGAGCTGTGTGTGAATGTCGTTCATGATTCAAGATAACGACTCATGATGAATCCGCAGCCGCCGCATTTCCCGCGCTCTACCATTAGCCGGATCGACGTCTACGATGGCTCCTTGGAGCACGACATTCCCCTGCGCAACTTCGAATTTCCGCGGTAGCTGACTGAGAAATCCGTTGATGACCGTCTCCTTTTCCATGCCGATCACCGAATCGAACGGACCACACATTCCGACATCCGTAATATAGGCTGTCCCGTTGGGGAGGATTCGCTCATCCGAGGTCTGAATGTGTGTGTGCGTCCCATACACGGCCGAAGCCCGACCATCGAGGTACCAACCCATCGCATTCTTCTCCGAGGTTGCTTCCGCATGCATATCGACGATGACCACTTTGGAATGCTGACCATGCTCTTTCAGAAGCGTGTCGACACAACGGAACGGGTCGTCAACATGGTTAGGCATGAAAACTCGCCCTTGGACATTAATGACCAGCGCCTTTAACCCATCCTGACTCCGCCACTCGCACCAGCCCCGTCCCGGCGCACCCTCAGGAAAGTTCGCCGGGCGAAGCAAATAGGATTGCTCATCCAGAAAGGCGTAGATCTCCTTCTTTTTCCAGATGTGATTGCCCGATGTCAGCACGTTAATACCGGCCGAAAAAAGTTCTCCAGCGCTCTTGATGTCGACCCCCATTCCGCCGGCAGCGTTCTCCGCGTTCGCGATGGCAAGGTCAATCTTCTCTTCCTTGATCACAGCCGGGACAAGTTCCCGCACCGCCCTGCGGGCAGGGCGACCCATCACATCGCCTAAGATAAGAATACGCATGATTTTCGACTCTGACTTTAACCTAAGACCCGACTCAACTATTTTGAAATTTGAACGACGAAACCGGGACCGGAAAAATGACTCCGCGCCAAGACGAAAACTTGGCGTCTTGGCGCGAATGCTATCTTGTCACTCAGGTCGGCGGCACGAAATCGAAGCCCATTATTTCTCACATTTCGGGTAGACGAATCCCCGCTCTTATTTGGCGTAATCCACCGAGCGCATCTCGCGAATAACGGTCACCTTGATCTGTCCGGGATAAGTCATTTCAGTTTCAATCTTTCGCGCGATCTCCCGCGCCATAGCGTGATGCTTCATCGTCCGATACGATCTCATGCTGCACCATGATGCGGACCTCTCGACCCGCTTGAACCGCGTAGGACTTTTCCACCCCCTTGAACGAATTTGTAATCCTCTCCAGCTCTTCGAGCCGGCGCACATAACTTTCCATCATTTCCGCGGCGTGCCCTGGGTCGCGCGCCCGATAGCGCATCCGCCGCATCGACCAGAGGCGCTAGAATCGTTTCCGCTTTCACGTCTTCGTGGTGCGCGGCTATGGCATTGACGATTTTGGGCGACTCGCCATATTTGCGCGCGAGTTCGGCGCCGATGATCGCATGGGATCCCTCCACCTCGTGGTCCACCGCCTTGCCGATATCGTGGAGCAGCGCCGCGCGCCGAGCCTGTTTTTCGTTCAAGCCCAGCTCCGACGCCATCATGCCGCAGATAAACGCCGCCTCGATGGAATGAAGCAGGACATTTTGCGCATAGCTGTAGCGATATTTCAGCCGTCCCAGCAGCTTAATAATCTCCGGGTGAACACCATGGACTCCCACGTCAAAAATGGCTTTCTGCCCAGCTTCCCGAATCGCTTCCTCCAACTCTTGTTCGGACTTGCGGACCACCTCCTCGATCCTGCCGGGATGGATACGCCCGTCCGAAATGAGCTTCTCCAGTGACAGTCGCGCGACTTCCCGGCGAATCGGATTGTGCCCCGAAATCACTACGGTTTCCGGTGTATCATCGACAATCAGATCGATTCCCGTCGCTGCTTCGAGGGCTCTAATGTTGCGTCCCTCTCGGCCGATGATTTTTCCCTTTAGCTCATCGTTGGGCAACGCCACCACCGTTACCGACCGCTCCGCGACAAAAATCACCGGCGAGCCTCTCGATGGCTAAAGCGATAATTTTTGGCTCTTGCGAACCGCTTCCTCCTTGGCTCCTTCCTCGACCACTCGAATCCGTTTGGCGGAGTCGTGTTTCGCCTCTTCGACCATTTGATCGATGAGATTCCTTTTCGCCTCCTCACGGGTCATCCCAGCGACTTGTTCCAACTGCTTTCTTGCCTCATCAACTTGGCGATCACACTCTACGGATTTGTCCTCGATGCTCTTTTCTCGAGACTTGATAGCGGCTTCCCGCCTGCCCAAGTCACTATCTCGTTTCTCGACCGAATCGACCCGCTTATCCAAAGCTTCTTCCTTGCTGACCAATCGCTTTTCGAACGCTTGAATTTCTCGCCGGGTCTCTCGCACCTCCTTCTCGAAATCCATTTTTTCTTTTATGAGACTGTCTTTGACCTGTATCTCGGCCTCTTTTTGATTGCGCCCGCGTCCCTTTTAGCTTCCTCAATAATGCGGGCGGCTGCGTTCTCAGCAAGCTCGATTTCCGTGCGCTGTTGCTTGCGCCGCACCCAAACAATCGACAGCGCGAACAACACGCCCAGCAATAAACCTGCAATCCCGAACCAGATATTCTGATCCAACGCCAACACCCCTTTCCTAATCAATAAAAAACTTACGAAACCTGACTCGACTGCACTTGCATAGACCGGCAGTCGACAATGCTCCTTTCTGTAATCACGTAATGAACTCTTTCATCCCATTCTTCGGCGGGCACTTCGTCCACGATTTGAAAATCGTAGGCTAAGGCAACCAAAGTCGCCTTCCCTAGCTCCTTTCTTATTAGGCGGTCATACCAGCCCCCGCCCCGCCCCAGCCGATTGCCGCACAAATCGAAGGCAACCCCGGGCACCAAAACCACCAGTTCCTCTTGATCCCGGCCCGCCAGTCGCCTTTCCCCTGTTGGTTCCAAAATTCCAAAACGACCCGGGCTAAACTCGTTCGCCGACCCGATCTTGATCAATTCCAACGAATCCTTTGGCCCGAATCGCGGGAAGAAAACATTCTTTCCTGTAGCCAGCGCATGATCCCGGATTTCCTCGTTTCAACCTCGTTCTGTACCGGGTTGTAGAGCGCCACTGAACGGCTAAGGAGATAAGGCGGGAACTGAAGCGCCCGCGCTTGAATCAAGCGGCTCCGGGCAAGGGATTCTGATCGCGAGAGCAAGCTGCGCTGGGCCAACGCAGCAGCGCGCAAAGAATGTTTTTCTCTCTCATTAAAGACCCCACATGCCAAACTCCAGACAGTGGGTAGAGAGACGAGAGACAGAATTAAGAGGGAAAGTTATCGCTAGAGGTCTGATCTACGAGTCGCAAGAGTGGGTCCCCTTGACAGCCGCCTTCCACGCACAGAAACAGCTGCCACCAGGCTTTTGTTCACTAGTGGGATTTCCGTCCAAATATGCCGGCTTTCCACAAGGGGCCGCCGAACGCTCGTCCAATTTACGAATGCCAGAAACCAACAGATCAGATCCATTAGAATATGTTTTCCCCGTTCCCTCATCTTTCCACGCCACATCCTTTTAGATGTTTCCCGCATTTGGTCCTAGTTCTCTCTCCAAGTACAGCATGGAAAATCGATCACCTTAAAGCTTCTAACCCTCCTCAGTTAACATCGTTGAAAGTTTTTTGGACAATTGGTTCAATCTATTAAGAATTGCTTCGTGTGACTCCTTTAATCGATGATATTCGTCGGCTATATTAAGCGCAGCCAGCATCGCGATGTTGGACTTGTTTACCGGTTTCTGTGCCCTTGAAAGTGCCTGCATCTTCTCATCGACATAGCCGGCGACCTTCAGCATATAACTCTCTTCAGCGTCGCTACTGATCGTCAGCTTTTGGCCCAGAATTTCAACGTCGAGTGCCTTTTTCATTGATGCTTCCGCACGTCAGTCAGGAAGTTCCAGACTCGCGAATTGACCGAGAATCTTGTCCAATTTTTCCTTGAGCTCGACCCGCTCACGCTCGTATTGTCGAATCTGCCCTTTCAGGTTGTGCCACTCGCTTTCCTTTTGCTGAAGTCTTTTTCGACTGATTCCTTTTCCTTTTTGACTCTTTCGTGTCTCTCGATGAGCCGCATCACCTTAGTTTCGAGCTGTTCGATATGATCGAGAGCCATAGAACCTTGCACCACAAAATCTCAGGTTTGAGTTTAGTTTTAAGCTCATGCCTTGTCAAGCCGATGTTTCGCCGCTCAAAACCCCTAAACATCTCACAAAAAAGCGCCGGATCGACAGTCCGGACCCTCTAAGGTTGTTTCTGCTCGGCCGGCTCGTCGTAACCCAACACCAACTCCCACGGCACATTGCAGTGGGCCACGACTAATGTGTCGTATTTTTCCCACCAACTGATGTTCCGGCCTTCGCGGCTCAGGAAGCGAACCATTTGAACCATGTCGGTAATTTCCGCTGGACGTAAAGCTGGGCCAAAGGCCGGCATGATGCCGCGCCCTTCAGCAATCGCGCGCCGGATCTGAGGGATGCTTTTCTTTTCCACCGTCTCCCGGAAGTCAGGCACGCGGACGGGCAGTGAAGCTGCCACCGGACCATCGCCCTCCCCGATTGGCCATGACAACCCAGGCAGCGCTGGGCGTAGAGTAAATCCATCCGCTGGTTACGCCCGCAACCGATCCAAAGCAGGCAAAGAAAGAGCAAAAGAGTCGAATGTTTAACAGTCATTGGCTGGTCGCTCAACGCGCCCGCAAGAAGTCTACCCCTAACCCAAACGATTTATAAGTTCTAACAAAAGTTCTGCCACCCCGCTCGACAACGGTTCCCAAGCAGCGGAAATGAACTTTTCGTGAACAAAAATCTTTAAGGTGGAACAGATCAGAGCGAACGAAACGAACGGGTTTTCATGATGAGAAACACGGAAGTTTCCTCTACGAGATCGAGCCGTTTCACCGCCGAGACTGTGAGTCGCGCGTAAAACTCGTCTCCGGCGGCGACCGTGACCATCGCCTGCCCGTCGATCACATCGATTCGTCGAACAGTTCCCGGCAGGACATTGCCGGCTGAGATTCCCTCAGGCCGTTTTATAGCGACGAGGATATCATCGGCGCTGATACGAATCTGGATAGTGTCGTTTCCTGGTCGCGGGAGATAGGGAATGAAAAGCTCCTGCCCGGCTTGCAAACGCACCTTGGTTCTGCCGGCTTCGGGATCTGACTCGACAAAATTGACGGTAAAAACGTTTTCGAACTGCTCTTCCGGAAGCTGCATGATCGCATGCATGGACCTGAGCGCTTCTTTCGGAACTCCCTGGGTCACCAATCGTCCCTGCCGGATCATTAACACCCAATCGGCTAAAGTCAGAACTTCGGTTAGAGTTATGGGTCACGTAAATCATGGGTATTTTAAACTCATCGCGCACGCGGGCAAGATAGGGCAGAATTTTCTCCTTGAGGCCGATGTCCAAAGACGCCAGAGGCTCGTCCAGCAAAAGCAATCGCGGTTGGGATAATATCGCTCTCGCCAGCGCCACTCTCTGCGCTTCTCCTCCGGAGAGCTTCGTTACCGGACGGTCCAATAGACTGCCGATCTCAAGGACGCTCAACACATGTTCGACGCTGATGCTCTTCGACCGGCTGATGTCTGCGCTGCGCCCGGCACCGAAAAGGATATTTTTCTGCACCGAAAGATGCGGGAAAAGCGCGCCCTCCTGTGGGACGTAGCCGATACCTCGTTCTCGCGGCGGTCGATTAATGCCGCGAGCGGAAGAGAAGAGCGTGCTGCCATCGATTTCGATTTCTCCCGCCGTGATGTCTCGCAAACCGGCGATGGCGTCGAGGAGGGTGGTTTTCCCTGAACCCGAAGGCCCAAAGATGGACGCCACCCGGGCATCGAAGGCCACGTCGACGTCGAGGTCAAAGTGAGCCAGCGGTATTCGACAGCGGAGCAACATGTCACGTCTTCTTTGCCGAGCGCAGCAGCCACTCCGAGCACCAGACGAACAGGAACGCCAACGCAACTGTGATTCCGAGCAGGGTGTACGCGTCAGAATCCTTTCCCAATTGGACGAAACTGTAGATCGCCAGCGAAAGAGTCTGTGTCTTACCGGGAATATTGCCCGCCAGCAGGATAGTTGCGCCGAACTCGCCCAAAGCCCGCGAGAAAGCAAGCAGCGCTCCGGCAATAATACCTTTGTACGCGAGAGGAATAGTGATCACGAAGAAGATGCGTAGCGAGGACGCCCCTAAGGTTGCAGCGATCTGCTCGAACCTAGGATTCACTTCCGAAAACGAAGTCCGGACGGACCGGACCAAAAGTGGAAAAGACATCACCGCCATGGCGATGAGAACGCCTTTCCAGTTAAAGACGATCTCCACTCCTCGGTCGTAAAGCCACTGCCCGACGGGGCTCCGCCTTCCGAAGATTTTCAACAGGATCAAGCCCGTCGATACCGGCGGCATGACGAGCGGCAGCAAGACGATCGTTTCTACCACGCTTTTGAGCGGCCATTCCTTGCGTGCGAAGAGCCACGCCAGCGCGATACCGAACGGCAGTATTAGCAGCGTACTGGCAAGACCGACGGAAAGGGAGAAAAGCAGTGATGTGCCAGGTTTCGAAGGATAAGATCACGAAATGATAGAGTTCCTCGAACTCAATCTAATACAACAAAGCCATATTTTTTGAACAGTTCTTTGCTGGCCGGGGTCTGAACATAGTTAAGAAAATCACGGGCCGTGTCTTTCCGCTTCGACTCTTTGACGATTGCGACCGGGTAGACGATCTTGGGTCCTTTATCGATGGGCACCTCGTAAACGATCTTCACTTTCTTGGAAACGGCGGCGTCGGTTTTGTAAACGAACCCGGCTTCGACGTTGCCGGACTCGACAGAAGCCAGAGTCGCGCGGACATCTTGTACCGGAACCACCTTCGGCTTGATCTTGTCCCACAAGCCCTCCGCTTCCAGATATTTGCTGCTGTAGGCCCCGACGGGAACGGAGGCGGCTCAGCTAAAGCGATCCTTTTGACTTCGGGCTTCAACAGATCTTTGGGCGACGCAATGGCGAGTTTGGAATCCGCTGGAACAATAATGACCAGTTGATTCGACAATAGGTTCTTTCGCGTGCCCGGCTCCAGGCGGCCGTTCTTGTCCAGGTGCATCCATTTGCGCCACATCCGCCGAGAAGAACATATCCGCCGGCGCGCCTTCTTCGATCTGCCGCGCCAGGCCGCTCGACGGGCCGAAATTGAATTTTACGGTGTTTTTGGATTTCGACTGGCATAGCCGCTGCTGATTTCCTTTAAGACATCGGTGAGGCTCGCCGCCGCCGAAACTATGAATTTCGTCAGCCAGTGCGCTTGCTTGGGCCCAGGCCAATATCAAACATACCGCAGTGATGGAGCAAGATTTACGCACCCATTTGTCGGTCGAAACATTCTCAACTAATCCTCCCATTGTCTTTTCGTGGATGTTGGACAATTGAGTCTACGACGACTCCGAGCGGAGTTCCCAACCATCTGAACTCCGTTGGACGTTTGTGACTTTGAAGAACTTGCTCTCAGTCCTTCCCGACGATCACCTCCGAAGCTTTGATGATGGCGTAGGCCTCGTCTCCCTTCTTCAGTTTCAGATCCCTGACTGCTTCGGCTGTGATGGAAGACGTGAGCACAATGCCGTGACCAATATCAATTTTCACATTATGTTGTAGTCACGCCCTCAATCACTTCCGACGACTTTTCCCTTCAAAACATTTCGCGCGCTAAGTTTCATTTGTTCCTCCTCTAAAATATCTTAGTTCTAAAATACACTCTGTTTTTCAAATGAGCTCAGGTAAGATGAGATGCGTCAGTGGGAAGATAGAGCATGACGCCATGCTCCCAGTTAAACACCTCAAGGTGTCCCGAAAAGCGATTATCTAGGGTCCTAACATGCATATGGAAATTGGAATCCCGGGGCGTAAAAATGCCACGATGGTGCCGGGAGTAAAAGCCGACTACTTCCACCGACTCGTTGGCAATAGGAAAACGAACTTTGGATTTTTCATGTAGTTCTGCATTGTATCTTCCCCTACCCTCGATTACACAGGACATGGAAGGTCGCCTGCGCGACAGAGCCCATTCAATAAGAACGCAAATGGCTGATCGACGTCGATGCCGCTTGTCACGGCCCAAGCCACCAAGTTGGTTTCCGAGTTGTTGCTCGGTTTCAATGGGCTCTGGAACGGTTACCCGTCGCCAGTCTTCGACAATCGCATAAACTAGGAATGCCGCGTGGCGGTAAAAATCGATGGTTACGTCTACCTGTCCACCTTGGACTTGCGATATCAGCGGTATGCTGTCATAGATCGAAACCTCGCCGCGGGCTCTGCTCCAGAGGGCCGACGGCATAAAGGCTTTCAAGATCAGCGAAACGCTCCAGTGAAACGGGCTTCCTCGGCCTTCCCGCAATGAAATCTCCCTGCGAGCCGAACCATTCGACGCGCCAGGATTTGGTTGCCATTTGTCTCATGGATTGTTTGGCACTTAGTCGCCGTGTTGCTCGCTCCACGACTCTTCCGATTTCACGCGTATCGTATCCGCCCAGTCCATCCAGCTCATCCCGAAAAGTTTTGCTGACCATCATATCGAGGAGCCTTCTCAAACCGGGCAGGGCATCGTAATGGGCTTTGGGAATAACCAGGTCGTAACGCTCGCGTTGCAAAGCAATGAAATCAAGGCCGCAGATGGAGGCTGCCGCCTCTATCCCTACTCCGACATCCGCCAAACCGGCTCTAACTCGCGCGGCAACCTCTAGGTGGGAGAGAACTTCATCATCGTAACCTTTGACCTTCGCTTGTTGAACCCCGCACTTTTCCAGTTCCCTATCGAGAAGGCGCCGGGCACCCGAGCCGGTTTCTCGATTCACAATCTTGACGGTTGATCGTGCCAGATCCGCTATGCCGCGGATCTTCTTGGGATTCCCTTGTCTCACGATCAAGCCTTCCTCCCAATGAGCGAAGGTAACAATCAGGCAATCCATTCCCTTCAGATTGCGTTCCAAATACGGAACGTTCCAGTAACCCGAGCGCTCATCCACCAGGTGAACGCCGGCGACGTGGACCTCACCCCGTTTAAGGGCGCCTATCGCGATACTGCTCCCCATAAGGCTGGGTACCACGTTATCTTTGGCCCGTTGTTTTAAGTGTTCGGATGCAAGAAACATTGCAGGATCGCATCCTGCGACGAGAATATTGCGGCCCAAAGCTTCGCGGTTTTCAAAGAGCCGGACCTTCACACGCTTTGCGTCCGATCCAGGTCCGACAATCAGACCGTCGGCGGTTGTCGAAAGACTGGCAGAAGTTCTCCCAAACCGATCAACGGACGAACCAGCACTCGCGCACCGATCTGGCTCACCTGGGCACGGACCTTGCCCAGTCCTTTAGGCAACGGCCCGATAAGCTCGCCTTCAATGACCTCGTCACCGCCCTTGAGATGGAAGAGCTCCTCGACTCTGCAGTGCAATACCCGAGCGAGCTTCAACGCCACCGAAGTCGATGGTGAATATTGATTCGCCTCCACTGCGCAAATGGCCTGGCGCGTGATGCCGGCCAGGTCGGCAAGCTGTTTTTGTGAGAGGTGCAAGGCCTGACGCTTTTCTCGCACTCGGCTTTCAGTTTCGGTCGGGCTCTCTTGCTTTGCCGATTCTTTGATATCCATTATATTTGACATTATGTCAGCTATCATGTACTAAGCGTTCGTGTCAAGCATCACCAATCACGCAAAATTAAAATTCAGTAAGTTTATGGTTCCTCGAATCCAGACGTCGTCTTAGTTGTTGACGGAGCAGTTGAGCACAATCTCAAGCTGAGCTTCGCTGACCTTGCGCGATTCCCGCGCCACAGCCTACGCGCTACCGACGAACTAGGTAAGGAATCTCTATTCGAGGGGTTCTGGTTGCTGAAATCTTGAAGTCGGCGGGGGTGAAGTTCGGTAAGGAGTTACGTGGCAAGAAGGCTCGCCGATTATCTGTTGGTAGAGACCGCAGACGGCTACCGCGTCGTCTTCGCTCTACCCGAGCTTGACCCGACCTTTAAGGGCGCCTTCGTGCTCTTCTCGCAGATAGCCGCGACGGCGGCCGCACTGAGCGAAACCGACGGACAACTACGCTTGATCATACCCTTCGAAAAAGATACGCGCGCTGGGTACGTCACCTCGTTGCTGTTGCACGTTAGACAAAATCATGCAAAGGAGCAATCACCAAAGGAACTGAGCACCCTATGAGAAGACGGAATGCGAGTACGATGCGATTCTACGCATGCACCGCTTTTCGCGGAGCCCAGGCCACCGTAGCGGACAAGCGCTGAGATCCTATTCAGTCCCAGAAAATTTTCACTTAACCCATTGGAGGACCACATCATGACTTTTACACGCTCGCTTGCAATTCTTGCGTTGGCGTTTCTCTCTTCACCACGCCCGCTCGAAGCCGAGCCAGCCTGTCCGGGCGGTTATTCAAACCAATTTCGTTTGAACGGACGGGTGCAAAATCCAGCGCGGTTTAGATTGTTCGAGCTTACGGTATCGTCCCTCTTCAATCGTCACTGTGAGCTTCTTCTCAGGTAAGCTCGGGATTCGTCACCAAAGAATTAAGTATCGGCGTGCCGTTGATCGATCCTGTTAGAAGACGATGCGGTGATCGTTACCGACAACGCGGCTCCACGGTGCGGAAACATCCTCAGAAAGTATGTGGTCGTACAGGGCACCATTATTACCGGTAATCATCGCCGTGGCCGATCTACTGTCTGATTTCGGCCACCCAGCAGGGTGCTGAAGTCGCCTTCGAAACCGGCGACGGGCAGCCCCTCGATGCTTCAGAAGGAATGGCGCGCTTGATCGTGGTGAACGACAAGCAGGGCGGACGATCGGTATCCAACGTCGCCGCCAGCTGTTCGTTCCGCGCCGTAGGCTGGCGATCCATCGCCCGCTTTCTAGCACAGCACACGTATCACTTCCCCTTGATCCGTCGAAAACACTATGAAGTATCGCAAGTTCGGTACAACCGAGAGCAGGCACGATCGACCATAGGCCATTATGGTGTCGGACATGATATGGAAAGGATTGGGTATGGGCCGCTTAGGAAAGATCTGGATCGCAACTTTCGCATTCATTGTAACGTCTCTTATCGGATCGTCTTTGCTCGCTGCCGACAAGCGCACCGTTGTGGACTCCGCCGGCCGGAGGGTCGAGGTACCCGCTAAGATCGAACGGGTTTTTGCAGCCGGCGGCCCGGCGAGCATTTTCATGTATACCCTCGCCCCCGACAAGCTCCTCGGCTGGACTTCCCCGCTCACCCCAGAAGAGCGAGCCTACATTCCAGCTCCATACGCGGGATTGCCGACACTCGGGCGATTAACAGGCCCGCGGCAATACGGCGAGCGTTGAGTCCGTTCTGGCCTCGCGTCCTGATGTGATAGCCGATTACGGCACAATAAACGCAACCTACATATCGCTCGCGGAGCGCGTCCAGAAACAAACCGGCGTGCCTTACCTTCTATTTGACGGTGCTTTCTCGCAGATCGCGCGGCGTATATATGACCGCTGGAGACGCGTCGGTATAGGCGAGCGATCGAGAAGCTGGCGCGTTATACAGAGAGGCTGCTTTCCGATGTCGATAAGCGACTCGCAGGCCTACCGCCGGAAAAGCGCCCATTGGTTTATTTCGCTCGCGGACCGCGCGGGCTGCAGACCGCGCTCAAAGGTTCGATCAATGTGGAGAGCATCGAACGAATCGGCGCGCGCAATGTCGCGGCCGAGCATATGGGCTCGGGGGTCTTGTCAACCATCTCCCTGAGCAGTTGCTGCTTTGGAATCCCGAGGTTGTTGTTGCCCTCGATCCAGCCTTTGTCTCGTGGCAGGAACCGATGACGTCTGGAAAGGTATCAAGGCTGTTCGGACTGGTCGCCTTTACATCGCCCCAGACGACCCTTTCGGCTGGATCGACTCGCCGCCTTCGGTTAACAGGCTGATCGGCCTGCGGTGGCTCGGCCGGGTTCTCTATCCCAAATTATTTTCGGAAGATCTACGCACCGAAACGCGCGTGCGTTTTCTACACTCTCTTCTACCATCGAACGCCGGACGAGCGGCAACCTCGACGCGTTCGCTCGATACAGTGGGGCAGTCGCGCTGATGGAGCGAGCGTTGAAAGATCATCCCAGCTGCGTGCTCGGCGGCGCAGCGAAGCTCTGCGCTTTGGCTTGGCCACAGCCTGCTCTGGCTACTGCTGTTCGTCATCTCCTTCTCCGGTTGGTGCCGGTTTCCCATTACCATCAGTGAGCTTTTGCATCTTGTGTGGTCCAAGATTACGGGCATGCCTCAACGATCTCCCGGAACAATCGAAACCGTGGTCTTCAAAGTACGCGGTCCACGAGTGCTCGCCTCGATGATGGTCGGCGGCGCGCTTGCGGTGTCGGGCGCAGTCTATCAGGGCTTGTTCCGCAATCCGCTGAGTGTCGCCCGATATCCTCGGCGTCGTCGTCGGGCGCCGCACTCGGCGCCGTTCTCGGAATTTATTTTTCGCTCGGGGTTTTCGGCATCCAAGCGCTGGCGTTTGCCGGCGGACTCGCTGCGGTCGCGGCGGTCTACTTGATCGGCACTCTTCTGCGCCACCACGATCCGATTCTTACTCTGGTGCTCGCCGGCGTAGTGATCGGCACGTTGCTCGGCTCGGTGGTCGGTCTCATCAAGTACCTCGCCGATCCCTACAACCAGCTGCCGGCGATCACTTTCTGGCTTCTGGGAAGTTTGACCGGCATCACGGCAGCGTGATCTCTGGGCGATTCTGCCGGCCGATCGCTGTTCGGTCTCGTGCCGCTGTATCTGCTGCGCTGGCGCATGAACGTGCATGACGCTGCGGAGACGAAGAAGCGCAGGCGTTTGGGTGTCGACGCGCGCCGGCTGCGCATGGTGGTTGTCGCGGCGGCGACGCTGATGACCGCCGCCGCGGTTTCCGTCAGCGGCATCATCGGCTGGATCGGTCTACTGATTCCGCATTTTGCGCGCCTGCTCGTCGGCCCCGATTTCGCTCGACTCTTGCCGCGCGGTCGATGCTTCTCGGCGCCGGCTATCTGCTCGCCGTCGATACGCTTGGCCCGGACGATCTCGACCATCGAGGTGCCGCTCGGCGTGCTGACGGCGTTTATCGGCACGCCGTTCTTCATCTGGGTGCTTGCCGTGTCGCATAAGGGGTGGCGGTGAGATAGCGCGATGAATCTCAGCGTCGAAAAGCTCGCCTTCGGCTATCGGCAGCATGATCGTCGGCAACGACGTCAGCTTTACGCTCGACGCCGGCGAGGTGCTCTGTCTTCTCGGTCCCAACGGCGCCGGCAAGACCACGCTGTTCAAGACCATCCTGGGGCTGATCGCCGCCGCTCGGCGGCGCTACCGTCATGGCGGACGGCGCTGCAATTCAATCAATGGTCGCGCGCAAAAGCCTGGCGCGGGCTGTTTGGCTACGTGCCGCAAGCGCAACTGGGATTTTTCCGTTCACCGTCCGCGAAGTCGTGCTTGATGGGACGGACGGCGCGCATCGGTCTGTTCGACACGCCTATCATCGCGAGACGTTGAGATCGCGGACGAGCTGCTTGCGACTCCTCGGCATCGATCAATCTTGCCGACCGGCCCGTACACGGACGTGAGCGGCGGCGAGCGCCAGCTTGCGCTGATCGCCCGCGCGCTGGCGCAGGAACCCCAGGTGCTGGTGATGGATGAGCCCACCGCCAGCCTCGACTTCGGCAACCAGGTGCGCGTACTGTCGGAGATCAAGGCGCTCGCGAGTCGAGGCATCGCCGTGATCCTGTCGACGCACGATCCCGACCAGGCCTTTGTCTGCGCCCAGCGCGTGGCGATCTTGCACCGCGGTAGGCTCGCTTATTCCGGTCCACCCCAAGAGGTCATCACGCCGGCGGTCCTGCGCGCGGTTTACGGTGTCGAAGTTGAAATCGTCGAAGATCGAAAGCGGCGTCGGCGAAAAACACCTGATCTGCCTTCCGTCGTTCGCTCGGCTTCGTTCCAATCAGAATAGTTACGATGGCAGTTGGGCGAAATTCAAACAAACACTTTCGAGAACGCTCTGAACATGCGTAGGACCGTTTCACATTGACGCGGAGAAGTAGTTCTAGATGGGCCGGACGGCAGTGTTCCAAATGGCCTGCGAGAAAGGACAAAAAATGTGGCGAACTCTATCGTCGTATGTGACATTTCTTGCGCTGGTTCTGCTGTTCCGACTCTGGCCGTGAGAGCACAGGAGGTGCAAGTCGAGATTGTCCAACCTCCCATGCCCTTCTTAACGGCTGATACGGGGAGGGAAGATAGGAGAATTGAGCCATCGGGAGTGGCGCCGATTGGGGATGGCAGCCTGCTGCTGGTGGCCTGCGATAAAAATGCATGTCTCAGTGTAGTCGAAGCGGCCACCGGACGGATCAAGCAGTCGTTTAGCGTGGGCGTCTTTGACAATAGGCCCAAGTGGGAGGACCTGGCACACGACGATGAGGGAGCCTACTATGTCATTGGCTCACGTTTCGTTGAAGAGCCGGCTGAAGAGGGGACGCAAAAGAGACTTATGGCTGTCCCGCGTTTGTTGCGTTTTCGTTTGCGCAGCGATGGCCCAGGCGCAACGTCATTCGCCATTGACTCAGAATCGATCGTCGAATGGGATATAGGAGACGCGTTGGCTGCGGAAGGATATCGCCGTGATCCTCGGAAGAACGAAGTGAATATAGAAGGGCTGACAGTGCGAACGTTGCGCGACAAGGCGGGACAGGTAACACTGCGTGAACTGGTCGTCGGCCTGCGGGAGCCGCATAATCCTATCCGTGTTTACGCCGCTGATATCACCCAATTACCCGCCCCGAACGCCAAGCTTGCATTGAGCCCTCTCTTCAGATTCTATGCGGGTGAGCGCCAAGGGATCCTCTCACAATTGTCGTCTATCGACTACATGCCCGCGTGGAATGGCTTTTTCATTCTCACGTCCACTGAGGACAGAAGCAACCGTTATCATGGCAACACACTATGGTTTCTGTCTGACGAGAAGAATCTCGGCGTCTCGCCCCGCTCAGTTACCACCCGATAAAATAAAGCTTGGTGATCTACGACTTGTCGAGCCTCAGAAGGTCTGGCTTTTCGGGCTTGATGTTAAGGCGGAAGGCGTGTGTGTCCTTTCCGAGGAGGCTGCTTCCAGTGGCAGCCAGGTACGGAGAGCTCGGCTGGCATTGGTTTACGACAACGACACAGCGAAAACAGGCAACTCGGGTGCGCTCCAGTTCGTCACCCTGCTGCGCTGGCCGGAATAGCACCTGCGTTTAAGTCATCTTACTTCGAATCAGACGAACAACTTCAGCCATCCTGAGCTGAGGCTGGGCTTGGAATCCAACCAACCTTGCACACTCTCTCAGTGGGTTTGAAGGCTGTGGGCAACACCAGCTTCCTCCACAAGTCGCCCCGCAGCTTCAATGCAATTTCTCCGCTATTGAAAATTGCAGAACGGATTTGACACGGGATTAAAGTTCGTGTTACGCAACATTCGCCGGAGATGACTATGCATCACCTTTCCAGATTCGGCGTGTCACTCGAAGATGATCTGCTGCAAGCGTTCGATCGAAGCATCGGCGGTCAAGGCTACCAAAATCGCTCGGAAGCCATCCGCGATCTCGATTCGCGATCACCTCATTCAAAAGAAGATAGGACTGGCAGATACCGAAGTCATCGGGGTCGTCACTCTCGTCTATGACCATCGGGTACACCACCTGAGCGATCTCTTGGCAGACATGCAGCATAAGGCTCATGTGGCCGTGAATGCCAGCCTGCACATTCATTTGGACGAGCACAATTGTCTGGAGGTCATCGTCATCCGGGGCCGCGGCGACAAAGTGCACGAGATCGCCGGCAAGCTGATTGCTACCAAAGGGGTTCAGAACGGCAAGCTGGTGACGACTACCCCAGAGATACACCAGTAAATTTTTGCATTTGGGTAACACGATTATCAAACTCATAGCATGAATTACCGGTCCGCGAACAAATAGGGTTTATCAACGATCATCCAGGAACATGATCACGAGCGACGACGGCTATATCACGACCACGGCCGGTCAACCGGCTCGCGGAGCCACAAGTAAAATTTTTTGAGCTGGGATGTTACGGAATTAGAATACGTACTACTCCGGATGGTAACATGCGACCACCTTTATCTATCCTCATCTTTGCACTGGTTGTTTTTTGGCCCGAGCCCCGATCGCCCACGGCGGCGAAGCCGATCCGATTGAGGTTTACACGTGGGGCCAGCAGCCGACATCTGCGGCAACCGAACAAACCCGATGGTCAAAGGATTTGGAGCTTCGCCCTTCGAACACGCCCAGCGACGTCATGCGGCTGGTGCCAGGCCTGACCATCAGCCAGCACCACGGAGGGGGAAAAGCGGACCAGATTCTTTTTCGTGGTTTCGATTCCGATCACGGAACTGATTTTCAGGTTAGCGTCGACGGTATTCCGGTGAACATGCCCAGCAATGCCCATGGCCAGGGATACGCTGACCTCCACTGGCTCATTCCCGAACTGATCGACCGGGTAGAGATCTTTAAGGGTTCTTATTTCCCTCATCTGGGTGATTTCGCCACGTCCGGCGCCATCAACATCATCACGAAACGCTTCGACAAAGATTCGAGTGTCACCGCAATGGGCGGCAGCTATCAGACGGCGCGGTTTCTGGGGATCCTTTCGGCACCTGAAGGGACCACTTTCAGGCCTTACATGGCCTTTGAGTACTACCATAGTGATGGTCCTTTCAAGAATCCGAGCGAATATAACCGCTATAATTTCTTCAGCAACTTTACCCTCATCTCCAACGCGAGATCCACCTTGGACTTCTCTTGCAACTTACTTTTCAACCAACTGGAACGCCTCCGGCGAGATTCCATCACGAGCGGTAAGGGACAGGTCACTGGGACGTTTTGGCGCTGTCGATTCTAGCGAAGGAGGAAATTCCTGAAAGGCAAAACCTGAGCCTCATCTATAACTTCGCCGATGCCAATCAGTCCCTGAGGGCTCAAACCTGGATGTCATGGTACCGCCTCCAACTCTGGTCAAACTTCACTTTCTTCCTCAATAATCCCGTCGAGGGCGACGGCATCGAACAGAACGACAAACGTTATCCTGATCGGCAACAATGTCATTTACCGGCGCAACTATTCGTTCGGGATTATCCCCACTGAAACCCTTCTAGGCTTTCAGAGCCGGTACGACCACATCAAGCTCGGCCTCTTCAACCAGGAGAAGCGCCACCGGCTGAGCACTACCAACGACAATCTCGTTCAGCAAACCAATCTGAGCTGGTTCGCGCACCAGGAAATTCGACCGACTAACTGGTTTCGCGGGTCAGTTCGGGGCCAGACTCGACAACTTCTGGTGGAATGTGGGACAGGCCGGACCGGCTACCCAACCCATCGCCGGCGCCGCTTCCTCAGTCCATCGCCAGTCCAAAATTGAACCTGATTTTCAGTCCATTCAACGATAACCCGTTCGCGCAAAGAACCAACTTGTTTTTGAACCTCGGCGGCGGTTTCCACAGCAATGATGCCCGGGTCATAGTTCAGGATCAAACAAGGCCGCTGGCTCGTTTCTGGGGCGGCGAGCTCGGGCTCGAGAACGCGGCTGATGGAAAAATGGAATTCAGCGCCGCCTACTGGCGATCCTACCTGTCAAGCGAATTGGTCTTCGTCGGCGACGAAGGAACATTCGAGCCACAAGGAGCCAGCAGACGTCATGGATTGAAGCTGAATTTCGCTACGATATTCTCCCCTGGTTAACTTACGACCTCGATGCATCGTATACCTGGGCAAAATTTCTTAACGGCGAAGCGGTGCCACTGGCGCCTCGCGCCCTCGCTTTCACCGGCTTGACGGCCCGCCATGATTCGGGCCTCCAGGCGAGACTTCAAATGCGCTACATCGGCTCGCGCTATGCGATCGAAGACCGCACCATCACAGTGCCTCAGTCCGCGATCTTTGATCTGTTTCTGAAATACATTTGGCAACGCTATGAGTTCTTCGTCGTGTTCCAAAACCTGGCCAACACAAAAATGGCGCAGCGCGGAGCATGCCGTCACGTCGCGACTGCAGGGTGAGCCGCCGGAGGGAGTGCTCGGCGCTAATTTCACTCCCGGCGACCCGTTTACGGCGAAGGCTGGAGTCACCATTCACGTTTGGTAATCAGGAGGAGTCTGATAAAAGAGCTGCCAAAGCTTAGACTCAAAGGGCAAGGTTTGAGAAGTTTTCCAAGACTTTGATTGTTGTGAAAGCTTCCGATAGAAATTATGAGAAAGTTCTGGGTCATCGGTTGGAAATCATCCCTACCACCGATCCCACGGCGGCGCGAATCGGAGACGAACTGGTTTTCAGGATTCTTTTGACGGCAAACCAATGCAGACAAATGTTTTTGCCACCTATGACGGCTTCAGCCGATACTACAACACCCTACGCCTACGAGACGCAGCATCAAGATTACCGATCCCGCCGCGTGGCTGGTTCGTGTTGAGAGAAGAATGGCGGTGGCGAGAGAAGGACTATGATTTCCAAATGTTCAAAGCCATCTTGGTTTTTCCCGTGCAATAGCGCCGGGCTAAAATTCGGATTTGGACCCGAGAGGGTTCGCTCATGATCACCGGCATAGCTTCAACCACAGCAGAAAGTTCCTCAGCTCGCACCGCCATCTTCGGTATCGTCTGCAGCGCGCATTTCATCAACCATTTCCAGTCGGCGATGTTGGGCGTTATCTACCCGCTCATGATGAAGGAACTGGGCATGGGCTATATGGCGATCGCCTCGCTTGCGGCCGTTTACAACACCTCTAGGCAGTGCCTTCCAGGGTTTATACGGCTTTGTCGTTCCCTACGTCAGAAGGGGAGTGATTCTCGGTATCGGAAATTGTCTGCTTGGGCTTTCTGTCGTGGCCAGCGGTTTCGCATCGAGCTTTCATCAGTTCTTCGCCACCCGATTGCTTGGTGGCCTAGGCTCCAGCCCGCAACATCCGGTGGGGTCAAGCATCCTGGCGAGCCACTTCGGTGCCGCCCGTGGCCGCATGTTGGCATTCCATTCCACCGCCGGCCAACTTGGGAGCCTGGTAGCGCCGCTGCTGGCCGCGCTGCTCATTACATGGTTAGGGTGGCGGGGAGTTTTTGGACCGTCGGCGCCCTGGCAACGGCTATGGGTATGATTTGTTTCGTCTTTCGTGACAGTCTACGCACGGCGGTTTCGGACAAGACAAAATCACGACTAACGCCTTCTTGGCTGGGATGCCTACAAGGCCTGCTTAAAAATAAAAATGTTCTTCTCGTCTCCCTGGTCTTTATGGCGGGCGCTGCCGGACGCGGGCAGGATATCAACGAAGTTCTACATCATCCCCCATTTCGTCCGCGATTTTCATTTGGATATTACCCACGGAGCTTTTCTCTTCACCTTTATCCAAGTGGGCAGCCTAATCGGACCGTTCGTTTGGGGCTGGATCTCAGATCGTTTCAACCGCAAGCTCGTCATCCAAGCCTCGCTATTGGTCTCGGCGCTTTCGACCCTTTGGCTCGCCTGGCAGGAGACGGTCTCCGCCTCTCTGTTCTTCAACCTGGTAATCTACGGCGCGGCAGTCACATCGCGACAGACTCTGACCCAGGCTCTGCTCAGCGATCTGGTGAGCGAGGACCTATTCGATGCGGCCTTCAGTCTTTACTTATTTCATCGGCTTCGTCTCAATTCCGTTCTGGACCGATGATTACGGGCGGGGTCATGACCAAGTTCGGCTTTTGGTCCCGCCTTCAGTGTCATCTCGACGTCTTATCTGCTCGCGATGAGTCTTCTGATGCTCCTCCGCGTTCCCGCAAGAATCCGCAGTGTGCCCAACGCCTAGATAAATAAATGAAATGACCATGGTACATTCAAGAAAGACCGATCAACGTGTTTGACTTCATTGCAATCATCATCAAGGGCGGACCGGTGATGGTGCCGCTGCTGGCCTGCTCGATCGTCTCCCTGGCCGTCGTCATCGAGCGGATTGTCTTCTGGCGCAAAGCCCGGTCCCGGGGACCAGTCGAAGAGCTGCTGCAACTGGTGGAGCGTCGGGAGTTTGCCAAAGCCATCGAGTTGGGTCGAAAGGTCGATTTACCTGCCGCACGGGTTTTGACCGCCGGCCTCATACACCGAAATCCATCCCTTCCCAAAGCACTGGAAGTAGCCGCCCAGGCGGAGATGCCGGTTCTCAAAAAGCGCCTCACCATTCTCGACACCATCATCACTCTGGCACCCTTTTGGGGTTACTGGGAACCATCACCGGCATGATCAGTTCTTTCGGCATCATGTCCGGAAGCGGGCCTCGGACAACCTCATGCAGTCACCGGCGGCGTGGCCGAGGCCTTGATCGCCACCGCGGCGGGACTTTTGATCGCCATTCTCACCCTCATCCCGTACAACTATTTCTCCAATCGAGCCGAACGGGAGCTCGAAGAGATTGAGTACTACGGCTCGCGCCTGGAACTATTGCTGGCCGAGCAGGAAGGGAGACCAGCCAAAATGTTCAACAGAACGACTTTAAGAAAGTTGATCGCGATCAAGACGCCAAGCACGCAAAGAAAGACATTTACTTATTTTCTCTCTCTGAACCTTTGGCGCCCTTTGCGCCTTTTGCGCGAGACATTGTTTTGCCTGATCTCTTCCCAATTCAGAATTTCAAAGGTAAGTGCCTAATGGCAGGCGCGCAGGACCATCAAGAAGGCCCGCATCGAGATCATTCCGATGATCGATACGATCTTTTTCCTGCTGGTCTTTTTCATGATCTCGACTCTATCGATGGCCCGCTACAGCGGCCTGCCGGTCAATCTACCGAAGGCGGCCACGGGACAACAGCCCGCCAGCGAAAGTGCCGCCGTCACGATCACTCCGGACGGTAAAGTCTTCATCGATAAGCAGGAAGTCGCCCGCGAGAACATCCGCACCGTGCTCCAACAGCGGCTGTCGGCCAATCCCGAGCTGTTAGTCTTGATCAATGCGGATGAGCGGGTCGAGCACGGGCGGGTGGTCGATGTGATGGACGATGCGCGCCAGGCAGGCGTCGCTAAAATGGCCATCGCCGTCAAACCCAAGGACAGCCGCCAGTGAGAGATGACTCGCTAAGCCTATCTCTACTCGCCTCCTGCTTCATTCACGGTGCGGTGATTATTCTCGCGTCCATCATCTTAACGCATACTGTCAGCTTGCGTCGTGAAGATTTTCTCGCCCATCAGTCTTGTCGATGTGCCGCGTAAGGAGCAACCAAAACCGATCCAAAAAGTAGAGACGCCTCCTGGAGATTAAAAACCACCGCCACCACCGCCTAAAGTCGAAAACCAAAGAGCCAAAGCCGCTGGCCAAAAGCGAGATTGTCCAGCCCAAACCGGCACCGCCGCCGGCCGCTCTCCCCAAGGAAGAGCCGGCCAAGCCCGTCGAAACGAAACCCGCAGTAACCGCCAAATCTGAACCCACTACCGAGGTAGTCCCTACAGCCCGGGTCGAAGGCGGCGGCAGCGAAGCCGGCGCTGGCAATCTTTTCGGCAACGGCGACGCAGCGGTTGTACCGGGATCGGGGACGGCCGGTGGGGGCGGAGGGACCGCTAACTCGGGTTTGGGCAGAGAATCGGGTGCTCCCGGCCTCCCGGCATCGCCGTTGCGAACCAACCGCGAAGCCAAGCCGGTACAAACCGTCCGCGCTGCCTATCCCCCGATAGCTTTGCGCATGGGAATGGAGAGCGACGTCACCTTGAGAATCGAAATAGACACAGAAGGGCAAAGTGATGAAGGCTGAGATCACGAAGAGCGGCGGCGCCGGCTTCGATGAAGAAGCGCTCAAGGCAGTGAAACAATCCCGCTTCGAGCCCGCCCAAAAGGACGGTAAGAATGTCCCCGCGGAGTTTACCTATATTTATCGTTTTAGGCTGCAGAAATAGACCGTATAGTTGCGACGCTGATCCGAAGCGGTTGGATCGTAATCGCTTGTATTATAGAAACCATAGTGAGATCACGAAACATGATTCGTGAATCTGGAATCAATTTACCTAAAGGAAAGGCAGGGTCTCCATGGCAGACGCACCCCACTCTTCACACCATCACCGTCACGATCACCACGATTGGGATTCTCCGGATTATGTCTCCAATTGGGCCTCAGGCCAGGACCAAAAGAGAAAGCTCGGCAGGAACCGTTCCGCGTCCTGGCGCAAACGATTCCCTACGACAAGCAGCTTCCCATTAGAATTCTTGATGTCGGCGCCGGTTACGGCGCTCTTGACCCAGTTCCTCCTGAGCCAATTTCCAAATGCCACCGCGGTTTGCCAGGACGGCTCGGAAGAGATGGCGAAGCTCGGCCAGGAGCGCATGGCGCATTTCAAGGGACGCTTTGATTACGTCTTCTGCGATTTTTGTAAGCCGGGCTGGACGCGAAAACTAACCGGTACTTTCGAAGCCGTTGTTTCCGCCATCGCGATTCACAACGCGGGCAGTCCAGAAATCATTGAGCGCATCTATAGAGACATCTTTCCCCTAGTCAAAAATGGCGGCTGCTTTATCAATTTCGACCGCGAGCGGCCTCCGTTGGAAGACCAAATGAAATGGCTAAGGGACGCCGGCTTCCAGGACGTTCAACGCTTCTGGACCGGTGAAACCCGAGCGCTCTTCGGCGGCTTTAAGAAATAAACGCAAAGTCCCTGTACTACGAAGAGAGAGTGAGACCTGCTATGAATAACCTCCTGCTACTCTCTTCGTTTGGCGCTTCGTTCTGCATTCACCTCGTCTTAATTCCCGTTCTTTCTCTTGGGCCAAGCAATAGATACTCCCAGCCTCGATTCGTTCCATTCGAGCTCATAGACATACCACCTCTGAGCAATTGGGGAGTTCAAAAGCCGTCCCCTCGAATCCGACACCAGAAGCTAGACTGAAAACGCAAAAATGAACGCTCCCAAACTCCTTTCCAAGCCCCAGATTATCGAGACACCGACTACAGCTGCAGTTGGAAACACCAGGGGAAAAATCAAAGAGCCGGAAAAGATTATGGAGACTTTGCCTCGGCTCGCTTCTCTTCCTCCCGAACCGAGCTCGGTGAAGGGCGGTTGGAATCGTGGTAGCAAACCTGGAGAGGCTGAAGGAAGCACTGCAGGCGCCGGCAATCTCTTCAATAAGGGAGACGTGGGAGTGGTCGGCGGGAGTAGTTTGGAAGGCGGTGGCGGTGGACAGGGAAGCTCAGGTCTTGGCAGAGGCGCTAAAGGCGAGGGCTCCGGTGGCGGAGGAGTGGGCTCGGGAGAAGCTGTCTCCGGTCTTGCCCGGCCCTTGGGCGGTTATCAGGTCAAGCCACTCTATCCGGAGTCGGCCAGGAAAGCAGGTGCTCAGGGGATTACGCTCCTCAAACTGCGCGTCCTGGAAAACGGCAAAGTGGGAGAAGTCCAGATCGAACAGTCCGCGGGTCATCCCGACCTCGACATGGCAGCCGCCGACGCGGTCAGACAGTGGCTCTTTGAACCAGCGCGAATGGGCAAACAGCCTATTGCCGTGTGGGTGCTTACTACCGGTGAAATTCGAACTCCACTGAAAAGTATATCGATGGCCCGACCAGCGCAGCCGCACTTCCGTAACATCGCGAGCTCCTTGAGTGGTGGCTGGTCGCGTGCGTGTGATTTCGTGTACGGCCACCTCGGGGTCCACTCCGTCCAGCAAGCGGCCCAAAACGGCTTTCCCTGATTCCCAGACAATGGGCAGGATCGCGACCGTGATGAGGAGCCCCATGATCGGGTCTCGCCAAAGGATAACCGAGCCACACACCCACAGCGCTTAACAACACGCCTAGACTGGTCAGGCCGCATCCACACGCGCACTGGAAACCCATCGGCGACGAGAGCCTGGCGCTGTTGATCTGTTTGCCCACTCGAATGCGGAAACCCGCCACGATCTCATTCCCGGCAAAACCAATGACGGAGGCTATCGCCACCGCCCACAAATGCTCAACGGGTTGGGGACAGGAAGCAGACGATTGACCGACTCATAACCCGCCAAAACCTGCGCTGAATAAGATGGTCAGAACGATTACTTGACGCCTCCGCGCCGCTCGGACCCTCGCGCGCGCCACGGTACGGGAGCTCGCCGGCCTCTTCAGCGTCGATCTCGTTCGCCGGTGGCCTGATCGTCAGCGCGAGCTCCTTTGCTCTGTGTGGCTCTTCTCGAGCGCTTCCAGCTCTTGCTCACCGCCGCGGGCGCGTTCTTCTTCTGGACCGGGCTCCTGAGGCGCGGTGTCGCAGCTCGCGGCCGTCGCCGCTCGCGAGCCGCATCGGCCTCGTCAACACGATGGTGTTCACGCACCTGCCGGCCAATCTCTGCCTGATCGCGGCGGCGCTGGCACCCACGCGCTGGAAGTCGCGCTCGGGCTGCTCCTCGTGCGCAGCCTGCTCCTCCGCAGATGGGACGCGCCGGCGCGCGGCGCCTGCGTGATGTCGGTCGTGACCCCGGCCGAGCGGGCCGGCGCGCGGCGAGCTTCACCGCCGTGCCGCGCAGCCTCGCTTCGTCGCTCAGCCCGTCGATCGCCGGCGCGCTCTTCGCCGCCGGCGCGATGGCGACGCCGCTCGTCCTGTGCGGCGTGCTGAAGTCGGTCTACGACGTGGCGCTGCTCCGTCATGTTCCGGAAGGTGCCGCCCCAGGATTAGGGGTTGGCGCGGATCGGGCCGCCGATCGCCCGCCACCCGGAATGGCCGCCCTTCATGTACGTCGCGTCGAAGCCCGGCCTCGCGCAGCGCGATCGCCGTCTTGCACCCGACGTGGAAGCCGTAGACGCAGAACACCACCACGGGCTCCGATTTCGACAGCTCGCCAGCCCATTCCTGCACGCGGTCCGGGTCGCGCCAAGTGGCGCCTTCGATGATGTCCTGCGTGCGCGAGACGGAATGGCGCGGGCGCGCGTCGATGAACTGCACCGGCTTGCCCGAGTCGAGCATCTCCTTGACCTCCTCCACGCTCACGCCCGGCAGGTCGCCGAACTCCTCCTGCACGAGCGGCCGCGGCGGGTCGACCTTGCACCGCGTCCTCGTACCGGCCCTCGCACCGCCTTCCAGTCGATGTTGCGCATGAACGCGTCGACGTAGGCCTTGGCGTTCGCGCCGAAGTCGATGTGGTAGGCGTGCTCGTACATGTCGAGCGCGAGGATCGGCATGCCGCCGGCCACGGCCTGGCTGTGCTCCGCGGCGTACTGGTTGACGAGCCGGCGATCGCGCGGCACGTGGACGAGCACCACCCATCCGGAACCTCCGGCGAGGGCATTGCCCATCGCCACGAACTCGCCGCGCCAGCGGTCCACCGAGCCGAAGTCGCGCGCGAGCGCTTCGGCCATCGGCTTGGTCGGCTTGCCGTCGCCGCCCAGGCTCGCGAAGTAGAGCTCGTGGAGCAGGGTGGAATTGAGCGCGACGAGCTCCTCGCGCTTCAGGCCGTTGACGACGTAGCCCGGCGACTTGCCGAAGTCGAGCGCCTCGAGCTCGCGCGCGATGGCGTTCAGCCGCCGCAGCGCGCCGCCGTAGTTATTCTCGTAGTGGCTCTCGATCAGCTTGGGCGACAGCCCGAGCAGGGTCCACGGACGGCAGTAGATCGGTTTCAACTGGTAGCGCATACGGTTTTCTCCCTTTCAATCGGTCAGGCGGACAAACGCGCCGCCGCGGCGCTCGTCGCGTCAGCGCGCCGGCGAGCATCAGCTTCAGCGGCCCGACGTTCCAGCCGAGCAGGCTGCCGCGGCCAGAAGCGAAGACTCGCGCCTGCGACGGGATCGCGGCAGCGCGTGCGGAGCCATCTGCGCGAGCGTCACCAGCAGCACGCCGATGACCGCGGGGGCTGATGCCTTTCACGGCCGCTTTCATCCAGCACGACCTGGCGCACGCGATCGAAAATCGGAAGGCCGGGATGCTCAGCATGAGAATGAAAGCCGGGAGGAAGATCGCCCGCGGTGGCCCAACGCCACGCTCCCGCAATCCCGGCGAGCTTGTACCCGACATAGGCCGACACCGTCAGGATCGAGGCCCGGCGTGAGCTGGCCGAGAGCGAGGCCGTCGATGAGCTCACGCGCTTGCCAGCTGAGCCGCACTGCGTACTGGTTCGCCACCTGATCCTGGATGAAGGCGATCATCGACAACCCGCCGCCGAAGAAGGAGAACGCGCCGACGGTCAGGAAGAAGGCTCCGATGTCTGAAGAGCCCGCCCGAGCCGGCGGCAAAGCGGCAACGCCTCGCACCGGCGCGAGGCCTGAGATGGAACACGCAGCCGCGCCGGCGATGACCGCGCAAAGGGCGAGCGCACCTTTTGCGCGGGAATGGGTTGCCAGCCACGGCACCGCCGAGCGCGCCCGCGCCGATGAGTATCGAGGCCGTGCCGAAGGCCTTAACACCGCACCGCCGTAATTGTTTTCATAGTGACTGACGATGAGTTTTTCTGATAAGCCTTTAATTGTGACGGACTACAGGAGAGTGGTTTCATTTCATAGGCCATGGCTCATTCTCCTTCCATTCATGCGTCAATTTTTAAGAGCGCCGCTGGATGTATTTTGCGGAGCCGTTTGCTGGCAGTAGGCATAGAGCGCGTCATAAACGGACAGCTCCCGTTCCAGTAGTTCGTGGTCATCGCTGTAAACGAGCCTAAAACCCTCGGCGATCGCCTCCAGACCCCGTGATTCGGGCGTTAGGTCCTTCGCTTCCGTATCGGCCCCTCTGACGATCACCGCAAGTCGTTGAAGCGCGCGATCAGTCAGATTGTATTTTTGATTATAGCGTCGAAACTGCACTCAGGACCGTTATGGCCTAATTCAACATTCGCCACATCGAACGGGATCGCGCCTTCGCGTTTCGCGACCTCCGTCACTTGCTCAGGTGGCACGTATAAAAACTCGGCCTGAGGATCAACGAACCTCTTAATTAGCCACGGACACGCTACCCGGTCTACTTTTGGTCGAGCCCGAGTTACCCACTTCATGACTTTTTGTCTCCTTTCATGTTTCAAGATGATAGATTAGTTCATCCTCCCCGCACCAAAGGCCAGAGTATCAATCCGATAAGGCCTGAGATGGTGACAAGAATCGGCTCCGAAATCTTGTACCGCCATAAGATACCCAGGCTGACTGAGCGCGATAATGCTGCTGTTGGAATATCTGTGATCGCGCGCGCGCCCAACACAATCACTGCGCCCGTGATCGCGCCGGTCGCAGCGGCGGTGGCCCCGTCAACAAAGGCTTTAAGCTGAGGGTTGTCGCGATGGCGTTTAAACCAGGGTGCCGGCACGATCGTGAATATATACACCGGTAAGAAGATACCAATTGACGCCATAACCGCTCCCGCCAAGCCGGCAACGAGAAACCCGATGAAAGCAACGGTTATGACAACTGGACCAGGGGTGATCATCGCGACGGCCACGGCGTCCAAAAACTGATGCTCGTTCAGCCAGCCGAACTGCTGCACAACCCCCTGATGCAAGAACGGAATGATTGCCAGGCCGCTGCCGAATACAAACGCGCCAGCTTTGGTAAAAAACAATAGGATCTCGGTCAATATGTGGCCACTATTGCTACCTGTACCCGCCTGCCCGAGCCATGCCTCCATCAGCCCAACAGCGATGCCCAGGGCGACACAGCTAAGCACCATGAGAATTCCCAGGCTTCCAACCTGGCCAAGCCTGAAAAACCAGGACGATGAGTCCGGCAAGAATGAAGAACTCCGCCAACTCCGTTTGCGCCCACACGGTTACGACTGTGAGGACGGCGAAGATGCCCCAGAGGAGCGGATTACGCTTGTTGGTGCTGCGCGCCAGCTTATACGCAGCAATGGCGATGATGGCGATGACGGTTGCGCCAATCGCGTAGAAGAGTGCTTGCATCCACCACAGACCACCATAAGAAACGTAAGCCAATGAGATCGCAACCACCATCAGAAACGAGGGAATAATAAAGCCGAGACCGACCAGAGTTGCGCCGAGAACACCGCCTTCGAAATAGCCAATGGCAATTGCGGTTTGTGCCGCCAAGCGGTCCCGGCATGATTTGAGCGAGCGCTAGAGACAGCTTGTAAGTATCCTCAGTGATCCAGCGCCGTTGCTCGACAAGATCTCTGTGCATGAAACCGACCAGCGCGGCCGGCCCGCCGAAGCCGATCGTGCCGAGCTTCAGGAAATAGCCAACGAGCGGCCATAAGCCGATTTTGCTTTGTACCGAGCTCTCATCAATCGTGCAATCGCTCAACCGAATCAGCTTTCGAAGCTGTCATCTTTGTCCTCCTCTATACTTACTGCTCCACAAATACTGCCGCGCCCCCACTTTGAGGGAGAAATGCGTAAAGCGTGCGGGTGTCCGGGTTCCAGCCAATGGTATGAGCACCAGACTCGGTCTGAAACTGTCCTCCAACGTCTCCAGGCGCTGATCGTCGATGACGCTGACGACTCCCGGCGATCCGATGGCTACATACAAGCGAGCCAAAGCCGGATCGTGCATCACGACGTCAGGCTCTCCAGGCAGCGCGACGCTCCCGAGCACCGCTCCCGTGTCGCGATGCAGGGCGACCAGCGCTTCGCCATCGGCCGCGCAGAAGAGACGCTCGCCGGCGATAACCAAGCCATGAGGGCCAGCAACTGGAACGTTGAAAGCTCCGCGTGATCTGCAGGTCCGATCGCACTGAGGACGACGATCTGAGCTGGCTTCTGAACGTTGGCGTAGATGTGCTCACTGGCAGGCATCATAAACAGCCCAGCGCGGTCGACCGGGAAGCGGGATCGTCGCGATCACCCGCATCTCGTCAACGGCAACCACCGATACCGTGCAGTTCACGCCCGGCGGATCACCGATATTGAACACGAAGAGATGACGCCGGGCCGGGTCGTACGCCAGCCCATTCGGGCGCTCACCGACCTCGACCCTCGCCGAGCAGCGTCTCGTTAGAGCAACGGTAGATGCTCGCCCGAGCGCAGCTACGATCGGATGAGAAAAGAAAGTCCTGCTCGCTGTCGATCAAAACACCGGCGACGCCGGGCACATCCGGGAGGGAGCCTCGATAGCTGTTGGCAAGACAATCGATAATATCAATGCGATCGGCTCCTGTATTAGCGACATACAGGCGTGACGCTGTGGGCGACTGGCACCGGTAGACGTCGGCGTGGTCGAAGCCTGGCTCCTTACCAGCCGGGAGGGGAATAAAGGTTACTCGGGTAAATATCACGACTACCCTGTTCGGAGATCTTGAAATTTATAACTGAAGCGCTATATATAACAACTGTATCTCACAGTCAACAAGGTGAACTTTTATGGCAGAGACGGCAACTGAAGGGCGCTGGTTACTTCTTATTCACCAAATCCCGCCGAAGCCGGATTACTTCCGAGTAAAAGTTTGGCGGCGGCTCCAACGCCTTGGCGCCGTTGCCATTAAGAACTCGGTATATGTCCTGCCCAAGAACGATCAGACGCAAGAGGACTTTCAGTGGGTGTTGCGGGAAATCATTGAAGGGCGCGGAGAAGCGTCCTTGTGTGAGGCGCGCTTTGTCGACGGTCTTTCTGATGAGGAAGTGGAAGCTTTATTCCAAGCAGCACGAGGCGCTGAGTACGACCAGATCGCTGAGGAGGCTCGCCGCCTCGCCGAGATTCCTTTACCGAATGGGCAGACGGAGGAAACGCGCCGTACAAAACTGGAGATCGATCTCGTCAGGCTTAAACGGCGCCTCGCTGAAGTTGTCGCCATCGACTTTTTCGGCGCTCCCGGACGGGAGACAGCAGAGGGATTGGTTTCCGGGGTTGAGGCACGCATGACTGGCAAGAATTCGATGCTAGGACCCGACAACGCTCGCACGTTCCGGCGTGAAGACTTCCTCGGTAAAACCTGGGTTACCCGTAAGGGCATTTACGTCGACCGCATGGCAAGCGCCTGGCTTATTCGTCGTTTTATCGATCCGGATGCCCGCTTCAAGTTTGTTCCGCCGAAAGGCTACAAGCCTCTGCCCGGTGAGCTACGCTTCGATATGTTCGAGGCAGAGTTCACGCATGAAGGTGATCGCTGCACACTGGAGGTTCTGATTCAGCGCGATAGGTCTCGATGACCCTGCGCTCATCCCGATCGCTGAGATTGTTCACGACATCGATCTCAAGGATTCGAAGTTCGGGCGGCAGGACACGATTGGGATCGAGAGGCTCATCGCCGGCATCGCAATGACTCACAAAGATGATGAGGTCCGCTTGGAGCGGGGTGCGCGGTTTTCAACGACCTTTATGAGTACTTCAGAAGAAAAAGCAGTTGAAAAATCGTAGAGCAGTTTGTTCACGAGATGCGACCTCAATGGATCGACGTAAGTCTAGTGAATAAGAAACAAAGTTCAAACAGGAAGGAGGGCTGCTGTTTATGAGAAAGAGCACTCTAGATTTGCGTTGGCAGTTACGTTTAGCTTGGTTGTTGGGTGGCCAACTGAGCTGGGCTCAGAAGTCCAACGACAAAGAACACGCTGAACTTGCCAAAGCGCTTAAGGGCGTGAAGACATCTTTAGAAAAAGGGCTCGCGGCCAGTGAGACTCAAGGCAAACCGATCTCTGGCAAGTTTGAGGTGGAGGACGGGAAGCTCCAGCTCTCGGTCTACACGATGAAGGGTGACAAGTTTTCAGAGGTCATCGTAGACCACAAGACCGGGAAGGTTGCGAAGACTGAAGCGATTACAGGCGGCGACGATCTCACGGCCGCCAAGGCGCAAAGCGCGGCGATGGCCAAAGCAAAGTTATCCCTTCGCGCAGCCACCGAAAATGCTGTCAAAGCGAACAAGGGATTCGTTGCCGTCAGTGTCACGCCGTCCCTGAAAGATGGGCATCCGGTGGCGGAAGTTACCCTCGCTAAGGGTGAAGAGTTCAAGACGGCCGCAGAGAAATTGGATTAGGGCGAGGCAATTGCCATCGTTATTAACGAGCGTGCAAGCTCTAAACACACCGCTGCTCGAAGTGAAAACCTGGGCAAGCGCTTTGGTCGTGCGGAAGTGTTGTCGGGAATTTCTTTCTCGATTTTCGCTCGAGAGATCATTGGGGTCATCGGTCCCAACGGCGCAGGCAAAACCACCTTGCTCGAATGCTTGGCTGGATTGTTGCCGTACGAGAATGGAACAGTAACTTGGCAGAGTTCACATCTGAATGGAAAGAGTCGTAAGGACGCCTTGTTCTATTTGCCCGACGGCGTCATTCCCTATGCTCAGCAACGCGTCCAAAGCGTGATCGGGTTTTATCGTGAAGCATTTGGCGCATCCATGGAGCACGAGCGCAAGGTGGTGGCACAGTTAGGATTGGACCCTCGTGACTGCGCAGCGCACCGGGGAACTCTCCAAAGGTTATCGACGGCGACTGTTACTTGCCATTGCGCTTCTTACGAGGCATCCCTTGCTCCTTCTTGATGAGCCATTCGATGGCTTCGACTTACGTCAGGTCCTGAACGTCATGGCGATCTTGCGCGAAGTTGTGCAAGAAGGTCGTACGCTGGTGTTATCGATCCATCAGCTGCTCGATGCCGCGCGCATTTGCGATCGGTTTCTGCTCCTACCAACGGCCGGCTTCTTGGCGCAGGAACCCTTGAAGAACTTCAAGAGAAGGCCGGGAAGAAGGCAGTGAGCCTTGAGGAGGTTTTTCTTGCGCTCACGTGAGGCCAACGGCGCGTTATCGGTCTACTGGGCGTTATTGCGAAATGAGCTAAGGGAGCTTTTCGCCTCACGTACTCCCTGGGTGATGCTCCTGGTTCTGGCGCCCCTTGTGGGTTACAGCTTTATCCAGGCGGTCAGCCTCTTTTCGGACGCTAGCCAGTCGGCACAGGGGCATCCGGAACTTGCGCGCGGAATGACACCCCTGGATGGTATTTTTGTTCCCACGTTCGGAGGTCTCTACCTCGCTGTGACCTTGCTATTCCCGTTTGTCGCGATTCGCACGATCGGCGAGGAAAAACAGAGTGGAGCATTGAAACTGACCCTGCAGTTGCCTACCAGTGTCAGCGCGCTCGTAGTCCTCAAATTCTTAGCGGTGGGCTGCGTGTGGCTCGCGGCGCTGATTCCGGCTGGTTTTGCCGTAGTCGCGTGGATCACAATGGGTGGGCATGTCTATTGGCCGGAACTCGTTACTCTCCTGCTCGGTCACGCGATCTACGGGTTGGCGGTAGCTGCGATTGCGTTCTTCGCGGCATCGGTGACCGAATCGGTGGCCACCGCTGCCATCGTTGCACTCGCTTTGACAATTGGATTCTGGGTGCTCGATTTTGCGGGCAGCAGCACCTCCGGCTGGTTTGCCCGACTCTCGTTTCTGTCCATTACCGGTACCCTGAAAGGTTCCGAGAAAGGGCTGCTTGCGTTTTCACCAGATCGCCCAAACGCTAGTGCTTGCGCTTGGTATGCTTTGGGCAGCGATCGCCTGGCTTCCGTCTGGAACCACGCTCGCTCGCAAGCTCATAACCGTTGGGGTGATAGTCTTCGTATGTGCCGGGGCCGTGGCGGGAGCCGGGGAGATTCGGCTTTACGCCGACATGACGGAAGACCGGCGCAACTCCTTCGATCCCGCTCAAGAGGCGGCCCTACGGCAGATGAAAGAGCCGCTCACTATCACACTTTATCTGTCACCCGATGACAGCCGTGCCGAGAGATGGAAAGCAATGTGCTGGCGAAGCTGAAACGCGCCGTTCCTCACATGAAAATCCGTTACGGGACGGTCGCCAAAGCTGGGATGTTTGGCCCATCGAACGATGACCGCTACGGACTCGTCATTTACCAGTACGGCGGCAAGCGGGAGGAAAGCCGGTCCAACAGCCCGCGCGAGGTTCTGCCCATCGTCAACGAACTGGCTGGCCTTTCAGTGAAAGCCGGCGATAGCTCACCTTTCCCCGGCTATCCCCTGGTTACGCAGGCGGACAGCCTTGGAATCTGGTTCTACGTTTTATTGCCTGCGCTTACTCTCGTCGCCTGGTGGTATGCGCTCGGACGCTAATTTGATTGAGGAGGAACTCTATGAAAACGATGAAGTTCACTGCCTTGGCCGGAGGCGTGTTGATACTCAGCATAGCCGGATACATCGCAAACCTGTACCCAGTACCAACGAGTCTACCGGTTGAGATCAAATATCTGCCGACTGCGTATGCAGCGCCATCGAATGCGCCCGTGACGCCGTCTGGGGCCAAGAATAGTGGAAACCTTGTTCGACCTCACCCACGAGACCGTCGGAGCGGAACCCGCAAGCTTCACGGCCATAGTTGGCAGCTGGGTGATCGGGGTTGCCGAAGATGGACGGAAGGTATTGGTGGTCGATGGCCGCAAGTGGTCTAGTGGCCAAACGCTCTGCGAGTCTGGCCGACAAAGCCCGAGCTCTTTATGGCGAGCGCTACGCCGAATTTTTGACAACGTCAAAGCCTACGCTTATTTCCCCTTCGCCGTGGCGAAGGGAATCGACGATTTTCGCGATGGAGAAATCAGTTTGCGCTTCGAGGGCATCGAGGGCCGAATCGATCAGGCGGCCGGCATCGTATTCAACCTTAAACCGAACGGCGACTATCTCATTCTTCGCGCCAACTGCCTTGAGGATAACCTCGTCCTGTTCAAGTACGAGCATGGCAAGCGCAGCCCGGTGAAATGGATTCGAAATACGCCGACACCTTCGCGACAGTGGCACGATCTCAAGCTGCAAGTTCAAGGTGCGAACGTCAAGGGATACCCTTGATGGGAAGCTCTATCTTGAGCACACGTTGCCTGTGCCAGTGTCCGGAAAGGTTGGTGTCTGGTCGAAGGCCGATAGCGTCGTGTACTTTGATCAGTACCGCGTTACGAGGGCAGGCTAGTGAGCATGACCGCCTTCGACGATCTGGCGACCAAGAGCTACAACTCAGTAAAACGATAATGAAAGGAGATTTTGGAGATGAAGAGAAATTCTAAATGAAGAGGTACAGTTGATATCTGCCTCAGTGAGTGGAGTTCTGGCGCTCTTGCATTTTTGGCGTTGGTAGGGAACGTGTCGTCCAGCCTTAGCGGCGCAAGCGAAACTCGATACCGGCCAAAATCGAGCAGCTCACGGGCGTAAAAGGAGAACTCAATGAAAAGAAGGCGTGTATACGGTCCGAGCTCCGCGCACGGATCTTCAGGTTACTACAGCGGGAGTGAAGATGAACCCGGCGATGGGCTTGACCTCATATGCGGCCTTTATGAAAGCCGGTGCACATGACAATGGTCATGGGCGACACCACCCTGCTCGAAGACCAGGTCAATCCTGTCATGAGTGTAGCGCTGGACAACGGCCTCGGAAGTTACAGCGCTTCACAACCATTTTTCTGGGACTCGCCCAAAGTTATGTTCATGCACATCGGTGGCATGGGCGATGAAGAGAAACTGGCTTCTGCGGTCGGAAAAGTATTCGCGAAGATCAAGGAGACCAGCGGTGGTAAAGGCCAAATACCGAAAGCCGATCTTGATCCCGCCAAGACCTCACTGGATCCCAAAAACATTGAAGGCGTTATGGGCGTGAAGGGACAGATGGCGAATGGGGTCTACAAGATCACGATCGGTCGTACGACAAAGATGGGCGGACATGAGGTCGGCAACGCCATGGGCATCAACACATGGGCGGCGTTTGTCGGAAGCGATCAACAGGCGGTCGTCGATGGCGATTTTGTGATGTTGGAGAAAGAGCTTCAATCCGTGCTCAAGGCGTTACGCGGCGCGGGGATAAACGTGGTTGCTATTCACAATCACATTGAGACCGAATCGCCGCGTATTGTGTTCTTGCACTATTGGGGTGTGGGCTCGACAACTGATCTTGCCAAGGGATTAAAGGCTGCGCTTGATACACAAAAGAAATGAAAAGTTTCGACAATATTTTTTTGCTTGAACTTACTCTATTTTCTGACGCGTCACAGGAAATAGGCCAATTAGCTTTATCGCTTTCCTGGCGACTCAGTTTAGTGGTTACGGAGACGAGACAGCGATTCCAGAAAAAGAAAACTTTCGATGGAACAAGATAGTTACGCGCGAGTGGCAATTCTTTGCTCTGGCAATCGTGAGGCGAGGAGGAATACAACCGCCGAGAATAGCCGATTCTCAGATTTGTTCAGGGCCTTCGCCGCCAGGCGGATTTACGTTGAGCCTGCGATATATCACGATGATTTTTGCGAGGACGTTCGAGAACAGCTCATGCGGGTTGACGGCGTTCTGGTATGGGTCAATCCGATTGAAGGCGGGCGGGACAGATCCGTCCTCGATTCTATGCTTCGTGATGTCGCAGGCGCTGGCGTTTTTGTCAGCACGCACCCCGACGTCATCCTGAAGTTGGGGACAAAAGAAGTTCTGTATCGCACGCGCAATCTTGAGTGGGGCTCCGATACACATTTATACAGCACTATGGATCAGATGATTCAAGAGCTGCCTTTGCGACTAGCAACAGGCAAGGCCCGGGTACTCAAGCAACATCGCGGCAATGGTGGAAACGGCGTATGGAAAGTCCAGCTGCCGGTAGACGCCTTTGCGAATAGCGAAGGCTGCAGCCTCGCCGTGTTGCCGCAGCCTGAAACCATCATTTGTGTCCGCCACGCCAAGCGTGGTTGCAGCGAAGAGCAAATCACGCTGGGCGAATTCTATCGCCGGTGTGAGCCTTACTTTTCCGCCAACGGCCGGATGATTGATCAAGAATATCAAGAGCGGCTCCCGGAAGGCATGATTCGCTGCTATCTCGTGCATGACAGGGTAGTCGGGTTTGGACATCAGGCTATCAATGCGCTGTTTCCCGCGCCTCTGGGCGCACCTTCAACAGAAGCGCCCCCACCCGGGCCCCGTTTGTACTATCCGCCGTCCATGCCGGAATTCCAGACCCTTAAACGCAAGCTGGAGCACGAGTGGGTGCCGGCAGTGCAGCGACTGTTGGAAATTGAGACCGAAAGTCTTCCGATTCTCTGGGATTGCGATTTCCTGCTCGGTCCGAAGGGAAACAACGGCGAAGACACCTATGTTCTTTGCGAAATCAACGTTAGCAGCGTTGCGCCGTATCCCGAATCTGCCGTGCCTTACGTCGTCGATGCGTCAGTGGCTCGGGTGCAGGCGGCGCGACAGAGGCGCTTTTCGGCGCGCGGCAACATGAAAAAGGAGCAGCGGACATGGCATCGATCGTCGTTTATGGTTTTCTGCGCAGCATCGTGCGTCTCAAATCGGCGTCTGGTAGTCGCTCACACGCGGTGGAGTTCGCGGCCTTAGTGCCCTCGCGCATTGGCAGTGGTCGTGCAAGATCGCTGTAGCACGATTTGTCAATTCATATTACTCCTGATAAGCTGAAGTTCGGACTGAAACTTTCAAGGCGCGTCGCCCGTGTTGGTAACCGCGGTACAAAGAGCGCGTCCAGTGGCATAGGTCTCCTTCCCTCGTATTGAGGAAAAGGAACCGGAATCTTACCCCGTAGCCTGCCTCAAGGGTTGCCATAGCGTTCGCTGTCTTGATGTGTTGTCGTCGGACAAAGGAAAGCCCGCGCTTCTCACTCGATGAAATTTGCCAGTGTCATGACTTGTCGGCGGTTTTGGCTCTCGCAATTCGTTTTAACTGCCTGTGGGCGCCGAGAAGAAGCAGGCCGCCACGGCGGAAAAGAAACTCAACGTCGTCACTACTAGTGGCGCCGATCACCAGCATCGTGGAAAACATCGCCGGCGACAAAATTCAGCTCGCCGGGCATCATCCCGGAAGGGATCAACTCGCATACCTTCGAGCCCATCCCATCGGATAGCAAACTGCTTTCCAGCGCCGATTTGATCATTCTCAATGGCCTCGATCTCGAGACGCCGACCCTGAACCTGGCTCAGGCGAATCTGAAACCAGGCGCCGCCATCTATTCCCTCGGCGGCCAGACAATTAAAGAGACGGACTACATCTTTGACTTCAGCTTCCCCAAGGAACAGGGTCACCCCAATCCTCACTTGTGGCTCAACCCTGAGCACGCGATGCGCTATGCGACGTTGGTGCGCGATGAACTGATTCGCCTCGACCCCAAAAACAAAGCTGTCTTTGAGCAAAACGCTGCCCAATTTCTCAAAAACTCGAAGCCCTCGATCAAGCGATCAAGGCAGCGGCACAAACGATCCCGCCGAACAATCGCCGCTTGCTCACCTATCATGATTCCTGGCCCTACTTCGCGCGGCGCTACGGCTTCCAAGTGATCGGCGCCGTCCAGCCTTCCGATTTTGCCGATCCCAGCCCCGCGAGGTGGTGCGGCTCATCGAGCAAATTAGAAAAGAAAAGGTCCCGGCGGTGTTTGGGTCGGAAGTTTTTCCCAGCCCAGTGTTGGAACAGATCGCCCGGGAGGCAAAAAAGCCGCTATATTGACAAGCTCAGGGACGATGAGTTGCCGGGCAAGCCCGGCGATCCGCAGCACTCTTACATCGGCATGATGGTTGAAAACATGACCATCATGTTCGAAGCGCTGGGGGCTCAACGGAAGCGTTGAAGAAGGTCGATCCCGCGCCCGTGGCGGGGCGCATGCAGACTACCGGAGAAAGGGACTAGCATGGCTGTTGCAGAAGTCTCCATAGTGCATCGCTGGGACGTCGACCGGATTTCGCGTCCAACGTATTCAAGGAAGAATACGCCTCCGCTCATCGATTCTCGTGCGCTCTTGTCTCTGAGATCTTTTTGAGCAGCCTGCAATTAAACTGTTTCAGCAAACCTGTTGGACCAGACGTTCACATTACGTACATGACTGCACACGATCATCCCCACGGCCACACCCACGGCAGTCTCCACCCCCACGGAATGGAGGAGCCGCCAGTCTCCGGTCTCTCTGGTGTACCGCTCGTCGAACTGGCTAACGCCAGTAACAGCTATGGAGCCACCATTGCGCTCCAAGATGTTTCTCTCAAAATCTGGCCCGGCCAGTTCCTAGCCATTGTCGGACCCAACGGCGGAGGAAAAACCACGCTGCTGCGCACCATCCTCGGCACGGTCCCGGTTCAGCAGGGCAAAGTTTTATTGCGCGGCAAAGACCCGCAGCGATCTGCGTTGGAGCGTATAGGTTACGTGCCCCAGCTTGAGACCATCGACTGGAATTTCCCCATCACCGTCGAAGAAGTCATCGCCATGGGGTTTTTGGTAAGAGCCGTTGGTTTCGCAGCATCGGTGACGACGAGCGCCGCAAGCTCCAAGACGTCATGGGACGTTTAAATCTGAGCGGTCTCGGTGATCGTCATATCCGCGAACTCTCTGGTGGTCAACAGCAGGCGGTTTTCTCGGGCGCGCGCTGTTAGGAAATCCGGAATTGATCCTGCTTGATGAGCCCACCGCTGGCCTCGATATTCGTTCTCAGGGACGACGTGATCCATTTTCTTCACGAGATCAATCATCAAGGAGTGGCCATCGTCATTACCGCCCACGATCTCAACTGGGTGGCGGCGCACCTGCCGTGGGTTGTCTGTCTCAATCGCCGGTTGATTGCCGAAGGACGTCCTCAGGAGGTGCTTAACGCCACCGTCCTCAAAGAAACCTATCGAGGTGAAATGGTCGTCTTCCACCACGACGGTATGGTCATGATCGGCGAGCGGCCCCACGCGCCGCACACTTAAATGACAACGCGTTTCAATCGTTCCAGCCGTTCAAACGTTCAAAACGTTCGAACACCGGCTTGAACGGTTTGAACATTTTGAACGATTTGAACTCATGTCCTTGTTAGTCCCGCTTTGAATACGAATTCTTTCCGCAACGGCTTTCATCGCGGCGGTCGATCGTCGGCGCGCTCTGCGGCTTTATTGGCGTCTACGTCGTTCTGCGCCGGATGAGCTACATCGGCCATGGCCTGGCCCACGCCATCTTCGGCGGCGCTGTCTTGAGCTACGTGATGAACGTCAATTTCTTTGTGGGCGCCGGGCTGTGGGCGCTGTTTGCCGGCTGGCTCGATTCACCTGATTAGCCACCGGCGCTGGGTCGGGGCCGACGCCGCCATCGGTGTCGTTACGACTTCCAGTTTTGCCCTCGGCGTGGCTATTGTCTCAACCTATCGGAGCTTTACCCGCAACATCGAAGCCGCGCTCTTTGGCAACATTCTCGGCATCACCCAAAAGATCTCTGGATCGTTGTGCTTATTGCGTTGATGGTCTTCGCCGCGCTTATTATGCTGCGCCGGCAACTACTGTTCGCCACCTTCGATCCCGAAGTCGCTTCCGCCTACGGCGTTTCCACCGGCAAAATCGATCTGATTTTCATTACCCTGCTTGCGGTTACGGTATTGGCCTCGACCCAAATTCTCGGTGTCACCTTGGTCGCCGCCGCCATGGTGATCCCTCCGGTAATTGCCCGTTACCTGACCAATCGATTTCAAAGGCTGCTGATCCTTTCTCCGCTGATCGGGATCCTGTGCGGCGCCGTCGGAATGTATTTGAGCTTCTACCTGGACGTATCCTCGGCGGCTACCATCGTATTGACTGCCGCCGCTCTCTTCTTTGTTCTCGAGATCTTGTCCTGGTTCCGCCGGCAACAGCGGACTCGATCGCCGCGCCTTTTCCGGTTGATCCGGCATACGAATTCGGATACAAGCAAAAACAATCAATGAACGAGTCGCCGAAAAGAGTTTCAGCGTTCCGTCGTTGCACGGTCCTTGCCCTAGGCTCGCTGTTCTTGCTCTTCCAGAGCCTTTCCCAGCCACATCGGGTTCACCACTTTTTGAGGGCTATGGTCACTCACACGATGAAACTCAGGTTGATTCAGACAATCACGAGCCAGGACCGAGACCAAACCAAGCCGGCTCAAGCCAACTGCGTACTTCAATCGGTTGCGCAGAACTGCCAGCTAGGGCAGGTTGAGCTCGTCGAGCTGCGCTTCGTCGAATCACTGCTCGAAGCATTCCAACCAAAAGCGACCCCGTGGGTCGATTCTTTTACTTCCTTTCCTTTCTTTCAGAGAGCGCCTCCTAAAGACACACTTTCCTCATAATTTCCGAATTAGTCTCCCTAATATTGGCGAGGACCGGGTAACACCCGCGCTCTCATTATCATCTTATGGGAGGATTCGATGAAAAAGTGTGTCGTCGTAAGTTTGTCTTTACTGGTGAGTTTATTCTTCGCCGTCAAATCGACATACGGTCACGGGGTCATAGGAAAGCGGTTTATTCCAACAACCCTGGTCGTAGATGACCCTTTCGCTTCGGACGAATTAGATCTCTTCAGAGTCCACTGGGGAAGCCAGGATAAAGAAGGGAAGAGAAACCAGTGTCGGCTTTGAGTTTTCCAAGCGTCTGACCCCCGATTTCGCCTTGACAGTCGGATGGGATTATTTGTTCTTTAACCCCAGGGCGGCAGGCGAATCTAGCACCTCCGGCGCAGGCAACCCTGAATTCGGCCTCAAATATGTTTCCTTCAGAAGTCCCGAACATGAAGGTATCTTCAGCGTCGGCTTGGGCGTAGAGGCTGGCGGGGTTGGCTCCCAAAGGGTCGCGGAAAGAGTCACGACCATTTCTCCGACCCTCTTTTTCGGAAGGGTTTCGGCGACTTGCCTGATTCCTTAGCTTGCTGAAGCCTTTCTCGATCAACGGCCAGTTTAACGTCAACAATCCAGCCAACCGCACAACCGGCAGCGGCGATGATAAGGAGCGCAATGCAACGACTATCGACTACGGCATGGCCGTGATGTACAGCATTCCCTACCTGCAATCATTTGTTAAGGATGTTGGACTCGGCGCGCCGTTTGACCGCATGTTTCCGGTTGTTGAGTTTAACTTCACTACGAATGCCTCCAAGCCTAATAGCGGCCGGACCACCGCTTTTGCTAATCCCGGTCTAATATGGGTGGGAAGATATGTCGAACTTGGCTTGGAAGCGAAGCTACCGTTGAACAACGTTGCAGGCAAAAACGCCGGAGTAAATGCATTAATCCATCTTTTCATCGACGATCTCTGGCCCAATATTTTCACGTGGACGCCATGGGGAGTGATCGGCCCGACACCGATACCGAGATGAGACCGCTAGAAAAAATGGCTCTGACCTTGTCATTGGCCTTGATACTCGGCGTAGCCGTCGTTTCAAACCCTCGCCCGAGCGCATGCTTTTCCGGTGCGTTCGGACCCGAGAGTTGGCTGGACCATCCCCGTTTCACCGCCAAAGGTTACGATCTGGTTTGATGGAGAGCTGGAACCGGCGTTCAGCACGATCACGGTCTACAACTCGACCAAACAACAGGTCGATAAGGGCAACAGCCGAGTGAGCGGCCCGGACGCCAGTGTGCTTGAAGTTGATCTGCCTCCATTGGCACCCGATACCTATCATGTTTACTGGAAAGCTTTATCGAAAGACACGCATGTAACGGAGGGAGACTTTACCTTCGCTATAAACAAAAAATAAGCTCAAAACTTTTACGCAGGAGATAGGGCATGAAACGATTTTCGAAATTGGGATTCGCGATCTTCTTGAATTTGATTTTCTTTTGTCCGCAGTTCACCTTCGCTCATGATGGCTGGGTCGAGATCACTCCGACCATCGTGGAAAAGGGACAGCCCACGACCATTGCGCTCATTCAAGGCAACCACTCCAACGAACACAAAAGCTACCGTATCGCCGGCAAGTGGGATGGAAAAAATACCACACTCGCGGTGGTCAATCCTGGGGGAAAACAAAGTGCGCTCACGGATCGCATCATCGATCTGGGTGAAGACGAAGAAAGGTCGGTCCCAAGGGGCCCAGAGGTTTTTACCTCGCTTCGTATATTCCAAACGATGAAGGCCTTTACCAGGCGGTAGCTCGGCAGGTGCGAAGCCTGCAACAGGGGGACGGGCCGAAGCTCGTGACGGTGCAGGATCGCTAAGACGGCATTCGCCGCCTTCAAAGCTCCCACCATTTCGGCGGCAAAGAATCTAAAGGGTTTCGACCGGCTTATTGGCGGCGAAGACGGCGTGGAATTCATCCCCGTCAATAACCCTCTCGCGGTTTTCTCCGGCGGCACCATGACCTTGGAGCTGCGCCAAAGGGAAAACCCGCAGGCAGCCAGGTGGTCACACTGGTTCGCCGCATCGATGGGTTCGCCTCAGTCCAGGAGCGCACAACGGATGATAAAGGAAGAGTTACCTTCGCTGTCGGCCCCGCGGATTTTTATCTGGCGCGCGTAAAGATCGACGAAGAAAGCCCGCGGCCTGACGGTCAAAAGGACAAAAGCAGTTACGAGTCAACTTATGTATTCCAAGTTTTTAATCGCCCTTAGTACGATCCTCTTGCTCTTTTTAGTGCATCTGAGAGGAGAGCTTGCATGGGCTCATGCGTATCCGGCGGTCTCCATCCCAAACAACGGCGCCACGGTGAAAGAGCCGCCGCGGGAGGTGCGCATTCAATTCACCGGAAGGTGTCGAGATCGCGTTCAGCCAAATAACGGTTAAGGCAGCGAACGGTGAGGTGGTCAGCCAGGGCAAGTTGCGTCAACTGGCTGATGACACGTTAGCCATCGACCTCAAACCACTAAGCCCGGGAAACTACACAGTCGAGTGGCAGGTTCTTTCCGTGGACACCCATGTGACCGAAGGCTTGCTGCGGTTCACGTTGGGAGCGGCCGGGAAGTAATCAGCCCATGGTCTCCTTAGAAGCAATCGTCTCGGGGATGGGCTACGCTGTCCTGGCCCTGCTTCTCGGCGTTCTCGTCTCGGCGGGCTTTCTGCTGCCTAGCCGGAGAGCCAAAGAGCTGAGACAAACGCTTCTGCGCGCAGGCGCCTACCTGGTCGATCGTTTTCCTGATAATCGCCGTGGTCTCGCTCTTGATCCAGGGTGCAAAGCTGCGACAGGGCACGCTGCCGTCCTATAGATGTGCTGGTTCGCTATCTCACGATGACTCAAAGCGGCAAAATCTGGCTCCTACGAGAAGCTTACGGCGCAGCGCTCGCGGTTGTAATATTCTGGTTCGCGAAAAACTCGGCGAGCGTAAAAGCAACACGTTGGGTTTTCTTGCTCGCTCTCCCTCTTGTGGCAAGCCGCAGCTTTACCAGTCATGCCGTCGCTGTGAAAGAGAATACTATGGTCGTCGTGGCTGCCGATGCTGCCCATCTTATAGCTACCGGGCTTTGGGGCGGCGGCCTGTTGACGCTTTTTGGATTCTCTATCGTGGCGTAAAAAAATGACTCTTCCTTTGTCCTGGGGGGCCGAGACGGTACGCAGATTCTCTCGGCTCGCCCTTGGCAGCGTCGCGGTTCTTGTTCTCACCGGTCTCTACCAGAGTTGGATTCAGGTCGGCAATCTTAGGACGCTGTTCGGCACTGACTACGGTCGAGTGCTGTTATTCAAACTGGTCATATTCATCGCGATGCTCGGATTCGGCGCCCTCAATTTTCTTTCCACCGGTCCCAGGCTCTTTCAAGCAGCCCAGGGAATACCACCGACCTTTCCTGGGCGCGCAAAGCGCTGAGGCGGATCGGCGCGGAAAGCTTCCTGGCCCTGCTGGTTTTTTTCGTAACCGGACTGCTCACCGTGCTTCCCCCGGCGTTCATGCAGTGCATCAAGCCGCCGTCGCAAATGACACACCCATCGCGGCGGCCGGCGGCCAACCAACGGCAAAGCTCAACCCGCGGAAGGCGCCAGGTGTAGAGATTATTTCTCCCAAAGCGGAGCAAGTTTTTAAGGGCGATAAAGTACCGCTGCGGTTCAAATTGATCAAAGGGTAAACGTGGCCATCACGTCCACGCGTATATCGACGGCGAGTTAATGGGTATGTTTGACAAGCAAACAAGGAACTCTAAACGGCATTGCGACCCGGGCGCCATGTCTTGGAGCTTCGGGTCGTCGCCGAAGATCATCAAACCGAGCTCGATGCTAGCGACCGCATTACTTTTGTGGTGAAATAATTGCTACGGAGGATACAGATGAGAGTTATCCGTTCTGCCGTTTTCGTAACCCTGACGATTTTAGCCTTAACAAACGTTTCGCGGGCGCAACCCTCCCACGATTCGATGAAGGGCATGGATATGCCCGCAAACCAACCTCAAAAGACGCCGGCCAAGTCGCCTCTCAAGCCCGCGGAAGGCGCCAGCGTCCAGATCCTTGCACCCACCAAAGGACAAACGTTCAAAGGCGACCAGGTTCCCATCCAATTTAAGTTGGTGAAGGGGAAAGCCGGACACCATGTTCACGCCTACGTCGATAACGAATTGATGGGCATGTTCGAAGGCGAAAAAGGAACTTTGAATGGGATCAAACCCGGCTCCCACGTGCTGAAGCTGCGTGTGGTTGCCGTTGATCATAAGACCGAGCTGGATGCCAGCGACGAGGTCAGCTTTATAGTGAAGAAATAGAGTCCGGCGGCCCGTTGCCATGGACCCGGCAGGGCTTGCCATTCTGGACCATTGCTCCAGTTTGAATGGCGGTTTCGTTCCACCCGATGGTCAATTTAAGTTTGCCCATTCAGCTTGCGCGGGCCACGCTTTCTTGATTAGAATGCGTTGGTTTAAGAGAACTAGCTACAGGTAGTATCGACTCAATGCGAGCAGCCTTTCGCAATCTTCGCTCCATCTGCGCCTCAGGGATCGTCTCCCTTTTCGTTCTTTTTCTCACGGTTTCCGCGCCCCATCGTGTCCATCATATTTTTGAGCAACCGCCTCCCGTAGCGCAGAAATACTTCCACGGGCACGATCATGAAGCCGGCGACAAGGATCACAGTCGAGGCCACGACCACGAGTCGCCTAATCCCCGACACAGCGACTGCGCGCTGCAGTCGGTGGCTCAGAATACGCACATTTCATCCGCGCAACTGATCGAGGTCCCGTTTCTAGAAATTGCCCTCGTACGTAACCCAGATCGCAGGATCGTCGCTAGCTCATTTTTTGACGCGTCACCCTTCTCGCAGAGAGCTCCCCCGGCCGCATAAGCCCCTTCGTTACTTTTCTCACTAAATTGTCGAGTCGTCTGACGGCCTGGTGGGCCGCCAATCGTTGCTATTGTTTTTAACGAAGTAGGTGATTGTCATGAACACACCGTTCACGCGATCTTTCGCGGTTATCGCAGTATATCTCAGCCTTTGTTTGGTCCTGGCTGCATGCAGCGCTGACCTGAGGTCACCGGATACCAATCGTGCCTCCGCGCCGCTGACCTTCGGACCCGGAGCAACGGCTTGGCGATAACGAAAAAAATCCTTCGACACCCTTTCTGCGCTACAGCCCGGATGGCAGGCTGTTTGCCGTCTGGACCGAGGATCATGACACGTCCTGGCCCCAAGGAAGCCAGCCGGCTATGCATCAACATCGATCCGGCGACATGGCCGCTTCGCCCATGCGTAACGCGATGCTTGCGTGGTCGGCTGATGGCGGCGAGACTTGGTCTTCACCGTGGCGGGTAAACAGCACCGTGGAAGCCGTCCAGGGGAAGAGAACGGTCCCAAGGTCGCGTTCAGCGCCGACAAACGAGCGTACGTTGTCTGGTCGATTCCCGGCGAAAAGGGCGACAAAACTCGCGCCAATATCCGCTTCGCGATGGACGATGGGAAAGGCCGCTTCACAGCGGCGCGAACATTGAATGAAGTCAAAGACGCCGCTCGCTTTCCGATTATCGAAACCACTCCGGATGGCAACCTGCTGGTGGCCTGGATCGATCGCCGCATCGACGGCCCCAAGCCGCGCCAGCTCTACCTCATGCGACTCAGCCTCGACGGAAAATCGCTGACGAAAAACTATCAGGTAGGCGAAGGATTGTGCGAATGCTGCAAGCTGGGCATTGCTTTCGCCGACGGCGGAAAGACGGTCTACATGGTGGACCGGGAAGTGGACGGCAATAAGATTCGCAACCACGTCCTACGCAAATCAACCGACAGTGCTACCAGCTTCGGCGCGCCGGTTGAGATCAACAACGACGGCTGGCAAGTCCCCTCCTGTCCTCACTCAGGCCCAAGCATCGGACGAGACAGTCGCGGCCAGCTCCACGTCAGCTGGTTCACCCTCGGCCGCTCGGAGCAGGAGGCGGGCATTTATTACAGCGTGTCTAAAGACGACGGCAAGAGCTTTGCGCCGCGTCAATTGGTTCAGGCCAACACTGCTCCGGAGACGCTTTACGCGACTCTCGCCGTGGGGAATGACGACCGGGTTTATCTGGCCTGGAGCAATCTCGATGGCGACAACAAAGCGCAAATTTATCTGCGCACCCTCGCTGCCGACGGGCTCACCTGGAGCCCGGTCCAGCAGCTCAGCCGCGCCAAAGGCAACGCTGGCCGGCCGGTTCTCGCCCTCGTGAAAAATCAACTGCAGGTTGCCTGGACGGAAACCGATGGCGAGGACTCCCGCGTCGTCCTCAGAAGCGCGACGGTGGATAATGAAAAATCCAAATAATAGAAAATTATCCCGTTCGATCTTAGCGACCGGCTTGCGCTCGCTGTTCTGGTGCAGCGCCGTACTGATCCTCACGCCGGCAATCGCTTGGTCCCAGCATGCTCACAGCAGTCAAAGTTCCGCGCCTGGTATTGGCAGTGCCAGCCATCGCTTTCGATCTTAAATCGGTGGACGGCAACTCGGTTGGATTGGCGAGCTTTCGCGGTAAACCATTGATGATGAACTTCTTCGCCAGCTGGTGCGATCCGTGCCGGGAGGAAATGCCGCTGATCAACGATTTGGCGGGCAAAGCCGGCAAGGACGGCTACGCCGTACTGGGCATTGCCGTTGAAGACACTCGCGCCGCCGTCATGCAATACGCGCAAGAGGCCAAGCTCGTCTTTCCCATCGCGCTGGACCTGAACAGCACGGTGAAGCGGGCCTACCGCATCTTTGGCCCCCGCGACGTTTTTCATTGACGGCCAGGGAACGATCCGCGATGTCGTCATCGGACCGATGACTTCGGAACGCGCCCGTGAAGGGCTGAAAAAGGCCGGGGCGACTCTATGAAGGCACAGTCCGGCCCTTCGGAGTTGGTGCAGTGATCGCTGAGAATCACCGAGTGGGACAAAAAACAGACCACGGGGTAGGTTAGCCGTTGCCCCGGAAGTAAAATGTCTAACTTCCCGTCGTTAGCCCAATCACGTTTTCGATGATGTCTAGTATTCGCTGAGTGCGGCGGTCGATCAGAACGACATGTTCCTGAAGAATCACTCTCTCCCAATAGTCGGGTAACCGCGGAAGCCGAACTTCCAGATCTCGGTGGAAGAGGCTCTAACCGCTTCTGTAGTCCTGGCGGGAGCTTCCCATTTTTGTCCAGGTGCTTCTGTAAGCCCGGTGGCAGTTTGCCCTTCTTGGCCAATCCCGGTGGCAGACCTTTCGACGGCGAGCTTCGGTGATAGTACTCATAGATTATTTTCCGTTCTTCAGGAAGAAAGTAGGCCGGACGATCTTTGTTCGCCCCCAGCGCCGCCGCGACCCCGAGTAAATAAATGCTAGCGAAAGTCACGAACGAGACGGTGGCTTGTATTGTGATTGACGAATTTTTAAAAGTTCTCATAGTTGTTTCCTTATCCCCTACTTGCTCTGTCCCTTTCCTTGGCCAGAAGAGTTTCCGCGACCGCCAGCGGTTGTGATGCCGCTGTTTCCACCAACCGCCTGACCCGATCCCGACACAATTCCCTTTGCCGTAAGCATTGCCGTTGCCTCCGGATCTGCCGGACGCGCTAACGATACCTTCACCCGAATTGTTTTGTCCCGAGACCCCCTGTCCAGAATTGCCATGCGATTTTCCGCTGCCGGAAACAATCCCACTTGAGGAGCTGGCGGACTGACTTCCTGTAGACGAGGCACTCGCCGTGGTCATGTTTTGATTGGCGCTTTTCATACCGCTCACGACCGGGCCTAACTTAGTCCCTAACTTTTGTGCAATCTGACCCCAGCCCATATTCTGGCTGCGCATTGTCAAAATCCCTTGCAGGTTGTGCGTAGCCAGCGTTGGGCCACTCCCTGTAGTAACTGTCCCACCGGTCAGGGCAGCCTGCAATTGCTGAGGTGTGGGCTGCGTAATTCCCACTTGATTCAATTGCTGCTTCGCCAATGCGAGAGAGATATACGCGTTGCCAAAACCCATTTTACCCGTTGGTGGCGTAATGATCGTCGTCGAGGTTACCGGAGGGCGGTCGGCGTACTCCCGGGGTAGTTGTGACCAAGGTAATCGATGTGCCATTCCTCAGGCCGCTGACGACAGGTTTTGCATCCGATCCAAGAAAGGAACTGAAATCGCTGCTGATCTTATCGACCACATGGCTTTCACCGCGATTCGTGGCCAAGGTGTTCATGCGAGATGCCTCGGTGTTGAGTGCCGACGTTGTATCGGCGAATGCCTGGACGCTTAGCCCCAATGCCAGAGTCGTCGTCACTAACATCGATTTGATCTTCATTGATTGTTTCCTCCCTTTATTGACTTAACTCACCCCCAAGACTTTCTCGGTTTGTAAGATGATTTCAGTGGCGGTCGCCCGGTCTTTAATGAAGAATCCTTGCTTCGCGACAGTTCGGATTCGGGTCGCGTTGGAACTGATGACTTCTAGTTCGACTTCAATCTCACGATCGTTTCCGGTTGCTGCGATGGCCTTTCCCTGTTCAGTCTTCGCAGTCGCCCCGATCTTTATACCCATCCGATTCAGGGCCGTCCGCGTTGCGCTTTCCACCTGAGGCAAAGACGCCGTGAAGGTTCGGTACGCAAATCCGTCTAGTGTATAGCCAACGGATGTGCCGGTGGCCACGCCGGCACCTACCCCGAACATTGTAAGGGCGATCGCAGCGCAACCGTTCAGTAAGGGCAGCAAACAAACAACAAAGAAAAGATTAAGTCGAGTTTTCTGTGATTTCATATGGGCAAGTGTCCAGGCAATTTCTAAGCCAAAGCAAAGATTTACCAATCAGGTAAGAAAATGGAGGGTTTCGGTTTTTCTCGTGCCTGTAAAGAGCAGCTAGGACGGTAAAATTGTTAGGGCGTCATTAGTTTTTACGCGCCAGATGTTCCTCTAACGGGGACGGTCGGAGCGCATCGTTTAGGCGTGGCATCTTACCTTAGTTCTGATCAATCCTTACCAGTGCAGGTCGGGCATTCGAGCTGGGAAAATTTACTTGACCACAGCGAAAATGTCGGCCTGTTCTAAGATCAGTCCAGTCAACCCGCCACCCTCTCTCACATTTTGACTCATGACAGGTAATTTTTACTGAACGGTTTTTAGCCGGTTCCAGCGTGACCTGGGCGAAATCAGTGAGTTAGCCGCTTTCGGATCGGTGGCATTTGCGTTGCTCTGCTCGCGATCCAAATGAAGCGTTCAAAAAACACGAAAGGAGGAAGCATGAATAACAATAAAAAGCGGCAAAACTTTTCGACCTGGATCGTCGCCGTTGGTCTAACCGCGATTGCCGCCGCCGGTTGCGCCGGAGGTCCACTGACAGCACGAGAGAAAGGCGCAGGCATCGGGGCTCTCGGTGGTGCAGCAGTTGGCGGGGTTATCGGCAACGCCAAAGGCCATCCTGGAGCCGGCGCAGCCATCGGCGGTGCCGTTGGCTTAGGGCGCAGGCGCACTGATTGGTAACTACATCCAGGGTCAAGAAGACGACAATTACCGACGCTAGGACTTTACTTTAACCAAGGCTTTAACAAGAAACGGAGGGTTCATATGAAAAATTTACGAAAGATAATTCTGAGCGCAATGGTTGCGGGGGTTCTAATTGTCCCCGGAACATCTGCGAGAGCTGACGCCAAGGATGGAAAGCAGTATTCTCACTTCCGGAAAAACGATCAGCATGGCAAGTGGAAGGGCGATCACGGGAGGCGGGACGGCTATCACGGACGCGGACGGGATCATCACGGGCGATATGACAGGCATGACTACCGGCGTGATGTTCGTCATGACAACCGTGGCCACCATAATAAACCCGAGATTCGACAGGATTTCAAAGATATTCGCAATGCACGAAATGAAGTCAAACAAGGCCGTAAGGAGTTGCGCGGGGATTATCAGGAGCTGAGAAAAGATCGAGCGGAGCTTCGGCGCGATATCCGTAATGGCGCCAGCAAAGAAGAAGATCTATAGGGACCGCCAAGAGATCCGCGCTGACGTAAAAGAGATCCGCAACGACCGAAGAGAATTGCAGCAAGACCAGAACACATTGCAATCAGCCCGTCGCGAGCTTAGACAAGATCTCAGCAAGAGATAGTGTCCCACCTCCAGCAGCTTGACCGTTCGCATCGCGGACGGTCAGGCCCTGCCCTTAATCACAGAATTAAGTATTACTGCTCGCACGCAATAGCGCCGCTCACTAACGAGTCACGGCGATTTACCGATCGAGCCGCCAGCTTACGAAACTGAAGGAATAAAGGCTCAGGGTTAGGCTCAGTTGCCTCTCTCCCTGTTGTCATATTGCCGACATGTGGCTTGGCATGTGTAGGTTTTTCTGGACGCCTGGTTTCTTGGGAGGTTAAAAACATATGGTTTCAGTGCGGGCATATTGTTTGCTTTATCCGCGTATCATGGGTTCCGAACAGCATTCAACCTTAACGACGTGCGGCCAGCCTAAAACGAGGCGAGAATGTATTAGAAACTTAGTGGGCGATTCTTATTTTAGGCCTGGTTGCGTTAGATCAAGAACAGGCACTGAAGCGCGCGGGAATAGTCGAAAATATACTCTCACTACTCACCACCACCGCCCTAACTCCATCCGTTTTATCAATCCATTCCCTGCGCAGCTCTAGCCCGCACGCTTCAGCTTGTTCCTTGCTGTTCAAAAACTCCGTGAATTCTATGAATCTTGATGATCGTCGAACTCGCCGGAACGCTTTTTGAGTCTGTTGGCTGGAAGGGATTTGCGCTATATGATCTATCCGAACAAACGAGCAATGATTCAGGAGATATTGAGAGAAGAACGGGTATTTTGACTGGTACATAGCCCAGCCAGATAAGCAGAATCCTGACGATTCTGATGCAAAGTGCGTTCTTCTTAACTTTGTTGAACAAAAGCGAGCTGAGTTAGTAATTCCAAACGAGTGGTTCCAACGATATCACCGAATCGTAAAGCTGATCAGATTAGCCGTTCAGCATTCTACGCCAGTCGCAACCTATCGTGAGCTACATTTTCTTCCTTCCGAAAACAGCCAGCCGAAATAGTGACGACCAGGCCTTAGCATCGAATGTTGCGGTTACACAACAGTTCGACGGCGGCTTCGAGATCGTCAACGATTTCCTGGAAGCGAGAAAAAAACTCTTCTATCCTGCGCCCTCACGCCACCTTCGTCCCACGCCGGGGGTTAGCTACCCTGTTTGACTTCCAGAACTTCGATTTCCATACACAAGCACAGCATTGGGAGGGATGAGATTCTCGATACCAGCTTCCCGATAGCCAAGATGAGGACTGATTTTTACCTTTCGTTTACCTCCCCGTCTCATGCCCTCAATGCTGTAGCCGATCCCCGGAATGACTTCGCGACCGCCGACCATCACCTCGCCGAGATAGTCTTCTTGAATCTGTTGGCCTTGGTTCAGCCAGCCGTTCAAACGGACCTTAACGGTATCGCCTTTTTGATGGGCTCGCCGGTGCCCTGCGTTTCCGAAAGAAGCTTGATACCGGATTTAAGCATCTTGTTGGTCCTCATCTGACTATCTACGTTAACGGAGTCCATGCACTGCGTAACAAATATCCGGTTGTTGTTTCCGCTTCACGCAATTAGCCTGCAGAAGAGGCCGGTTCCGTCACCTGCCCAGACGCGCCTCCTGCGCAACGAGCAATTCGACAAGGTTGCGAAGACCCACTTTCTCGGCCATCTCACGCGGGGTTTCACAGTCGTCGATTCGTGTCCGGAGACACGGGTCCGCGCCACCTTTTAGCAAAAGCTCAATGGCGGGCAGATTATGTTCGCTTACCGCCATGTGCAACGGCGTGTAGTCGTTGAGGCCGCGCTGATTTGGATCGGCTCCGAACGACAAGAGCAGCTCGATAATGTCGACTACGTCCGGTCTTCCAGGAGAACCTGGCTGGGGCCGGCTGCACGACAACGCCGCGATCAACGGTGGAAATCCGGCGTGATCCGCCGGGTTCGGATTGGCGCCGATCTCGAGCAGTGTGCGAATGAACGACAGTGGGCTATGGTAAATGGCGTACTCGAGGCAGGGCCCGATCGTAAGCGGCATCGGCCCATTCGGCACGCTCTCGGGATCGTCAACTGCCGCCCGCAGGGCTGTCAGAGTCGCCAACTCGGAAGGCGTTGTCGATCCTCTTGAACTTCTCATATTCTGCACACCGCTCTGTATCTGACTTCATTGCGGCAACGACATGCGTCTATTCAGTTACTGGAGATTTAGTTCTCGTCGTCGGTCGCTGATTTCACAACCTTTTTACTCCCTCAGCAACAGCTTTAGCCGCGTCACGAGTGCCATGACCTATTTCTCTTGTGACGTCCCGAGTTGTTGTGACCAATGGTTCTACCCGCCTCCTTAATTTGCACGCAAGCGGATAGAAGGCACCCTAAAAGAACAAGTAAAAAGCGATTTTCGCGCGATCATTGACCATTTCTTGTCCGGTATCTTTATATCCCTTAAGTGTTGGCATTATATCACGTTTGAGAATTTCCGGATGGTGAAGAAAATTCCGTGGTTATTCTAATCGGTTGTCAATATTTTTCATCGAACTGCCCTCAACAAAATCTGGCGCGAAGCGCTTCAGAAGAAGGCGTGATTGAGATAGGTTTGCTGATCGAGGTTTTCTTTGAATTTATGCCCACGTCGGCACCCGTCGCTGGAAACGGTCCACGCCGATATGCGCCCGCGGGCGTAGGATGAACGAGGGGGCCGGGCTTCGGTCTGGTCCTGCTTTTCGCTTTGGCCTTGGGATAAGGTAGGACTGCAATGGCAGAAGCGCACCAGTATCGCGGGCACACTATCAGATTCGCAGTACAGCGAAGTCCTCATCACTCTTTACTGGCGCGCAAGAGGAACCATTGAATACACCGAAGCCGGAAGGTTTTGGACTTTCATCATGAGTGGAGCAAGGGATACTTTTACGACAGAGGCCGAAGCTAGACTCGGCTTCCTTCAACAAGCAGAAAAATGGATCGATGATCGGCTCGATTAATAAAAGCAAGCCATGACCGCTTTACAAGCTCTCTCCATCCACGAAGACGCAGTGTTGGAATGTAATCAACGAAACGTGAACACGGCGTCACTATCTGTCACCTGCGATCACTACAGCGCCTCTCAATCCCAGAGATCGCTCCGAAGGTTGGAATCGCAACGGCGAATGTTTCACGAGAGAGTTACAAAAGCGGGGTTGAAATCGGCGTCTTTAGCCCTCGATAGGATCCCGCATCTGGCTCGCGGCTGTCTTCATGAGATTTACCCCCATTGTTTTCATCGCCTGCCTGGATTTCCTGTCGTGGATAAGGTCGGCCATCTCGCTGAGCGCGAGCCCAAAGAGGAGATCCCGCTTAGTTGAGGAGAGCGCAGACCACAGCTTAAACGGCTCGGAATCGACTGGCACTGGATCCAGTGCCGGCTTGCCAGATGAGACCGCCTCCACCTCCGGTCAGACCGAACAAAATCCTTGCGACAAGCATGAAACGGTCAGGATCGAATTGAAACCCAAACAATGCCGGTGGAAATTCTGAGAATATATAAGCCGCGCCTTCATCCACGCGCGAGTCGTTGTTGCATGGGGCTCCTACGACAACCAAGACGCCACTGCCAGAGGTATTTTCGACGGCGACAGACGCGCCGAAATTATCGAAGAGCGCTGCATCCCTGGCGATGATTTTCTCAGTCAGCGACCACGTGACACCGTTACGCTCGAACAGGTATGCCGCGCCATTGCCGACGGCCACTTCATTATCGCCCGGATCGCCCACTACGGCTACGGCATGACTGCCGCTGATCGCTACCGCCCGTCCAAAATCTTTGACCTTGTGCGGGGCGGTGGGTTCGAGTTTGATTTGTTGCATCCAGACGGAGCCACTTCGCCAGAAGATATAGGCCGCGCCCGGCTCGATCATGCCACTGGCATTGGCGCCAGGAGCACCGACGATAATGTAGTCCCCACTGATGGAAACGGACCATCCGAAATAGTCGTACGTGGTTCCATCGCTCGCGATGAGGACGGCCTGCTGCTGCCAAGTGTCGCCGCTCAGGTGAAAGACGTATGCTGCGCCGATCTGGGGCGATTGATTGATATTGGTGGCTCCGACGACGGCATAGTTTCCATTGATCGAAACCGATCGTCCGAAATCCGGTGGCCTCGTCGGCAGTGAGTTTGGCTTTCTCAGTCCACGTCGACCCAGTGCGCTGAAACACTATGCGCAGCCTTATCGGATCCCACAATTGCCCAGTCTCCGCCGAGCGAAACGGATTGTCCGAATAACGCGTGAGTCAGCCTTGTCACTGGCGAAAAGTATGGTGTCCTCCACCCACTCCGAACCGTTGCGATGGAAGATGTACGCTTGGCCATACGACCCAATGCCGGCCTGAGATGCTCCGACAATCGCATAGTCGCCATCAATCCCGACGGCCTCGCCGAAGTGATCAAACGCTGTTGTGTCACTCGCGCTGAGTTTGGCCTGCTCCACCCAGCCCGCTCCGTTCTTCGCAAACACGTAAGCGGCTCCGGGATCGAATCCGCCATGGCGTGTCCGACAATCGCATAGTCGCCACTCAGCTGACTGCGCTGCCAAACTCCTGAACGCCTGCCACATCGCTTGTCTTGGCTTCAACCCGTACTCATGTCTTCATAGATCTCCTCGTTGAATGCTTTCTATCAGACTCGCCCGTCTCTAAAGGCAACGCGTATGCCAAAACCGGAATCTAAAGAAATCGTAGCTTTACGACAGAGATGAGTGCGAAGTAGCGTCTCAATATTGCCACAGGGGAGTAGCAAATTTGATTCACTTGATCTTGGGACGACTTACGCCGTGCGCAACATACCCGGCCTATGCTCTCCGGATCATCACTTACCAAAGGCTGAGCCAAGAAACCCCAGGACTATTGAGAAGGTAAAACCAGTGTTGGAGAAACATCCCTGGCACGCGAACCAATGGCAAGCAAGGCTCAACTCCCACCATTAGATTGACATCCCTTACCCCTTAGAAGCATAGCGTTATCCTGTCAGGAGGTGCTGTATGTTCGGAAGTCTTGGTATGCCGGAGCTGATCGTTATTTTTGTAGTTGCCTTGGTGGTTTTCCGGTCCGAGCAAGCTCCTCGAATTGGGCAAATCTCTCGGTGAAGCTATCAGAGGTTTCAAAAAATCGATAAGCAGAGTCCGATAAACCTCCCATTAAAACTCGGATTCGCGGAAAGACGACTAAGAGATTCTAGCCACAACGCACGATCTTACGCTCCTCTGCTTGCGGACCATCATCAAGCTCAATCTCACACGGTTACGAAACGCGGCCAGCGGCGCTCCGAACCCGCCAACAGTTTCAGCGGTGCCAGACTCACCGAACTTGGGAACAGCGACTTTGCAGTCGTGGGCAAAAGAGAGTTTCGAGATTGCGGCGAAGATTGCTTACATAATGTATCATCTATCTCGATCTTCTCTGTAGAGCTTCGCGGTGTTCGAGGGAGGCTGCAGGATCACCGCTGCTGCTGATGCAGTGAAAGCGATGGTTGTTTGAGCCCGCGAGAATGGGTGAAAATTCCCGTGGCGGCGTGGTTCTAATGACTGAACTCGACGCCGACCTCATCAAAAATGATTGAGACAAAGTGCAACGTTTCCCGGCCATCGATTCTTCTCGCCGGTGCTGCGGTTTTCAGCTTGCTTGATCGCGCCGTCCTCCATTTTCGCCGGCCGGCGCCGGCCTCCTCAGGCGGAGCCCATCGATGGTGGTCCAGGCTTATCTCAAGGCCAGTTACGCTCGCGACTACCAAAACGCCTATCGATACATCTCGGTCCCAGGATCAACTCGTCTGGAATGCAAAGAGTTACGCGTCACAATCCGAGAGCTTTACCGGCTTTGCTCTCGGAGCTAAAACCCTCGCCGCGAGCATGGAGGTCTGGATTATCGAGGCGCAGCTAGGTCCCGACCGCGCTCACTACAAGATTGGTTACAGAGTTCCTACCGCTGATGAGTGCTGTCTTCCCTTTGTTCGATTGGGATCCGGGTAAGCTCAATGCGCTTTCACGGCCCGCGGCAAGAACAGCTGCTCGAAACCTTGGGAAAAATGAAGAAAGATGGCAAGATGATCATGATCGAAGGGGCCAGGCAGACTATTGATCTGGTCTCGGATACAGGCGGTTGGAAGGTATTCCTCGGATTGGGCCTCGCGGAATCAAGTCACACTCAAATCCGATTCAGCTCCGTCTGCCGAGTAGAAGCTCGATTCGTCCAAAATGAGCTCATCGTGAAAAAGACGAACCCTTCCAGATCGATCTCGAGATCAAAAACCGGAGCAAACGACCGATTGTGGCGCGGATCGTTCATCACGTTGAGCCGCGGGATATGGAAAATCATATTGACATGATCGCTCTGCGGCGCACTTCGACCGCTGGCGCTTTCAACCCGGCGATGTTCCGGAAATCTCCAGCGCTTGCTGGATCGAAAAGACGGACTTTGCAACCGGCGCGAAAGATCGGCATCACCTGCGAATTCAAGTCGAACCCTTCCCGGCGCACCAGTAGCGCAGCGCTGTATTCGAAAACAAATGCGCCAGCGACGGAATACCGCGAGGCTGCAACCCAATCTTGCGTCTGGCTAACTCGCAGAAAACACCGTGTCGAGACTATTGTCATCCATCGTTCACGATCCTTTTCTCAGCTGGTCGCGTGCCGGCTAGTAAAACCGGAAGCCGCCGAGAGCGCGGTAAGCCAGCGCCTCCGCGGACCCCGCGCAGTCGGTTTCGTCAGGGCTATTTGCGCGCGACTTGCGCCCGGACTACATCGAAGCGTCCGTTGCTTCCGCCGCGGACCAACGCGTCAAAGATTGAATCGTTAAACAGCGCGGTGCTTCATGGTTCGCCCTCGATTTCAAGAAAGTCGCTGGTTTCATCGAAACAAGACTGCAACGCTCTGTAAAAACACCGTGGCGCCCAACTGGATCCAGGTGAAACCGCTGGCATTCCCGGAGCCGCGCGCGCAACTTGATCCGGCGGTTGAACACACCCGCCGATGCAGGTGACGAGTCTTGGGAGAAAAGAAACGGACGGACTGAGGTTATCAGAAACGAGGAAAACTCGACAAAGCAAGGCGAGAAAGTGGCGGATTTTTCTCAATTGGGCTGCGTTAAATACCCTGACTTGAGTCGCCAATGCGGGGATCTGACGCAGCTTATCCAAAAGCGAAGTGGTTGTCAGCGACCTGTTCGAGATTTTCCTCCGATCGCACCGCTCCGGTCAGCCTGTCGTCGCTTCGCATCGGCCGTCTGGGTGGAGCGGGATTATTAATTTTCTTGATTTGTCGTATGTTTCCTTCATCACAGCTGCTGCCGTGAAAAGAAGCAGAATATTCTGCCAGGTATCTGCTAAGAGGGTCCCTGAAGGCGTTCACCAGTTAAACTTAACCTATGATTTTTAGGCTGCCAAATAGCTGTTGCTTTGGTGTTATTCTGGTTTTGTTGCCCGTGACCTTTCATGTTCATGTGCTGGCGCTCCTCGAGAAGTTCCCCTTCAGCGTGGCCGAACACGCAGCGCCTGAGTCTGTCCTGCTGAACCAGCGGGCAACGCTTTGAATCAACAAAGTTGCGCGGCAAGGTGGTCGTACCACTTCATTTTTCATCTGTACCGATGTCTGTCTTTACGGGCCACGCCGAGCTCCAGCGCACCCTCAGGAATCGAGCGAGCAACGTCTGGTCAGCATCGTCACTGATCCCGAAGTCGACTGCGGAAGTTCTCAAATCTATGCGCAACGATATGGCTCTGTTTAAAAATTTCTTAACTGCAGCGAGTCACAACTGAAGCCAATCGGAAGGGCTCGATGTCAGGGTCATCGCAAAAGGGCGCGGCTTGGCAGCACCAGCCTGACAGCAATACGTAACTGGGAACGAAGTGACAC
>ERZ1370068.4834-contig-3888_pt1 | contig 65283 bp, 83 predicted proteins | sample MGYA00561227_ERZ1370068 | MGnify/ENA primary metagenome ERZ1370068 (study PRJEB38410, sample SAMEA6850437) | metagenome | study: Metagenomic assessment of the ecological functions of the soil: analysis of the soil microbiota associated with the... | reverse complement strand
CGGCATTGATCTTCTGGATGATCTCGAAGATCTCGCGGACGAGGAGCGGCGCGAGCCCGAGCGAGGGCTCGTCGAGCAGCATGAGCTTGGGCTTGGCCATGAGGGCGCGCCCGATCACGAGCATCTGCTGCTCGCCGCCACTCAGATACCCCGCGAGCTGACGGCGGCGCTCCACCAGGCGCGGGAAATAGTCGTAGATCATCTCCATGTCGGCCTTCACGCCATCGGGGTCGCGCCGCGTGTAGGCGCCGATGTTCAGATTGTCCTCGACGGTCAGCGACTCCAGGACCTTGCGCCCCTCCATGACCTGCACGATGCCGAGGCGGCAGATGTCCTCGGGGTCGCGGCCGTCGATCCGCTGGCCCATGAACTCGATGCCGCCGTCGGTCACCTTGCCGACCTCGGTCTTCAGAAGGCCGGAAATCGCCTTTGAGCGTCGTCGTCTTGCCCGCTCCGTTGGCGCCCAGGAGCGCGACGATCTGCCCATCCTGCACCTCGAGAGACAGGCCCTTCAGGACGAGGATGACGTTGCTGTAGATGACCTGGATATTGTTCAGCTTGAGCACTAGTGAACTCGGAGGGGCTCGCCCCCTTCCGATGCCTCCCGAAGACGACTGCGCCGGCGAAGCCGGCGCTCGAACGGCGCTCCATTCCGGCACCGTCGCCGAGATCGAGCGAGGGGGCTCGCGGTTGGTCACTTGCCGATCCACTTCATGTCGCGGTCGACGGAGACCTCGCGCATCTGGACGATCTTGCCGCCCTTGACCATGACGAGCCGGGCCCGGTTGGTCGGCCGATGGTCCTCGCTCGTGAACGAAAACGGCGGGTGATGCCCCACGTGTCGAAGTCCTTCAAGGTCTCGAGCGCCTTCTTGACCGACTCCCGGTGGGGTCGGGCCCGGCCCGCTTGATCGCCTCCACGGCGAGGATCGTGTGCAGCCACCCGCGCATGTAGGGCGAGGCATGGGTGTCGTTCGGATGGTGCTTGCCGTGGAACGCCGTCAAGGTCTTCATCCCGGGGACGTTCTCGCCCCAGTAGGCGACGTCCTGGATGCCCATCACGCCCTCGGCCGCGTCGCCGGCGAGCCCAGGGGTCCGCTCGTCGATGCCGTAGTTGTTCACCACGTACTTGGTCTTCAACCCGAGCTTGTAGGAGTCCTTCAGGACGACGGGCACCCACTGGGTGTTCGTGTTGATGTAGGCGAAATCCGGGTCCTTCTTCTTCATGGTCAAGAGCTGCGACGTCGCGTCGGTGAGGATGGTCGGGATGACCTCCTCGTCCACGAGGTCGATGCCGGCTTCCTTCGCGTACAGCCGTCCGGCCTCGATCGGCGCCCGCCCGTATGCGTTGTCGGCGTAGATGAACGCCACGCGCGGCTTCCGGCTCGTGTCCTTCCAGGTCTCCTTCACGTAGTTGAGGAAGATGCGGATCTGGCTCGTGTAGTCGATCCCGCCGGGGAAGTTGTACGGCGTCTGCCTCGGGTCGGTGAGGTGGCCGGAGTACGATCCGGAGATGTAGGGCATCTTGTCCTTCGTGATGAAGGGGCGCAGGGCTTCCGTATCCGGCGTCCCGTAGCCGAGCACGAGCAGGACCTTGTCGTCCTCGACGAACTTCTTGTACGCGGCGACCGCACGCGGGGGCTGGAAGCCGTACTCGACGCTCACCAGCTCGAGCTTCTTGCCGTTGATCCCGCCCTGCTCGTTGAAGTACTGCACGGCATCGGTGCGGCCCTGGGCGATGTCCTTCCCCTGGTCGGACGTCGGGCCCGTCAAGTCGACCAGGTTGCCGAGCTTGATGGTCTGGGCATCGGCGTCGGGCGCGCCAATACTCGCGGCGAAGAAGGCGAACACGAGGAGCGGGACGAGCAAGCCGTACATGCGGTTCATAGGACCCTCCCTCTGTCAGGTTCGGACGGTGACCCTCGCGCCTGTGCGCCGCTCAATAGGAGTACGGCCACAGGGTCCAGTAGCTCTTGATCCGGCAGCCAGATGCGTGCGAGCCCCAGCGGCTCGTACATCAGGAAGAAGATGACGGCCAGCCCGAAGACGATGTCCCGCGTCGAGGCGATGAGCCCGAAGGCGTTGGGATACACGCCGGTGGCCGACGTCGCGCCGAGCTTCAGCACCTCGGGCAGGAGCGTCATGAACACCGCGCCGAAGATGGACCCGAGAATGCTGCCCATGCCGCCGATGATGATCATCGCGAGGTAGTCGATGGCCACGAGCAGGGTGAACGCGTCGGGGAACAGGATGCGGGAATGGTGGGCCATCAGCCCGCCCGCCACGCCCGCGTAGAACGAGCTGATCAGAAAGGCCAGGAGCTTGTACCGGAAGAGGCTCACCCCCATCACGCCGGCGGCCACGTCCCGGTCCCGGATCGCGATGAACGCGCGCCCCACCTTGGTGCGGAAGAGGTTCTTGGTGAACAGCGTCGCCGGGACGACCAGCGCGAAGATCACGTAGAAGATCCGCGCGTCCGAGTCGAGGGCCATCCCGAACAGCATGGCGGGGGAACGCTGAACCCGAGCACCCCGTTGGTCATGCTCTCCCAGTGGATGATCCCGTAGGTCGTGATGAAGTGCGCGGCGAGGGTGGCGATGGCGAGGTACAGGCCCCGCAGGCGCAGCGAGGGGATGCCGAAGATCAGGCCGAACCCCGAGGTCAGAAGGGCCGCCGCCGGGATGGCGAGATAGAACGGCACGCCCGCCTTCGCCTCGAGGATGGCCGTCGCGTAGGCCCCGATCGCCAGGAACGCCGCGTGGCCGATCGAGATCTGGCCCGTGTAGCCGACGAGGATGTTCAGGCCCAGCGCCCCGATGATGGCGATGCCGATCCGGTTGAGCACGTCCAGCCAGTACGTCCCGGCGAAGCGCGGGACGAACGCCAGCGCGACGAGCAGGACGACGAGGCCGACGATCGGCAGGGACGTGCCGAAGATCCGCTCATCGCCCCGGTAGCTGATCCGAAACCCGCCGCACTTCACGATCAGACCCGCTCGATCTCGCGCTTCCCGAAGAATCCGTGGGGGCGCAGCATGAGGATGACGACGAGGGCGACGAAGGGGGCCACCTCTTTCACCCCGCCGCCCAGGATGGGGTCCAGGTACCCGCCGGCCAGGTTCTCCGAGCACGCCGATCAGCACGCCGCCGATGATGGCGCCCGGAATGCTGTCCAGCCCCCGAGGATCACGACGGGGAAGACTTTCAGCCCGAGATCGGCCAGGGAGAAATCGACGCCGCCGCGTACGCTGCCGAGAATGATGCCGGCGAGCGCCGACACCACCGTGGCGATGCACCACGACAGCGCGAAGATCCACTTCACGCTCACCCCGAGCGACAGCGCGACCTGCTGGTTGTCGGCCGTCGCCCGCATCGCCATCCCGGTGGTCGAGAATCTGAAAAACACCGAGAATGCCGCGAGCAGGGCCATCACCACCACGAAGCTCCACAGGTGCACCGGCGACACCGGGACCGGCCCGAAGTGAATCGGCTGCTGGGAGAACAGCACGGGGAACGGGCGCGTGTCGCTCCCCACGTCATGTTCAGGAACCCGCGGATCACGCTGGCGACCCCGAACGTCACCATGATCACGGAGATGATCGGCTCTCCGATGAGGGGGCGCAGGACCCCGCGCTCGATGACGAGCCCGAGCACGATCGCGATGACGAGCGTGAGGACCAGCGCCACGGGCAGCGGAAGCGTCATGTTCAGGATGGTGGCCCACGCGACGTACGCCCCGAAGAGCACCAGCTCGCCCGGCCCGAAGTTGACCACGCTCGAGGCCTTGAAGATGAGGACGAACCCGAGCGCCATGAGGGAATACACGCCACCCACCGCGATGCCGTTGATGATGAGCTGGAGCATGAAGACGACGTGCTCGTTCATACACCTACCCTCGGAGGGGCTCCGCCCACTTCCGATACCTCCCCCGAACCCGGATTGCGCCGGCGAAGCCGCGCGCTCGAACGGCGGTTACTTCCGACACGTTCCAGCCGGCCGCTCGAACGGCGATCAGGTCGCTGCGTCATCACTTGTCTCCTTCCGGCCGTCACGCCGGGGCCCGGCGCGTAGAGGTCCTCGATCATCGCCCCGTACTTCGCGCGGATCGTCGTGCGGCGGACCTTTGGGTCCGGGTCAGCTCGTCATCGTCGGCGTCGAGCTCCTTGTCGAACAGGGCGAATCCGCGGATCCGGGCGACGGCCGGCAGGCCCTCGTTCACGCGCGCCACCGCCTCTGCGATCAATGCTGAGACTTCCTGCTTGTGCGAGAGATCCTTGAACGTCGTGAAGGGCAGGCGATTGGCCTCGGCCCAGTTCCCCACGTTGCCCATGTCGATCTGGACGAGCGCGACCACGTGGGGCCGATCCTCGCCGATCACCACCGCCTCCCGGATGTAGGGGCTGAACTTCAGCTTGTTCTCGATGAGCGCCGCGGAGAAGCGCGACCCGTCGGCCAGCCTCAGGACGTCCTGCAACCGGTCGATCACGACCAGGTGGCCTTCGTCGTCCACGAGGCCCGCGTCGCCGGTGCGGAGCCACCCGTCGTCGAGCGCGTTCCGAGTGGCGTCGGGATTCTTGTAGTAGCCGACGAACACGCTCTCGCTTCGAGACGAGCACCTCGCCGTCGTCCGAGATGCGGATCCGCGTCCCCGGCGTGGGCTTGCCCACCGTCTCGGCCCGGACCTCGCTGTCGGGGTGCAGCACGCAGATGCCGGAGGTTTCCGTCTGGCCGTACACCTGCTTCAGGTTGAGGCCGAGGGCACGAAAGAACTGGAAGATCTCGGTGCCGAGCGGGGCGCCGCCGGCATACGCGTACCGGACGCGCGACAGGCCGAGCTTGTCCAGCATGGCCCGGAACGCGAGGAGGTAGGCGACGCCGTACAGCGCGCGCCGGGCGAGGCTTGCGGGAGCGCGGCCATTCCTTCCCGCCGCCACCCGCGCGCCGATCGCGAGGGCCGCCCGCGTCGCCGCCCGCTTGAGGAACCCGGCGTCGTCGATCTTCACCTGGTACTCCGAGCACATGGCTTCCCAGAAGCGCGGCGGGGCGATCATCACGTGCGGCCCGATCTCTCGCAGGTCCTCGCGCAGCGTCTCCGGCTCCTCGGGGAAGCTCACGGTGGCTCCCACGTGCAGCGCGATGGCGACGCTCAAGAGCTGCTCGCCCACCCAGGCGAACGGCAGGAACGAGAAGATCTCGTCGCTCTCGTGAAGGGGATCGACCTCGGTGACGCCCGCCGCCATCGCGAGCAGGTTGCGATGGCTGAGCATCGCGGCCTTCGCGGCACCCGTGGTCCCCGAGGTGTACCCGAGCAGGGCCACGTCGGTGGGGCTTCCGCGCTCGAGCAATTCCCCGTAGAGACCTTCCGCGCGACTGTCGAGCGCGCGGCCCTCCTCGGCGACGACCGCGAGGCCGACGACCATCGGGTCGCCATAGTCCTCCAGCCCGCGCATGTCGTCCACGACGATCCGTTGGAGCCGCGGGAGGGCGTCGCGGACGCTCAGCACCTTGTCGGCCTGTTCCTGGTCCTCGACGAGGACGAAGCGCGCCTCGCTGTGCTCGAGGATGCGCTGCACCTGATCCGGCAGGCTGTCGACGAAGATCCCGAGCGGGATCGCGCCGGCCGACTGGGCGGCCAGCTCGACGTAGAGCCAGGCCGGGCGGTTCCCGGAGATGACCGCCACCCTGTCACCGCGCTCGAGCGCCGAGCTGGACGAGGCCCAGGCATACCGCGCGGACCTGGGCCGCGTACTGCTCCCAGGTCACCTCTTGCCAGATGCCGTACTTCTTCTCCCGCAGCGCGACTTTGCGCCCGCGCCGCCGAGCCTGGGCGACGAGCCGCCGAGGGAATGTTCCGGGGTCTCCCGTCATCGGCGCCTCTATGCCACCTCGAAGTCTTCGCCCAGATATGCCTTCACCACGACGGGGTCCTCCTGGACCTCGGCGGGCGCGCCCTCGGCGATCTTCTTGCCGAAGTCGAGCACGGCGACGCGGTCGGAGATGTCCATCACGACCCCCATGTCGTGCTCGATCATCACCACCGTGAGGCGCTTGCTGTGCTTGACGTAGAGGATGAAGCGCACCATGTCCTCGGTCTCTTCCGCGTTCATGCCCGCCGTCGGCTCGTCGAGCAGGAGCACGACCGGCTCGAGGCCAGCGCCCGGGCGAGCTCCACCCGCTTCTGCAGGCCGTACGGCAGGGTGCCCACGACCTTGTGACGGATGTCCTGCAGCTCCAGCAGATCGATGATCTCGCGCTCGATCGTGGCGCGATGGGCGAGCTCCTCACGCGCCGCCTTGCCGTAATAGAACCCGCAGGCGAGAGCGCCCGAGCGCAAGAGGATGTGACGCCCGATCTTCACGTTGTCCAGCACCGTCATCCCTTTGAAGAGGGCGATGTTCTGGAAGGTGCGTGCGATTCGCAGCACCGCGCGCCGATGGGGCCGCAAGGCCGTGATGTCCTGCCCGTTGAAGAGGATGCGGCCGCGGTTGGGCCGATAGATGCCGCTGATGCAGTTGAAGATGCTGGTCTTGCCCGCGCCGTTGGGGCCGATGATGGCGAAGAAGTCCCCGGCGTCGACCTCCAGGCTCACGCCCGCCAGGGCGGCCACGCCGCCGAAGCTCAGGTGCAGATCCTCCAACGTGAGCAACGCCATCCTCGCAGAGCCTCCTTGCCCCACGGATCCTAGATGCCGCCGGGTGCCCCTTCTCGATCGAGGCGTGGTTCGAACCGGTACGGGATGCGGGCAGTGAAGACGGCCGCAGCGAAGAGCGCGATAGGAGTCCAAGGACAGCGGGGGTACCTGCGACCAATGGGACCGTCGAAGTGCTATCCGAGGACCTCGTCGAGGGCATCGCTCTCCCGAGAACCGTACGGTCGGACCCGCAAGTAGGCCGGACGCTACGCTGAACGCGGGGTGATTGTCAATAGGCAACACCCATAGGCTGGCTCATGCCTGCCCGTCTGTCCGAAAGGTCCAGACCAGCTCGCCGGGTTCTTGAGCCTCGGAGAGCTGCCGCACCCCGAGCGCGGGAAGGGCGCGTCGCCAGAACGCGATCGCCCGCGCGTTGCCGCGAATCGCGCGCAGGTGCCCGCGTCCCGGATATCGCCTCAAGACCGCGCCAACCGCCTGCTGCGCAGCGCCGGCCCCTCGGTAGCGATGCACCACGAACAACTCCGCGATGGTGTAGTCGAAGCCGTCAGGCATGTAACGGAACGGGCGAACGCCCACGCAGACAAATCCGACTCGCTCGGCGGCCACCCTGATCACGTGGCCGCGCTGGAAGGGCTGCGCCGCGTGATCATGCGAACGCACGTCCCGGAGGTTAGCCGCGGGCGTGATGCGCGCGATCCACTGCTCGACGATGTCAGGCTGCCAGCGGCCGACGGTGTCGAGGTGGTAGAAGTCGGCCCCGAAGCCGGAGAGCTCGTGGACGTACATGGGCCAGACGTTGCGCAGAAAGGTGCCGCCATCCTGGGACACCCAAGCATCTTCCAGTGTGACGTGCACGACGGGCCTACGAGCGACGCTCGCCCTCTCCTCGCAACCGGAACGTCTCGAGAACAACCCATCGGGCGCCATCGAGCGCCGTGATCGCTACTTCCTGAGCCACGAACTCCTCATCCCCGCATAGAGACCACCCGCTGTCCCGAAAGTCACCGCCGCGCCCCGACGTCCGCGGATGGACAAGCGTGACGTGCGGCGGGAAACGCGACGCCGTGAAACGGTGGGCGCAGCACTTCCTCACGAATCTTGCGGTAGCCGCCGTCGATGTCCTCCACGGTGACGTACACGCCGTCTTCCGGGCTCCCGAAGGTCGCAACGCGGCCCAGCCGGAGCCGGAATGGTGGGATGCCGGCGCTCGCGGCCCGCACCCGCTCCACGAGCAGATCGCTGATCGGCGCTTCCTGCGGGTAGGCGACCGTGACGTGAGCGGCGATCTGTGCCGCCATGGCCGGGTCCCACTCTCGGCGGACGGCTTCGATCGGGCCGGCAATCGCCGGCGCGACGAAGATCGTCGCGTGATGGTCACGATACTCGGTCATCGCTCTCGCGCCATGTTCCCGTGGTGAGGTTGCGAAGCGAGACGGCGGCATGGCGGCCTTCACGCCCTCGATGGCACGATTCTATGGCATCCCGTTGTACTCCATCCTGCTCCCGATGCGGGTTTCGAGACGAAAGTAGCCAGCCGGCATGAGTGCTGGACCGACCATCGACAGGACTTCCCCGGCCGCGCCCGCCCGCAAATCCGCCTTGACAACGATAGGGCAACAGCGCTAATAGCAGTCAATCCCGCAGGTGGTTCGTGCAGCAGGATATCGGGGTCTACGCACTGCGTCACGAGGGTCGAGGTGGTCCGTTCTCGACAGCCTTTCCATTGCCTCGAAGGGAGGTCACGCGATGAAGGATCCACAGGATCTGCATCCAGGGCAAACGTCGGTCAGCCGCCGCCACCTTCTGAAGGTCGCGGGGACCAGCGTAGCCGGAGCCTCGCTGCTCAACATGCTGCAGGCGCGCCAGGCGCCCGCCCAGATCAAGGGCACCACGTTGCGCATTCTCCAGTGGAGCCACTTCATCCCCGCCTATGACGTCTGGTACGACAAGTTCGCCAAGGAGTGGGGCGACAAGAACGGGGTGAAGGTGCGCGTGGACCACATCCCCCATCTCGATATACCGGCGCGCATGGCCGCCGAGTTCGCGGCAGGGGCCGGCCACGACATCATCTACAACGGCTCGTCCATCCTCACCAGGCTCTATTACAAGAACCTGGTGGACCTCTCGGACGTTGCCGACACCGCCGGGAAGAAGTACGGGGGCTGGATCCCCGCGGCGAAATCGCTCGTCGAGGTGGAGGGACGCTGGTATGGCCTGCCGATCTTCTACATCCTGGCGCCGATGCTCTACCGGAAAGACCTCTTCGACGCCGACAACCTGAAATATCCGGACACCTGGGAGCTGGCGCGGGTGGCCGCGCGCACGCTCAAGCCCAAAGGGCATCCCACCGGGATCGCACTGTCCCAATGCGCCGACGCGAACCTCTTCTGGCGCTCGATGTTCTGGAGCTTCGGCGGGACGGAGGCGGACCCCTCGGGCGAGAACCCCACCATCGACTCGAAGGAGCTGCGGGAGTTTCTCCGCTTCGCCAAGGCGATCTTCGACGAGGGCATGACCCCGGAGGTGTTCTCGTGGGATGACGCGTCCGACAACCGGTACCTCGCCTCGGGCGTGGCCTGCTGGGTCCACGACGCCATCTCGGCGTACCGCACCACCGAGGACACCAACCCGGAGGTGTTCAAGAACACTTTCCTTGCGCTCGAGCCCCAGGGGCAGCCCGGCAAACGGGTCAGCGCCGCCGCGCCCAACGTCTGGATGGTGTGGAAGTTCTCGAAGAACCAGCAGGCGGCCAAGGAATTCCTGGCGTACCTCATCGACAACGATCTGGAGGGCATGGTCCAGAGCCGCGGCTACAACATGCCGTACCTCACCGACCGCTACAAGAAACCGATGCCCGTCATCGGCACCGACCTAAGCTGCAGATCCTCCAGGACTTCACGAAGATCGTCGCGTTCTACGGCTATCCTGGGCCGTCGACGACCCCGATCCAGGAGATCGTCAATACCTTCATCTTCCCCGACATGGTCACTCGCGTGGCTCGCGGCAAGGAGCCTCTCGAGGACTCGATCAAGTGGGGGTGGGCGAGTACCGGCGGGTCTACGCCAAGCATAAGCGCGCATGACGGTAAGCTCGTCGAGCGGCGGCCCGGACGCGACAGGCGCCCGGGCCGCTGCCATTTCTGTCGCCTCACGCGCTCGGCCGTCCGGGTGGCTCCGAAGCCAGAACTCGCGGCGACTCGGCTTCGGGTACCTTCTGCTGGCCCCGGCCGTCCTCTACGTTCTGCTCCTCGTCGGGGTCCCGTTCCTGTTCTCGCTCTACCTCGCGCTGAGCGATGCGAACGTCGGCGACCCTGTGGCGAGCTTCGTGGGGCTGGCGAATTTCCGTGCCGTCCTCGACAGCGATGTCTTCTACATTGCGCTCCGGAACAGCATCGTGTTCACGATCGTCTCCGCCGTCTTCAAGGGTCTCCTGGGTACCAGCCTCGCGTTTCTCCTGCTGCAGCCATTCCGGGGAAAGAAGCTCGTGCGCGGGCTGGTGGTGATCCCGTTCACGCTGCCGATCAGCATCAGCGTGCTGTCCTGGAAGTGGATGTATGACTCCCAGTTCAGCGTCATCAACTGGTTCCTGAGTCGGATCGGCCTGATCGGCACCTACGGCTCCCGGACTGGCCGGTGTGGCTGGGCGAGCCCCACCTGGCGATTGCGGCCTGCATCATCGTCAACGTGTGGCGCACCTTCCCGTTCTCGGCCATCGTGCTGCTCGCGGGGTTCACGTCAGTGCCCACCGAAATCCTGGACGCTGCCCGCGTGGACGGGACCACCTTCATGCAGCGCTTCCGTCACGTGGTGGTGCCGATGATCGCCCCGATCCTCCTGATCGGCTTCCTCTTCGACACCGTCTTCACGCTGTCCGATCTGAGCATTGTCTATCTGCTCACCCAGGGCGGGCCGGCCAACGCGACCAAGATCCTGCCCGTGCTCGCGTACCAGATCGGCATCCAGTCGGGGGCGCTCGGTCGGGGCGCAGCGATCTCGCTCTTCCTCTTCCCCTCCTGCTGCCGCTCATGATCCTGATGTTGAGAAACCTCAGGCGGAGGGAGGTCTAGGCGCATGGCTGCCCCACGCACGCATCGCCAGAAGGAGATCCGGCGCCATCTCTGGATCTACGGGGCGATCTCGCCCTACGTCATCATCGCCGTCTTCCCCATCTACTGGATGGTCATCACCGCCTTCAAGCAGGATCCCGACCTCTATCGGATGGACCAGTTCCCGCTGTGGTTCCACATGGCGCCCACCTTGAAGCACTTCACGTATCTCTTCACCAACACCAACTACGGCGCCTGGATCTTCAACACCATGGCCATCGCGACGTGGGTCGCGGTCATCACGCTCTTGACCGCGGTGCCCGCCGGCTACGCGCTGGCCCGGCTCCGGATCCCGGGGCCGAGAATCTCGGGATCGCCATCTTCATGACCTACCTGGTCCCGGCGATCATCCTCTTCCTGCCGCTCGCCCGGGTGGTGTCGATGCTCGGCTTGCAGGACAGCTGGTGGGCCCTGGTCCTGGTCTACCCGACCATCACGATCCCGTTCTGCACGTGGCTCCTCATGGGCTTTTCAAGACCGTGCCGTTGGAGATGGAGGAGGCGGCGCGGGTCGATGGATGCGGCTACCTCGGGGCGCTCGTGCGCGTCGTCCTGCCCGTGAGCGTTCCCGGAATCCTGACCTCGGTGATCTTCGCCTTCACGCTCTCGATGCAGGACTTCCTCTACGGACTGGCCTTCGTCTCGCCAGGTGATCAGAAGCCGGTCACCGTGGGCGTGCCCACCGAGCTGATCCGGGGTGACGTGTACTTCTGGGGTTCGCTGATGGCGGCCGCGCTGATGGTGGGGCTGCCGGTGGCGATTCTCTACAACTTCTTCCTGGACCGGTTCATCCAGGGCATCACCGGCGGCGTCGGGAAGTAGCGAGGCCGTCCAAAGGGCGAACGGCCTCGCCGGCCGGGGATCAGTCGTCTTTTTCGGGCTTCTGGACGGGATCGGGACGACCGGGGTAGCCTAGGTGGAGCATCAGGTACTTGACGGGCTTGTTCGAGGCGTTCGTGTGGTTGTGCCACCACCCGCCGTTGTCCATGAAGGACTGCCCGGCCGCGTGGTACTGGGCGCCCTTGATGCCCACCGGGCCGTCCTGGTAGTCGGTGGTGAGCACGCCCTCAATGACGTAGATGAAGGTCGGGACGCGGAACTGCTGCTTTCCCGTCTGCCCGCCCGGGCTCGAGGTCGACGGTGGCTCCGGAGACGAGGAGCGGCGTGTTCACCGTCGCCGCGAACCCGCCCAGCGACGTGACCAGGCCTCTGACCTTGACCCCTTTCGGCTCCGGAGGCTTCTGGTCCTGGGCAGCCGCGGGAACGCTGAGAAGGCCGACGACGAGCAGGCTGGCTGCGGCCGCGTTGCACGCTTTCTTGATCATCGGTGCGCTCCCAAAGAGTAGATGTGAACTGCTTCGAGATTCGAGCCGACCTTCACGGTGCGCCGGCCCGCGGTTTTGCGCGCGCCGCGCCGCGACGCCCGCCGGGCTACGCGGAGGCTAGCAGAGCCTCTTCCGGCATGTCAAGGCTCACATGGTGGCATGCCTCGGTTTGGGCCGCGTGCCTCGCCTTCGCCGGGCTCGGGGGGCGGCGGCACTCGATCATCGCCCGGCGGTCGGCGCCGAGGTCGCCGGCGGCCTTCGCGTGGAGGTCGTGGCCACCGGCATCCCGCGCCCGATTCAGCTTGCCTTCGACGCGCGCGGCAGGCTCGCGGTGCTGAGCCACGGCTGGCGAGGGGACGCCGCCGGGGAGATCTATCGGGTCGATTTGGACGCCCCGCTGCCCGTAGACCTGGCGCGGGCGCCCCGGGTGGTGATCCCGTTCGCCGACGGGCCGAGGAAAACGGTGCTGGGGAGCCTCGCCATCGACGTCTCGAGCGGGGACCTTTTTCTCGGCGAGGAGAACGGCAACCGCATCTATCGGCTGGGCGCGGACCAGCGACTCCAGGCGGTCGCCGTGGGCCTGAACCATCTCCTCGGCGGCAGCGCGCTCGACTCTCGACCGCCAGGGACGGCTGGTGTTCCTCGACTACGCGAGTCCGGAAACGCATCTCCGATCGGAGACGCCCCTGCCGCCATCGCTCAGCTGGCTCACCGACGAGGGCTATCGCGGCCCGCTGGTCTTTCGCGTCGACCCGCACGAGGACCGTCCGCTGCCCCGGCGCGCCGACCTCCTCACACCGATCCTTCCCCGCGGCGGAGCCAGTCCGGTGGGCAAGGAGCTTCGTCTGGCGCCTCATCGGTGTGGCGCCCGTGCAGGACGACCTCGTCCTGCTGAGCGTTAGTCGGGGAGGTGTTCCGGCTCGGCTCCGACGGTGAGCTTCGCCTCATCACCCGGCTGCCCGGTGGACACTATCACCGGACGAACGTGACCACGGGGCCCGATGGCAGCGTGTTCGTCTGCGGCGGGTTCCAGATCCGCCAGATCTTCCGGATCTCACCGTCCGGCTTGGTGAGCATCGTGGCGAGCGAACTGGGCGATCCCTGGCGGCATCGTCGTCGACGGCGCGGGCGCTCTCTACGTCGCCGAGACCGCCCTACACCGCATCATCCGCATCTCAGCTGGGGGCCGATAAGGGCCCATCTGCTTCGTTGGCGCCCGCCGGGCGCCGATGAAGAAGCCATCTGCTTCGTTGGCGCGCTCGTCCGGGCGCTCAACGTAGAGCGACTACGCCTCGCGCCCGGCCTTCGCGCGCCGCCTCGCAGCTGACCCCTTCTCGCCGCCCGGCGCCGTTCCTCCAGGACGAGCCACACCGGGAGGATGGTGGAGCGGTTGCGCTCGAGGGCCGGCAAAGGCCGGCGCTCGAAGCGGAACAGCCAGCAGCGGGCGGCGTTGCTTGAAGTCGGCGACGGAAAACTCGGCCGGGCGGCGAGAAGGGGTCCAGCTGCGAGGCGGCGCCCGAAGGCTGCACGCGAGGCGTACTCGCGTACGGGGAGTGCGGGGCCATGTCTGGGCCCCGCAGACGAAAGTTCGTCGGCCCGATTGTCTCGCGCGTTACGTGGCACGGCGGACGAGGGCGCCAACGAAGCAGATGGCCCCTTATCGGCCCGCCTAGGCCCCTCGACCATCGAGGCGGTGAGGCCGCGTACATAACCCCGCGCGAAGAGGGCGGAGATCGCGACCACGGGGATCGCCATCAAATTGACCCCCGCCACGGCGGCCAGCTCGTCGAGCGCCACGTCGAAGGTGCCGAGGCCGGCGGTGATGGTCTGGTTCTGCCCGGTGAGGAGGAAGACGGAGGCGATCATGAAGTCGCTGGCGATGGTCCCGAGGGAGAAGATACCCGAGGCGACCAGGGACGGGCCGGCTCATCGGCAGGATGATCCGGAAGAAGGCGGTGGCGCGGTTCGCGCCCTCGATCGAGGCCGCCTCCTCGATCTCCTTCGGCAAGTGCTGGAAGTAGGACGAGAGCATCCACACGCAGAAGGGCAGGGCCATCGTCGGATAGATGAGGAGGAGGGCCAAGAGGTTGTCGTCCAGTCCGAGCGCGATCACCACCTGGTAGAGCGGGATGAAGAGGATGGTCTGAGGAATGACGTAGGTGGCGAAGATCGCGCGCCGCCACCACCTGAAGCCGGGTGGCCGCAGGCGGCCCAGGGCGTAGGCCGCGGCGACACTCACGCCGAGGGTGGCCACCACCGAGCCGGCAAAGACGAAGAGGGTGTTCGCGAGCCAGTCCAAGAAGGGATACGGGCGGCGGAGGGCGGTCCCCACGAAGCCACGGAACCTCGCTCTTCCCGCTCGAACAGCTCCTCGAAGTTGTCGAGGGTTGGATTCACGACGATGAACGGATTCCCGAAGACGTCCTCCTTGGGGGTCTTCAGCGACTGCACGAGCATGAAGTAGATCGGGAAGACACAGTAGACCGTCGCGAGGAGCATCAAGCTCCCATGGCCGAGCTTCGCCCACCACGGCCTCCGGGTTCATGCGGCCTTTTCCTCTCCGGGATCGAAGAGCCGGAACAGCACGAGGAGGGCCCCGAGCAGGAACGGCACCAGCGTCAGCGACAACGCCGAGGCGGGGCCAAACTGCCCCGCCTTGATGGCGAGCCAGTACGCGTGGGTGCCGATGACGGGGAAAACGATACGGCCAGCGGTGAGCATCCAGACATTGGCGAGGTCGGCGAAGGCGCTGGTGAGCGAGAGGAACACGCGCCAGCGCAGGAACGGCGAGGAGCGGCACCGTCACCAGCCAGAAGCGGCGCCACGGACTCTTCGATTCAAGGGCCGCGCACTCGAACAGTTCGGGCGGGATCGCATTGATGCCGGCCAGGAGCAGGACTCCGACGAAGGAGCTACCGCGCCAGATGTTGAACAGGGTAACGCTGACAAAGGCCCAGGCCCCGCCGCCGAAGACGCCGTCAACGCCCTGCTTCATCTGGCCCATGAAGGGCGCGTACGCGGTGGTGGTCGGAGGGCTCAGGGTCCAGTACCAGCCGATCACGCTCACGCCCGCGGGGTATGCCCAGGGAGGAAGATCGCGAGGAAGACAAGGGTCCGGCCCCGGAACGGCCGGGCGAGGAGCAGGGCGAAGCCGAGCCCGAGCGCCAGCTTCGCGACGCTCGTGACGACGGCGTAGACGACCGTGACGGCAGCCGCACGCCAGAACTGCGCGTCCGCTGAGCTGCCGGTGGTAGTTCGTCGAGGCCGACGAACGCCGTGGCTCCCTCCTGAAGCGGCGAGAGGCTGGTGAAGCTCGTCCAGATCTCCCAGGACAGCGGGTAGGCGAGAACGGTGAGGAGGAGCAACAGCGCCGGCGCGAGCAGGAGATAGGCGTTGAGGATGTCCCGCCGTCGCTGAGCGGTTCGCGCGGCGACCACGATCACGCTTCGGTCCGACCCGACCACGGCCGACGCCCTGGATTCGATGAAGGGTGCGTGTCGAGGTCCTCCGGGGTGGCCTGCGCCATGTCGACCTCGCTGTCTGAACGAAAGCGGGAACAGATTCGGGCGCGCCAGCACCCGGCGCCGGGCCCGGGGGTCACGATGTTACCACAAGCGGCGCTGGCCTCTCGCCGGTGCCCCGATACCGGCGACACCGGACGGCAAGGAGCCTCGCCTGGCGGCGCCATTCAGAACGCGTAGCGCAGGCCCGCCAGCACGTTGATGGGCGGCGCGGGTGTCAGGAAGCGCACCACCGGGGCTCCCGGCAGCCGACCATCGGGGGCGAAGGTCCCGAACGTCTCGTACTTGTTGTCGAGCAGGTTGTAGAGGTTGACGAAGCCCTCGAAGCCCCGCCAGCGCGCCGACAGGCTGCCGTTCACCACCCAGTACGCGGGCAGCGGCGCCTGCGTGTTCGCGTCGTCCCCGCGAAAGAACTGGGCGCTCACGTACGTGGCCCCCGCGGACACCGTGGCCCACGGCCACGGATGCCAGGCGAGGCCGAAGTTGAGCCGGTGCCTGGGGATGAGCGGGATCGTGTTCCCGGCCGCCACGAACTGCGCCCCCCGGCCAGGGGTGAGGCCAGCTCGGCGTTGTCCTGGAAGGTCGCCCGCGTATAGGTGTAGTTGAGGTAGGCGTCGAGGAAGCGGTCCCAGCGCGCCCGCACCGAGAACTCGACGCCCTGGCGGCGGGTGGACCCGATGTTCTGGAAGAACAGGCCGACGGTGCCGGTGGGCGCCACGCTGAAGATGTCGTTGTCGACATTGGTCCGGTAGATCGCCGCATCGACGTCGAGCCAGGGCCAGGGTCGGGCATAGGCGCCGAGCTCGTAGGTGCGCGCCACGACCGGGTCGAGCGGCGGATCCGGCGCCACGCCGACCTGGAGCCCGGGGCACACGGCGCCCGGGCCCGCGCAGGTCAGCTCGAGGAAGGCGGGCGCCCGGAAGCCCTCCCGTAGCTCGCATAGAGACCGACCCGCTCGCTCAGGTTGAGATTGACGCCCACCTTCGGATTGAAGCGCGAGAAGGTGAAGACTCCGCCGCTCGGGCCCGCCGAGGCGATCGTCGATCGAGTGGCGCAGGTAGTCCCAGCGTCCCGCCACGGTGAGGACGAGGCTCGATCCCTTGCCCATGAAATCCCGCAGGATCGTCAGGCTGTTCTGGGAGTAGGCGCCCACCGCATCCTGGGTGTCGGCGAGATCGGCCGCCAGCTCTTCGCCTCCGCCGTCCTCCTCCTCGAAGGTGCGGCTGGTCACGCGGCTTCGCGTGTACTCGGCGCCGACGATCAGCACGTTGTCCCGGCCGAAGATCGCGCTCCGGTGGCTCGCCCGCAGGCGGCCGCCGACGGAGAGCGTATTGTTCAAGAGCCGCGTATCCTCGGCGATCAGGTTGACGTTGAATTGCTCCGTGCTGAGCGCGCGCACGAAGGCGTTGCCGTCGACCTTCAGGCGCTCGGTCACGGCGTAGCTGGCATTGATGATGCCCATGTTCAGCACCGGGGCGAAGAAGTCGCCCGCGGTGAAGTTCTGGGTCGGATTCCGGCTGACCTCGTAGCTCGGCAGCGAGCCCGGCTGCTTGATCCGGTCATTGCTGTACTGGTAGGAGACCGTGGCGTCCAGGTCCCCCGTGCGCAGACCCAGCTTTGCGAGCACGCGGCCGATCCGGGTCTCCGAGTCATCGCGCCAGCCCGTCTCGTCGGTGTAGCGCATCCCGAGGTAGTAGTCGAACGGGCGCGCGGTCCCGCCCAGGCGCAGGAGGTAGTTCTGCCGGCCGAAGCTGCCGCCCGAGATCTCCGGCACCAGCTCGAATCGCTCCTGCCCTCGCCGCGTCGTGATCGTGACCGCCGCTCCGAGCGTATTGCGGCCGAACAGCACCGATGCCCCCGGATCACTTCCACGAGGTCGGCGTCGTCCAGCGGGATGAGGTCGAAGTTCACCTCCTCCACGGTCGGCTCGTTGATGCGGACGCCGTCGAGAAACACGCTCACCCCTGGGGAGCCCGGTCACCGGCGAGGCAAAGAACCCCTCAGGCTCAGGTTGGGCTGATACGGGTTGCCCTGCTCGTTCTGGAGCGTGACGCCGGGAAGCCGCTCGAGCGCATCGGGCAAGACCCGCGGGTGCACCGCCCAGACGTCCTTGTCGGTCAGGATCTCGAGCGAGCCGGGAATGTCGGAGCGGGGCTGGGCCTCGGGGAGCGGAGCCGGGGCCGATGACCCGAATCGGCGGAAGCTGGGGCGGCGGAGGCTCGGCGGGCGGGCGCGACGACGGCTGGCCGAGAGCCACGGACGTCACCAAGAGGAGCGCCATCGAGGCCGCCGCCGCAAGGCAGCCGGCCGAGATGAGTCTCCGCGCGAGCAGCCGGACGTCTGCCGAGGGGACATCCCGCGCTGACGGGTCACGTGTGGGGTATTAGCCGAATAGCGCCGCCTCGCCAAGCCCCACCCGGCTACGAACGGAAGAGCCAGGTGGCTACGGGCCGCTCACCCGAAGAGGCCTCGGCGCACCCCTTCCACCGCCGCCTGCGTGCGATCCGACACGTCGAGCTTCTCGAGGATGCGCTGCACGTACTTCTTGACGGTGGCCTGGCTCCACCGCAAGACGCTGCCCGATCTCCCGGTTGGTCAGCCCATCGGCAACGAGGCGCAGCAGGTCCAGCTCGACGCGCGAGAGCGGCGGCGCCGTCCTCGCCGGCGCTGCATCGCCATCGACGACCGCGCGCAAGAGGCCGGGATCGAGGACTGATTCCCCGTTCCGGACGGCCCGCACGCTGGCCAGAAGCTCGGCGCGCCCGATGCCCTTGAGGACATACCCCGCCGCCCCCGCCCGCACCGCCCGGCGGACCAGCGCGGGATCGTCGTGCATGGTGACGACGAGGACCGGCAGAGCCGGCGTGATCTCCTTGATCTGCCGCAGCACGGTCGAGGCCGTCCATGTCCGGCAGCTCGAGATCCAGCAGGACCACTTCCGGGGACAGGTCCGCCGCGATGCGAACGGCTTCGCCCTCGGTCGAGGCTTCGCCGACGATCTCGATCTCCTCGCCGCTCAGCATGCTGCGGAGTCCTTCACGGACCATCAGGTGATCGTCCACCACGAGGAGCCGGATCGCGGGCTCAGTCGCCGGCGCCATCGTCACTTCCCGGCGCCGAGCGGGCAGAGCCACGCGGATGGAGGTCCCGCAGCCCGCGGCCGCTGTCGATCCGGCAGGTGCCGCCGAGGACCCGCGCCCGCTCCTGCATCCCCGCCAGTCCGAGGCCGCGCCCGGACGCGGGGCACCGCGATCGCCGTCGAGGCCCACCCCGTCATCACGCACCTCGAGATGAAGCCAGCGCTCGCGCCGACTCAGCTCGACCTCCACGCTCGTGCTCCGAGCGTGCCGCGAGGCATTGAAGAGGCTCTCCTGCAAGATGCGGAAGGCCGCCGTCTCGACCGCCGGCGGCACCCGCGCGTCGCCGAGCCTGTCGACGAAGCGCGTGGACCATCCGGCTTCCTGTCCGGCCTCGTCGAGGGCGAGGCGCATGGCCTCGACGAGGCCGACGGAGTCCACGGCCGAGGGCCGCAGGGCCTGCAGCACCCGGCGCGTCTCGATGATCGCCCGCTCGAGTCGCTCGGGCGGCTCGGCCGGTCTCGCGGGCGGCGCGATCGGGATCGTTGGTCGCGACGTCTCGCGCGGTGTCCACGTGCTGCTTGGCGCTGACGATCAGCTGGGCGATGCCGTCGTGGACCTCGTGGGCGATCCGCCGCCGCTCCTCCTCCTGGGCCACGACGACCTTCTCCACCATCCGCGTGAGCGCGTCCTCGTGGCGGGTGCGCTCCTGCCACGCCCGGATCACGACCCAGGTCACGGCGACCACGAGGAGGACCTGGACCGAGTGCAATGCCAGCGTGAGCCGAACATGGGTGACATGCGGGCCCTCGAGGACCAGGAACTCGGTCAGCTCCCATGCCGCCATGCCGACGAACGCCGTGGCCAGGGCCAGCTCCCGGTGTCTCGAGACGGCGCCCCCGAGCCTCTGCCAGGTCATCTCTATCGCTCGCTCAGAGCAGGAAGTAGCGGCGGTTGAGCGGAAGATCGTCGTCGGGCAGCGGCGGGAGCGGCTGCCCATCGATGCGAATCTCGACCGTGCGCGGGTCGATCTCGATCCGCGGGTTCGCCTGGTTGTAGAGCATGTGCCGCTTGCCGACCTGGCGCGTGCCCGTCACGGCGAGGGCGCGCCGGCCACCGCCGACGTGACGCCGGAAGTCGCCGGCCTCCGCGGCCGCGGAGACGAAGTTGGCGCTGAGGCTCGCCGCCGCGGCGCCGCTCCCGCCCCAGTGGGGCCCGTACAGCACGGGCTCGCTCTGGGGAATCGGACGCGTTGCCCTCGCCGAGCGCGCCCCACGCGACGTAGCCGCCCTTGATCACGACCTCGGGCTTCACCCCGAAGAATTCCGGCCGCCACAGCACGATGTCGGCGATCTTTCCCGGCTCCAGCGACCCGACCCACCGGTGGATGCCGTGGGCCCGCGCGGGGTTGATCGTGTACTTGGCGAGGTACTTCAAGATCCGCGGATTGTCGTGGGGCCGCGCCGCCGTAGAGCGTTTTCATCTGATGGGCGAGCTGCCAGGTGCGCCGCGTCGACTCGCCGATCCGCCCCATGCCCTGGGAGTCGGAGTTGATGATGCTGATCGCGCCCAGCTCGTGGAGCACGCTCTCCGCCCGCATGGTCTCGTCGCGGATGCGGTCGGCGATCATCACCCGGTCGCTCGGCACGCGCGGGTTCATCCCGTGCACCGACCACATCATCGCGTGATGCTCGGCCACGACGTTCCGGCCATAGGGGATCGTCGGCGTGGTCGAGGAGCCGATGACGTTGCCCACGCCCACGATCGCGAGGATGTCCGGCGCGTGGCCCCGCCGATGCCCTCGACGTGGTAGGCGTGGATGGCGCGCCCATTGATGGCCGCCACCGTCTCGTGGAGCTCGCACGACTCGTTGATGCCGTCGGTGTGCATCGCGATCTGGATGTCGTGGGCGTCGGCGACGGTGAGCGCCTGGTCGATCACGCTCGGATAGCCCGCGTAGTCCTCGTGCACCTTGAGCCCGCACGCGCCCGACTCGATCTGCCGGATCAGCGGGTCGGGCACCGTGCTCGCCGCCCGGCCGAGGATGCCCAGGTTGATCGGCTGGTGCTCGAAGGCCTGGAACATCCGGCGCAGGTTGAAGGCCGGGTTGTCGTTGAGGCCGCCCGTGATCAGGGTCGTCATGCCCGCGGCCAGCGCGACGGGAATCAGCCGCGGCTGGACGAGGTGGACGTGCGTGTCGATCCCGCCCGGCGTCGCGATGAAGCCCTGGCCGTACACCGGCGCGGTGGCCGAGCCGATCAGCAGATCCGGATTGTCCACGATGTCCGGATTGCCTGCCCGCCCCACGCCGACGATCAGGCCGTCCTTCACCCCGATGCTCGCCTTGCGGATGCCGAGCACGGGATCGATGACGATGACGTTGCTGATCAGGAGGTCGAGCTCGCTCGCCGCGGGCAGCCGGTCGTTCATCATGAGGCCGGTGCGGAGCGTCTTCCCCCAGCCGCGCAGGACCTCGTCGCCGTAGCTCGTGTCGTCGCGCTCGATCAGCGCGAGCAGGTTCGTGTCGCCGAGGCGGATGCGGTCGCCCGCGGTGGGTCCGTAGCGCGCGCGCGTACTCCTGCCGGCTGATCTCACCGGCCATGGGGCGCATCCGCCTCGTGCCCGTAGCCGGCGCGCCGCACGCGCTCGAGGCCCTCGGCCACGCGCTCGCCGCCCGTCGCGCCTTCGGTCAGGCGATTGAAGCCGACGAGGACGCCCGCGCCCGCCGAAGGCGACGAGCCGGACGCGCCGGCGTCTCACCCGGCCGCCAGCGGACGGAGTCGCCGGCCGGGATGTCGAGGTGCATGCCCCAGGCGTGGGCGCGGTCGAACACCAGCCGCCGGTTCACCTCGAAGAACGGGAAATGTGAGCTGACGAAGATCGTGTGGTCGGAGAGGTTCAGGACGCTCGACCTCGGCGGTGCGCCGTCCCGCGTTGAGGGAAATCGGCCCCTCGCCGAAGAGGATCTCTCCGGGCTCCATCCGGCCTCCATCAGGCCCCGGCGCTCGCGGGCGCGGCGGACCCGATCGGCCGCTCCACGTGAAGCACGCGCATGCCGTCGCCGAAGAGGCATTCGATCTTGACGGTGCCGATGAGCTCGGGCACGCCGTCGAGGACCTCGGAAGCGGCGACCGCGGTCTTGGCCGCCTGCATGACCGCCTCGTACGAGGCGCCGCCGCGCGCCGCCTCGTGCATGTCGTCGCAGATGATCGCCAGCGCCTCGGGATGCGTCAGCTTCCAGCCCTCGCGCGGCGCCGCCGAGCCAGCTCGGCCGCGGTGAAGATCGTGAGGCGGTCCACCTCCGTCGGCGTCAAGCGCATCCCGCCACCTCCTGTGCGTGGTCACGTCCCGGTGAGGCCGCGCCCATTGTAGGCGAAAACTGGAGTGCTGGAAGCAACGGACCTGCGGGCCGGGTAGTGTCTCAGTCCGAGAGAGCCCTCACGAGCCAGTAGGCGCTCGCCGCGGCGAGCGCCAACCAGATCAGCACGATCACGACCGCCGCGATTCGACGTTGTCGGTCTCTCGGTCAATGCCTGGGCCTTGAGTCGGCATTCGGTCATCACGTAGTCGGGGACCATGCGCCGGACGGCGACCACGCCAAGCGGGATCAGCACGAGGTCGTCGAGATAGCCCAGCACCGGGATAGGATCGGGGATCAGATCGATCGGGCTGAGGGCGTAGGCGACGACGCAGGCCGCCAGCGCCTTGGCGTACCAGGGCACGCGGGGATCGCGGACGGCGAAGTAGAGCGCGTAGACTTCGCGTTTCAGAAGTTTCGGTTGGTGCCGCCAGGTCAATCGGCCAGTCCCGCGATCTCTCCCAGGCTAGCCAGCGGAGCCCCAATGCTTCAGCTTCGTGAGCACAATTACGATTTCGGTCTTCAGGCTCGCCATATGGCCCCTTGGCGGCCTGGGTGCGGAGTTGCATCGCGCTGAAGAGCCGGGACGCCGGGTCAGGGTGATCATGCTCGGTCCGTTCCAGCGCCGCCGCCCATTGCTCGATGCGTTTCGCGGTGACGGCTTCCCGCGATCCAGGGACAGAAGCGCCTCGGAGAGATCCTTTCAGGTCCACGATCGTCATCGATGTGCCCCCGTGACTGGTGGCATATTGGCCCCCGGCGTTGCGGAGCGTCGCGGGGCACGGGATCGCGGCCTTACCCACCGCGGCATGCTCGACGATCTCCGCCATCGTCGCCTCGAACTGCGCGAAGGTGATCGGCTTGAACACGAACCGCAGCCCTGCCTGGATGGCCCGCCGTTGGTCGTCCAGCTCCGCGTACCCGCTGATCAGCATGATCGGGGTCGGGCATCCCGAGCCCGAATCGCCGCGGCCACGTCGAGGCCCGTCAATTCGGGCATGAGGAAGTCGGTGAGCACGGCCTGGTGGACGTGCGGGTCGAAGCGGGCCAGCCCCTCACGCCCATCCGCCGCCAGGTCCACCTCATGTCCCAACAGCTCGAGGAATGCAGCGAAGAGATGCCGGAGGGGCGGTTGATCATCGATCACGAGCACTTTCAATGCGTGGTGGCTCCCGTCCGTTATGCTGTGAATCGACACGCCAGCGTCATCCGGGTGTGGGCGCCGCGGTGCCCACCCGACACGGCCGAGGTGCCAGCCTAGGGATATTGCCGTCCGCACTCGTGCCCGCACAGTGGACTTTGGTCCACCATGGTTGATCGAATTGGACCCCGCCTGCCGTGCTAGGATGCCGCGCCATGCCCACACCGGAGGCACCCTGCCGGAAACCGGTGAGCGCTACTGTCCCGTCTGCCGGAGCGGGCAGATTACGCCCGTGGGCCACGTCATTGCCTCGGGCGGGTTGGACGTCAAGGTGGAAGCAGCGGTTGCGGACTGCGGGATCAGGTTTCGTTCGTCCGAAAACCGCTTGCCTGACGGGCGCCATCCGCGAAAACACGAAGGTCCCCTCAGCACCCTGCCGCTCGCGTCTGTCTCCCATGGGCGGTGGACCAAGGTCTACTACACGAGGCCGAGCGGCTACGCGCACACTGCCCTCGCCTGCACTCTGGCCTTTCGGCTTGATGCGCCGCTGGCGCCGAGACCCGGGTGAATCTGGCGTGGTCGAGTGTGACACCACGCGAGGGCCCTCGTGGACCAAGCCGTCCTTCGTCTCCTGATTCGGGAAAAGCTCACCACCGGCGATCTGCCGCACAACCACATCCCGCGTGTCTGGGGCGGCCCGGAAGCGGGGAGACCTGCGACGGCTGCGGAAACCGTCTGATTGCCACGCTCATCAGGGAGCGTCCCTGTGCACGCCGTGCATCGCCACGCGGGCGCTCGCCACGCGCGGAGGACGTCGAGGCGACGTTCCGGCACATTGAGCATGTGCTCGAGGTGCGGCGCATCGAGCCTGGGCGGTGCGGAGCGCGTGGTCTCATCGATGCCGTCGCGCTGGTCAAGCGGCCCCGGCCCTAACGGAGTGGGCGCCCGCGGCCGTCGCCTGAGACCGACAAGGCTCGATGCCCCGCCTGCCAGAGCGACCGGATCGCGCCCGCGGCGCACGTCATCGTTTCCGGCGGAGTCGTCGTCAGAAAGAGCACCGATGCGCGGCATGCGGGACGGCGTTCTGGGTGCGTGCGGACGGCGCCGAACTGAACGCCCCGCCGGCGTAGACGGCTCCGCCGTCCACAGCGCAGGCGGGCGTATCTGCTGCAGGGGATGCCAATGGCGAGAAGGGCGCAAGGTCTGTCCCTGGGGGTGCTCCGGGGGCAAGGGGAGGTGGACGTCCTGGGCGCGGAGCGCGTCCAGGTGCCCGGTGTGGCCTCCACGGCGGCATTGGTGCGATGCGCGGAGTGCCAGCGCATCTCGATCGCCGGTATGGTGACGGCCTTCTCGAAGAGTGACGTGCCCCGGAAGGCCGAATCTCGGACGCCGCTGGGCCGCCTCGAAGGGGAGTGCCTGGGTGCCGGTCTCGCTTCACGTGACGCCGCTCATCCTCGAACCCACGACCAAGCGCACCCGCGGCCAGCGGCCGCGTGGCTGGTAAGACGGCATGTCAGACTCCGGAGGGAGTATCTCTGCCGCGAGTGCGCTCGGGAGTTCGTGCTGCTGCTCGACTGAGCCGCTGACTGGGCCTACCCAGCGGATGCAGGCCGATGCTTCGCGCTCAGGCGCTGCCGGCCGCGAGGGTTTCCCCGACGCGCTGCACGAGCGCCTGCAGGGAGAGGTCGGCCTTGATGAAGTACGCCGTCGCGCCCGCCTCCATGGCCTGCTGCACGTCCCGATCCTGGCCGAGATTGCTCAGAATGATGACCGGGATGTGCGCCGTCGTTGGGTCCTTCTTCAGGGCGTCGAGGACCTGGAACCCATTGAGCTTCGGCATGATCACGTCGAGCAGGATCAGATCCGGCGGCGCACTGCGCGCCACCCGGAGCGCCTCCTCGCCGTCCGCGGCCGTGATCACCGTGTAGCCTTGCTGCTTCAGCGTCGTCTCCGCGGCCTTGCGCAGGAACCGGTCATCCTCCACCAGCAGGATGCGTCGGGGCTGATCGTTCACCGCTTAGGCCTCCACGAGTCGTTCGGGGCAGCGGATGCAGGTGGATTATTTCATTGCCGGCAGACGAATGCCACTTCCGCGTCGCGCCGGTGCGCGGCACGAAATGTAGGTCCGTTGACGTAGGGAGCGTGACACCCTACCATCATCTCGCCCGAAGCCGCGGCGATGGCCGGACGGCTATGGGGCGAGAGTCGCCGAACGGCGGACGGAACCCGCGGGCGCGTCGTCGCGGACTTTCTCGTGGGCGCTTACTCCGGGCCGCAGGTGGACGCCTCCTCACGCGGGACCGTGGCTTCTACCGCCGGTACTTCGGCGTCACGGTGATCGACCCCAGCGCGGACACCTGAGCGGCGCGCATCCTTTGGGGAGGCCAAGCCGATGAATCGCAGCCTCGAGCACTTCCTGACCACGCATACCGGGAGCCTGCCGCGGCCGGACGACCTGATCCGGATGATGTTCGCCAAGGAGGAGGGTATCCCGGTCGACCGGGCCGCGCTCGCCGCGCGCATCCGGGGGCGGTGGCGGAGGTGGTCGGCAAGCAGAGCGACGCCGGCATCGCCGTCCCCAGCGATGGCGAGGTGAGCAAGCCGAGCTATGCCACCTACGTCAAGGACCGCCTCGACGGATTTGGCGGCACGAGTCAATCGCTCACGTACCGAGACCTGGTGGACTTCCCGGAGATGGCCAAGCGCGTGTTCGGCGACCCCGGCCGCTCGCGCCGCAAGACGCCGGCCTGCACCGGGCCCATCAGCGTGCGCGACCCCGTGGCGGCGCAGGCCGACGCCCTGAACCTCAGAGCGGCGATCGGCCCTGCCTCGACCGGGGATGCGTTCATGAGCGCCGCCTCACCCGGCGTCATCTCGCTCTTCTTCCGCGACGACCACTACGGCAGTCACGAGGCCTACCTGTTCGCCATCGCGGACGCCATGCGCCACGAGTACGAGACGGTCGCAGGGGCCGGGTTCATCCTGCAGGTCGACTGCCCCGACCTCGCCATGGGCCGGCACATCCAGTTCGCCGACAAGAGCCTCGAGGAGTTTCGGAAGATGGCGCGACTCCACGTCGCAGCGCTCGATCACGCCCTCGAGAACGTCCCGCCCGAGCAAGTGCGCATGCACCTGTGCTGGGGGAATTACGAGGGGCCGCATCACCACGACGTGCCGCTGGCCGACATCCTCGACATCGCCTTCTCGGCGCGGCCCCAGGCCATCTCCTTCGAGGCGGCCAATCCCCGCCACGCGCACGAGTGGAAAGTCTTCGAGCAGATGAAGGTGCCCGCGGACAAGATCATCATCCCGGGGTGATCGACTCCACGACGAACTTCATCGAGCACCCGGAGCTGATCGCCGAGCGCATCGGCCGCTACGCCCGGCTCGTCGGCCGCGAGAACGTCATCGCCGGGACCGACTGCGGCTTCGGCACGTGGGTCGGCCAGGCCGCCGTGGATCCGGACATAGCCTGGGCCAAGCTGGCCAGCCTCGCGGAAGGGGCGCGGCTCGCCTCGCGGTCGTTCTGGTAGCCTGGACTCAACGCCTTCTCAGACTCGGTTGACAGAGGGGCGGGCGAGCCCTAGGGTACGTGACACCGGCCGAAACTCCAGCACTCCCCGCCGATCGCATCAGGATCCGGCGAACAATCCGTCCCAGGAGGCGAGCCATGATCCGTGCCGCGTGGCTTCTGATCGCAGCCGCCCTCTCCTCGACCCTGCTGGTGGCCGATCCGACCGAGGCCCAGCAACGGCCGCGCTACGGCGGGGAGCTGGTCTTCCCGGTCCCCTCGGAGCCACCCTCCTACGACGGGCACCGGGAGGGAACGTTCGGGACCGTTCATCCGCTCGCCCCGCACTACAACACGCTCCTGCGCATGGATCCCGTCGATCGGACGGGCACGCGCCCGGTACCGGACCTGGCGGAGTCCTGGACGATCTCGCCGGACGGAATGACCTATACGCTCAAGCTGCGCCAGGGCGTCCGGTTCCACGATGGCAGTCCGATGACGTCGCGCGACGTCAAGGCGAGCTACGACAAGATCATCTTCCCGCCGGCGGGGATCATCTCCGCCCGCAAGGGGACGTACCAGGCGGTGGAGGTGGTCGAGGCTCCCGACCCGGCCACGGTGCGGTTCCGGCTCAAGTGGCCCGAAGCCTCCTTCCTGGTCAACCTCGCCTCCCCTATAGCTGGATCTACAAGGCGGACATCCTGGCCAAGGACATACGCTGGTACGAGACGAACGTGATGGGCACGGGCCCATTCAAATTCGTCGAGCACGTGAAGGGCTCGCACTGGGTGGGGAAGAAGAACCCGGACTACTGGGACAAGGGGAAGCCGTATCTCGACGGGTACCGGGCGCTCTTCATGTCCGCCTCGATCGGCCCAGGTGGCCGCCATCCGCGCGGAACGGGCTCACATCCAGTTCCGCACCGTGAGCCCCGCGGATCGCGACGGGCTCGTGCAGGCGCTGGGGTCGAAGGTCACGGTTCAGGAGAGCCCTTGGGCCTGCGTCGCGCTGGTGGCCATGAACCACGATCGGAAGCCGTTCGACGACAAGCGAGTCCGGCGGGCATTGACCCTCGCCCTCGACCGCTACGAGGCTTCTCGCAACCTCTCCGCATCGCGGTGGTGAAGGAGGTCGCGGGTATCCAGGTGCCGGGGACGCCCTTGGCCACGCCGCCATCGGAGCTCGAGCAGCTCGCGGGCTACAGCCGCGACATCGCGGCCAGCCGGGCGGAGGCGCGCCGGCTCCTCCGCGAGGCCGGCGTGCCCGAGGGCTTTGCCTTCACCTTCAAGAATCGCGGGATTCCCCAGCCGTACGAGACGGTCGGGATCTGGCTGATCGACCAGTGGCGGCAGATCGGGCTCAGCGTCAAGCAGGAGGTCATCGAGGCCTCGGCCATGGTGTCCGTCCTTCGCCGGGGCGACTTCGAGGTGGCCATGGACGCCCAGTGCAGCTTCGTCGTCGAGCCCGATATCGACGTGGCGAAGTTTCAGTCCGTCGGGATTTCCGACATCAACTACGGCCGCTACAAGGACCCTGTGCTCGACGAGCTCTTCATCAAGCAGGCGCGCGCCGTGGACCCCGAGGAGCGCAAGCGCTTCCTCCGCGCGTTCGAGAAGCGCTTGCTGGACGAGGAGGCCCACTACCTCTACACGCTCCAGTGGCACCGCATCGTCGCCCATAGCGCCAAGGTCCGCGGCTGGACCATCACGCCCAGCCACTTCCTGAACCAGCAGCTCGACACTGTCTGGCTGGCCGAGTGAGAGACCTCCGCGGAGACTACCTCGGCAGGTTGGCGTGTGGGACGCGCAAGAGCGCCGCCACCCACAGCAAGCGCTGGCGCGCCGACGGCGTTGAGGGCCGTCACCCAGAGCCCGAGCGCATAGCTTCCCGTCGCGTCGGCAACCACGCGCGCTCAAGGCGCGCTTGTGGAGTTGAGCGCCCAGGCATAATGGAATTGCCCGTCGTGAACTCAATGCCGACCCTCCGGAAAACGCTCGGTGACCCCTGACCGGGATGATCCGCCTGACCTCCTGCGCGAGCAGAAGCACCATCGTCCGTTCTGGGTGCGCGTGCTCTGCTTCGCGGGGCTGGCATCTTCTTCGTCCTCGGCATCGTCGGCTGGCTGATCCCCGTGCTGACGGGCATTCCCTTCTACGTGGCGGGTCTGGCGCTCCTCGCCCTTGCGAGCGACAGCGCGCGCCGCTTGATCAACCGTCTCGAGGGGCGGCTTCCTCGGCGCCTCCGCTGGGCCGTTCGTCACGGCCTCGCCCACATTCCAAGCAAGCGGTTCCGCCGGCTCGCTCAATATCCCCACGCAGGAAGAGCCGCGCGCCGGGTCGCCGCCCGCCGGGCCCGGAATCTCGTGAGGTCCGTCGCGCCTCTCCCGTCTCGACTCGCTCGAGTCCCTTCACGCGCCAGTTCCGACACGCTTCAGCGGGAAGATGTCGACGTCGACGCCCGGCGAGAAGTGAATCGATGCGCGGCTCGGTTGGCGCGGCAATGCCCGCCGCTGCCAGGAGCGTCTCCGACAGATGATCGATCGACGCCCGGTGCAGGGGATAGGGCGGGTGGCGCACCCGGGCGCGGTAGAGGCCGCGCATGCGGGCCGCGTAGAGCGCATATCGCTCGATCAGGAAGTGATCGAGCGTGCCGGGGCGGGCGGTGCCGATGGCCTCGGCGACCGTCCAGCCGAGCCTGAGCTCGGCCCATCCGCCGATCCGCCGGCGCGAGGTGTACTCGACATGCGTGCCGGCGCGCCGCATCGACATCCGGGCCGGGAAATACGGCAGCCCGTACAGGAGCCGCGCTCCGACCACCGCAAGGAGCGACGAGGCCTCGAGCGACCAGAAGTAGATGCCGGGCTCACCGCCGGGGCCGCGCACGTACGTCCGCAGGTTCACCTCGAGGAAGCGATCGGCGAGTGCGCCGGGAAAGCCAGGTGGGCGCGACTCGACGATCTCGAACGGAATCAGCGTCACCCAGGCCGCGCCCTCGAAGAGATCGAGCTCGAGCGCCGCGGGCACGAGCGGGCGGAGCGCGCCCGGCGGCATCGCCCAGTGGAGGAACAAGAGCTCGCGCCAGCGCTGGAACCCCACGGCTTGCTGCATAGCAGTCATCGCGAATTATGTAATCGCCAACCGGGGTCGGCGAATTCGCACATAGCTTGACGCAACTAGATGGTACCGGTAGTCTGACCGCATGATCCGACGGTGAAGCGCACCACCGACAAGACGCGGCTGGGGTCCCGAACCACGGGACGCCCAGCAACAACGGTGGCGCGCGCCCGGCAATTCACGTAACCCCTCGACGACGTTCCAGACCCACGAGGCCCGCGATCACCACCCGGTGGTTGCGGGCCTTTGCGTTTCGGGACGGAACAGGAGCCGCCTCCTGGGAAAGCGATGGACGAGATGCACAAGCGTGTGGCGGTTGTCGGTGCCACGGGGATCGCGGGCCAGCAGTTCCTGGTGGCGCTGGCACGGCATCCCTGGTTCGAGGTGGTGATGCTCGCCGCGTCTGAGCGCTCGGCCGGCAAGACGTACGGCGCCGCGCTGGCCGATCCCAAGACTGGCGCTCGGCGCTGGTGGTGTCAGGAGGAGCCGCCCGCCGACGTGCTCGATCTGCGCGTCGAGAACGGTGATGGCCTCGACGTCGCCGGGATCGACATCGTGTTCTCGGCGGTCGAGTCGGACGCGGCGCGCGTGCTGGAGCCGCAGTACGCCAAGACCGCCGCGGTGCTCAGCACGGCGTCGGCGTTTCGCTACGAGGACGACGTCCCCATCCTGGTGCCGGGCGTCAACCTGGGGCACGCGGCCTCAGATCGACGTTCAGCGCCGCCGCCGTGGCTGGAGTGGCTTCATCGTGCCGCTGCCGAATTGCACGACGATGGGGCTGGTGGTGACGCTCTGCCGCTCCTTGATCGCCTTCGGGGTCGAGCGCGTGGTGATGACTTCCATGCAGGGCATCTCGGGGCGGGCCGCTCGCCCGGCGTCGCGGCGCTCGACATCCTCGACAACATCATCCCGTACATCCCCGGCGAGGAGGAGAAGGTCGCACGCGAGACGGGCAAGATCCTCGGGGTCCAGGGCGAGGACGGCATCGCGCCGGCCGCGTTCCCCGTCAGCGCGACCTGCACCCGAGCCGCCGTCAGCGAAGGGCACACCGAGGCGGTGGCCGTGTCGCTCGGACGGCGCGCCAGCCGCGCCGACGTGGCCGCGGCCTTCGGCGAGCTCGGCAGCGAGCTCGCGCGGCTCGGCTTGCCGTCAGCGCCGGAGCGCATGATCACCGTGCACGACGACCCGTTCCGCCCCCAGCCGCGGCTGGACCGCGACGCCGATGGCGGCATGACGACGAGCGTCGGCCGCATCCGGATGATCCCGCGCTCGAGAACGGCATCAAGTATGTCCTCGTGTCGCACAATACGAAGATGGGCGCGGCGAAGGGCACGGTGCTGGTGGCGGAATATCTCGCGACGACGGGCTATCTATAGGAGCCTGTAGGACATGAGCATCACGGCAAGTAGCGCGGCGGTCACCAGGGGCTTCATCCGACGGCTATGATACCGCCGTGTCGGCGGAGGCGGTCGCCCTCGCGTATAATCGCGGGCGCGCGTCGAGGCGCGCAGGGGAGGCATACCATGGCTCTGCAGACACCGCCCACGCCCGTTCGACCCGTGACCGGCACCCACGTCGTCCGCGTGCAGCACGAGGGCATCGTGACCGCCGATGCCGAGCGGTCGAAGGACTTCTACTGCCGCGTCCTGGGATTCCAGGTCCTGCCGCGCCCGGCGTTCAAGGCCGGCGGCTACTGGCTCGGCACCGCGGGCATTTTTCCGCAGATCCACATCATCCAGTCCGAGCTCACGCCGCCGGGGTCGGGGGCATCGATCAGCCCTCTCGCCCGGCACACGTGCTTCGAGGTGGCCGACTACGACGCGATGAAGGCCACGCTGGAACGCGAGGGCATCGAGTACATCGAGAACACGCAGCCCGGCGGGCGCGTGCAGATGCTGTGCAACGACCCCGACGGCAACACCCTGGAGTTCCAGCCGGCGACCGTCTGATCGCGAGTGTCTTTCCTCGAGTCCCGGACCCGATCGGCGCGCGAAGGATTCGGCAAGCCGGTCCTGCGCAAGGATGACGCGCGCCTGCTCGTGGGCGCTGGCTGCTACAGCGACGACGTCAACCTGCCCGGCCAGGCCTACGCGTGCTTCGTGCGCTCGCCCCACGCCCACGCGCGCATCCGACGCGTCGACACGGCGGGGCGCTGGCCACGCCCGGCGTGATCGCGGTGCTCACAGGCGAGGACGCCGCCGCCGATGGCGTGAGGCCGCTCACGCATAGCCCGATGCCGGGGAATCCCCACGAGGAGCTGGTGAAGAGCCGCCATGTGTCCTTCGTCGCCCCGCATCCGCCGATCCCCGCCGATCGCGTGCGCTTTGCGGGCGAGGTGGTGGCCATGGTCATCGCCGAGACGCCCGCCGCGGCGCGCGATGGCGCCGAGCGTGTGAACGTCGACTGGGCGCCGCTGCCCGCCGTGACGGCGAGCACCGCCGCCGCCGCTCCCGACGCGCCGATCCTCTATGAGGACACCACCTCGAACGTGTGCGTCGATTGCGAGGTCGGCGACGCCGCGGCCGTGGACACGGCGTTCTCGCGCGCGGCCCACGTGGTGCGGCTCGACACGTGGGTGCAGCGTGTCACCGGCGTGACGATGGAGCCGCGCGCGGCGGTCGGCGTCTGGGACCCCGCGAGCGGCCGCTACACGGTTCATGCCGGCGCGGGCGGCCTGGGACGGACACAGACCGGCGTGGCCGGCGCACTCGGCGTCCCCGGAGAGCGCCGTGCGCGTGGTGGCGCGCGACGTGGGGGAACTTCGGCACCCGCAATAGCTGCTATCCGGAGTTCGCGCTGGTCGCCTGGGCGGCGCGGCGCCTCGGCCGGCCGGTGAAGTGGACAGGCGAGCGGCGCGAAGGATTCCTCGGCGGACTACCACGGCCGCGACCTCGCGGTGCACGCCGAGCTGGCGCTCGACGCCGACGGCACCTTCCTCGCGTTTCGGGGCACCAACACCAGCAACGTCGGCGCCCACGCCGTCTCATTCCACCCGCTCAACAAGGGCATGGCGATCACGGCGACGGTCTACCGCGTGCCTGCCGTGGCGATCCATGGGCGCGCCGTCGTCACGAACACGTCACCGACCACGCCGTACCGCAGCGCGGGGCGCCCCGAGATCATGTTCGTCATGGAGCGGCTGATCGACCTCGCCGCGCGCCGGCACGGGTTCGATCGGCTCGAGCTGCGGCGGAGGAACCTCGTGCCCGCGAGCGCCATGCCGTACCGGAACGCCGTCGGCACGCTCTACGACAGCGGCGACTACCTGGCCGCGCAGGACCGAGCGCTGGCCCTCGCGGACTGGGCGGGGTTCGAGGCCCGCCGGGCGGAGGCGCGCCGGCGCGGGCCGCTATCGCGGGATCGGCGTGGCGAACTACATCGAGCTGAACACGGGGTTCCCGCGCGAGCGCGCGCACATCACGGTGCGCCCCGAGGGATCGATCGACGTGGTGCTCGGCACGCTGTCGTCCGGCCAGGGCCACGCGACGAGCTTCGCGCAGCTCATCGTCGAGTGGCTCGGGGTGGAGCTCTCCGAGGTGCGCCTGGTCACCGGCGATACCGACGTCACCGTCGTCGGGGGCGGCGCGCATTCCGCTCGCGCGCTGCGGCTCGCCGCGGTCGTGATGGCGAAGGCGTCGGACCAGATCGTGGAGAAGGGCGTGCGGATCGCCGCCTGGCTGCTGGAGGCGGCGGATGCCGACATCGAATTCTCGGCGGGCCGGTTCAGCGTGAAGGGCACCGACCGCTCGGTCGACCTGTTCGCTGCGGCCGCGGCCGCCCTGCGGCCCGATGCGCCTTCCGATTGCCGGGGACCGCTCGACGGAATCAGCGACGAGACCCTGACCGCGCCGTCCTTCCCCTACGGCTCCGCGGTCTGCGAGGTCGAGGTCGATCCCGAGACCGGCGTGGTCGACGTCGTGCGCTACACGACCGTGGACGACTGCGGCCGCGCCGTCAATCCGATGATCCTCCACGGCCAGACGCACGGCGGCATCGCGCAGGGCGTGGGGCAGGCGCTGTGGGAATCGTGCGCGTACGACGCCGAGAGCGGCCAGCTCCTGTCGTCGACGCTCATGGACTACGCGCTGCCCCGCGCCGACATGCTGCCGGCGTTCACGACGGAGATCAGCGAGGTGCCCTCGACGTCCCATCCGCTCGGGTTGCGGGGCGGCGGAGAGGGCGGGACGACGCCGGCGCTCGGCGCCGTGGTGAATGCGCTCGTCGATGCGCTCGCCGAGCTGGGCGTGGAGCACATCGAGCTGCCGGCGACGATCCGGAGCGTGTCTGGCGTGCGATCCAGGACTCGCCCGGCCGCTCTTAGCTGGCGTTTTCTCCGACGGGCTGCGAGGTCGTCGTCCAGTCCCCTTCGGGCCGAGCGCGCGGATGACGCAGTCCACTGACGAGTTCCGTCCCGAGACTCTTGTGGCCATCGACGCGGTGAAGCGAGCGCTCGCGATCGCTCGGCGTGGCATCGGCGCGGAAGACATCACCGCCAAAGGCGGGCGCGATCTGGTGACGGTGACGGATGTCGCCGTTGAGGACGCGGTTCGAGGCATTGTGGCCGATGCGCTGGGCTTCTCGGTGATCGGCGAGGAGCGCGGTGGCGAGGCGTCGGCCGATGGCTCGCCGTACTGGCTCGTCGATCCCATCTGCGGGACTCGGAACTTTGCTTCGGGCATCCCGCTGTACTGCGTGAACCTGGCGCTCGTGGAGCGGTGACGACGTCACCGTCGCCGTCGTCGGCGATCCATCGACAGGAGCGAGATCGCTGTCGCGGAGCGGGGCCGAGGCGCCTGGGGATTGAAGGACGGCGCCCGACATCGGATGACGACCAGCGACGTGAGTCGGACGATCGTCGTCGAAGACGGCAAGTCGAAGGGCAGTCGCCGCGAGCAGGCCGCGCGGTTCACTGGCCGCGGCCATCCGGGCAGATCGATGGGACTTCCGTTCGCTGGGGACCACGCTGGCCTCGCCTTACCTGGCCGCCGGCCGCATCTCGGCGTACATCGTCTTCTGGGTCTCGGCCATCCACGCCGGGGCCGGCAGCCTTACTCGTCACCGAAGCGGGGGCACCCTGTCCGATCTCGACGGCCGACCCTGGACCATCCGCTCAGACGCGCTCGTTGGCAGCGCCAATCCCGATCTCCACGAAGAGCTGCTCGACCTTGCGCGCGCCGCCGTGAACCTCCCACTCTGAAATTCTGCAGCGCCACGATCTACCAATGACGTCTTGACGTCTTGACGTCATGCTGTTAGCCTGAGGACGTGAAGGCCAAGCCCAGGCGCGTGACCGTCTACGTGGATCCAGATCTACACAAGGCCCTCCGGCTCAAGGCCGCCGAGACCGAGCGGCCGTACTCGGCGCTCGTCAACGAGGCGCTTCGCCAGAGTCTCGCCGAGGACGCGGAGGACCTGGCTGCCATCGAGGCGCGGGCCAAAGAGCCAAGCATGCCGTTCGAGGAATTCGTGAAGGATCTCAAGCGGCGTGGGAAGCTATAGCGTCCACCTCAAGCGGTCCGCGGCGAAGGAGATCGAGGCGCTACCCCGCAAAGACCGCGCGCGGATCATCGAGCGCATCCGAACCTGTCCGAGGATCCCGTCCAGCCGATTCGACGAAGCTGTCGGGTCGAGAAGCCTATCGCATTCGCCAGGGGACTACCGAATCGTCTACACAGTGAGCGACCAGGACCGGGTCGTCATGGTCTCGGTAGTCGCCCATCGCCGCGACGCCTACCGCTGACTGCCGGCACATCAGGGCGCTGGCCGCGCTCGACCTCTTGCAGTGAGCCCGGCTGCGGGGCCCGCCTCCCCGCGGCCGTCCGCGTCAACGCGCCCGACGGGCGCGCCTACTTCGCGGCCGCCGCGGCGTCCGCCTTCCGGAAGTCGGCCTCGGTGAAGCCGTAGAGGTGCGCGCCGCCGGCGAGGATCTGGGCGGCGATCTCGCGCGGCACGTTCTTCGAGCAGGTTCTCCGACACGTGGGGGAAGTTCGAGTCGAAGTGCGGGTAGTCCGTCGACACGCACATGCGATCGGCGCCGATCAGCCCGGCCGTCGCCTCGATCTCCGGCTCGCTGCCCTCGACCGCGGCCCAGCAATTGCGCCGGAAGTACTCCTTCGGCGTGAGCGAGAGGTAGGGGGCGTGGGAGTCGCGGTACTGCGGATAGTCCCACTCGATGCGGGTCAGGAGCCCGGGCACCCACGAGTTCTGCGCTTCGAGGAACCCCACGCTGAAGCTTGGGGTGGAACTCGAAGACGCCGCCGATGATCATCGCGATCATCGCCTGCTGCATCTCGATCCAGTGGCTGGCGACGTGCCGGTAGAACCGGTTCTCGCCGTACAGCGGGATCATGCGGGAGTACACCGCGCTCACGCCCTCGTGAAACCCCCACGTCACGCCGAGCTCCTCGTGCACCGCGTAGAGCGGGTCCCAGTAGTTCGAATGCCAGTAGCGGTCGTTCACGAGGTTCGGCCGGATGAAGGACCCGACGGCGCCCAGCTCTCTCACGCAGCGCACCAGCTCGCGGCAGGCCATGTGCACGTCGTGCACGGGCAACATCGCCACGAACTTGAGCTGGTCGGGGCTGTGCCGGCAGAACTCGTGAATCCAGTTGTTGTACGCCTGGCAGAGGGCCAGCGACAGCAGCGGATCGAGGTTGTCCCGGGCGATGAGGGCGAGGCCGCTGGTCGGGTAGAGCACCGCGATGTCGACCCCCTCCATCTTCATGCCCATCACCTGGGCCTCGGGGTTGTAGTCGCGCTCGATGGCGAAGTCCAGCCGGCCCGTGTCGAAGATCCGGGATCCGGAGAGCAGCTGCGTGCTCTGGGTGTCGCCGCGACGGACCCGCTTTCGATACTGCTGGAGATCCATGTCCGAGGTGGGCAGCCCGTCGATCACGGTCGTGCCGGCCGGCCCGCGCTTGGGGCGGCCGTCGGCGCCGACCTGCACGGTGACGCGATGCTTGAACGCAGGGTCCAGGTACCGCTCGAAGAGGTCGGGCGGCTCCATGATGTGCATGTCGGAATCGACGAACCGGAGTCCATCCTTCATGGCATCCTCCTTCGCGTGACGGCTTGGTTGTCCGCCAGCTCGGGCCGGGCGTCCGCCCGGATGCTAGCGGCAGTGCGGCATCACCTCGCGGGCGAAGAGCGTCATCGACGCTCTCACCGTGGCGTGGTCCATGATGCCCCCTTGATTGAAGTAGCAGATGAACTCGTCCATCTGGTACTCGCGACGCAAGGCGCGCACGCGCTCCACGCAGTACTCCGGATCGCCGAAGACACCCATCTCGCGATCGATGTCGTCGAACTTCATGCGCTGCATCCTGGCGAGGACTTGCTGAAAGGCCTCGAAGGTCTTGATGTCCGCCTCCCCGAACGGCCGCAGGCGTTCTCCCGCCTCGCGGAAGAAGCGCAGCAGGCTCGGCTCGCATTCCTCGCGGGCCTTCGCCCGGCTCGTGGTCACGTGCACCGGGAAGGCCAGGGCGGCGTCGGCGCGGGCGCCGGAGGGCATGGCGGCGCGGTATCCGGCCAGGCCTTCCCGGAGCTTCTCCGGGGATTGATGAGGGGCGTGGCGAAGATCGGGAGTGACGCGCGCGCGGCGAGCGGGAACGTGTCGGGGCTATTGGCGGCGATGCGAACGGGTGGATGCGGAACCTGCACGGGCCGGGGCACGATGGTGAGATCCCGCGCGTGGTAGTACTTCCCCTCGTAGGAGAAGGTCTCGTGGGTCCACGCCTCCAGGATGAAGTCGAGCGCCTCCTCGAAGCGCGCTCGGCTCTCCTCTTGTGGGATGTCGTAGCCGGCGTAGTGAATCGGCGCGGTGCCCCGCCCGACTCCGAGCTCCAGGCGCCCGTCGCTGAGCAGGTCGGCGGTGGCGGCTTGCTCGGCGGTCTTCACCGGGTTGTGCAACGGGAGCAGCGTCACCGCGGTGCCCAGGCGGATGCGGCGCGCGCGCTGGGCGGCGGCGGCCAGGACCATGAGCGGGTCGGCGAGGGTGGAGAAGGGGCGGCTGAAGTGCAGCTCGCCGAGCCACGCGGTGTCGAGGCCCAGGGCATCGCCGAGCCTCGATCTGGGCCATGATGTCCCGGTACCGCTGGCGCTCGGAGTATCCGGCGGCGCACGGGAGCTGATCGAAGAAGCCGAAGCGCATGCGCTCGTCCTCCTACCGAGGGACCCAGAGGATGGTGCCACCACAACGGTTCCGTCTTCGCCATGGTCCACCTCCTGACGTCGGTCCGAGCCGCGCCCGACTCGCGCGCTCCCGACTATACCCCAGGTTCCGCAGCGGACCGCGACCGAGGGATTCGGGGAGCGCGTCCGAGTAGCCGCTAGTTCGAGGCGGCTTCGCCGCGCCATCCGTCCTGGGGAGGCTCGAAGAGCCGTCGAGGCCCCCTTCGATGGCTATTCCACTCCGGGCAGATCGAGCTCATGCGCGCGGTGACACGCGGCGAAGTGGGCGGGCGAGGTCCTTGCCATGCCGGCGCCTGCGTGCGGCACACCTCGATCGCGTGGGGGCAGCGGGGATGGAAATAGCAGCCGCTGGGCGGAGCCGCGGGGTTCGCCACCTCCCTTGCAGCACGATGCGCCGCGAGCGTGTGCGCGGGTCCGGCTCGGGAGCGGCGGAGAGGAGCGCCGCCGTGTACGGGTGCTTGGGAGCCTGGAAGAGCCTCGTCGGTCGCCGCCAGCTCCACGATGCGCCCGACGTACATGACGGCCACGTCGATCGCTGATGTGTCTCACGACGCTCAGGTCGTGCGCCACGAAGAGATACGTCAGCCGAAACTCGGCCTGCAGATCGATCAGGAGATTCAGGATCTGGGCCTGCACCGACACGTCCAGGGCCGAGACGGGCTCATCGGCAACCACCAGACGAGGGTGCAGGGCCAGCGCCCGGGCGATGCCGATGCGCTGCCGCTCGCCCCCGCTGAAGGCGTGCGGGAAGCGGCGCATGTACTCGGGCCGGAGCCCGACGGCGGCGCAGGAGATCCGCCACGCGCTCTTCGCGCTCGCGGCGATTCTTCATGCCGTGCACCAGCAGCGGCTCGCCGACGAGATCGAGCAGCGTCATGCGAGGATTGAGCGACGTGAACGATCCTGAAAGATCATCTGCATCTCTCGACGCAGCGCGCGCAGCTCCGACGGGCGCAGCCGGCCCATCTCGATCACCGAGCCTCCGGTGACCCGCATGAAGATCTCGCCCTCCGTCGGCTCGATCGCCCGCAGGATGCACCGCGCCGTCGTGGTCTTCCCGCAGCCGCTCTCGCCGACCAGGCCCAGCGTCTCCCCTCGTCGATGTGAAAGTCGACGCCGTCCACCGCCCGGACGTGGCCCACCGTCCGCTTCCAGAAGCCCTTCCGGATCGGAAACAGCTTCTGCAGCCCGGCGACCCGCAGCAAGGCCTTGCTGGGGCAGCGAGCGCCGGCTCCGAGATCCCGGATTGGCTGCGTCATCCGCGCGATCGCCGGCGCACCGCTCACTCGTAGAGGAAACAGCTCACGGCGTGCTGGTCCGCGACCTGCCGCAAGCTCGGCTCCTGGCGGTCACAGGTGCCGGGCATGAAGTCCGGGCAGCGCGGATGGAAGGGGCACCCCACGGGCCGGTCGTACGGGTGCGGCACGGAGCCCGCGATCGGCGTGAGGCGCTCTCGCGTGCGCGATCGAATGCGAGGGATGGAGCGCAGGAGCGCCCGGGTATACGGATGCCGGGGGCATGGAAGATCTCGTCGACCGGCGCTTGCTCGACCACGCGGCCCAGGTACATCACCGCCACGTCGGTCGCCATCTCGGCGATCACGCCGAGGTCGTGGGTGATGAGCATGATCGCCATCCCGTCTTCCTGCTGGAGCTGGCGCATCAGCTCGAGAATCTGCGTCTGGGTCGTGACGTCGAGCGCGGTCGTGGGCTCGTCCGCGATCAGCAGGGTTGGATTGCAGGACAGCGCCATCGCGATCATGGCACGCTGGCGCAGGCCGCCGCTGAGCTGATTGGAGAGCTGGTTCACGCGCTCGGCGGGCGACGACACGCCGACCCGCCGCAGCATCTCGATCGTCTTCTCGCGGGCCTGCCCGCGGCCGACCCGCTGGTGCAGCGTGATCACCTCGCATGATCTGGTTCCCGGATCGTGTGGACCGGGCTGAACGACGACATCGGCTCCTGGAAGATGAGCGCGATCTCGGCCCCGCGGATCGCCCGCATGCTCCTCGCCATCCGGCGCCAGCTTCGCAAGGTCGACGACCTGATCGGCGCCCGCCCCGCCCTCGGTGGCCCGCCGGCGGAACTGGATCTCTCCGTCGACGATCCGGCCCGGCCGATCGACGATGCCCATGATGGCCCTCGCCGTCACGCTCTTGCCACACCCGCTCTCGCCCACGATGCCCAGGGTCACCCGCGGATAGAGGTCGAAGCTGACCCCATCCACCGCCTTCACCGTCCCCTCGTCCTGGGGAAAGTACGTCTTCAGATTCCGCACAGCCAGCAGCGCCTCCCGCCGAATCGCCGTCACGGCCTCGCGCGCCTGCGCTTCCAACTCACGCGCCCCCGATCCATCGCCGCTCACCATCCCGGCAGCCAGCCGCGAAAGGACCTGACGCGGAGGAAAGCAGCGCGGTCCGCCAACCATCGAGCGTTCCACTTCGAGCGCCGGCTATGCCGGCGCAATCCTGTTTTTCGGGGAGGCGTCGGCGGGGCAGGAGCCCCCTCCGAGGTCTAGCGTCCGTACGGGTCGGCGGCATCCGCAATCCATCCCCGAGGAAGTTGAAGGCCATGACCGCGATGATCACGGGCACCGCCGGGAGCATCAGCCACGGGGAGATGGCCACCGTCTGGACGTTCTGGGCCTGCTGCAGCAAGACCCCCAGCTGATCGCGGGCGGGCGCAGGCCGAGCCCGAGAAAGCTGAGGGCGGTCTCGCTGATGATCATGGCGGGCAGCGCGAGCGTGGTGGCCGCGATGATGTGGCTCATGAACGACGGCACCATGTGGACGAAGATGGTCCGCATCTGGGTACACCCGACCAGCCGTGCGGACACGACGAAGTCCTCCTCGCGCAGCGTGAGAAAGCGCCCGCGGACGACGCGCGCCAGCTCGGTCCACGCCAGGAGCGAGATGATGATCGTGATGGCGAAGTACACCTGCATGACCGACCAGGTCCGGGGCAGCGCCGCGGCCAGTCCCATCCACAGCGGTATCGTCGGGATCGAGCGGAGGATCTCGATGACCCGCTGGATCACGGTGTCGGCGATGCCGCCATAGAAGCCCGAGAGCCCGCCGAGGACGACGCCGAGGACGAGGCTCATCGTCACCCCGATCAGTCCGATCGGTGAGCGAGATGCGCGTGCCGAACATCAGCCGCGACCACAGATCCCGCCCCTGTAGATCTGTGCCCAGCAGAAAGATCGACTGGGCGGCATCGCGCGCCGCCGTCGACCCCGATCAGGTGACGCGTCGCGGGAATCACCCCGAGGAATCGATACTCGAAGCCTTCGGCGAAGAACCGGATCGGGATCTTCTGGGCGGGATCCGCTTGGTAGACCCGCCGGAAGGTCTGGAGGTCGCGGACGCCCTTGACGGCGTAGACGTGGGGGCGAAACCGCCAGCCCTCGAACCAGTGGATGGGCTGCGGAGGCATCAGGGAGCGCTGCGCCTCGGACGCATTCGGGTCGGCATAGGCGAGGAAGTCCGCGCCCAGCACCACCAGGTAGAAGCCGATGACGACGATGCCGCTGGCCACGGCGACGCGATGCCGCTGGAATCGCCACCACGTGAGCTGCCACTGCGAGGCCACGTAGAGGCGCCGGTCCTCCGCGGGCGCGACGGCGCCCGGCCCGTGAGCGGGAGCGCTCGCGTCGAGCGCCACGTCGGGCTCGGCCATCAGGAGTCCTCGAGCCGGATGCGCGGGTCGACCCACACGAGGAGAATGTCCGAGATCAGCGTGCCGATCACCGTCATGACGCCGAGCAGGAGCACGATCGTCCCCGCCAGGAACATGTCCTGCGAGATGAGGGCCCGCAGCAGGAGCGGTCCGACGGTCGGCAATCCGAGGACCAGGGACACGATGATGCTCCCCGACACGATGTACGGCAGCGTGTAGCCGATCGGTGCTGGCGAACGGGTTGAGGGCGAGCCGGACGGGGTACTTCAGGATCACCTTGAGCTCCGAGAGGCCCTTGGAGCGCGCCGTCACCACGTAGGGCTTGCGCAGCTCGTCCAGCAGATTGGCGCGCATGATCCGGATCTGTTGCGCCGTTCCCGCCAGCCCCAGGATCAAGGCCGGGATCGGGAGATGCTTGCAGAGGTCCCACACCTTGGCCGCGCTCCAGGGCGCGTCCTGAAGCTCCACGGAGAAGAGCCCGCCGATATTGGCGTTGAAGAGGGTGAAGCCCAGGTAGAGCACCACCAGCGCGAGGAGAAAGTTGGGAACGGCGAGGCCGATGAAGCCCACGAACGTGGCGGTGTAGTCGCCCAGCGAATACTGCCGGACGGCGGAATAGATGCCGATGGGCAGGGCCAGCACCCAGGTGAGGAACAGGGCGGCGAGCAGAGACCGACCATCGTCAGCCACAGGCGGTCTCCGATCACCTCGGCCACCGGCCGCTTCCACTCCATGGACATGCCGAAGTTGCCCTCGGCGATCAGCTTGACCCACTTGTAGTACTGCACGTACATGGGCTGATCGAGGCCGTACTGGATCCTCAGATTCTGCGCCTCCTGCTCGGTGACGACGCTGCCGGACGCCGCCATCTGGGCGATGTACGAGGACGACGTAGTCCCCCGGCGGCAACTGGATGATGACGAAGGACAGCACGGAGATCGCCCAGACGGTGAACACCGCGAGCAGGGCGCGCCGCCCGATGTACGCGACCATGCCGGAGCCCCTCGTCCCCGGGCGCCCCTGAGCTTACTTCTTCCAGAAGAACGTGACCGGACGGGAAATCGTCGGGGTCTTGCCGTCCGGGCTATTGTATTGGCGCGACGGGATGTTCCCCATGTTCGTCTTGACCACGCGCACGCCCATGGAAGCCGGTCCCATGCCGATCACGCCGATGATGTAGACCTCCTCCGCGGCGATCTTCCAGACCTCCTTGCCGAGCTGGATTCGCTCCTTCTCGGGCACGCCGAAGGCCTTCTTCCACTTCTCCATCAGCTCGCGCATGCGCGGCGGCGGCTCCTTGCCCTGGGTGCCGCCGGAGTGGAACCAGCTGGCCGTACGAGCGGTCCCGATGACGCGACGGCGGCGATGCTCGAAGGGGAACACGTGGAGCGGGAAGGTGAACAGGTGCTCGCTGCCGTCGTTGTTCCACGCGCCGAGCTGTTGCTCGTTGGCGGCCGTCCGCTTCAGGGCCAGGCTCCGCTCGACCTCCTGCACGGTCAGGTCGATGCCGATCTTCTTCCACTGCTCCCGGATCATCTCGGCGATCTGCGTGAACTGGACGAACTGGCCGCCGAGCGTCATGATCTCGATGCGCAGCCGGCCCTTCGCCGTCCGCGCGCAGCCGGTAGCCCTCGGCGTCCTTCTTGGCCAGTCCGATCTTGTCCAGCATCTCGTTGGCCTTCTTGACGTCGAGCGTGGCCCACATCTTCCGGTACTGGGGTCCCGGGTTGTACTTGTTGCTGTCCGACGGGCACCACGGAGCTGGGCGTGCCCGTTCCCAGCCAGAACGTCTCGTTGATCTGGTCGCGGTCGATACCCGAGCGCCAGCGCCCGCCGGAAGTCGGCGGTGTTGAACCACTTCGCCGATCTCCGGGTCGGCGTCGTAGTTCAGGTTGAACTTGATGATCATGTCGCCGCCGTAGTCGCCGGGATCGAGGTAGACCTTGTAGTTGCCCTTCGGCCTGGTTCTCGAGGAACACGGGCAGCTTGCCCGAGGTCGAGGTGCCGCGGCCTGGAAGTCGTACTCGCCGGCGATCGCCGCGGAGGTTGATGACCTCCAGGTTCTCGGCCAGCGTCAGCACCACCCGGTCGATGTAGGGCAGCTGGTTGCCCGGCCGTGTCCACGAAGACGCTGTAGGGGTTCCGCTCGAGCGTCCACGTCGGCGTGTTGCTGGCGGTCGCCGGTCTTCCACGGCGAGACCACGGGCAGCTCCGGGTTGAGCGCCCAGTCGTTCTTGAGCCAGGAACATGCGGACCCAGCTGTCGAACTTGGCGTCCTTCACCTTCCGGTCCAGCTCGGCCTCGCCCACGTACTTCGGGTGGAACTGCTTCGAGGTAGTGCGCGGGCGCGAAGCCGCCCATGCCGCGATACGCGAACCCTTGCTGGGCAAGGCCTCCGAGGGGGTGGAGCCCGCCAGCACGTCGGGGAGCAGGTAAGTAGGGCTCGGGGAACTTGAACCGCACCGTGTAGGTGTCGACCTTCTGAACCTCGCCCTGCTTGCCGTTGATCGCCATGGCGGCCGAGGGCGTGGGAATCAGGTCCTTGTTGCCGGTAGATGTCCTCGAACCAGAAGACGAAGTCGTCCGCGGTGAACGGCTCGGCCGTCGCTCCACTTCATGCCGCGGCGCAGGTGCACGAGCCAGCGCCCGCCCGCCGTCCTGCATCTCGTAGGCCCCTGGCGATGTTCGGCGTCGACCGTATCGCCCGTGTAGTCCCAGAACAGCAGGTGGTCCGGGCCCGAGCAGCACCGGATACCCGTTCCAGAAATCGGCCGGACCCGTGAAGCCGCCCCGCCACGTGCCGCCGTACTTGCCGATCTCGTTGCAGCGGCTTGATGACCAGCGGATCCTGCCCGATGCGCTCGGCGACCGGCGGCAGCTTGCCCGCCTTGACCTGCTCCGCCAGTTGCGGGGCCTCCTTGAACGCCTTGGGAACTTCGCGGAGTCGGTGACGACCTCCGGCCCCTCCAGCTTCCCGATCAAGCGTGCTCTTGGAGGCGACCTGAGCGAGCGCCCCCACGGCGACGATGCCGCTGAGTGCCCCCACCACGAGGGCGACCGTGAATCGGGACCGGAACCTCTGTGTCCGCGGCGTGCGCCATTAGCTCGCTCATGACGTGTCCCCTTTCGTGCCTGCGCTGGCCGACGCGCTCGTGCCGGCCCAGATTATGGGGATATTTGGGCGGCAAGTCGATACTTCTTCTCGAGGCGGACCCGATCGCTTCACTCCTCCGGCTAGGTAGGCCCGTCGGAGTAACCGGCTAGAGCGACGAGAAGGGTCCAGCTGCGAGGCGGCGCCCGAAGGCAGCCGGCGAGGCGTACTTTCTGTACGTTGAGCCGGCTGCCGAGGGCGCCAACGAAGCAGATGGGCCCTTATCGTCGCTCGAGCGTCGCTCTAGCGGCGGGCCACCAGGAAGACCCCGGCCGAGGCAATGGCGAAGCCGAGCATCAGCCAGCGGGGTCAGGCGCTCCCCCAAGAGCGCCCACCCCAGCAGTGCCACCGTGCCCGGGATCAGGTAGAAGTTGGCGGCCACGCGGCCGGCGGTCCCGTGATTCAGCATGTAGTAGTAGAGCGCCATGGCGCCGATCGACACGGCGATGACGTTCCACGCCACCGAGGCCACGGCCGGGAACGTCCAGACCGCGTGTGGGCGCTCGAACAAGAGGCGTCAGCGCTCACCGTCAGGACCGCGGCGGCGCCGAGCTGCACCGCAGTCGCCGGAACGGAGCGGCACGCCGCGGCCGAACCGGCCGAAATAGATCGTGCCGCCGGCGAGGCTGGCAACGCCGACGAATCCGAGCCGGATGGCGCCCCACGCTCCCGCGCTTTCGAGCGCCCGCGGTGCCACCACCAGGACCACGCCGGCGGCGCCGAGCGCCAGGCCGAGCCACTGCCTTCGGCGGAGCCGCTCGCCGAGCAGCGGCACGGCCGAGAGCGCGATCAGCATGGGGCTGAGCGCCTGCACCAGCGCCATGACCGCCGCGTTCTCGGTCACCATCCCGACGTGGAATGCGGACAGGGTGACGCCGTTGACGAGGACGCCGGCGAGCGCCAGGTGGTGCCAGCGTCCCCGGAGCGGCGCCCAGGACTGGCGCCACACCGCCATCACCAGGGCCAGCAACGCGGCGGCCGCCACCAGCCGGACGGCCACGAAGAGGAGCGGTGACACCAGCGGCAGGCCCACGCGCGCGGTGATGAAGGACGAGCTCCAGAGCAGAATGAAGCCGTACGGTGCGAGGCGCGCACCCGTAATGTGTCCCTCAGCGCACCCCGGCGCGATCCTTGGCGTCCGGCCCCAGATGGCCTCCAGGCGGCGGTCCCGGCCGCAGGAGGTGCGGTAGAACTTGTACCGGATGGGGTTCTTCTTGTAGTAGTCCTGGTGGTATTCCTCCGCGGGCCAGAACTGCGACGCGGCCGTGATCTCGGTCACGATCGGCTTCTGCAGGCGCTGCGCCACCGCATCTTTGATGCCTCCGCCAGCCGCTCGCTGCGTCGCGTCGTGCACGAAGATCACGGCGCGGTACTGGCTGCCCGTGTCGCAGAACTGCGCGTTGGCGGTGAGCGGATCGATGTTGCGCCAGAACACTTCGAGCAGCCGTGCGTACGTGACCTTGCGGGGGTCGTACACGATCTCGACCGCCTCCGGCATGACCGGTCTTGCCGGCCGAGACCTTGCTCGTACGTCGGGTTCGCCGTGTGACCGCCCGTGTTAGCCGGAGGTGGTCGACACGACGCCGTCCAGCGCGTCGAACGGCGGCTCCATGCACCAGAAGCAGCCGCCGGCGAAGGTGGCCTTGGCGAGCTCCTGCGCGTCCGCGGCGCCGACGCTCGCGAGGCAGAGAGGAGGCTCGCGATGATCGCGCGCATGGCCCAGCCCGCCGGAAGGTGAGGGCGACGCCGTTCATGCAGTAGCGCAGGCCGGTCGGCTTGGGCCCGTCGTCGAACACGTGGCCGAGGTGGCCGCCGCACCGCCGTGCAATGCGCCTCGGTGCGGACCATCGAAGAAGGACCGATCCGTCGTCGTCCCGACCGCGTTCGTCAGCGGCGCCCAGAAGCTGGGCCAGCCGGTGCCGCTGTCGAACTTCGTGTCCGACGAGAAGAGCGCCAGCTCGCACCCGGCGCAGTTGTAGATCCCCGGGCGATATTCCTCGTCGAGCGGGCTGCTGCCCGCGCGCTCGGTCCCGTGCTTCCGCAGCACCGTGAACTGCGCGGGGGTGAGGCGCTTCTGCCAATCGGCCTCGGTCATCGCGACCGCGAACGTGTTCGTCGGCGCCTTCTCCCCAGTGTCCGCCGCGCCGACGAACCGGGCGGCCGCCCCCACCACCCCGACGCCCAGCAGCGCTTGAAACAATCGTCGTCTCGTCATGGCAGACCGTCCTTTCGCGGTGATGTCGATCACCGCATGCTCGAAGAGTACGCCCTCGGGAACGCCCCCATGTCACAAAAGACGTCACAGGACAGCCCGCCGAGGACGGTGGCGCAGATTCTGCCGCGGCGCTCGATCGGGCGGTGGTATCGTGGCGCGGCAACCCCGACACCTACCCGGGAGGATAGCGATGCCTGTCTTCAAGCGTCCCGAGGCCGAGATCCACTACGAAGTGCACGGTTCGGGTCATCCACTGCTGCTCTTCGCGCCCGGCGGCCTGCGCTCGCAGCTCGAGTTCTGGCGGCACAGCCCGAGCAATCCCGCGGCTGCCGCCGCCGTGGATGAATCCCATGGCCGACCTCGCCGGCCGGTTCACCGTGATCGGCATGGACCAGCGCAATGCCGGCCACTCACGGGGCACCGTGAGGTCCACGCATGGCTGGCACACGTTTGCCAGCGATCATCTGGCGCTGATGGACCATCTGGGCCATCGGCGCTTTCACGTCCTGGGCGGCTGCATCGGCGCAACGTACTGCCTGACGCTGTGTGAGCTGGCGCCCGAGCGCATCACGGCCGCGGTGCTCCAGAACCCCATCGGCCTGCAACGAGAACCGCTCGACCTGGGACGACGCGGTCAGCGGCTTTCAGACGACCATGCTCGAGCGCGATCCCACATTGACCAAGGACGTGATCCAGAGCTTCGGCCGCAACATGTTCGGCGGCGACTTCGTCTTCTCGGTGAGCCGCGAGTTCGTGCGCGACTGCACGACGCCGCTCCTGCTTCAACCGGGCAGCGACGTCCCGCATCCCGCCGAGACCAGCGCCGAGATCGTCCGCCTCGCGCCGCCCAACCTGGAGGTCCAGAAAGACTGGCGCGGGCCCACCCATCTCGCCGAATCGATCCGACGGGTCACCGATTTTCTGACGCGCCACACGCCGTAGGTGCGTTCGAGGTCACGCAAGCTCTTCGCACCGGCATGAGCCGACCGAAGCTCGTGATCTTCGATTGCGATGGAGTCCTCGTGGACACCGAGCGGATCGCCGTCCGCGTGGACGCGGTCGTCCTGGCGCGCATCGGGTGGCCGCTGACGGAGGCGGAGGTCGCCGAGCGGTTCGTCGGACACACGGACGACTACATGCGCTGCGAGATCCAGAAGCATCTCGGCCGTGCGCTCGCGCCCGACTGGGACGCGGAGTACCTCCACCTCTACCGGGAAGCGTTCGATGCCGAGCTTCAACCGGTGGACGGAATCGTCGAGGCGCTCGACCGCATCCGCACGCCGACCTGCGTCGCGTCGAGCGGGAGCCACGAGAAGATGCGCTACACGCTCGGCAAGACGGGTCTCTACGAGCGCTTCGCCGGGCGCATCTTCAGCGCGGCCGAGGTCCACGCGGCAAACCGGCGCCCGACCTCTTCCTGCACGCGGCGGCGAGGATGGGCGTCGCGCCCGCCGACTGCGCGGTCGTCGAGGACAGCGCGGCCGGGGTCCAGGCCGCGCGCGCCGCCGGCATGCCGGTATTCGGCTACGCGGGTGGCGTCACGCCGGCCGCTCGTCTGGAGGGCCCGGGCACGATCGTCTTTCGCGACATGCGCGAGCTGCCGGGACTGCTCGGCGGCGCATAGGATTGGGCACACCGACGACGTCCTCTCCTCACGATGCCGGTTGCGCGCCTTGGGCACGCCCGAGCACCGTGTCGTCGGGCGGCCCAGGGCACGACCTCGGAGCCGGCGCGGTGGCGACTCCGGGGCGGGGTGCCCGTGCGCAAGCCCCACCAGGGCCAGCGTCCGTTGTGTATCGAGCACCGTCGTCTCGACGTGATCGGCTCCGGCCGCGAGCAGCTGCTGGCGATCGGCATCCATTTCGTCGTGGAGACCCCAACGACCGACCACGATCTTGAGCTCCGGCCATTGCGAACGCAGGCGCTTGCAGAGATGTCGCGCCTGGCTCAAGCCTCCTGGGGCCACCGTCCCGATGCAGACAAGCGCGGGGCGGTGCAGGTCGACCCAGGCGAGCACTTCGGCCACAAGCATCCCGGTCCTGCTCACCTCCATCCGGTACCGCGCCGGGTCGAGCAGGTGTCGCACCATCTCGAGACCCAAGACGTCCGCCTCGTCTCGAGCGGGACACCCTACGATCCGGACCGGTGTGTCGGTGCCGGGGCTGGTCCCCGGGGTCCTCTCCGCGAGGGCGGGCGCGTTCGTGGGCGAGCATGTCGAGGATCTCTCGGGTCGCCTGTCCCACGAACTGAGCGTCCTCCTCGCTCAACAGACCGCGATCACGGTCCTGCTTGGCATAGTAGAGCGCGGGGAGGAGCACCGTGTCATAGACCGACTCCCGTCCGTCCGTGTTCACGTAGGCCTCGACGATGTCGGACGCCTCGCCCTGGTCGCGCGCGAGCAGTCGCTGGTAGTAGCGCGCCTTGGCCTCGATGACCGGCCGGTCGCCCATGAGCACGACGAGGAACCCCAGGGCGGGCAGGTGCTTGCCGAGCACGATGAGGCAGACCGTCAGGGGCGTCGCCATCAGCAGCCCCACCGGCCCCCAGAGCCAGGCCCAGAAGGTCAACGCGATCAGGAGCGCGACCTGCGATACCCCGGCACTTTGACCGTACAGCCACGGCTCCAGTACCGAGCCGGTGATGAGCTCCAGCACGAGGAACAGACCGACAACCAGCGCCGGCTGGAGCCACCCCGGGAACACCGCCAGACTGATGGCGAGCGGCAGGAGCAGCGCGACGAATGCCCCAAGTACGGGATGAACCGAAGGGCGGCCGCCAGGGACCCCAGGTGACGGCGTAGGGAACCCCGATCAGGAACAGGCCGAGTCCCACGGCCACGCCGAAACTGCCGTTGATGAGGGATTGCACGAGCAGGTACCGGCTGATACGCGCCCCGGCTTCGTCGAGCGCGCCTCGTCGTCGCCGTCATCCGCCGATAGCCAATCAGCAAGATCACCCGATCGCGGAGCTCCAGGCGCTCGAGCAGCATGAAGATCACGAGCACCGTCACGACGCCCGCGCCCGCCAACGCATGGAGGAGGTTTGGCAGGTGGACGAGGATGGACGGGGATTCCAGGACGACGGCGAGCGGCGGCTTTTGAGGCGTCACACTCGGCGCGTCGGTCTTCTGGATCTCGCCGACGACGTCCTCCACAGCTTTCTGAACCTTCTCCACGGAGCCGCCCTTGCTGGCCCCGCGAAGGTCCGCGATTCTCTGGCGGATGTTCAGGCTGTACCGCGGCAGCTCGTCCGCGAGCGTGACCACCTGGCGAGTGAGCGTCCAGCCTATCCCGCCCAGGATCGAGAGCGCGAGGAGGACAGTCACGAGGACCGACGGCACCCGACCGAGCCCTCGCCGCTGGAGGGTGCTCACGACGGGACTCAAGAGGAACGTGAGCAGGACGGCCAGCGCCAGCGGGATCAACACGGCCTGCAGCCAGTACAAGCCCGCAACGACCAGCGCGATGATCCCCCACGCCTTCATGTCCGGTCCTCCGCCGCCGATGCGCGGTGAGGGCGTCAGCGGGCTGCTACCTGCGCCAACGAGCTGTATCCCCAGCCCCCGCCACCGAGTACGAACAGCACCACCAGAATGATCAACTAGGGTATTGGTATCCATGTTTCTCACCTCCCCCACCTTCTCCCTCCACTGTAGGCGCGGGCCGAACGTTGCCTAGTGGACCTTCGTCCATGGTCGGGTCTTGACAAGGCACCTCTCGCGACCCAGAATCGCGCCACTTGATCCGTCCCCCGAGGAGGCGCTTAGCCGAGAAGACCTTCTGACTCCGTGCCTCAGATCGGAGAATCATGCCCTCCGTCCGACCCAATGCCGCGTAGGCAAGGAGGAACTTCCATGGACGCTCCCGATCGCTCACGACCTATTGCCGAGATGCACCGCCGCACATTCCTCAAGACCGCCGGCGCCGCCGGGCTCGGAGCCGCCGCGGGGATCGAAGGGATCCTGGCCGCCCGCCGGGCTCCCCGCGTTCGCGCAGGCGACGAAGGTCCACCTGCTCCAGTGGGTGGACTTCATCCCCGAGGGCGACGTGGAGTTGAGACGTCAGGCGGCCGAGTATTCCAAGCAGACGAAGGTGGAGGTCACCGTCGAGACCATCAACGCCAACGACCTCCAGGCCCGCATCACGGCGCGCGATTCAGTCGGGGACGGGGGCGGACGTCATCATGATGCTCCACAACTGGCCGCATCTGTACGCCGGCGGCCTGGCCGACGTCTCGGACCTGTGCGAGTGGAAGGCGACCGATCAGGGCGGCTACTACCCTCACTCGGAGGCCGCGGCGAAGCTGGGCAAGCGCTGGCTCGCCTTGCCGTATCAGGCGGGGGCCCCGCTGATCGCCTATCGCAAGTCGTGGTTCGCGGAGGTCGGGGCTTCCCAGCCGCCCAAGACTCTCGAGGAGTACCGGAAGATCGGCATCGCGCTCAAGAAGAAGGGCAAGCCCGTCGGGCAGACGCTCGGCCACACGTTCGGCGACGCCCCGCCTGGTCCTATCCGCTCGTCTGGGGCTTCGGAGGCGCTGAGACCGATACCTCGGGCAAGAAGGTCGTGCTGCAACAGCAAGGCCACCATGGATTCCGTGAACTGGATGGTGGACTTCTGGAAGCAGGCGTGCGACGAGAGCGCGCTGGCGTGGGACGACACCAACAACAACCGGGCCTTCCACGCGGGCGAGATCAGCGCGACGCTCAACGGCGCCTCGATCTACATCTTCGCCAAGCGCAATCCCGAGAAGATCAAGGACGACAAGGGTGAGCCCATGTTTCGGGACATCGGGCACTTCGGGATCCCCGATGGTCCCTCGGGCGGACACCGCCGTACGCGGTGGCGTTCTCCCACGCGCTCATGAAGTATTCGAAGAACCAGCAGGCGGCCAAGGAGTTCCTGAAATGGCTCCATGGCAAGGACCAGTTCGGGAAGTGGTTCGAGATCGAGAGCGGCTACAGCCTCGGCGCCACCACGTTCTGGGAGAACCACCCGATGTGGGAGCGGACCGACGAGCCGCTCCGGGCGTTTCGGACTTCCTCGCGCGGCACGCGCATGCTCGGGTACGCGGGGCCGCCGACGGCGAAGGCGACCGAGGCGTACACGAAGTACATCATCACGGACATGTACGCCAAGGCCGTCCAAGGCCCATCCTCCGCGCGATGCGGTGAAGTGGGCGGAGGGCGAGCTCAAGAAGATCTACGAGACGTGGGCCCGGGTCGCGCGGCGCTAGGGCTGGGTTCCGCCTCGGCCCATAGCGCCGCGCAGCCGCGGGTCGAGCGTGTCGCGCAGGCCGTCGCCCAGGAGATTCAGGCTGAGCCCGGTCACCGTGAGGGCGAGGCCGGGGAAGAGGCTCACCCAGAAGGCCTCGCGGATCACGTTCTTGCCGCTGGCGATCACGTTCCCCCACGAGGGCACGTAGGGCGGCACGCCGACGCCGAGAAAGCCCAGGATCGCCTCGGCGAGGACGGCGTAGGCGAAGATGAAGGTGCCCTGCACGAGGAGCGGGGCCAGACAGTTCGGGAGCACGTGGCGGAAGGCCACGGCGAGGTCGCTCCGCCCCAGGGCCAGGGCCGCCTGCACGTAGTCGAGCTCGCGCAGGCTCAGCACCGTGCTGCGGGTGAGCAGCGCCGTGCGCGGCATGTACACGAGCGACAGGGCGATGATCACGTTCCACACGCCGGGGCCGCGGGCGGCCATCAGCGCGATGGCGAGCAAGATGGCGGGGAAGGCCATCAAGCCGTCCATGAACCGCATCACCACCAGATCGAGCCGCCGGTAGTAGCCGGCGACGAGGCCGATCACGGTGCCGCCGAGCGTCGTGAAGAGCATGGTGACGCCCCGACGAGGAGCGACACGCGCGCGCCGTGCAGCACCAGGCTGTAGACGTCGCGGCCGAACTCGTCGGTGCCGAGGTAGTGTCCGGCGCCCGGCGGCTCGAGGCGGCTCGCGGGATCGAGCCGGGTGGGCACGTGGGTGGCGAGGACGCCGGCGAGGACCGCCGCCGCCAGCAGCAGCGCGAACAAGGCGGCGCCGATCACGATGTTCTTGTTCCGCAAGAGGCGCCGGAGGAACAGGACGCGCGCCGGCGTCGCCGCCTCCGCGTCCCGCGCGGCGACAATCGCGCCGCCCGCGGACTCAGTCATAGCGGATGCGCGGGTCGATCAGCGCGTACACCAGGTCCACCACCAGGTTGATCAGCACGTAGGCCACCGCCGTCACCAATATCACGCCCTGGACCACCGGGTAGTCGCGGCGGAGGATGGCCGAGACCACGAGCCGCCCGAGCCCGGGGATGTTGAAGACGATCTCGGTGACCACGGCGCCGCCGATCAGGATGGCCATGGTGATCCCGATGACGGTGACCACCGGGACCAGCGCGTTGCGGAAGGCGTGGACATAGACCACGGCGCGCTGGGGCAGCCCCTTGGCTCGCGCGGTGCGGATATAGTCCTGGGCCAGCACCTCGATCATGCAGGAGCGGGTGATGCGGGCGATCAGCGCCGACTGGCTGAATCCGAGCGAGAGCGCGGGCAACACCATGAAGCGCAGCGCGGCCCCAGGGTCCGCCAGGAAGGACGCGTACCCGCCCGCGGGCAGCCAGGCGAGGCGCACGGCAAAGAGATAGATGAAGTTGAGCGAGAGCCAGAACCCGGGCACGCACACGCCCAGGAGCGCGCCCAGCATGAGGAAGCGATCGAGCGCCGATCCGGGGTGGGCGCCCGCCACGATCCCCGCCGGCACGCCGATCGCGACGGCCACGAGGAGCGCGGAGAGCGTCAGGGCCAGCGTGGGCTCCGCCCGCTCCCAGAGGGTGGTCGTCACCGGGCGATTGAGGAAGTACGAGTGTCCGAGATCGCCCCGGGCGATCCGGGCGTAGAACCTCACGAGCTGGTCCCACAGGGGCCGGTCCAGCCCCAGATCGCGCCGGGTGGCCTCGATCTGCTCGGTCGTCGCGGACGGGCCCAGCATGGCGCTGGCCGGGTCGCCGGGGATGAGGTGAATGAGCATGAAGACGACGGTGAGCACCACGGCGAGCACGGGCACCAGCGCCATCAGGCGGCGAAGGAGATACGTGGTCACGGTGACCGTGGGCTAGGCGCGCCGGCGTTCCCTCCCGGCGGGAGGGCGCCGGGCTTCCGGATGTGCGACGCTCGCCCCGCAGCGACGCTATTTCTCCAGCCACACCCCCAGAACCGCGGGCGCTCGGTCTTCTCGCTGAAGCCCATCACCGTCTTCCGCGCGGCGCGCAGGCCGAAGAGGTCGCCGTAGCGGATGACCGGCACCTTGTCGTAGAAGAGCTTGGTCTGCTGCTCCCAGAGCGCATAGCGCTTCTTGGGGTCGGTCTCGCGGGCGAGCTGGGCATTGATGGTGGCGATCTCCTCGTCCGTCGTCCACCCGGGCCAGGTCGGGGTGAGGTAGACGTGATGGGTCGGATCGAAGGCATTCCCGATCCCCGTGGTGAAGACGTCGTACTCTTTCGGGTTCACCCGGCGCTGGCCCAGCGTGGACCAGTCCATCACCTGGAGATCGATCTTGAAGCCGACGTCCTCGAGCTGCTGCTTCGAGACGAGCGCGAAGTCGTACATCCACTTGTACTCCTGGGTGGTCATGAAGCGGATGGGCTCGCCCTTGTAGCCGGCCTCCTGAGGAGCTTCTTGGCCTTGTCCTTGTTGTGCTCGTTCCAGGGCAGGCCCTGGATCTTCGTGTGCCAGGCGGGCAGCTCCTGGAAGGCCAGGCTCGAGTCCATGCGGTAGAACTGCGACTTGCCGGCGGCGACCGTCTTCATGATGGGCTCGATGTCGATCGCCGCCTGCCACGCCTGGCGCAGCTTCTGATTGGTCATCAGCCCTTCCTTCTTGTTGAACACGGCGACGAGCCAGTAGTAGGGCTTGGCGATGATGGCCCGGACGTTCGGGCTCTTGGCCAGGCGCTCGTAGGCATTGGCGTCGAGGTCGTCGCCGAGGTCGAGGTCGCCCGACTCCACCTGGGCGGCGCGGCTGGCCACGTCGGGGACGGGCACCCAGCGCAGCTCGTCGACGTAGACGATCTTGGCCCCGCCATATCCGGTCTGCTTGCCGGCCAGCGGCTTGTAGCCGTCGAACCGCACCATCCGGATGTACTGGTCGGGCTTCCACTCCGCGAGCTTGAACGGTCCCGTGCCCACCCACTCCGTGATCCGCTGGTCGGGCGGGAACTTCTCGGCGATCTCCTTCGGATAGATCGCCGCCATGTTGTTCGGCACGGCGAGCGAGATGAGCACGATGCCGGATTTCTCCTTGAGCTTCATCTCGACGGTGTACTTGTCCAGCGCCTTCAGGTCGACCACCTGTACGAAGAGCGACTTGCCGTAGACGGATCGCTTGCCCCAGCGCGCGAGCGACGAGACCACGTCGTCCGCGGTCATCTCCTTGCCGTTGTGGAAGCTGATGCCCTTCCTGAGCTTGAAGGTGTAGACGAGCCCGTCCCTGGAGACGGTGTGGCTCTCGGCCAGCATGGGGATGGGCTGGTAGCCCTCGTCGAGCGCGTAGAGGCCCTCGAAGATATGGTTCGCCAGCACCTCCGTGATGGTCTGCGTGCCCCAGTGCGGGTCGAGCGAGGGCGGCTCGCCGAGGTTGCCGATGCGCAGCACGCCGCCCTTTTTCGGTGTCTGCGCCTCCGCCATCCCGGCGCCCACCGCCATCAGCGCCACCAGGGCCAAGGCCAACGCTCGCAGTGTCAGCGATCGCTTCATAAGGTGTCCTCCTCGATGTCCGCGGGTGGCGGGTCGGAACCCGGCCGGTCTCGGACGGCGCCACATCGTGGCCAGGAGCGCCGGTCTCGTCAAGGGGGCCGGCGAACGGGTGGTGTCTCAGTTCGAGCATCGTGCCGCAGAGCGCGGCCGGTGGGTACGCTGAGAGCGCCCGACCCCTGGCATTTGGCCTGTCCTCCTTCGCGCAGGCGGACGCACGGCGTGAGTTTCTCGCGAGAGTTCATCGCCTTCACACTGGCGTTTGCGCAGCACGTCGAGCGCATCGAGGGTATTCCGCTCGACAAGGCATTGCTGCACTTCACGCATCTGTACCTGAGCTTCGGCTTGCCGCGAGATTTGCGATCGCATGAATCCCGTCTGGCGAGGCCTTCGTGGCGGGCTTCACGTCGCCCCGTGATCTCGTCGAGTGGACATACACGTTCTATCTTCAGCAGCAAACACGACGGGTAGGGCCGACGCCGTCCCCATTGATCCTGCGTTTGGCTGCTTTTACTACGCGATATGGCCCCACAATCGGGTGCGGCTCCACTTCCAGAACGCCGAGACGCCCGACCACAGTGCACTGAGCCGGTGCGCTGCCGCCAGCGGCTCGCCGAGCTGGCCGCCATGTTCCACCATTTGAGAGACCTCCTGCCGCCAAACGCCACCGTCGTCGGGGGATCGTGGTTGTACAACATCGAGGCGTACCGCTGGCTGCTTCCGCTTCGCCTTCCTCGCGACGGCTCAAGTCGGAGCAAACGAGTATCAGTTCATGGCCCAGTGGGGCCAGTTTCTCGATCGACATGGACAGATCAAGCCGACGATCGCGGGCTCCTTCCTGGACCGGACTCGCCCATGACGGGCTACGGGCGACAGCCTGAGGACTGCTTCCCCTATCGGGTCCTGCGGCTGGAGGGCCCCATCGGCCCATTCTGGTGAATTCTATGGCCTCGCCTGAAATGGTCACCACGCGGCTCCCAGGGGCCACACTCCGGCGCGCCTTAGGCGGACCGTGAGCGCTCCAGGAGCGGAATAAAGTATCGTAGCGCCGGATGCCCGGCGGCCACGAGCGCGACCGAGACTACTGGAGCACCGACAGCCGATCTCGCCGCCACCCAGGCAGGCGGATCGAAAGATCGAGAGACGACGCCCATGGCGAGATTGAGTCGGCTCGAGCGAACCATCGCGGGCAAGGTGGCACTGGTTACCGGTGCCGCGAGCGGCATGGGGCGCGCCACCGCACATCTGTTCGCGGACGAGGGCGCTCGCGTGGCCGTGATCGACCGCGACGCCGACGGCGCGCGGCGCGTGGCGCAGGAGATCGCGAGCGCGGGAGGCAGCGCGCACGCGTGGGATCTGGACGTGAGCGACGAGACCCGAATTGCCGCCACGGTGGCGAGCGTCGTCGACCGCTACGGGGGCCTCGGCATCCTCGATCAACAACGCGGGCGTCAGCGGGCGAGTCTTCGTCGAGGCCGAGGGCTATGGCGAGCTCTGGGCCCGGACCTTCGCCATCAATCTGACGGCGCAGGTCAATTTGATCCGCGCCTGCCTGCCCCACCTCCTCCGAGCGGGGGCGGGCGCATCGTCAATATCGCCTCCACCGAGGGCCTCGGCGCCACCGCCGGGATCAGCTCGTATACGGCCAGCAAGCACGGAGTGATCGGTCTGACCCGGTCCCTCGCCGTGGAGCTGGGGCGGCGTGGTGTGACGGTCAACTGTATCTGTCCGGGGCCGATTCATACCGGCATCACGGCCGGTATTCCCGACGAGGCCAAGACCAGTTCGCCCGACGGCGTGTGCCGCTTGGGCGTTACGGTGATCCCGAGGAGGTGGCCCACATGACGCTCAGCCTTGTCTCTGCCGGCTGCCTCGTATGTCAACGGGGCGGTCGTCGTCGTGGACGGCGGCATGCTCGCGCAGAACACCTGAGGCGGAGGCCCGAGGGAAGCGGCGCAGCACGCGATGCGGGGCAAGGAGTTCATCGAGTACGACAACCTGTTCGACGTCGGCATGACCGGCCTGCTCGGGTTCTCGTCCGGCTATCACGCGATGATGAACTGCGACCTCTTGCTGATCACGAACGACGCGCTGGCCTTCGTCGAGCTGGAGATGAAGGCGGCCGGCCTCCTCGACTTCGCGACCGACCTGCACAACCCCGATTTCGCCAAGATGGCCGAGGCCGCCGGTCTCCTCGGCCTGCGGGCCGAAACCTCGGATCAGGTTCGGCCGATGATCGCGCGCGCCCTCGCGCATGCCGGGCCCGCCCTGGTCGAAGTCCTCGTACACCGCCACGAGCTGGCCCTGCCCCCGACGGTCAGCCTGGGAACAGGTGACCGGGTTCGGCCTGCTTCATGCTCAAGGCGGTCCTGACCGGTCGTGGCGACGACGTCATCGACCTAGCAAGGGTCAATCTCTTCCGCTAGCTAGAGCGATGATAAGGGCCCATCTGCTGTTGGCGCCCTCGACAGCCGGCTCAACGTACAGAAAGTACGCCTCGCCGGCTGCCTTCGGGCGCCGCCTCGCATCTGGACCCTTCTCATCGCTCTAGCTGGGTTTCGTCCGACAGGCCCTCTGAAGCGAGCGATTTGCGCTGCGTGGCCGACCGCCTTGCGGATGCTGCCGACGTGCTCGTCGATGTGGACGATCAGGCCCCTGTTGATGAGCTGCTCGGCGGTCATCGGCGGCGCGTCCGTGAAGACCGTCCCGCTCTTCGCGAGCTGATCGTCGGTCAGGCCGCGGACCACCGCGGCGGCCGCCGGCACACCCTTCTTGAAGAGTGCGATCGTCTCCGCCTTCGTGCAGCTGGCGTGCTCGACCGCGTGCTGGGCATTCATCCCGTCGAGCATGCCCGTCGTGAAGTTGCCCGGCGACTTGCCGGACACGATCCCGGTGATGATGCCGGCGACCGCCTCGAAGGCGCGCGCGAGGTGGTGCGCGGTCACGCCGACCGTCCACTTCTCCGCCGCGGTCACCTTCCTCCAGTCCGCGTCGCTCAGCTTCTCGATCACGGATGCTGCGTCCTGGGCCTTCGCCTCGAACTGCTTCGCGAGTACCTCGCTTTTCGCACCCATTGGTATCCTCCTCGATCGGTTAGTGGGCCACGCTCGGACTCGGCAGGGCGACCGAGAGCGAGCGGGGCGGGCGGAACGTGAAGCGCGATCGCCACCGCCCCGAGGCCGATCGCGGCCGAGCCGATGAACAGCCAGGCGTAGCTGCCGGACGTGTCGTACAGCCAGCCGCCGGCCACCGGCCCGATGGCCATGCCGAGGGTGGACGCGAAGCCCGCCGCCCCGAAGATCGTCCCCATGTTCCGCGCGCCGAAGTATTCGCGCACGATGATCGCGTAGAGCGGCATCACGCCGCCATAGGCGAACCTGAACATCAGCGCGACCGCGTAGAACTGCGAGAGATCGCGGGTCACGAGGTAAAGGCTCATGGCGATCGCCTGGAGGGCGAGCCCGGAGAGCAGCACACGCTTCGCGCCGACGCGGTCGGCCACGAGCCCGCAGACGATCTTGCCGCTCAGCGAGGCCAGGCCCGCGACGCTGATCACCGTGGCCGCGGCCATCGCCGACACACCGTGGTCGATCGCATGGGTGACCATGTGGAAGATGGGACCCGAGTGGGCCGCGCAGCACGCGAAGTACGTGAGCGCGATGGCGGCGAACTGGGGTGTGCGCAGCGCCTGCGCCGCCGTGAGCTCGCTGCCATCGGCGCCGGCGGTCGGCTCGGGAACGGCTGCGGTCGCCGGCACCGGCGGCTCTCGCACCAGCAATGCGGCGGGAATGATGACGAGCCACGCGAGATCGCCGAGCACGAGCATGGCCGTGCGCCAGTCGTAGTTGGTGATGATCCAGCGGGCGAGCGGCGCCGTCGTCGTCGAGCCGAGCCCGAGCCCCGCCGAGACCAGCGCGACCGCGAGGCTGCGATGCCGCGTGAACCAGCGGGTGGTCGTCGCCGTCAGCGGCGTGTACAGGCTGCCCGCCGCGAAACCGACGATCACGCCGAAGTAGATCTGGAAGTGACCGAGGGTGGGCGCCCGGCTCGCCATCACCGTGCCGAGACCGAGCAGGACCCCGCCAAGGAGCACGACGGCGCGCGTGCCGATGCGGTCGGAAAGCGCACCCCAGAAGAACGATCCGACGCCCATGCACACGAAGTTGAGGAGCGCGGCCGTCGAGATGCCCGTGCGGGACCAGCCCATCGATTCGGACATCGGCTGCAGGAAGACCCCGAGCGAGAACATCGCCCCGAACCCGACACAGGTCACGACCATCGCCACGCCGACGATGACCCAGCCGTAGAAGAGCTTCATCAGACCGTCGCCCCGTGCAGCCCGTTGATCATTGGCCTGCCTCCGTTCGCCGTGAGCTCCTGCTCTCGCCCCTGTAGTCGAACGGGCCGGCCCGAGATCGACGTACCCGGCGAAAAGGATACCCGTTGTCTATTCAACGCTCCGCCGAACGATTATCTGTCGTCCATGGGCCGCTGACCACCCCGAGGAGGGATCGATGAAGTACCTGTGCCTGGTTTACCGTGAGGAGAAGATAGTGGATGCCATGTCCAAGGGCGAGTTCGATGCCTCGTGGGCGAGCACCGCGCCTATGACGCGGTGCTCCGGGAGAGCGGTCACAGCATTCTCGCGGCGGGCCTCCAGCCGGTTCAGACGGCCACGACCGTGCGCGTCCGGAGTGGCAAGGTGTACACCACCGACGGTCCCTTCGCCGAGACGAAGGAGCAGCTGGGCGGGTTCTTCCTCATCAGCGCCCGGGACCTTGACGAAGCCATCCTCGTGGCCTCCAGGATCCCGGCGGCGCGCCTGGGGAGCATCGAGGTACGGCCGCTCAGGAGGTAGAGCAGCCGTAGCCGCGGGCAGCCCTGCCGGTTGACAACTCGCGGAGGCGATCGCACCAGGTCGGCGGCGTCGCGCCCCGCCGTCCGGATCAGCTCGAGCCGCCGTATGACCTTCGGCCTGTCGTCCAGCTCGCCGGGAGACATGAGCAGCATGTCGCTGAAGCCGACGACCGCGGTCATGGCATTGCTGAAGTCGTGTGCGATGCCGCTCGCCATCTCGCCGAGTGCCCGGAGGCGCGCTTGCTGCACGATCTGTTGCTGGCTCAGCTCGAGCTGGACGAGCTCGCGCTGGAGCCCGAGGATCCGCTCCGCGACGCGGAGCCGGGCGTGGAGCTGGTCGGCATCGGGAACGAGATATGATCCGAGTACAGCGCAGTCCAACACCGTTCCTTTGAGGAGCCGACGATGAGCCAGCCGCAGCTCCAATCTGCCGACCGTCTCGATGTCGTGGTGCGTGGCGGGCGCGTGCTCGACCCCGGGCGGGAGTGGATACCGTGATGGACGTGGGGATCGCGGACGGCCGGATCGCATGCCTCGAGCCCGCGATCAGGCGGGGCGTCGCCCGGCGCGTCGTGGACGCGCGGGGCAAGCTCGTCATCCCGGGCATGATCGATACGCACGCGCACGTCTACGAGCACGTGACCGGCTCCTTCGGCCTGAACCCCGACCTCGTCGGCGTGCGCGCGGGCGTGACCACGGTGGTCGATCAGGGGGCGCCGGCGCCCTCACGATCGACGGCTTCCGCAAGTTCATCGCCGACCCGGCGACGACGCGCGTCCTGGCCTTCATCTCGAACTACCTCGTCGGCGGGCTGGTGGGCCACCGTTACACGGCGCTGTACGGGCCGAGCGGCATCGACGTGCGCGAGACGGTGCGGGCGATCGACAAGCACCGCGGCCTCGTCAAGGGCATCAAGGCGCATGGCGAGGTGGGAGGCTACTCGCGCTGGGGTGTCGAGACGCTCCGCCTCGGCACGGAGGCTTCCCGGCAGGCCGGTGTGCCCGTGTACGTTCATCTCGGCCGGCTCTGGTCGGATGCCGCCGGCGCGTCGATCGATCCCGATACTGTCGTGCCCGAGGTGGTGCCCCTGCTCGCGCCGGGTGACATCCTGGCGCACCCGTTCACGAAGAACCCCGGCGCCTTCGTATCGCGCGAGGGCCGGGTGCATCCCCTCATCTTCGAGGCGGTCAAGACCGGCGTTCACATCGACATCGGCCGCGGCGGCCACATGAGCTATCGGGCAGCGCGCGCGGTCCTCGACGCCGGGATCATGCCGTTCACGGTGGGAGGCGACGTCCACGGCTATACGATCGGGCCGCTCGAGGACCGCGCCTGGGACGGTGGGTACTTCGACGAGACGCCGAGCGCCGCCGCGCGCGCCCGCGGCCATCGGCGGCGCCAAGGTCTACAGCCTGACTCAGGTGCTGAACGAGTTGCTCGCCCTCGGCATTCAGCTCGAGGACGTCGTGCGCATGGTCACGTGCAATGCCGCCGCGATGCTGGGCATGACGGGCGAGATCGGCACGCTGGCACCGGGCGCGGTCGCCGACGTCACGGTGCTGGCCACCGACCACGGGCGCTTCACCCTCTCCGACAGCCTCGGCGAGGAGATCACCTCGTCCATGCGCCTCCGGCCCGAGATCACGGTGCGCGCAGGCAAGGTGAGCCGGCCCGACTCACCACTGCTTGGTCGCTCCCTGAGTGCGCTGTCTGCCATGGCGCCGACGGGCGAGGGGATGCCGCCAGGAACATTCCCCGACCTGCGCGCCGAACCCGAGGGGTATCTCTTGAGCCAGATCTTGCTGTTCAAGGCCGAGCGCCGGAGCCCCCGGTGACGAGGCGCTCACGCCCGTCAAGGCGCTCATGAAGACGATTTCCGACCAGACGGCCGCGGACCTCGCGGCGTATTTCGCCAGCCAGCGATAAATCGTCGAAGGGGCCTCAGACGGCCCGCTCCGCGCCTCCCCCGAATCGGATTGCGCCGGCGGAGCCGGGACGACGAGCGCGACGATCAGGATCGCGCCCAGCGCCAGCCGGAGTCTCATCGCCGCTGCGACCCGCGCTGCAGGTGCGCTTCGGGAATCAGCTCGAACGCGTCACGGAGCGCCATGGCATGCGTGCAGTCTGAGGAATACACTCACTCGTAGCGTCGGAGCCGACAACGGAGCTGAAGAGGAAAGGGGTGAATCATGGAGCGATTCCTCGGCGCGTACTCTTCCTACACCTACGCTGTGATGCGCATCGTGGTCGGGTTCCTGTTCGCTTGTCACGGAGCCCAGAAGCTGTTCGGGCTGCTCGGCGGAGTTGATCAGCGAGGCGCCTCGGCGCCGTTACTCTCCCTGTTCGGATTGGCCGGAATCATCGAGCTCGTGGGAGGGTTGCTCATCATGGTGGGACTCATGACCGGGTATGCGGCGTTCATTGCCAGCGGTGAGATGGCGAGCGCCTACTTCATGGCACACTTTCCCCGCGGGTTCTGGCCGATCCGGAACGGCGGCGAGTTGGCCGTGGTCAACTGCTTCGTGTTCCTGTACATCGCCAGCCGGGGCGGGCGTGTGGAGCATCGACCGGGCCCGAGGCGAGTCGTAAGCGTCTCGTCTGCTCGCTCCTTCGGTCAACTGCCGCCCAGGCGCCGGAGGAAGACTTCCATCTCCTTCTTCGTCTGGAGGTCGCCCATCCGCGCCGCCACCTCCAGCCCCTTCCTGTATGCCGCCTGGGCCTCCTCGCGCCGTCCGGCTCGCTCGAGCGCCCGGCCGAGCCCACGATGGGCGGCAGAGTAGTCCGGCTTGAGCCGAATCGTCTCCTCGTACTCGAGGATCGCGCTCTCGGCCTGTCCCGCCTCGAGGTAGGCACCCGCTAAGCCGAAGCGGACGACCGGATCGTCCGGCATCAGCTCGGCCACCTCCTTGAATTCAGCGATGCGATCGCGGTCGGCCACGATCAGGTCCCATGGATTCGCTCTTCCGGCACATCCACCCGCTTGACTCCTTTGAAGCTGAACAGGAGCTCGACCTTGTAGACGGGCGGGTCGGTGGACACCTGCTGCAGGATCGTCCCGAGGGCCTTCTGAACATTCTGGCTGAACGAGACGCCCTGGATGACGAGGCCGGACAGGTCGACGGTCACGCGCTGGTTCGGCTGAAACATGAGGCCTCCGGTTCACGCTTCCTTGAGCACGTCCCTGCGGCGAACACGCCGGGGTGGCTGGTCTCGAGCAGGAACGGTTGCCGACGGGCGGTCCAGTAGGGGACTGCGCCAGGGCGGCCCCGGTGCGGACGAAGTCCTTGCCATCGCGCTCGATCTCCTCGTGGAGCTTGGGAAAGGCGACAGCCTGTAGGTTGTGCTCGGTCATCGCTCATCCGCCCATGACGACGTCGGCACTGCAGGATCGATCGCCGCATCTTACCCGTTTTGTGTCCCTCTCGGGCTCATGTCCAGCATATTCTGGCTCACGCTGAACCATGCGTCGAACACTCCCCAAAGCGAAAAAGTAGGGGCTAGATCATGAGCGTACAGCTGGAATCGGTGAGCTACACGAGCGGCGACGGGGTGACGGCGATCCCGTCGTACCTGGCCACCCCGGGCGCGGAGGGGCCGTATCCGGCCGTGCTGATCCTCCGCGGGGTGGCCGGGCCCGATGATGGTTACACGGAGATCGCGCGTCGCCTCGCCGAGTGGGGGTACGTCGCGCTCCTGCACGGGTGGAAGGTTCGTGGCGACGACCCGCCGGACGCCCCCGTCTACGACGATCTGAAGGGAGCCCTGACCTTCCTCCGCTCGGTCGATCGAGCCGATCAGAAGCGGTTGGCGGTGTTCGGCTTCTGCCGCGGCGGCGTGCACGCGGTCATGGCCGCCCGGGCGCACCCGGAGATCCGCGCGATCGTCGTCTTCCATGGCTTCGCCTTCCGACCGCAGCGCGCCCAGCCCGGCGTGCAGCCGTACGACCTGGTCGAAGGCGTGGACGTTCCTGCACTGGTCCTGCACGGCACGGAGGATGAGCGGGCCCCGCTCGAGGACATGCGCCGGATGGAGGATCGGATGCGGGCGCTCGGCAAAGCCTGTGAGTTCGTGTTCTACGACGGCGCCCGCCACGGCTTCGCCGTGCGCACCCATCCCGGCTTCGAGGCGCATGCCGCACGGCAGAGCTTCGACGAAGCGAAGCGCTTTCTGGCGACCCACCTGAAAGGAGTGGCTTGATGCCGACCGCAGCCCCGCTCGCCCCCAGATCGAGCAGTTCATCCATGACAACCCGCAGGGCGTTCTGACCTCGTTCCGGCGGAACGGGATGCCTCAGCTCAGCATCGTCACCGTCTACCCCCGAGATGGCGGCGTCGGGATCTCCATCACGGAGAACCGGATGAAGTTCAAGAATCTGCTGCGAGACCCCGCTGCTCGGTGCTGATCTCACACGCGGATTGGTGGTCGGGGTTCCTGGTGTTCGAGGGCAAGGCGGAGCTCACCCACTCCGGCAACACGGACCCCGAGGCTCTCAAGAAGGCCCGCCGGCACATCTTCAGCGCCACCACCAGACGACGCAGCGCGAACTGGGACGAGTACGACCGGATCGCGGAGGCGGACAAGCGCGTGCGCGATGCTCCTGCGGCCCGACCACGTGTACGGCTCCGCGCTCGCGCGCATGCGCGAGGCGCTGGCGAAATAGCCA